>FWPU01000243.1_pt1 | contig 173372 bp, 172 predicted proteins | sample 2228361 | NCBI WGS metagenome assembly FWPU01 (sample SAMEA103939777, study PRJEB20133) | metagenome | reverse complement strand
TGATCGTGGTCTCCACGGTCGGCATGTAGGCTCACCTCCTTGTGAGAATGCCTTTTCAGGTGAGCCTACTGCTTTTTCTCCTACCGGCAATTACCCGACGCATCCCGAGGTGTGCTGTAGGGTTGCCCTACGCGGACCCGTCCCCGTACACTGGCGCCACCGCCCGCAATCGAGGGCGGTTCGCGTTTCCTGAGCAATGAGACATCTGCGTCCCGTATCCGTCGCCGCCGCTGTCATCTTATGCGTCACGTTGCTCGCTCCGGCGCGCTCCGTGTCGGCGCATGCGTCACAGGCCTCCTCCGACCCGACGCCCGGTGCACACCTGCGCGCATCGCCCGAGCGCATCACCGTCGTGTTCACTGAACCCATCGAGCCGTCCGTCACTACGATTCAGCTCTGGAACCAGGAGGCTCGCCAGGTACCGCTCGGGCCACCGGTGTTCCCTAGCCCCGACACGATTGAGACGCGCATCATCGAACCGCTGCCGCCGGGACACTACACGGTGGTCTGGCGCAACCTCTCGACCGTCGACGCCCACACGTGGCAGGGCTCGTTCACGTTCACCGTTCTCTTGCCCGATGGCCGCGTTCCAGGGGGCATGGCTGCGGTCATCGACGCCGCCGGCGGCGCATCCGACCGGCCATCCCCGCTCGACAGCGCCGCCCGATGGATCGTGCTGTTGGCGAGCGCCGCGCTGGCTGGCGGAACCGCGTTCGCGCTCACCGTCGCCTGGCCGGCGTCGCGTTTGCTGAGTCGCGGCGACCGGGAACGCACGTGGAAGACCACGCGCGTCGTGACCCTGGTGGTGGCCTCGCTCGCCGTGGCGCTAGCGTTCGAAGGCGCACTGTTGCAGCTCCTAGTCCAGGCGAGCCGGCTCGGCGATCTGGGACGCGCCGATGAACTCCTACTCGATACGCGTTTCGGCACGTATCTGCTGGCGCGCCAGGGCATCGCGGCCGGGGGACTCGTGCTTCTCATCGCAGCGTGGCGCTGGTCGACCCCTCGGACGACCGCCTTGGCATTGGCGGGGCTCTCGCTCACAGGCGTGGGGCTCCTGCTCACGAGCTCGCTCGTGAGTCACGCCGCCGCTCGGGACGGCGCCGTGTGGTCCACCACCATCGACTTCCTTCACGGCCTCGGGAGCGCGACGTGGGTGGGCTCGCTACTGGTGGCCGCCTTCGCGTTCCCTCGTTGGCTGCGCGCCCTGCGAGCAGGACCGCGCACCGTCGTCGCGGCCGAGGCCTTCAGGCGCTTCTCCACCCTCGCGACGATCTCCGTGGCGCTCCTCGTCGCCAGCGGCGTCCTGTCGGCGTTCCTGCAGCTCGAAGCCATCGGGGACCTGTGGTCCACCAACTGGGGACGGGCGCTCACGGGCAAGCTTGCGCTGGCCCTTCTTCTGCTATTGGTCGGGGCCTACAACGCGTACGTCCTCAGACCACAGGTCGTGCACGCGGCGCTGCGGTTCGAAAGCCCGGGACAGGTCGTGCGCACGCCGGGCATCGGGCACAGCGCCGCGCTGCGCGCCCTGCACCATCGTCTCGCGGCGACCGTTCGCGTGGAGGCCACGCTCGCCGTCGCTGTGCTCGCAGCGGTAGCGGTGCTCACACAGCTCCAGTCGCCGGCGAGCGCGGCAGTATCCGAAGGCGAGCGCTCCGCGGCCTCGCGGCGCCCAGGTGAGCTCACCCAGGCCGTCGAAGTAGGTCCGCTGCAACTGTTCCTGAGCGTGGACCCCGGCATCCCGGGCGAAAACACCTTCAATGTGGGTCTCGGCTCCGAGTTCTCCACCGTTCCCGAAACGACGTCCGCCCGGCTCCACATCCGAAAAGGAGCCGACGAGGAGGCTACGCTCGACCTATCGAAAACGACGCAGTCGACGACGCAGGCATCGTTCGTCGGCTTCGGCTCTGCCGTCTCGAGCGAAGGCGACTGGACCATCGAGGTCGAGGTGGATTTCGCCGACGGGCAGATGCTCCGACACCCCTTCAACGTGCGAGTGGGAGACCGGTCGAGCAGCGAGGGGCAATCGATCTGGAGCTGGCCCCTGCAAGGATGGCTCGCGAACGGCGTCTTCGGCGGTTCGTTGGTCGCCGTGGGCCTCGTCTGGGCGTGGCAACTGAGCGCACCCGGGGTACGGCGGCGTAGCGGCTGAGCCGTATCTTGGCTATCCTTGGGTTCGCCCCGACTCGCAAGGCGCGGAGCTGGACACGTGGCTGAGTCCCCACGTATCGACTGGGACGAAGTGACGGCCGAGGCGACCGACCTCCTGTCCCGCTACATCCAGATCGACACGTCCAACCCGCCGGGCAACGAAGAGGCCGCTTGCAGGTTTCTCGAACACGTCCTGCGAACGAACGGCATCACCGAGATCGAGTTGTACGACGCCTCGGACGTCGCGAGCCAGGGACGCATGAACCTCCGAGCGCGGCTCGCGGGCGACGGCTCACGCCGGCCGCTGGTGTTACTGAACCATACGGACGTCGTGCCGGTCGAGGCGCAGTACTGGGAGCATCCCCCCTTCAGCGGAGCCATCGTCGACGGCTACGTGTGGGGTCGTGGCGCCCTGGACATGAAATCGCTGGCCGTCATGGAGCTGATGGCGTTCCTCCTGGTGAAGCGACTCGGCTTGCCTCTGAAGCGCGACGTCGTCTTTCTCGCGTGTGCGGACGAGGAAGCGGGGAGCGCATACGGCGTCGACTGGCTGGACCGACATCACCCGGAGGCGCTGGACGCCGAGTACGTGATCAATGAGGGCGGCCGTGGCCACACGGAGCTCCTAGGCGTTCGGAGGCCGGCGTTTCTGTGCGGCGTTGCGGAGAAGGGGCCCCTATGGCTGATCCTCCGCGCGGAGGGACGCCCCGGGCACGGTTCCGTCCCCCACCGCAACAATCCGCTCGACCGGCTCGTCCGCGCGTTGCACCGGGTTCTCGAATGGCAGCGCCCGATCCGGCTGACACCCGCGCACATGGAATACTTCGCTCGTCTCCAGCGCGCCGGCTTCATTCCAGACGTCAGCGAGGAGACGCTCTACCGCCTCGCCGCCGAGGATGACGTCATGCGCTCCACCCTAACGGATTCCATCAGCGTCACCATGGCGAAGGCAGGCATCAAGCACAACGTCATCCCGGGTGTCGCGGAGGCGAGCCTCGACTGTCGCCTCCTGCCCGGCACCGATCCGCAGGCATTTATCGCCGAGCTCAAGAAGGTGATCGACGATCCGAAGGTGCAGGTCGAGCAGGTCATGGAGTCGCACGCACCTCCGTCGCCACATGACACCGAGCTCTTCCGCGTGATGGAGGACGTGCTGCGGGAGCACGTCGAAGACGCTGTGGTCCTGCCCAGCGTGGCGACCGGTTTTACCGACTCGCGTGTTTTCCGGCGCCGCGGCGCCGTGGCCTACGGGCTGACGCCGGCGTTGCTCGACGGGCGCGAGGCCGCGACCGTTCACGGACACAACGAGCGGATCTCTATCGAGAATCTCCGTCTCGGCTGTCAAGTACTGTTCGAAGTCGTCCGGCGGATGGCCTGCTGAAAGGGCCGTCCTCCTCTGGCCCGCCTGTCCCGCCGGCGGTAGCATGACGGCGAATCAACCATAGGAGACGGCGATGAAGGTCGACGACATCAAGCTGATCGGTGTGATGGGAGGCGGCGTGATGGGCGGCGGTATCGCCCAGGTGTGCGCGCTCGCGGGTATCCCGACACGCGTCCGTGACCTCACGGAAGAACTCTTGCAGCGCACGCGGGAGACCATCTTCGAAGGCCGCTTTGGGATCAAGCGCGGGGTGGAGCTGGGCAAGAACACGCAGGAGCAGCTCGAACGCGCGCAGCAGATTCTCTCGTTCACCACGAAGGTCGAAGACCTTCGCGACGCCGACCTGATCATCGAGGCCGTGCCCGAGGATCTCGAACTCAAGAAGAAGGTCTGGGCCCAGCTGGATCAGATCGTGAAGCCATCGGCCATCTTCGCCAGCAACACGTCGGGGTTCGCCATCTCGGATTTGAGCCAGGCCGTATCGCGCAAGGATCGCTTCGTCGGCTATCACTGGTTCAGTCCCGCCCCCGTAATGAAGCTCATCGAGATCGTCTACACGCCCGACACCTCCGAAGAGGTCATCCGCGTGATGGAGGAGCTCGGGGAGAAGCTGGGCAAGGTGACAATCCGGGTGAAGGACGCGCCCGGGAAGTACGGCTTCGTGGCCAACCGCATCTACTTCGCGATGGTGGCGGAGGCGCGCAAGGTCCTCGAGGAAGGGATCGCCACCGCGGAAGACATCAACAAGGCGATGCGCTACGGCTTCAACTGGCCCGCTGGCCCGCTGGAGATGGTGGCCGGCGCGCGAAAGGGCTGGCAGTAGCCCCGACGGCGATTTGCTGATCGACCTGCATTGCCATACCAGGGTGTACTCCGCGTGCAGCGCGCTCACACCGGAGGCGCTGGCGCGCGCCGCGCTCGCCGCTGGCCTCGATGGGATTTGTATCACCGAGCACGACGCCCTCTGGCCCGCGGCTGATGCCGAGGACCTGGCGCGCGCCTTCGGTCTCGTGGTCGTGCGCGGCATGGAAGTGACGACTGACGTGGGCCATGTCCTCGCGTTCGGCCTCAGCGCGTACATGCCCGAGATGGCACGCATCGAGCGCTTGAAGGCCATCGCGGACGACGAGGATGCGATCCTGGTCCTGGCTCATCCCTCGCGACGGTACGGCGCCGTGCCGGAGGCCGATCCGCGCCGTTGGTTCCACGCCTTCGAGATCGAGAACGGCACGGAGGGACGTCTTCAGAACGAGACCGCTGCCCGCCTCGCCCGAATCCTGCCGCTGCCCGGCACCGGCGGCAGCGACGCCCACGCTGTACGCGAGGTCGGCACCGCAGCGACGGAGTTCGAACGACCTTTCCGTACGGAGCGCGAATTCCTCGACGAACTTCGCGCCGGCCGTTACCGGGCCGTAGACCGCCGCGCCGGCGCGTCTTGGATGAAGCGCTAGCGTCGCTTATCATATTGCCCGTCACATGGACGCCGACATCGTCATCCGAAACGGGACGGTCATCGACGGCACGGGCGCGCCAGCCCGCCGCGCCGACGTCGTCATCACGGGCGGACGCATCGCCCGCATCGTCGAGCGCCAGGGCGACGCCTCACCGCCGGAGTCGGTCGCGGCAGCCCGCGAGATCGACGCATCAGGCCGCGTCGTCGCGCCGGGATTCATCGATGTCCATGCCCATGATGACGTCGCCTTTCTCGTGAGCCCTGCGATGGACTTCAAAGTCATGCAGGGTGTCACGACATGCATCGCGGGGAATTGCGGCGCGGGCGCAGCCCCGGCGAACGAACGCTTCCGCCAGGCCTTCGAGAGGGGTTGGGCAGCCGTCCTCGGCGGAACCATCACCGAGTGGCGGTGGGAGACGTGCGGCGAGTTCTACGATGCGGTGGCTCAGGCGGGCATCAGCGTCAACGCAGCCTTCTTGGTCCCGCATGGAGTTCTTCGCTTCGTGGCGATGGGCGGCGAACGTCGGGCTCCGACCGACGACGAGCTGGACGATATGCGGCGGCGGCTCGACGAAGCCATGCGCGCCGGCGCCCTAGGGCTTTCGACTGGCCTCATCTATGCGCCGGGCCGGTACGCGGCCACGGAGGAGCTCGTCGCGCTGGCGCGCGTCGCGGCCGAGCACGGCGGGGTGTACGCGAGCCACATCCGCAATGAGGCCGACGGCGTGCTGGACGCCATGGAAGAAGCCTTCCGCATCGGCCGGGAAGCGGCCGTACCCGTGCAGATCTCGCACCACAAGGCGGCCCTGCGCCACAACTTCGGACGAACGAAGGAGTCGCTGGCTTTGCTGGACCGCCGTCGCGCGGAAGGCATCGACGCCCACATCGATATGTACCCCTACACCGGTTCGAGCGGGCCGCTCGCCGCGTATCTGTACGAGGGGATGACGATGGAGCAGGCGGAGGACTGGATGATCGCGTCGGTGGAGACGCATCACGAGTACGAGGGCCGGCGCCTCAGTGATATCGCCCGCGAGATGGGCCTGTCTCCGTACGAGGCCGGCAAGCGTCTCGTCGAGATGGAGCGGGGCGCCGTGGTTGCAATTCTCTTCATTATGGACGACAATGACCTACGAAGGGTCTTCGCCCACGAGACCTGCATGGGTGGGAGCGACGGAATCCCGTCCAGAACTGGTAAGCCCCATCCACGCCTCTACGGCACCTTCCCGCGTCTATTCGCCCGCTACGTGCGGGAAGAGAAGCTGGTACCGATCGAGGCGGCCGTACAGAAGCTGTCGGCGCTACCGGCGCGGAAATTCCGCCTGAAGGACCGTGGCGAGCTCCGCGAAGGGTATTGGGCAGACGTGACCGTGTTCGATCCGGACACGATCGCCGATACTGCAACGTACGAGGATCCGCGTCGGTTCCCTGAAGGAATCGAATACGTCATCGTCAACGGGCGCGTGGTGGTGGACCGAGGTCGCCACACCGGTGTCCCAGCGGGGCAGGTGTTGCATCGCGGAGCCTGAACACGCAAAAGCGCGGACCCATTCCGCAATAGAGAGTCGAGAAGCCTAGCGTGAATCAACCGCAATCCAGTGGCTCGGCCCGTAAGGGCAAGTCGCGCAAACCCCGGCAGCCGGCCGACCTCGCCATGAAGCGCGCAACGTTGCATGGCGTGACCGGAGCGCTTCGCAGAGCGACGCTCACCACGCCGAAAAGCAAAGGGGCGCCGGGACCGCGAGCTTCGTCCATGGCCTCTCCGTTCCGGTCGGGCGGCCCCACATGGCAAGCGGGCCAGGCTGCCATGCGCGCCGCCGGACTGAGCGGCCGTTACCGCCCGGTCGCCGCGAGCAGGCCTCCGGAGCCCGGGTCGCTCCCGCCCCGGAAGAAGCCTTCCTGGATGACCGAAGCCCAGCGTGGGAGCAACGGCCGCGGGGCACGCGCGCAGCAGCGCCGGACCTCGGCGCAGCAACCCCCTCGCTCGGGACGACAACGTCGTCGCGGCGGCAACGCACACCGCTGAGGCCGAACGTCTCTGTCTCCAACCCGGAACCGCCGCCTATAATCGGCGCGGACGCCCTCTCTCGGGCGCCGTTCTCACCCTGTGAACCGGAGGATGCCGTATGCCTGAGCGCGTGCTCATGTTCGGAACGCGGGCTGTGTTTGCAGATGGCGCGGAAGGTTGGTTCCACGGCTTCGAGATGCTCGACGATGCGTGGACGCTCGACTCCTTCATCATCGCTGCGGGAGTCCTGCGAACGCGCGCATGGCGTGTTCCCAGAGCCGAGATCGCCATCGAGCCGACCCGGATCGTAGCGGCCAGGTCCCAAGGAGACTACGAGCGGGTGGCGCCCGACGGCGACGACTGCCCACCTGACAAGCACTGGGCTGATCGCCACACCAGAATCGCGTTGGCGGAGGCCACAGGCATGTGGGGACGCTACGCTGCCCTCACGGGCGTGGCGATCGCCGAGGACGGCATCATCACCCACCTCATCGGAAATGCCGCGCGCGTGGGCCGTGACCTCATCCGACTGAGCACTGCTCGTGCGACCTGGCAGCAGCCGCACTGGGTTTGGGTCAACACGGCCGAAACCCCGCCCGAGCCGTTCGTTCCCGACGACGAACTTCGGGACGCGATTCTCGAAGCCGCGCATCGGCTCGGCCTCGGACCCGGCGATCTGACGCACGTCGAAATCCTGGTCGAGAACGGCATTGTCACGCTGCTCGGCAACGTTCGCGCGCCGCGCATCAAGGATCTTCTGCACGCGGCCGCCGCATCGCGGAAGGGCGTGCGCTCCGTGGAGGACAAGGTCGTCGCGGACTCGGAGCTCGAACTGGCAGTCGGCAGGGCGCTCGCGGCTGACGAACGCACGCGAGGCGAGCGTTTGCGCGTGAAGGTCGAACACGGGCACGTTCGGGTGAGCTGGCTCGCTCCCGAGGGACCCGGAGCGCCGTACGTCGCGGAGGTCATCCAGGAGACGCCCGGTGTGCGCTCCGTCGAGGTCGTCCCTCGCGACGTCGTCGCCGAGCTCGGGGTCCCGATGGAATGAGTTGCCGGATCGGCAATCCTCGTCTCACGTACGCCCTCACGTTCACGCCGCCGGGGACCTACGTGTTCATGTGCACCGTGCACGCGAACGCCGGCATGGCCGGCGTCATCCGCGTTCGCCCACGTCCAGCCCGCGGCGCTTGGCCATTGCGCTCGGAACCCCCACAATGGCCGCAACGGAGCGTGGCATGATCGTCGGTACCGTCCGAGAGCGGAAGGTGGAAGAGCATCGCGTGGGCCTCACGCCGGAAGGCGTCCGTGCGCTCACATCCGAAGGCCATCGCGTGCTGGTCGAGACGGGCGCCGGTGCCGACGCCGGCTTCCCCGACGACGCGTATATGGCGGCCGGCGCCGAGATCGTTGCAGATGCCGCAGCGGTGTGGTCGACCGCTGATCTGCTCGTGAAGGTGAAGGAACCTCAGCCGGAGGAATTTCGCTTTCTCCGGTCGGGCTTGACGCTGTTCGCGTACTTGCACCTCGCCGCCTCCCCGCAAGTGGCCTCGGCGTTGCTCGACGCCAACGTCACCGCGATCGCGTACGAGACCGTGCGCCTTCCTGACGGGACCTTGCCTCTGCTCATCCCCATGAGCCAGATCGCCGGACGCATGGCGACCGAGATCGGCGCGCAGTATCTGCGCAAGCCGGGTCCCGGCCGCGGAAAGTTGCTCTCGGGTCTTCCCGGAGCGCCTCCCGCTCACGTCGTGATCCTCGGCACCGGTACCGTCGCCACTAACGCTGCTATGGTTGCCGTGGCGCTCGGCGCAAGAGCCACCGTTCTCGGAATCGACGCCACACGCTTGCGGCAGCTCGCCGACCGATGGCCCGGTCGAGTTGCCACGCTGATGTCGAACGCGGCGTCGCTCCGCGCCGCCCTGGCGGGCGCCGATGTGCTCATCACGGCTGCGCACGTGTTCGGTGGTCGTGCGCCGCAGGTCGTCACCCGCGAGATGGTCCGCTCCATGGGAAGCGGCGCCGTGGTTGTGGTCGTCGATATCGACCAGGGAGGGTCGGTCGAGGGCGCCAGGCCAACGACGCACCGCGATCCAATTTATGTCGAGGACGGTGTCGTTCACTACTGCGTCGCGAACATGCCCGGCGCTGTCCCGTACACCGCGACGGCAGCCCTGACTGCCGCCACGCTCCCGTACGTCCTCGCCTTGGCTCGCGGGGTCGAGGCGGCCCTGCAGCGGGACACTGCGCTGCGGGCGGGCCTCTCGACGTATCGCGGGGCGCTCACGCAGCGAGCGGTCGCCGAGGCCCTGGGGATGCCCTATGCCGAGCCGGAGTGGCAGCCGTAGCCGAAAGGAGCCGCGCTTGGACCTTCAGGATCAGATTCTGACGTTCAAGTTTCTCCACGTGTTGGCCGTCCTCGCGTTCTTTGCCGGACAAGGCCTCGAAATTCCCAATTTGGTTGCCGCGGCGCGGGCGCGCCATCCGCACGAGCTCCGAGCCCACCTGTCGATGGTCCGCTTCGCCGAGAATGCGCTCATCCTTCCTTCCGCTATCGCCATTCCGGTCTTCGGTTGGCTGACGGCCTGGCGCGCCGACATCAGTCTGGGTGAGACCTGGCTGTCGGTCGCTCAAACGTTGTACTTCGTCGGCCTGGCGATCACGTTCCTGTACCTCCGGCCCTTCTACCTGCGGATGGCCAGGCGAGCCGACACGCTGCCAGCGGACGGTTCCGTTCCCGACGATATGCTAGCGGAGTTGCGCAAACCTGGGCCCATCGTGATCGGCAATCTTCTCGGGGTGGCGCTCATCGTTATCCTGTACCTGATGATCTTCCAGCCCTGGTCGTGAGGTCAGCAGACGCATGACCCCGCTGCTCGCCATCGATTGGGACGAGGTCTGGCGAAACGTCGGATTCCGCGGGGGCCGGATCCTGGGCGTCGCCCTGGCCGTCACCGTCGCCCTCGTCGTCATCGACCGCGTATTCGCGCCGATGATCCGCGCGGTCGTGCGGCGGACGTCGTCCGGCCTACCGCTGGAGGAGGAGCAGCGGCTCCGCACCCTGATGGCCGTCCTTCACCGTACGGCGTGGACCGTGATCATCGGCGTGGGCTTCGTGACGGCCCTCTCCGAATTCGGGGTCAACATCGGTCCGCTGCTGGCGGGCGCGGGGATCGTGGGGCTCGCTATCGGGTTCGGCGCACAAAGCCTCGTGCGGGACGCGATCAACGGTGTCTTCATCCTTCTTGAGAACCAGTACGGCATCGGCGATGTCGTCGCCATCGCCGGCAGGGAGGGAATGGTCGAGGATGTGAACCTCCGACGCACGGTGATTCGCGACCTGGATGGCGCGGTGCACTACGTGCCCAACAGCCAGGTGGGCGTGGCGAGCAATCTGACGCGACTCTCCGCCCGACTGGCGGCCGCCAAAGAGGCCGACCTCACGAAGGCGGCAGCGATTCTCGACGACGTGGGCCGTGAGCTGAGCCGCGATCCGTACTACGGCAAGCTGATGCTGGCACCGCCTACAACGATCGAAGCCGCACGACCGCAGGATCTTTCGATCCGCGTGACCTTCCCGACCGACCTTAGCCCGGCGCGGCAGTGGGAGGCCATCGCGGAACTTCGAGCGCGCGCCGAGCGGCGCTTCGAGCGCGAGCGCATCGATGTTCCGTTCCCTCGCGTCATCGTCGTGCGCATTCCGGCGCCCGCACCGATCGCCTCCAGTCCCCCGGAACGGCGGGAAGAGGAACGGCAGACATGACGGAGCGACGCGGGCGCATCGTGATTGAATACTGCACGGCGTGCCGGTTCACGGCGCGAGCGCTCTGGATCGCCCAAGAGCTGTTGAACGCGTTCGAGCCGTACGTGGAGGCCGTCGAGCTCCGTCCTTCCTCAGGAGGTGTGTTCGCCGTCTTTCTGGACAGCGAGTTGATCTTTTCCAACAGGGAGGCCCAGCGCTTCCCCGACCCGCGTGAGCTGAAGGAGAAGCTCGCCCCTCGACTGGGGATCGACCTGCCCGAGCGCCATCGGTAGGCTCGAAGGGTTACGCCGCTCCCCTGATGTTCTTCCGCTTGTGACGTACGTAGTCGACGAGGATGTACTCGCCCAGGCGGTCCGGCGTCGTGTAAAACACCCGGCCCTTGTTGATCTTGGCGACCTGGTTCACGAACTCCTTGAGGTAGTAGTTCCTGTCGAGCATGAAGATGTTGATGACGATGCCCTTTTGCGTGCAGCGCTTCACTTCCTTGAGGGTCTCGCGCACGGTGACGGGACTCGGCGGATACGCGAAGTACGAGCGTCCGCGCTCGAGGTGGGCCGTGGGCTCACCGTCGGAGATCATGATGATCTGCCGGGTGCCGTTCTTGTGCTTCGAGAGCAACTGCTGGGCCAGCATGAACGCGTGATGCATGTTGGTCCCCAGCACGCTTTCGTCCCAGCGCACGTACGGCAGTTGCTCCGCCTTCAGTTCGCGCGCGTAGGCCGAAAACCCGATGATGTACAGGCTGTCGCGCGTGAACTGCGTACGAATCAGGTTGTTCAGGGCGAGCGCGACCTTCTTCGCCGCCTGGAACGACCCGCGAAGCGCCATTGACCATGACAGGTCGACCATCATGACGGTCGCCGTTTGGGTGAGCTGCTCCGATCGGTAGACCTCGAAATCGTCCTTGTCCAGCCGGACCGGCACCCCCGGGCCCTCCCGCTGCAGCGAATTCATAATGGTCTTGTCCAGCGCGAGGTGGAACGGATCGCCGAACTCGTATCGCTTCGTGTCATCCGCCCGCTCACCGCCGACACCCCGCTCGCGGGTCGCATGTTTGCCGACGGCGTCCTTCTTGAGCTGGGCGTAGATCTCGCCGAGGGCCTTCTGCCCGATCTTGCGCGTCCCCCGCGGCGTGAGCTCCCATGTGTTCCCCTTCCGCCGTATGTAACCGGCCTCCTCCAGGATCTCGAGGAACTGCTTGAGCTGATTGAGCGTCTCGGCAGCCTCGTCTCCCAGAATCTCGCGCAGCTTTTCGACGTCGATCTCGTCGATCTCGCCGCCGTACTGCGTGCGCTCGAGCTGACGCTCGAGTTCGTCCATGTCCTGCATACGCGCCATGAGACGCATGGCCTCGCCGAGGTCGATCTCCTCGTCGCCGCGGAAGGGATACTGGTTCCGCAGGTCGCGCATGGGATACATGAATTCGAGATTCGCGGCCAGCTCGGAGAGCTCCGCCTGAAGCTCGGGGTCGCCGATTTTGTCCATCAGCAAGTCCTGGAGCTGGCGCCGCATCTCCGGAGGCAGGCTGTCGAGCAGGTTTTGCATCTGGGCGATCTGGTGCTGCATCCGGGCGACCAGCTCGTTGAGGTTCTGGGGCGGGTTCGGACCGAACAAATCCCCGTACTGCTCCATGAAGCCCTGGAAGTCCGGCTCGCCCCCTGCCATCCGCTCCGACAGCATCTGGTTGAGGTCACGCACCATTTCCTTGAGGCGCTGGAGCTGTTCCGGCGTCATCTCGGCGATCTGGCGATGCAGGTCCTTGAAGAATGTCTCCAGCATCGCCTTGCGGAGCATCTCCATGAGCTCCTGGAACTGGTGCTGCGCCTCCGGATCCATGAATTCGTAGTTCTGGAGCTCCTTGATCCGTCCACCCGGGTCTTCCGGCAGGTTGTCCAGGAAGTTCTTCTTCCGGCTGGCGATGTTCTTCAGCATCTCGGCGAACTGCTGCCGCTCACTGCCACCTTGCTGGCCGCTCGCCCGCTCACCAGCCTCCGCATCGGTCGACGACTGCCCTGCTGGGCTGTCCTGAGCATCCTGGGACGCTTCCGGGTTCGATGCTTCCGAGGCAGCAGCGCTGTCCCCGAGCGCCTCCCGCAGCCGCCGATCGATGGTCTCGCGCTCGCGTTGGAGGATGTCGTCCAAGCGGCGCTTGATGTCCTCCATCACGGACGAAAGGTTGTACCGGTCCAGGGTGTTGCGTCGCTGCTGCCGCAGTTGCTGCAAGAGGTCACGCAGGCCCTGGAGCCGCTGGCCCAAGGGGTTCCGCATGCCCCGCTGCAGCAGATTGCGCAGGGCGTGCTGGAGGTCGCCGAAGTTCATCAGGTCGTCGGTCAGGGATTCCAAGATGTCGTCGGCGTCGAGCTTCGGAATCTCCTGCGACCCGTCCCACTCCGAATAGCGGTACAACACCATCGTCCGATCCTCTCGTCCGGCCCTCGGCTATCGTACTCCCATTGGCGCCCCTGAAGGCGCGAGCGCCCTCCTCGGGGAGGGCGCTTCGGCACGCTTCGCATCAGCCTCGATATTGCACCTTGCCCGAGATGCGGTCCTTGTTCAGGCGCTTGTTCAGGTGCAGGCCTTCGAGCACTAGCTCCACGCCCGCTGCGATCTCGCCCGGACACCCGGGTGAGAGCCGCTCGATGGCGCGTTCCATCCCGTCGATCTCCTTCGCCATTTTCACGTACACGGACGACGGAACCGAGTCGCCTACTTCCACCGACAGACCCGCTTTGAACCGGGCCACCACGTCCTCGAGGTCGACGACATTGAAGTATCGATTGAAGACGGCGACGACGGCGCCTTGGATGAGCCGCTCGATGATCTGCTCCTCCTTGCCGTCCTCGACCGTCTCGAATTCGACCTTGCCGCTCAGCGTCGGCACCACGTACGGCAAGTCGCTGATCCTGGGGACGACTTCGCTCTCGTCGAGACGGATGGAGCGCCGGAGGGCGTTCGCCAGGAGCGACTCGTAGTTCGCGATCGAGGCGCGCACCGACACGCCCGACCGCTGGTTCACGTCGGGGCTACGGCGAGCGAGCCGCGTGATCTCCGCCACGATCTCCTTCATGTACTGCGGCACGACCACGCGGTAGCCCGTGTCGGCGAACGTGGCGCGCTCCTGCTCCATGATGCCGATCTCGTGCTCGACCTTGCGTGGGTAGTGCGTACGAATCTGGGCGCCGTACCGGTCCTTGAGCGGCGTGATGATCCGTCCGCGGTTCGTGTAGTCTTCAGGGTTCGCCGACGCCACGACCATCACGTCGAGCGGCATGCGGACACGGTAGCCCCGAATCTGCACGTCGCGCTCCTCCATGATGTTCAGGAGCCCTACCTGGATGCGCTCCGCCAGGTCCGGGAGCTCATTGATGCAGAAGATGCCGCGGTTGGTGCGCGGAATGAGCCCGTAGTGGATGGTCAACTCGTCGGAGAGATATCGTCCCTCCGCGACCTTGATCGGGTCCACCTCACCGATGAGGTCGGCGATGGTGATGTCCGGCGTCGCTAGCTTCTCGCCGTAGCGATCGTGACGCCCGAGCCATGTGATCTCGACATCGTCACCTTCCGCCGCCAGCCGGTCCCGGCAACTGCGACAGATGGGCGCGTACGGGTTGTCGTTGATCTCGCAGCCCGCGATCGCCGGGACTTCGTCGTCCAGCAGGTTGACGAGGGAACGGATGAGACGGGACTTCGCCTGGCCCCGCTCCCCGAGAAAGATGATGTCCTGACCGGACAGGATGGCGTTCTCGAGCTGGGGAATGACCGAGTCTTCGTATCCTACGATCCCGGGGAACAGCTCCTCACCCGCCCGGATCTTGCGGATGAGGTTCCGCCGCATCTCCTCCTTGACGGGGACGACCTGGTATCCGGCCGCCCTGAGTTCTCCGACCGTTCGGGGCTTCGTCTGTGCCACGACCACACCTCGCCTCAACCAGAAGTGCCCGGTGGAAGGCCCGCCGGGCCTCGGGAAAGTAGCCCCTCGAACAGACGCGCCAGCTCATCTCGCTCGAACCGGCGCAAGGGCGACTCCCCTTCCGGTCCGACCATTATAACCGCTGGCGGACCCGCCACGACCTTTCCAAAACAAAACGACGGAATTCCTTTCGACGCCAGAGCCCGCGCGGACCGCTCGCAGTCCTCTGGCGGGACGACAGCGAGCAAAGCTCCCGAAGCCAGGAGGCCCATCGGGTCGATGCCCAGCGCGGAGCAGACGTCCCGGGTTTCGGGCAGCACGGTTCCTTCCAAACCGGAGACGTGGAGTGCGCGCCCCGAGCTCTCGGCGAGCTCGTGCAGCGCGGTCGCGAGTCCTCCCTCCGTCGGGTCGTGCAGCGCATGCACGCGGCACGCCGCCCGCAGTGTAAGGGCATCCGTCACGACGCTGATGCCGGGGTCGAACAGCATCGATGATGCTCGCTCGATCGTTTCCCGCGGGATGCCAGCCCGGGCTAGCTCGTCGGCGGCGTCGCGCGCCAGGAGCGCCGTTCCCTCGATGGCGATGCCCTTACTGAGATGCACATGGTCGCCTTCGCGTGCGCCTTCAGGCCAGACGATCTCATCCCGGTCCGCCTCTCCCAGCATCGCGCCGGAGATCAGGGGGCGGTCGAGGCCGACGGTAATCTCCGTGTGGCCGCCGACGAGCGCGACGCCCAGACGGGAGCAAGCCTCGTGCATCTGTCGGAGGACGGTCTCGGCCAATTCGGGCGGTGCGCCCTCGGGCAAGAGCACCGTCGCCATGAACCATCGCGGCGTCGCGCCGAGACACGCGATGTCGTTCGCATTGACGTTGACCACGTACCAACCAACGAGGTCGGTCGCGAACGTCACCGGGTCGGCCTTGGCGACGAGCACGCGTTCGCCCATGTCGAGGACGGCGGCGTCTCGACCGACGCCGGGGCCCAGGAGGACCCGAGGGTCAGCGGGCGCGACTTCGGCCAGAAGGCGAGCGAGCAGGTCGTGCGGAAGTTTGCCTGCGGGTAGGCGTCGGGTCATGGCGGGAACCAGTGTACTTCGGGAGGAGGCCGTACGCGCGGCTCACGCTCAGAGCCCTGCGAGACTTCTCACGAACAACCTGCCGGCGAGAACGACGAGCGCGAGCGAAAGCATGATGACGATCGTTCTTCCACGCACCCGGTGAGCGAGCCACGCGCCGACCTGGGCGCCCGGGATCGCGCCCGCCGCGAGCGCGGTCGTCTGGGCCAACCGCTCGCCTCGTAGCGTCCCGTCGAACAGATGAGCCGCAGTGGCGCCGCCCGCCATGAACGCCAGGATGAAATGCGAGGTGGCGACCGCAAATTCGACCGGCACCCGAAAGAACACAATCATGGCAGGTACGTGGACGACGCCTCCGCCGATACCGAACAGGCTCGATGCGAACCCGATGCCCGCGCTGAGGGCCACCCCCTGCCAGAGGGGGTAGGCGTAGCGGTAGGTGACGCCGTCGCTCGTCGTGAGCATGCGGGTCACTAGCCCCCGCGTCCTTCGCGGCTCGCGGACGGTCGGTCGAGGCCGCCGAGTCGTGACGAGGGCCAGCGCCAACAACAGGGCGCCGAAGAGCGCGCTGAACACCCGCTCGGGCACCCTGTGTACGAGGATCGCGCCGGCGAGCGCTCCCGGGATCGAGGCCCCGGCGAAGAGCAGGCCCGTCACGTAGTCGATGCGGTGCTGTCTGGCGTAGGCGATGGAGCCGGACGTGGCGTTCGCCCAGACCACCCCCAGCGAGATGGCGGTGACGCCCTCGGGGCCGTAGTCCGGGTACAGCAACAGCAGCGCGGGAACCAAGATGAACCCGCCGCCCGCCCCGATCATGGTGCCGAAGGCGCCGACAGCGAAGCCCAGCGGGATCAGCAGGAACAGCGCGGCGTTCACGCTGTCCCCGCTGTCATTGCGGCTGCGAGGCGTCCTGGCGGTGTCATGCCCTCGCGTTTATCCTAGTGCCTCGGGGCGTTACGCGCGCGGGACTCGCGCTGGCGATCCTCAGTCCCGTGCGCTAGGCTTCGGGCGATGAGGGTGCTCATCACCGGAGGGGGAGGGCAACTCGCCCGCGAGTTGCAGCGGGCGCTGGCAGGGCACGCGGTCACGGCGCCAACGCGGCGCGAGCTCGACGTGACGAACGAAACTCGTGTCCGCACCGCGGTACACGGGTTCCGCCCCGACGTGATCATCCATACGGCCGCGCTCACGGATACCGCGCGCTGCGAACGCGAGCCGCTCCGCGCACAGCAGGTCAACGCCATCGGTACGCTCAATGTGGCAGGCGCCGCGTGCGAGGTCGGCGCCTGTTTCGTCTATATCAGTACGAACGAGGTGTTCGACGGCTCAAAGCGCTCGCCGTACGAAGAATCGGACGGACCGAACCCGGTCAACGCCTACGGCTATTCGAAGCTCTGCGGTGAACGCGCCGTGGTCGAGCGGTGCCCACGGTACTACGTCGTTCGCACCGCCTGGCTCTATGGCGACAGCGACCACCACTTCCCTGCCAAGCTCTTGCGGGCGGCTGCCGACAGCCGCGAGCTGCGCGTCGTGAACGACGAGGTCGCCACCCCCACGTGGTGCCGGGATCTGGCGGACGCAGTCATCCGTCTCGTGACGAGCGAGGCGCCGTCCGGCGTGTACCACCTCACCAACGCGGGAGAGGCGTCGCGGTACGAGTGGGCGCTCCGCATCATCGAGTGGGCCCGGGCGGATGTCCGCGTCACGCCTGTGACGTCCCGCGAGTATCGCAACGGCGCCGATGGTCCCCGAAAGCCCCCATACTCTGTGCTCGCCAATACGGCTGGGGCGCGGGTCGGTGTTGTCTTGCGGGACTGGCGCGAAGCGTTCGACGAGTTCGCGGCTTCGCTCACCAGGCATGGCTGAGGGTCGCGCGCCCGCGGTTGTCCTCCTGACGGTCACCTACCAGAGCGCGGGCTTCATCGACGAATGGGCTGCGTCCGTCCGAGCGCTCCGCTATCCGAACCTTCGCATCGTCGTGGTCGACAGCGCATCCACCGACGGCACCGTGGATCGCGTTCGGGAGCTCCTGCCGCAGGCAGACGTGATCGCCGGGCAGGAGAACTTCGGGTTCGCCCGAGGGAACAACGTCGGTCTCGACCGGGCGCTCGCCGGGCCTTGCGACTTCGTCCTGTTCATGAACAGCGACGCCACCACGACGCCAGACGCGCTCGACCGTCTGCTCTCCGTGGCCGATGACCGCACGGTCGCGATACCGAAGATTCTCTGGTACTTCGACCATCGCATCATCAGCACCCACGCTGGCGGATTCGACTGGACGCTCGGCCTCTTTCGTGACACGTTCCACGGTAAACCCGACGGGCCAGCATCGAGCGTTCCTCGCGAACTCGAGACTGCGAGCTTCTGCTGCGCGCTGGTGCCACGCGCCCTCTTCACCGAGGTCGGTCGATTCGATGAAGCGTTCTTCATGTATTACGAAGAGACCGACCTGTTGAAGCGCGCCCGCGACCGCGGCTTCCGCATCCGTTACGTGCCCGACGCCGTGGTGTATCACCGCGAGAGCGGATCCAGCGGAGGGGGATGGATGACGCCCTTCAAGCTGTACTACGCGACGCGTAATCGGCCCTACCTCGTGCGCAAGCATCAGCGTTCCGCGCTGAGGTACGCGTTCTTCACCCTCTACTTCTGGGCCACACGCATTCCCCAGGGGTTGGGCCTCCTGGCGCGGGGGCAGCAGGTCATGCTGCGCGCCATGCTCCTCGGCGTCGCGGACTACTACCGTGGCCGTATGGGGCGAACGTACGAGGTCAGCGACTTCCGCTGAGCGGGAACCTTGGCGCGACGCTCGGCGTCTACCTCGTGAACGCCACGTGCGAGGAGGAACCGGCCATGACCAAGCGCAACCTACTCATCGGAGTCGCGGCGGTCGTCGCTCTCGCCTCCATCGGCTGGCTCGCCGGCACCGCGGGCTCTGGCGGGCGCGATGGAGAGCGAGCGAGACCGCCGACTGTCCTGCAGGGCCCGAGCGATGACGTGGCACCGTCGGGTCCGGCCGCTACAGGCCGTGCCGTCCAGCCGGAAGCGGCCTCTGGAGAATCGGCAACGGAGACTGGGGTCGGCGTGGCTGCATCCGTCGACCGCACCATCATCCGAACCGCCTCGCTGGATCTCGCCGTGGAGAACGTGACCCGGACGTTCGAGGACGTGGGGCGCATCGCGACGGGTGCCGGCGGCTTCGTGGCGAGCTCGAGCCTCGGCAAGCAGCGCGTCGGCGACGACGAATATGAGGTCGGCTCCATCACCATCCGTGTCCCCGACCGCCAGTACGAAGACGTGATGGCCCGCCTTCGGAATCTGGCAGTGGACGTTGTGAACGAACAGTCCGAAAGCTCCGACGTGACAGAGGAATATACCGACTTGCAGGCGCGGCTGCGGAATCTCGAGGCGACCGAGCGACAGTACCTGGCGTTTCTCGAACGCGCCCAAGATCTCGACGACATCCTCCTAATTACGGACCGCATCAACCAGGTTCGCGAGCAGATCGAGCAGGTGCAGGGACGCATCAACCTCCTCCAGAACCTGAGCGAGCTCGCGACCATCACGGTCCATCTCACGCCTGCCGCGGCCCGCGTACAGCCGCCCCAGCCCGCGCCCATGACCAATCCGCTGTCCGCAGCGCGCGAGGCCTGGGAGCGCTCCCTGGAGACGCTCGCGGTGATCGCCAGTGGCGTCCTCGTGGTGGTGGTCTACTCCTGGTGGATCGCCCCGCCGGCCGCCGTCGCGACCCTGGCGCTGCGCGCGTGGTGGCGCAGAGCGCATGCGCCGGGGACGGCGAGCTGAGAGGCTGGCGACCAGGACGCGGTGAGAGCTACCGAGGGGCTTCGCTCGAGCCCCTCGCCGCTACTTGGAGGGCGATTCCTTCTGCTTGAGATAGAAGGTCATGCTCTGGAGCGAGAGCACGGGATCGATGTCCCGGACGTGGACATCGGGCGGTCGCTGGATTGCGATGGGCGCGTAGTTCAGGATGCCGCGCACGCCTGCCTGAATGAGGGTGTTGGCCACCGACTGGGCCGCAGAAGCAGGCACGGCCACGATGGCGATTTGAATGTGCCGGCCGTGCAGCACGCGCTCGAGGTCGGCCACGTCTCGCACCACGAGGCCGCCGATGCGCTCCCCGATGACGGCGGGGTCGGCGTCGAACGCCTCCACGATGCGAAAGCCTTGCGGTTCGAAGCCAGCGTAGTTGAGGATCGCGCGTCCGAGCTGTCCTACGCCAACGAGGACCATCTCCCAGTGGCGGTCCAACCCGAGGATGCGACGGAGCGTCTCTCGGAGTTGGCGGACGTTGTACCCACGGCCCTGCTTCCCGAACCTTCCGAAGTAGCTGAGGTCCTTGCGAATCTGGGCGGGCGTGACGCCGAGCTGCGTGCCCAGCTCCTGAGAGCTCACCACTTCACGGCCGCTGGCCTCGAGTAAGGCGAGCGCCCGTGCGTACACGGGCAGCCGGTCGATGACGACTTCCGGGATGTCTATGGGCATGAGCGCTCCGGCGCGGGTGCGCCGAACGGCTCGGCCCACCCCCGATCGTGCGATTTCGCACAATACTAGCGACGGACCGGTGTTCGATCAACACCCGCCGGCGCGCCTATGCCCTGGTCACGCCCCATCGCTCGTAGTACGTGACCTTCTCGACAGGAAGACGTGCCGCGGGACCGAAGCGTCCCACTGGCCAGCCGACCGGGATGAGCGCAACCGTCTCCACGTGTTCGGGGATGCCGAGCAGATCTTTGATTTCGCGCTCGTAGGCTCTGTGGAGCGTCGTCAGGGCTGTTCCCAACCCCAGACCTCGCGCCGCGAGCATGAGGTTCTGCACTGCTGGGAAGATCGACCCGTAGTGAGAGGACCGCACGATGTCGGGCGTTCCCGGCGGCGGCGCGTTCCGCAGGCACACCAAAATGAGCACCGGGACTTCGGCCAGGTGCTCCGCGAGGTGCAGCGCAGACCGATAGTTGCGGCGCGCCTGCTCGTCCATTTGTCCGAGCGCATCGGGCGGCAACGCCCCGTAGCTGGCATCCCACGAGCGCTTGTAATACTCGGCGATGACGCGCTTGGTTTCAGGGTCACGGATAACGAGGAAGTTCCAGGGTTGGCGGTTCCCGCCGCTGGGAGCGCGAATGGCCGCGTCGATGATCCTGCGAATGAGTTCGTCAGGCACCGGGTCGGGTCTGAGGCGCCGCATCGCCTTCTGCGTGTAGATCGCTTCGAACAGGCCGATTTCCTCCGCCATGAACGTGCTCTCCTCCCTCAAGGGTTCACGAGTCCGGATGGATCCAACCGCAAGAGATTCGACGGGCCCGACTCCGGGCACCAGATCACGCCCGTTGCATCTTCCGCGATGGTCCGGCAGGCCGCCTGCGGACTTGGGATCGGGAACTCCTGCCACGCCTCTGTCGCGGGATCGAACCGAGCGATGGCGTTGCCCGCTTCTTCCGTGATCCAGATGGCCCCGTCGCGCGCGATAGTGATGGCATAAGGCCTCGAGTTGGGCGTCGGCGTGGGAAACTCACGGAACGTCCCCGTAGCGGGATCGAACATCCCGAGCTGACCAGCGTTGTACTCCGTGAACCACAGCCGGCCCGATGCGTCGGCCGCGATTCGGCGCGCCCCCTGTCCTGCTGTGGGCGGTTGGAATTCCGTGACTACACCTTCCACCGGATCGACACGCCCGATCTTGCTTCCCCTGAGCAGCGCGAACCAGACGCTCCCATCGGGCGCTACCGTGATTCCGTACGGAACACTGTTCGGCGTGAGTACCGGATATTCGACGATATCGCCCGTTGCAGGGTCGAGGCGGCCGATCCGGTCGCCACGCGATTCGGTGAACCAGAGCTGGCCATTCGCATCGAATACGAGCGTATGCGGACCCGAATTGGGTGTCGGAATCGAGAACTCCTCGAAGCGCTCGGTAGCGGGATCGAAGCGAGCGATGGCACTGAGCCCAATGTAGGTGATCCACACGCTCCCGTCTTGGGCGATGGCGATGCCATGCGGCTGAGCGTTCGGCCTCGGAACGGCCCACTCCTGAAAGGCCTGAACCTCTGGATCGAAGCGGCCAAGGCGGTTACCGAAGAGCTCCGTGAACCAGATGCGTCCCTGCGCATCGATCGCGAGGCTGTGCGGGAAGCCCCCCGCCGGCAGGGCGTATTCCTGGAGCGCCTGGGGAGAGCTCACCGGCGTGCCCGCGGATCCTCGCGGCGTCACAGTCGGGGCGGGTGTTCCCCCTCGCACGGTGGGGGAAGGCGAGACAGTAGGCTCCTCTCCCCCACCTCCGCACGCCGAAGCGACCACAACCAAGCCGGCGATGGCCACAGAGACGAGGCGACCCCGGGCATGCCGGGACAGCAAGGCGCCCATGGTGCTAGATCTTCAGGGCTAGCACGTCGCGGGTCATCTGATTCCCATTCTTGACATGCACCCAGACATGCATGATGCGGACCTTGGTCGTCTTGCCGCCGGAGTCGATGTAGATCTCGTCCCCCTTTTCGAAGCGATAGTCCGTGTCCACCGTGGCCAGCAGATCGGACTTCTTGGCGCTGAACGGATCGGATTCCCAAATTTCGGTGCGCATGTATCCCTCCTGCTGGCCTCCATGGTAGGACCCGACCCGAGCACGGTTCAACGAGGACTCATTCGTAGCGTAGCGCCTGCGCGATCGGGATGCTCGCGGCTTGGCGGGCCGGAACGATCGTCATCACGACGGACGATAGGAACGCGAACGCCCCGATCCCGAACACCTGGAGCCACGGGACGTAGAAGCTCTCGAAATCGGCATCGCCGAAGGCGCTGCTGAGGAGCAGGCGATTGGACAGCAGCAGCGCCAGCCCGATGCCGCTCAGTACGCCCAGACTCGTGATGAACGCGGATTCGAGGAAGAAGCTCAAGCCTACCATTCCCCTCGTGAACCCGACGGCCCGCAACATCCCGATCTGCTGCCGGCGCTCCACTACGGTCCGGAAGGCGATGACACCGACCGCCGCGATGCCGACGAACAACCCGATTCCCATGAAGCCTTGCAGAAGGTACAGGAACGCGCTCGAGAGCCGCTGCTCTTCCTCGACGCGCTCTTCGATGGAATCCGCCTGCACGCCGCGCTCGAGCAGCGCCGCCTCGATGGCTTTTGCCGCTCGGACCGAGTCCACGTCTGGCTTCAGGCGCACGAAGTGCGTGTTGAACATGGGTCTTCCCAGGACCGAGGCGAAGGTCTCCCGCGGCACGTACAGCCCGTGAAAGGTCGTGCTGGCGCCGGTCGCCACGATCCCGATGAGCTTGACATCGCGGCTCACGCCGCTGGTCTTGTCGACGATGCGGAGCGGGATCGGGTCGAATGTGGTGGCGCCGAAGTCGACCCCCCGCAACTGGAAGGCAGGAGGGCCGAAACCGAATCCCTGGTCGGGCAACGCGAACGAGTCGATGACGACGTTGGTGGGATCATCGATCAGTGCCTGCCACACGTCGCGGTCGGTCTCGTAGCCGCGAGCGCGGGCGCGGAGCGGCACCCGTGTCTCCGTCAACCACTGCGGCTCCGCCAGATAGACGGTGTAGGGCTTCGGTTCGTCATAGGGCATGCCGTCGGCGTCGAGCTGTTGCACGCCGGGCCGGTCGGCATGGGCCACGCCCAGCTTGCCCCACGCTTCCAACTGGCCGACGTCGAAGGCACCGGTATCCCGGAGGGCAAAGCTGATGTCGGGGATGGGATTACTCGGGCTGTCCGTGGCCTCGATGTCCCAACCGCCGCGGGATGCCTCGCTCAGGAAGAGGCGGTCATAGTTGGCGTTCATGGTCGACATCATCGTGAGCGCGAACACGACGAGCCCGATCATCATGATGGTCATGCCGCTCCGGAACTTGTACTGGGATGGATAGGCGACGGCCGTTTTGACTGCGGGCAGCACACGGGCGAACAGTCGGCCCGCCCTCGCCAGCGCCCACAGGAACATGTCGATGTTGTACACGAGGACGTACGTCGCCGAGGCCACCATGGCGAGGCCCGACAGGAAGAAGAGCTCGATGCCGCCGTCCATCTCGCCCGTGATGGGTTCGAGCGTATCGCCGGCGGCCGTCGTCCAGAACGCCAAGATTGCGAGTCCGATGGCTGTGAACAGCGGGCGCTCCGGCGCGCCGAAGAAGCGCAGCGTCAGGGCGCTGCAGATGCCCAACAGGGTCACGCCGAACATGAAAGGAAACGCGTGGTTCGCGGCGAGTCCTGCCCACACCAGTAGCGCTCCCAGTCCCAGGCCCGCCAACCCGGCGGCCAGAGAGCGCCAACCCGCCCGCCGCAGTGAGGGCTCTGGTAGGTCGCGAATGGCCAGCACAATGTTGAGGACGCTGACGCGCCACGAAGAAAAAGCGACGGTGAGGAACGTCAGCACCACGCCGAGGGAGTAGGAGATAATGAGGCTCCGCGGCGTAACGTGAAAGACGATGGCGATGTCGAACACGCCGAAGAGGATCGCCATGACCCTGGTCATTCCCATCGATACCAGCACCCCGAGGGCCGCGCCCACCGCCGCCGCGAGGACGTTGTAGGCCATCCCCTCGGACAAGAACGTCTCGATCAAGTGCCAGCGTTTGAGTCCAATCGCGCGGCTGATGCCCATTTCCGTCTTCCGTTCAGCGGCGAGCATCACGAAGATCATGAAGATGAGCAGCATCCCCGCGGCGATGGAGAACAGACCCAGAATCACGAAGAACGTCGTCATCACGTTGCCGAACTGTTCGGCCAGCTCGACCTGATCGACCTTTGTCGGGCGGACCTGCAAGTTCGTCCCTTCGAGGAGCCGCCGGACGTCGGTTACGACAGCGTCACTGAGGTCCATTCCGCTGCGCTCTCCCCCGCGGTTGGAAATGGCGACGAAATCCACGGTGCCCTGCGTCCCGAACAAGGCCTGAAGCCGATCGAGCGGCAGCACGGCCCCCTTGCGGAAGCCCGGCGCTCCCGTTCCTGCGAGCAATCGGTCTTCGAGCACGCCCGCGACCACGAACGTGACCGGTTCGTTCTTGACGAATAGACGGAGTGTGTGTCCCGGCTCAATAGCGAGGTCGTCGGCCGCCGACTCGTTCACGTAGATCTGACCGTCGGGAAGCGAGGCCAGATCGACGGGCTCGCCCTGTACTGTGACGAGGTCCGCTTCGAAGCCCGCGAGGTGCCCCGCGTCCACACCCGTGAGCAGGATCGCGGGTTCGGTCTGGCGGGCATCCAGATTGGCTGCAGGAGCGAGCTCCCACGAGAACGCGACGACGCCATCGACGTTCTCATTGCCCGCGAGCCCCTCGTAGAGCCGCTCCGCCTGTCGTTGGTCGAACGGGGCCGGTGGTTCGATCGACGACGCGAACTGAAACTCCTCCTCGTCGCCTCCGGTGGACACGCGGACGAGTTCGTCGACCTGTCCCAACGTGCTGACCGCCTGATTCGTGATGCTGTAGTCGACGGTGTCGCCGGTGGTGAACGCAGCCGAGATGATGAGCGTGCTCAACATGAGGCCGAGCACGATGAGCGTGGTCTGCGCCCGCCGTCTCGGGATGTTGCGCACGCCGATGAGGAACATGACCCGATTACGCAGGATGACGTAGCCGAGCGATGCCAGCGCGAGCCCGAGCAAGGCTACGAGCACCGCCATGATGAGGTTCAGCGAGACGCCAAACAGGGTGTCCATCGCTCAGGCTGGACCGTCCAGTCGCTCTTCGCTGGTGATGCGCCCGTCCGCCATCCCGATGATTCGGTGCGTCCGGCGCGGGATGTTGGGATCATGGGTGACCAAGACGAACGTCAGGCCGAGGCGTCGGTTGAGGTCCACCATGAGGTCCATGATCTCGTGCGCGTTCTGGCTATCGAGGTCGCCGGTGGGCTCGTCCCCCCAGACGATGGCCGGGTTGTTCACGAGTGCGCGCGCGATGGCGACGCGCTGGCGCTGTCCTCCCGAGAGCTGCGCAGGTCGATGCCGCGCCCATTCGGTCAGGTGCACCTGTTCGAGCGCTTCCATGGCGCGCCGCCGCGCCTCGCTGGCGCTCACGCCCGAAACGAGCAGGGGGAGCTCGACGTTCTCGACGGCGGTCAGGACCGGCAGGAGGTTGTAGAACTGAAAGACGAAGCCCATGCGGCGGGCGCGGAACTCGGTGCGCTTGGCGTCGCTCAGCTTGCTCAGGTCTTCTCCGTCGATGAGCACCTGACCCCGGTCGATGGTGTCGAGGCCGCTCAGGCAGTTCAGCAGCGTCGTCTTTCCGCATCCCGACGGTCCCATGATGGCCACCATCTCGCCCCGTCTCACGTCGAGGTCGATGCCCCGGAGCGCATGGACCTTGACGCTGTCGGTCGAGTACGTCTTTTCGACGCCTCGTGCGACGATGATGAGGTCACGAGCCGTGGCCTGGCTCAGATCGGCGGCGGACTGGGCAGTCGTCATCAGGAATCCCCCTGTGCAGCCGTGGGCGCAACGATCCAGCTTACCCGCAAACCCGCTCCCTCGAAAGACGAACCGCGCGGACGTGAGGTTCCGTGGGATTGGTTCGATCCAACACGCCACGTCGCGTAGAGTGATGGCGGCCCGTGCCGCGTGGCGCGGGTACGTCGGGTCACCGCGCAAACGCAGGAGCCACATCGTGTCACGCTCGCACGACCGTAGCCGAGAGATCTTCGCCCGCTCACTCGAGCTGATGCCCGGCGGCGTCAACAGCCCGGTGCGCGCGTTCAAGTCGGTCGGCGGCGACCCCATCGTCATGGCCTACGGCCAGGGGTCGCACATTTTCGATGTCGACGGGAACGAGTACATCGACTTTGTCTGCTCCTGGGGCCCGCTCATCCTGGGCCACGCGCATCCGTCCATCGTCGAGGTGCTGCAGCGCGCCGCCGAGCGCGGAACGAGCTTCGGTGCGCCGACCGAACTGGAGGCGGAGATGGCGCGCCTGGTCGTGGCGGCCGTGCCCGGCATCGAACAGGTCCGCTTCGTCAACTCCGGCACCGAGGCGACGATGTCGGCCATCCGCCTCGCTCGGGCCTACACCGGACGCGACCTCGTGGTCAAATTCGAGGGCTGTTACCACGGGCATGCCGACGGCCTCTTGGCCCGGGCTGGCTCCGGCGTCGCGACCCTAGGCCTTCCCGATAGTCCCGGCGTCCCAGCTTCCTTCGCCGCGTTGACCCTCACGCTGCCGTACAACGACGCCGAGGCGGTCCGCGCCCTGTTCGAGGCGCGGGGGGATGAGATCGCGGCGCTGATCGTGGAGCCTGTCGCCGGGAACATGGGCGTGGTACCCCCGGAGCCCGGCTTTCTCGAAACGCTCCGTGAGGTAACGGCGGCCCACGGGGCGCTCCTCATCTTCGATGAGGTCATCACGGGGTTCCGTCTCGGCTACGGTGGGGCTCAGAGGCGGTTCGGCGTGACACCGGACCTGACGTGCCTGGGCAAGATCGTCGGCGGTGGATTGCCCGTCGGAGCCTATGGGGGCCGCCGCGAGATCATGGAGATGGTGGCGCCCAGTGGCCCGGTGTATCAGGCTGGCACCCTGTCCGGCAATCCGATGGCCATGGCCGCCGGCATCATCACGCTCCGCATCATCGATAACGAAGGCTTCTACGCCGTCATCGACAGCCTGGCGCACGAGCTCGCTGAAGGGCTCCGCGATGCGGCAAGCGAAGCCGGCGTCGACGTCCAGGTGAACCTGGTCGGCTCGATGCTGACGTGCTTTTTCAGCGATGCCCCCGTGCGGGATTACGCCTCCGCGAAACGCGCCGACACGTCCCGCTACGCTCGGTTCTTCCGTTCGATGCTGGAGTCGGGCGTGTACCTGCCGCCCTCGCAGTTTGAGGCCATGTTCACATGCATCGCCCACTCGACCGCGGATATCGGCAGGACGATCGAGGCTGCTCGCGCCGCCTTCCGCGCCCTGGGCGACGCCACGTAACGGCCCCTCTGTAACACGTCATTCCAAGGTCCCGTTGGGAAGAGCGGAGCGAGGCTCTCCAGGAGGAACGCACGTGAGGGTTCGACCGCGTGCGGTGTTCGCCGTTCTCGCTGTGGCGGCAGGCGTATCGGCACTGGCGACGCTGGCGCTGATCGTTGCGCAGCCCGCGGCCGTCGCGACGTGTGTTGTGACCGCGGCCGTGGTTGGCGCGGCCCTCGGCGCGCGATACGCCGCCTCGCGCAGCAGCGGGCCCGCGCTCTCCCCTGCGGAGACGACGGGCACGCTCGCGATTCACGATGCCGCGACGGGCTTGCACGCTGAGTGGTATGTCAGGTCGCGAGCGCACGGCGAGCTGCGACGCGCTGGACGCCATCGCTATCCCCTAAGCGTCGTAAGCCTCTGGTGCGCCGACGACGCGCGATTCCGTCGCCTCGCCGAGACGCTTCGGACACGCTTGCGAGCCGGTGACCTCGCCGCGCCGTTCGGGAATCTCCAGATCGTGTGCCTGCTCCCGGGCACGAGCGCCATCGGCGCCATGGGTATGGTGGCGAGAACCCTGGCAGAAGCGGGGGTGCACGCCCAGGTAGGCATCGCCCAGACGCACGACCCAGATGATACGCTGGGTGACCTGTTGGAGAAGGCCCGTCGGGGACGCACCAGCTTCGGCCCGGCGACCCCGAGGCTCAGCCTCATCAGAACCGGGGACGGCAGTGCGGAGACGAGCCCGACCGGTTAGCGGGTCGCCACCTCGCCCTGCAACCAGCGGGCCGCTTCCTTCGCGTGGTAGGAGATGATGATGTCGGCGCCGGCCCGCTTGATGGCGGTCAGAATCTCCAGGATCGCGCGCTGTTCCTCGACCCAGCCCTGCCGAGCCGCCGCCTTCACCATTGCGTACTCGCCGCTCACGTTGTACGCGGCGAGCGGGTGATCGAATCGCTCCCTGGCGCGAGCCAGCACATCGAGGTACGCGAGCGCCGGCTTCACCATCACGATGTCCGCGCCTTCGTCGATGTCGATGGCGATCTCGCGCAGCGCCTCCCGCGCGTTCGGCGGGTCCATCTGATAGCCCCGTCGATCGCCGAACTGCGGCGCCGATTCCGCTGCGACCCGGAAGGGACCATAGAACGCCGAGGCATACTTCGCCGCATACGCCATGATGGGCACATGGGCGAAGCCTTCGCGGTCGAGCGCCTCACGGATGGCCGCGACCCTGCCGTCCATCATGTCGGACGGTGCGACCATGTCCGCTCCCGCACGGGCATGGGACACTGCAGTGCGAGCGAGCAGTTCGAGTGTCGCGTCGTTGTCGACTGCGCCCTGGCGCACGACGCCGCAGTGGCCATGCGACGTGTACTCACACAGGCACACGTCGGTGATGACGATCAAATCCGGGGCCGCCGCCTTGAGCGCTCGTATCGCCTGTTGAACGACGCCCTCCTCCGCGTAGGCCTCCGAGCCCAGGTCGTCCTTCGACGCCGGCAGTCCGAACAGCAGCACCGCTGGAATGCCGAGTCGTTGCAGCTCTCCTGCCTCTCGTGGCAGAAGGTCCACCGTGAGTTGGAACTGCCCGGGCATCGCATCGATCTCACGGCGCGTGTCGCGGCCGTGCATGACGAAGAGCGGATACACGAAATCGGCGGGCGCGAGCCGCGTCTCCCTCGCGAGCTGCCGCAAACCCTCGGACTGGCGCAGACGGCGCGTTCGAACGAACGCCGTGCGCGTGCGCAGTTCGGTGATCATGGTGTCCCCTCCCGCGTATCGGTCCGACGCCAGCCCCGCGCCGTCCTACCCGTCTCCACGCCGGGCGTTCGCACGAGCTACCTGCCTTCGAAGGCCGCCTCGAGCGCCCGGACGAGACCCGGAATCGTGTGCTCCGATGCCACGACGGCAGGCTCCAGTCCGGCATCGCGCACGGCCTGCGCGGTCACCGGGCCGATGCAGGCGATGGTGACGCTGCGAAGCGCCGACACGTCCCCGCCGAGCATGTCGACCAGATTCCGCACGCTCGACGACGACGCGAACGTCGCGACGTCGACCTCGCCGACACGCAGCGCCCGCAGCCCTTCCGCGTGCGGGTCGGGCCGCGCAGGACGGTACAGGGCGATGTCATCGACGACGGCAGCGCCCAGCTCGCGGAGTCCCGCTACGAGCGCATCTCGGCCCTCTGCCGAGCGCGGAATGAGAACGCGCGCCCCGGTCAGCGACAGGCCCCCCCGCGCCAGTGTCTCGATGAGACCCTCAGCGGTATACGTTTCCGCGATGGCGTCGGCGACGACACCCCGGGCCTCCAACGCCGAGGCCGTTCCCGGTCCGATAGCCGCGACGCGGCTCGCGACTGACCGCGCGTCCCGGCCAGCCTCGCGCAGGAGATCGAAGAAGAGCCGCACGCCGTTGGGGCTCGTAAAGACGGTAAGGTCATACGAGCCCGACGCGAGCCGTTCGAACACCTCACGGAGAGCCTCGGCGTCCACCAGCGGCTCGATCGCAATGGCGGGCAGCTCGATGGGCACCGCGCCCACCGCTTCGAGCATTCGGGCCAGCTCGCTCGCCTGCTCCCTGGTGCGCGTAATGAGCACACGCTTACCGAACAACGGCCGGTTGTCGAACCACTGGAGCTCCTCGCGCAGACGCGCCGCTTCCCCTACCACCGTCACCGCGGGGCTGGTCACCCCAGCCTGGGCAGCACGCGCCACGATATCGGCGAGCGTCCCGGTGACCGTGCGCTGGGATGGCAACGTCCCCCATTGGATGACCGCGACCGGCGTCTCGGGCGAGCGCCCGCCCTCGACGAGGAGGCTCACGACCTGGGGCAACGTCTTCGTCCCCATGAGCAAGACGACGGTATCGACCGCCGTCGCCAGCTTCCGCCAGTCGACCGCTTCGTCACCCTTTGTCGGGTCCTCGTGTCCCGTGACGACCGCCACGGACGACGCGACCCCTCGGTGGGTCACGGGAATGCCCGCGTAGGCGGGCGCTGCGATCGCCGAGGTCACTCCCGGAACGACGCGGAACGGGAGTCCCGCCCCTCGGAGCGCCTGCGCCTCTTCGCCGCCGCGGCCGAACACGAATGGGTCGCCGCCCTTCAGACGCACGACGCGCTTTCCCGCGCGGGCCTTCTCGACCAGGAGTGCGTTGATCTCGTCCTGCGACATCGTGTGTCGGTCGGGCAGCTTGCCCACATAGATACGCTCGCAATCCGCAGGAACGAATCGCTCGATGATGCGCGGGTCGACCAGCCGGTCGTACACGACCACCTCGGCGTCGCGCAGCGCCTCGATTGCGCCGAGGGTCAAGAGCGTTGGGTCCCCGGGGCCAGCGCCGACGAGCGCGACTGGGTAGACCGGGCGGCTCATGGTCCGACCTCCGCGAGTGTGACACCGGCGCGCGATGCGAGCTCTTCCGCCAACGCGGCGCCGAGCCGCTCGGCGTCGGCGGGAGACCCACGCAGCGCTCCACGCACTACGGGCGCGCCCGGCGCTTCGGCCAGCGCTCCCACGATGTGGAGGACGCCGGCTTCGAGCGAGGCCAGCGCCCCCACCGGAACCCGGCATCCCGCGCCCAGCCGTCGCAAGAACGCCCGCTCGGCTTCGACACACAGGCGAGTGGGCTCGTGGTCCAGGGCGCGGAAGGCGTCCAACGCGACGTCATCGCTGCCGCGCACCTCGACCGCCAGGGCGCCCTGACCTACGGCCGGGGTCATCACCGTGGGTTCGAGCGTTTCCGTCATTCGGCCTTCGAGCCCCAGTCGCGACAATCCAGCTACGGCGACGATAATGGCGTCGAAGGCGCCTTCGTCGAGCCGTCGGAGTCGCGTGTCGACGTTGCCTCGAATGTCGACGGGGCGCAGATCTGGACGCAACGCCAGGAGCTGGGCAGCGCGGCGTCCGCTCCCCGTTCCGACGCGCGCTCCAACGGGCAGCGCACTCAAGCGCTCGCCGGCGCGCGACACCAGCGCGTCGCGTGGGTCGGCCCGCTCTGGCACCGCGGCGATGACCAGACCGAAGGGGATATCCGTGGGAACATCCTTGAGGCTGTGCACCGCAGCGTCGATCTCGCCCATCAGAAGGGCTTCCTCGATCTCCTTGACGAAGACGCCTCTCCCTCCGAGCTCGCCGAGCGATGTCCGGGTATCGCGGTCTCCTTCCGTGCGAATGATCCGAACCTCGACGTCGACTTCGGGTTTGGCGGCGCGGAGCGCCTCGACCACGAGGCGGGTCTGCGCCAGGGCGAGCCTACTACCGCGAGTGCCGATGACCAGCGAGGGCAACGTTCAGAGCTCCTCGTCCTCCTGTCCGTCCTCGGCGGCGGCCGGCCGCAGGTCGAAGAGCTCGCGCACGGCGGCCACGTAGCGCTCCCCGTCAGACTCGCGCTTCAGGCGCAGGATGGGGTCGTGCAGGAGGCGTTTGACGATGGCCTGGCTCATCGCCTCCACCCGCCGGCGTTCCTCGTCGCCCAGCTTCAGCCTCGGAAGCGTGCGGTCGAGCTCGGCGCGCCTGATCGCTTCGGCCCGTTTGCGAAGCGCCGCGATGGTCGGCACGACCTGGAGCGAGCGCAGCCATTCGAAGAACCGGTCGACTTCCTCGTCGACGATGGCTTCGACCCGTTGGACCTCGGCGCGTCGCGCGTTCAAGTTCTCACGGGCGACCGATCGTAGGTCATCGATGTCGAAGAGGTGCACGCCAGGCAGCTCGCGCACCGCGGGGTCAACGTCGCGGGGAACCGCGATGTCGATGAGCAGGAGAGGCCTCCCGTCCCCGTTGCGACTCGCCCGCACCAGGTCGGGGCCGATGAGGAACTCGGAAGCGCCGGTCGATGTGATGACGATGTCAGCCTGGCCGAGCGCCCAATCGAGGCGGTTGAACGGCACCGGCGCAGCCCCCAGATCGGTCGCGAGCTCGCGAGCACGCTCGAACGTCCGACTGGTGACCAGCATCTGATGGATGCCCGCCTCGGCGAGAGAGCGCGCGGCCAATTTGCCCGCCCCGCCAGCGCTCACGACCAGCACAGTGCTGGAGGACAGGTCACCCACCGTCTTGCGGGCCAACGCCACCGCGGTCGAGCTCACCGAGACCGCATGCCGGCCGATCCCGGTCTCGTTCCGTGCCCTTCGGCCCACACGGATCGCGCTGTGGAAGAGGCGCGAGAGCACCGCGTTGTGCGTCCTCGCCGCCGTTGCCGCCGCGAATGCGGACCGCACCTGCCCGAGGATCTCGGCCTCGCCGACCACCATGGACTCGATCCCCGCCGCGACCCGGAACAGGTGCCGCACAGCCTCCTTCCCGGTGCGCACGTAGAACGGCGCGCCGCCTTCCGGCGGGGGCTGGCCTTTGGCCCGCGTGATGGCCGCGATCACCGACGTCGGCTCGCGGACCGGCGCCGGACCTACGATGTACGCCTCGGTGCGGTTGCAGGTCGAGAGGACGGCCGCCCCTTCGTGGGCTTCTCCCAACAGGGCGAGCGCGCGACCGACTTCGTCGCCGTTGAGCGCGAAGCGTTCGCGCACCGCGACGGGCGCCGTCTTGTGACTGATCCCTACGAGCGAGATGTGCACGTTCCCTACCTCTGTTCCGCCGCGCCGATGGTTTCGGACTCGTCGACCCCATCGACCCCGAGCCCTCGCAGCAGGTGAGCGCGCGCTTCGTCGAACCGTCGCTGGGCCAGCAACGCGCGCAGCCTGGCATCGATGGCCCGCTGCCAGGTTTCACGCTCCGGACGAATGCCGCGCGCTCGCAACAGCGCTCGAACTTCCCCCAACAGGTCGTTCAGCTCGGGGATCTCGAGATCCAGATAGACCTCCAGCTCCTCGCGCAGCCGGCGGGCCATGGCGGGACTGCTGCCGCCGGTGGAGGCGGCGAGCGTCACACTGCCCTTGCGCACCACCGACGGCAGAATGAAGTCGCAGTTGGGAGGATCGTCGGCGGCGTTGACCCAGATCCGCTTTCGCTTCGCCTCCGCTGCGATCACGCCGTTCACGCTCCGGTCGTCGGTGGCGACCATGACGAGCTCGAACCCGTCGATGTCGCCCTCGCGCCATTCGCGGGCGATATGCTTGATGGCGCCTGCCGCCCTCAGCGCTTCGAGCTCTGGATGAAGCTCCGGGCTCACGACCGTGACGTCCGCCTCCGCGGCGAGGAGTCCGCGCACCTTTTCGAGCCCTACCTCGCCACCACCGATGACGATGACCGGCCGGCCTTTCATTTCGAGGAAGATCGGGTAGTACGCCATCTACCCCACCTGCCCCGAGGACACCACCGTGAGAGGCACGGCGTCGGCTCGACCGAAGCGGGCCACCTGGTGATGCACGGGTTCGAGCCGCTCGTACGGCTCAGTGATCCCGAGCTCCTCATCCGTGAGGTAGCACGCCGGGTCCTCCGCCCACGGGTCGCCGTAGTAGCTTTCCGCGCGGACCCGAAGGTTACCGTTGCAGATATCGAAGTACGGACACACCGAGCACCGGCCCTTGATGTGCCCCTTTCGGTTCTTCAGGATTCGCATTACGTCGTTGGAGGTGTCCGTCCAGATCTCGCTGAACGGCCGCTCGCGGACGTTGCCGAAGCTGTAGTGCTGACTGAACTGGTCGGCGTGCACGTTGCCAACGTTGTCGATGTCGGCGATGGCCACGCCCGACTGATTACCCCCGTTCCAGCGCAGCATCTGGAGCACTTCGTCGGCGCGCTCGGGCTGTTCCTCCCGGACCTTCAGGTACAGGTACACGCCGTCGGTGTGGTTGTCGACGGTCAAGATGTCCTTGGCGATACCCCGACGGTGGAAGTCCTGTGTACGGGCGAAGATGGTGTCGACCGCCGCGCGCGTCTCCTCGTGCATGAGGTCGTGCTTCACGATGCGATCCCCACGGCCCGCGTAGGCGAGGTGGTAGAAGCACGCCCGCGGGATGTTCTCCTCCTCGATGAGGTCGAAGAGCTCGTTCAGATGGGAAAAGTTGTACTCGGTGAGCGTCACACGGATCCCCACCCGGATGCCCACGTCCAGGCAGTGATGAATGGCGCGGAGCGACGCCTGGAACGCGCCCTTCTTGCCCCGGAACCGGTCGTGAATCGCCTCTGGCCCGTCGATGCTGATGCCGACATACGATAGACCGAACGTCTTCAGCGTCTCCGCGACCTCCCGATCGATCAGCGTGCCGTTCGTCGAGAGCACCGCGCGGATGCCTCGGTCGCGGGCATATCCGATGAGCTCGAACAGGTCGTGGCGCAACAGCGGCTCCCCGCCCGAGAAGAGAATGACGGGTACGCCGAACCGGGCGAGGTCATCGATGACGGCCTTGGCCTCGGCGGTCGTCAGTTCGCCTTCGTAGTCCCGGTCGTGGGAGTCGGTGTAGCAGTGTGCGCAGTGCAGGTTGCACCGGCGGATGATATTCCACACCACGACGGGCTTCTTGTCCTCGGAATAGTGCAGGAGGTGCGGCGGCAGGTTGCGCGCCTGCCTGCCGAACCGCAGCGCGTCTCCGGGGGTCGCGGTCCCGCAGAGGAGTCGTGTCACGCCGAGCATCGGACGTTCCTTTCTAGTTCACCGCCCGGCTCGCCGGGCTCGCGACGGCGACAGCACCGTCGTAGTGTTCGGTCATGCCGAGGAGCACCTGATCCGCCAGCGCCAGTATCTGCGCGCACGCTTCGAACGCCTCGACGCCAGACGCGCCCTGGGCTTCTACCGCCTTCCGGGCCGACGCTTCGAGCGTCTGCCGGAAGAACGTGAACGCCTCCACTGCCTGGCTCACGGACAGGCCCGCACCCTTCAGCGCCGCGCCGTACTCCCGTCCCAGGTCGCGTGCCGCGTGGTGCGTGGCTCCCTTGCGGTGGCGGCGCGCGAACGACTCCCCCACGAGCGCAACGAGGCGCCGGCCGAGATCGCGCATGCGATCCCGCGTCGCGCTATCGAGACCCGTGTACCAGGGTGCGTCGTGCACCGCGCGCCGGTGGATCTGACGGCGAATGCGCGTCGATGCGATATCGGCGAGCTGGCTGTTCCCGGGCGCACGCCGCCCGCTCAACCATGCTTCGAGGTCGGAACGGGAGAAGCGGCGATGTCCGCCCGGCGTCCGGAAGGTGCGCACCTGGCCCGCGTCCGCCCAGCGACGAAGCGTGGACTCGTCGACGCCGAGCAGCCGGCAGGCCTGTCCGAGCGTGAGCCACTGCTCGACGTGGGCGGCTTCAGATGACGCGGGCGCAGATAATCTACTCAAATCTACACATTGCTCCCGATCGTCCGGACTGCTGTGTAGATTCTAGAAGCCGCCGGCGCGCTAGGTCAACGTGCCATGGGTCACACGGTCCATGTCCCACGGCACAGACGGAAGATAGAGAAGGGCCCCTGCGTTGCCGCAGGGGCCCTTGGCGCGATGTACTTTGTGCCCTCGACAGTCGCTCACGGCGTCGGGGTGGCCGACGGGGTCGGGGTATCGGTCGGCGTCGGGGTGACCGTCGGCGTCGCCGTGGCGGTGGGCGTGCTCGTCGGCGTCGCGGTCTTGCTGGGCACCGTCGCCGTGCGCGTGACCGGCCGCGTCACGTCACCCCTCGTCGTCTCCGCGTCCACCCAGAGCTTCACGTCCTCGGCCGCGCTGTCCCGCGGGACGGTGATCTCGAACGTGGCCTCCTCGTTCTCGTCGATGTCGCCAATCTCGTCACTGCCCACCCGGAGGACGTTCCCGTCGTCATCGACCACAGCGGCGCACACCTTGACGTCCTCGAAGTCCTCGTTGTCGTCGTTGAAAATCTCGCCCGTGATCACGAAGTTACTCCCGATCCAGGCGACGTTCACGTTCTGGTACTCGAGGTCGGGCACGACCTTCTTGCCCAAGGGAAGGCGGACCAGGACGCGCGTCTCGACGCGGTCGGCGCGCTTGTTGTTCCTGAGCACTGCCTCGAACGGCGCTTCCGCTTTGCCGTCGTCGCTCTGCAGCGTCCGCGTGCAAATGCGCACGATCCGGGTGGCGAGGAGCTCGTCGCCGTCGTAGAACTTGACCTCGACGTCGGTGTCGACGGCCTGGACATTCGCCAGCGCGTTCCGGGCCATCCCGACGAACACAGAATCACTGCCCCGCACGAACAGCCTGCCGCCGAGCACGAAACATCCCGAAGCGGCGAACGCGATGATGATGAGCGCGGGCAGCCCGATGAGCATCCAGCGCCGGCTTCTTGCCTGTCGTTCCATCGTGGATAGTCCTCCTTTGGGGGATACTGCGACGGTCAGCGCTCACGGTGACCTGTCGATTCGGACGAAGGGACTGCCGGAAAAGTTCCGTCCTCTCTCGTTCCGCCTTCGCCTCTAGGAACGCGTGCCGAGACAAAAGGTTAACGCCGCCGGCTGCGCGCCAGCCATGGAAACGGTAGGAGCTAGCGAGCGACCAACGTCGTGGCCTCGGGCATGGCGAACTTGGCGCCCCACTCCATCATGGCGGCGAGCACCGGCTGCAAGGCCTGGCCCTTCGGCGTCAGCGAATATTCGACCCGCGGCGGCAGCTCACGATACTGCCGGCGTTCCACGACACCCTGCAACTGGAGGGTGCGGAGGCGGGCCGAGAGGAGATTCGGGGAGATGCCGGGGAGACGATCCTGGAGTTCTGAGAAGCGGAGGGGGCCGGAGAGAAGGTCACGGACGATGAGGAAGGTCCACTTTTCACCGACGACGTTGAGACAGGCAGCGATGGGACAGAGCTGATCGTACGGTCGCGCCAACCCAAAGGCCTCCCTTCGAGCACCGTCGATTTCACGGGAATTTTACTTGACATCCGATAGCGATGTCACTACATTTTCCGTAGTGTTGGACGGCGGACCGCGTTTGCCGTCACCCTGGCGCGGAGGGACCACCGCGCAGGAGGTGAACGAGATGGTAGAGACGAAGGCCGAGCTGGTGTGCCTGAGCTGCAGCCGCCGCCTGGGCGTGGTGGAGACGACCGGCGAGCGGAAGCTTCAGCTCAGCCCGAACGCGACCCTTCCCGAGACCGTCCGCGTCGTCGGTCGGCAGCTTCGCTGCGGCCGGTGCGGCGGCAGCGTGATGCTCGAGGACTTGCAGGAGCTGTACGCGGCGGCCTGAGCCGCACGCCGGCGCTACAACCCACAGGCCCCTCCTTCGTGGAGGGGCCTGTCGCGTTCCTTCGCCTCCTCGTATCATCGCCCTGGAAAGGGGGACCCGCTCATGTTGTTGCAGGACCGCGTGGCCATCGTCACCGGTGGAGGAAGCGGCATCGGGAGAGGCATCGCGCTGCGTTTCGCTCAGGAGGGGGCGCGGGTCGCCATCCTGGACATCGCCCAGGAACGGCTCGAGGAAACGAGCGCCCTGCTCGCCGAAGCCGGGGCACCCCTGCTGGCCGTCCGTGCCGACGTGAGCGTGACGGACGACGTAGAGCGGGCGTTCGCGGCGGTCCTCGAGCGCTTCGGACGCATCGACATCCTGGTCAACAACGCGGGCATCGGCAATCCTCCCGTCCCCATCGTCGACATGGATGACGTCGGCTGGGATCGCACCATCGCCGTCAACTTGCGCAGCGTCTTCCTGTGCTCCCGCGCCGCCGCGCGCCAGATGATCCGCCAGGGCACGGGCGGGCGCATCATCAGCGTGGCGTCCCAGGCGGGGAAGACCGGCTACCCGCGGCTCGCGCCCTACTGTGCATCCAAGGCGGGCATCATCCTCTTCACGCAGGCGTTCGCCAAGGAGGTCGCTCCCCACGGCATCCTGGTGAACTGCGTCTGCCCGGGGACCATCGACACGCCGCTCCTGCGAGCGGGGGTCGAGCAGGTCACGGGCGGCGCCATTCCGTTCGAGCAGGCCATCGCGACCTTGCTCCCGACGATTCCCCTCGGCCGCGTCGGCTACCCGGAGGACGTGGCCAAACTGGTGACGTTCCTCGCCTCGGACGAGGCCGATTACATGACCGGCCAGGCCATCAACATCACGGGCGGCCAGGAGATGCACTGAGTGGATGTCGTTATGTCTAGTAATCCCTACACTTCCCGCTCGCCGTAGTACGGCATGCTCACTTTGCCCGGCTCCGACTCGCGCGGCTTCACGCCCGCGACCAGCGCCTGGGTCACCGGAGCGATGACACGCGGATCGGTCATGACGTTCAAGCACGCGGGCTTCCCGCTCTCGAACGCCCGCCGCAGCGCTGGCCCGATCTCCTCCGGGCGCTCGACCAGCTCTCCGTAACAGCCGAAGCCCTGCGCCGCAAGGTCGTACCGCGTCGGGCCCAGTTCCGTGGCGACGATACGGTCCCTCCCGTAGATGAGCTCCTGCCCGTGCAGGGACATGCCCCACTGCTGGTCGTTGTTCACGACCGTGACGATGGGCAGCCGATGACGCGCCATCGTGTCGAACTCGGCGAAGTTCAGCCCGACGGACCCGTCCCCGATGATGCACAACACCTGCTTGTCGGGATGGGCCACCTGCGCCGCGATCGCGAACGGCATGCCCGTACCCAAGCAGCCCAGGTAGCCATGGGAGAGCCAGTGCCCGCCGCCTCGTACGACCGCGGCCATGTCCATCCACGACGCCGTCTCGCCTCCGTCGGCGACGATGATGGCGTCGGGGTCCAGCGCCTGCGCGATGTCGTGAGCGAGACGGTAGGGATGGATCGGCGTGGCGTCGGACCGAATCGCGTCCGCGAACATCACGGCCGACATGCGCTTCGCCCGGTCCACGGCGTCGAGCCACGCCGTCCGAGGGCTCCAGCGCCGCTCCTTCGCCGCCGCGATGAACGCCTCGATCGCTTCGCGGCAGTCGGCGACGATCCCAAGGTCGACGTCGCGGTTGCGACCGATCTCTTCGCCCTCGATGTCGACCTGGATGAGTTTCGCGCTGCGAACGAACCCTCCTCCACGTCCGCCCGTGAAGAGGCCGAGGCGTGCGCCCAGGAGCAACACCACATCGGGCGGCGCTGTGCCGGTCGCCGCGGCGACGGGAAGCGTCATGAAGCCCCGGCCGGACAACGGATGATCGTCGGGGACCATCCCGCGCGCTTTGGAATTGGCGAAGACCGGGATGTGCGTGAGCTCCGCGAAGGCGAGCAGGGACTCCTCCGCACCGGAGAACCAGGCGCCGCCGCCCGCCAAGATCGCGGGCCGCTCGGCCTCGGCTAGCCACGCGATCGCTTGTTCGACCGCGTCCGCCGGCGGCGCGGGGGCCGCCTCCGGGGCCACGCGCTCGGGGAACACAGCGCGCGACTCGTCCACCCGCGCGAAGAGCACGTCCGCTGGGACCTCGAGGAACACGGGCCCCGGACGACCCGTGGTCGCCACGCGCAGCGCTTGGGCGACGAGGTCAGGAATCCGATGGGTGTGCGTGACGCGATGCGCCCATTTCGTGATGGGCCGCATGAGCTCGACTTGGTCGATGCCGCCTTGCAGCGGGAGCGTCTCGGCGTCGACCAGCGGCGCTGCGCCCCCCACGACCAGCATCGGGCTGCAGTCGAGGAACGCGTTCGCCACGCCCGTCACGATGTCCGTTACGCCGGGCCCGGCAGTCACGATGGCGACGCCGACCTTCCCGGTCGTCCTCGCCCAGCCATCAGCGGCGTGACCGGCCGCCTGCTCGTGGCGCACGTCGATGAGCCGCAAGGAGTGGTCGAGCGCGGCCTGAAAGATGGCATCCAGATGTCCCCCGTGCAGGACGAACGCCTCGTTCACGCCCGCGCGTTTGAGCATGCGGACCAGCAGTTCGCCGCCGTCGACAGTGGCCATGGGCTCGTGTCTCCTTTCGCCTCGACGCGATCAGGGACGCCAAAGGTCGCGCCCCGTGAGGCGTCGGAACGCCTCGCGGTATCGCTCCGCCGTGCCCTCGACGACGTCCGGCGGTAGTTCGGGCGCGGGCGGCTCGCGATCCCACCCGCTCTTGGTGAGCCAGTCACGCACGAACTGCTTGTCGAACGAGGGCTGTGGCTTCCCAGGCTCGTACGTATCGACCGCCCAGAAGCGGCTGGAGTCGGGCGTCAGAAGCTCGTCGATGACGATGAGCTCATCGCCCAGCCAACCGAACTCGAATTTCGTATCCGCGATGATGATGCCGCGCTCCCGGGCGTACTGGGCGGCGTACCGGTACAACGCCAGGCTTCGAACCCTGAGCACGTTCGCGGCTTCGGGGCCCACGAGCTGGATGACGTCGGACAGCGTCATCGGCTCGTCGTGGCCCGTCTCAGCCTTGGTCGTGGGTGTGAAGAGCGGCTCCGGCAGCTCCTGACTTTCCACCAGGCCCTTGGGCATCCGGACGCCGTTCACGGTGCCCCACTGGCGGTATTCCTCCCATGCGGACCCGGCGAGATACCCCCGTACCACGCACTCGACGTCCACTCGTCGAGCTTTGCGCACGATCATGCTCCGGCCCAGAAATTCGCGCGGGAGCTCGAACGGCAGCTCGTCGGCTGGCGTGCCGTCGGCCAGCCTGATGAAGTGGTTCGGCACGACACCCGCGGTCAGCTCGAACCAGAAGGCGGAGAGCTGCGTGAGCACGGCGCCCTTGTCCGGAATGCCGGTGGGCAGCACGACATCGAACGCCGAAATGCGATCCGTGGCCACGATCAGTAGCCGGTCGCCCAGGTCGTAGGTGTCGCGCACCTTGCCCCGGTGACTGAGACCCGGCAGCGTGGTCTCAAGTAGGACGGTCATACGACTCCTTTCGCGGTTCCAGCCCCAGATACAGCAGTGTGACTGCGCCCGCGGTAAAGGGTTGTGCAGCCGCCGTCATGATAGCCGCGAACGCCTCGCCGGTCACCACCGACACAGCTCGGGCTACGCCGCCGAACACGAAGACCGGGATCGCCGCAATTGCCGTGAGCGCCAGAAGGATTCCGAACGTCCTCCACCAAGCCCCAGAACTCGCTCGACTACTCTGGGCGAACGCAGCGAGAACGCCGTCATCTCGGAGCACGATACGCTGTTGAACGAACGCCCAGCGCACCGCGAAGTAGATCGCCAGAGGAAGGCCGACCACCGTGAGAGCGAGCGCCACCAGCGTCACGAGCTCGATGACACCTGCCGCGAGCAGGCGATGGGCGCAGCGCACCACGCGCCGGTAGGCGCGCTCGAGCCGTGGCGCGCGGCCTTCGACGACGTCCGCTACGGCTGCAACCAGGGCGGCGTTCACGAGCCAGGTCGAGAGCAGCAATGGCGCTGAGTAGAGCCACCAGAGCGCGAGATCTCGCCCGCTCGCGCCCAGGTCCGAGGTGAGTAGTCCGCTGAGGAGAACGCCCGGAACGGCGAGCACCGCGATGGGGAACAGTTCGTTGAAGTGGTGCCGGTAGATGTCGAGCGACAGCCGGACGATGCCGCTCAGGTCCCGGGGCAGTTCGGCCTGCACGCCGCCATTCTAATCGGGCGCCCGTTCGCGAAGAACGGGACCGCTACTGGTCGGACTTAGTGATGGGCCGGTCGAGTCTGTACTTCTTGACCAGCGAATCGAACGAGAGGTCGGGGTTCGACGCGTCGACCATCTTTTCGTATTTCGGGTCGAGTTGCTCCAGCTTGCTCTGGAACGACTGGTGGAAGGCGAAGCGGCTGATGAGCCTTTCGAGGCGCGAGCCTCCGCATTCCGGACAGCGGGGCTCGAATCCCTCGATTCGGCGAGCGAGCACGCTCACGATCTTGCGGCAGTCATGGCACGCGTATTCGTACAACGGCATGTCCAACGCTCCCGTCTGCAGGCGGTTTCAGCCTAACACGCGCCGCAGGGGCGTCTCAACGACGGCGCCCGTGGACATGCCGCAACCGCGGCGGTAGGCTGAGGTGGAGGCCCCATGGACCCCGTGAACTACCACCGCGATCCGGAAACCCTCGCCCTGTCGCCGTCCACGCTCATCGCGGCGTTCGCCGGGTGGAACGACGCGGGGCAAGCGGCGACGGCGGCCGTTCGATTCCTCATCGACGCCCTGGGCGCCGAAGAGGTCGCGTCCATCGATCCGGAGGAGTTCTACGACTTCACGAGCTCGCGACCCATCGTGCGCATCGGTCCGGACGAGCAGCGCGCGCTCGAGTGGCCGTCCAACCGTTTCTTCGTCGCCTCCTCATCGGGCCGGGGCTGTGTGCTCTTGCTCGGCGACGAACCCCATCTCAGGTGGCGCGCGTTCACGGGCGCGGTACTCAGCGTAGCGAGTCGGCTCGACTGCCGGCTGGTCTTCACACTGGGCGGTCTCGTGGGCGACGCCGTGCATACACGCCCAGTGCCCCTCGCCGGCTATTCGCTTCATCCGACGCTGCGCCCGCGGTTCGAGGCGCTCGGGATCACCGGTTCGCGGTACGAGGGGCCCACGGGCATCGTCGGCGCCCTGCACGACCGCTGCCGACAGGAAATGATCCCCTCCGCGAGCCTCTGGGCAGCGGTGCCGCAGTATCTCGGAACCACGCCCAACCCCAAGGCCGCGCTCGCCCTGCTGGAGGCGCTCGACAAACTGCTCGAGCTCGGTCTCGACCTGAGGGAGCTACGGGCGGTCGCTCAGGAATTCGAAGCGTCGGTGACGAAGGCCGTGGCCCAGAACCGGGAGGTTTTCGAAATCGTCCGCTTCCTGGAGCGGCAGCACGACGCTGGTGAAGCCAGGGGACAGGAGCCCGATCTACCCTCTCCCGCGGCGATCATCGAAGACCTCGAGGAGTTCCTCCGAAAGCAGCGAGAGCGCGGCGAGCAGGGTTAGCTCCGCCGCTCCATCACGTAGTCAGCGATATCGATGAGCGCCGTCTTCGCCGGACCATCCGGCAGCGGCTCGAGGGCCGCGATGGCGCGGTCGTGAAAGTCTCGCGCCACGTCGTACGACTCGGGGATGATGTCCGACGCCAGGATCATCTCGATGGCTTGCGTTACGTACTCCTGGCGACGTCGGTTCTTGAACAGCTTGACCACCGGATTGTCACGTGGGGAGCGTTCCATGAGGAGCAGCGACGGAAGGGTGAGGGTGCCTTGCATGAGGTCGCTCCCAACGGGCTTCCCCATTTCGCGCTCGTCTCCCGTGAAGTCGAGGATGTCGTCCACGATCTGGAACGCCATCCCGAGGTTCTCGCCGTAGCTTCTCAAGGCCAGACAGACCGATTCGGGGGCTCCCGCGATCATGGCGCCGCCTTGAGCCGATGTAGCGAACAGCGACGCGGTCTTCCCCGAAATGCGCCGGAAGTAGGCCATCGTGTCCTGCCCATAGTCGTACGCGGTCATATCCTGCGTGAGCTCGCCCGAGGCCATGGACATCAGGGTCCGGGAGAAGAGCTTCACGACCTCGATGTTGTTGGTGCGGGCGATGAATTCGGCGGCGCAGGCGAACATGTAGTCCCCCAGCATCACGGTCGCCGCGTTGTCGAAGAGCGCGTTCGCGGTCGCACGGCCGCGCCGCGTCATCGAGCCATCGATGACGTCGTCGTGCACCAGCGTCGCCGTATGCAGGAGCTCGATGGACGCCGCGAGGGGAACCAGTAGATCGGGGCGGTAGTCGCCGAAATGGCCCGCGAGCACGGCCACAGCGGGACGGATGCGCTTCCCGCCAGCCCCGAGCACATGCTCCAGCATCCGACGGAGCCCAGGAAAATCATCGACCTCCTTGACCGACTGCAGCGCCTCCTCGACGCGCTCGAGGTCCTGTTGTGCCGGCCCGTAGATGGTTGCGACCTTCACGGCATCCCCCCGCCCACGCGTTCCGCGAGTCCCAACAGTCGCAGCGCTGCGGCTGTGGTGGCGTGCCCCACATCTTGTACCGGAACGCCGCGCACTTGCGCCACTCGCTCCGCCGCCGCCAACACGTACACCGGCTCGTTCCGCTGGCCCCGTACCGACTGCGGCGCGCCGTATGGGGCGTCCGTTTCGACGACGAGCTGTTCGAGCGGCAAGGCGCGCGCTACTTCACGAAGCCGCTCGTTTCCGGGATACGTGACCGACGTATGAATCGAGATCAGGAAGCCCAGGGCGGCGTACCGGTGCGCCAGGGCGGCATCACCACTGAAGTAGTGCATCACGCCCAGCGGGCGACCCCCGGGCAGTCCACCGCCGGACGCACGGGCCCAGTCCGTCAGGATCGGCTCCATGACATCGTGAGCGTCCCGACAATGGATGGCCACGGGCATCCGAGCGTCGGCCGCCCACGCCAGTTGCGCCCGGAACGCCCGCACCTGGTCCTCGCGCGGTGAGAGGTTGCGGTAGAAGTCGAGCCCGATCTCACCGACTGCGACGACCTTTGGATGCCGCGCGAGGTCCTGAAGACGCGCGAGTGCCGCTTCATCGTATGCGCTCGCGTCGTGCGGGTGCACGCCTACCGCGGCCCACACCACGTCGAAACGTTCGGCGAGCGCCACGGCCCGCTCCGAGGACGCGACGTCGGTACCGAGCGTGAGGATGGCCTCCACGCCGGCGTTGCGGGCCCGGTCGATGACCTCGCCGAGGTCGTCCGCGAACGCCGGCTCGTGCAGATGCGTATGCGTGTCGACAAGCGCGACCGCCGACGTCACGATGCGGCCTCCGCCGCTTCGATCTTTCGGAACAGCGGTCGGGGCTCCCGGAGCGCCTGGCCGGCCGGCACCGGCGCGAAGTCCCACGTCGTCCCCACTGCCCCATCGAAGCCAAGAAATTCATGCAGCCGCTGCGCCGAGAAGGGGAGGAAGGGGTACAGCGCCACCTTGCAGGCGTTGATGAGCGCGAGCGCGACGTACAGGGAGCGGCCTGCGGCGTCCCGATCCTCCCGAATCGCCTTCCACGGCGCGGCTTCGTCGAGATAGCGGTTCGCCTCCTGGGCCAGACCCATCGCCGCGCCGAGCGCGGCCTTGAACCGGCAGCGCTCGAGGTGGCCGCCGGCCTCGCGGATGGCCGCGGCGGCCCGCTCCAGCAGCGCTTCCTCCCGCGACCCCAAGGGGCCCGGATCGGGAACCCTCCCTTCGAAATTCCGGTACGTGAACGTGAGGACCCGGTGGACGAGGTTGCCCCACGTGGCCACGAGCTCATCGTTATTGCGCCGGATGAGATCCTCGTCGCTCACGTCGGTGTCCGACGACTCGGGCATGACCGCCGCGAGGTAGTACCGCACGGCGTCGGCGCCGAACCGCTCGGCGTAGTCGAGGGCGTAGGGCGCGACGCCCGCGCTCTTCGAGGCCTTCGTCCCGCCCCAGACGACGTAGTGATTGGCCGGGACGTCGAACGGCAGGTTCAGCCCGCCGTGACCCATGAGCATGGCTGGCCAGTTGATGGTATGGAAGGTGATGTTGTCCTTGCCCATGAAGTAGTACGCCCGGGCGTCGGGATTGGTCCACCAATCTTTCCACGCGTCGGGCGTTCCTCGGCGGATAGCCCACTCGACGGACGCCGAAAGGTAGCCCACGATATTCTCCGCCCAGACGTAGAAGGCCTTCCCCGGCCCGATGTCCTGCATCTCGGGCGGCATCGGGATGCCCCATTCGAGGTCGCGCGTGATGGCGCGGTCCTTCAGCCCCTCGTTCAGGAATCCCAACGTGAAATTCCGAACGTGATCCCGCCAGTGCGTCTGTTCTTTCACCCATGCGATGAGCCGGTCCTGGAACGCGCTGAATCGCATGAAGTAGTGCTCCGTCTCGCGGAGCTCCGGCCTCGCTCCTGTGAGACGACTGCGGGGCTCGATGAGCTCGACAGCATCGAGGGTCGCGCCGCATTGCTCGCATTCATCGCCGCGCGCTCTATCGAAGCCGCAGCGAGGGCATGTACCCTCGACATATCGGTCAGGGAGGAATCGCTCCGCCTGCGGGTCGTACAGTTGCTGGGTCTTGGCCCGGTAGAGGTGTCCCGCCTGCAGGAGCCGACGGTACAGATTCCACACCACTTCGCGGTGATTGTCCGTCGTGGTGGCGGTGTACAGATCGTAGCTGATGCCGAGCACCTCCCACGTTCGCAAGAACTCTTGGTGGAACTGCTGCGCGACCTCGAGCGGCGTTCGCCCCTCCTTCTCTGCGCGCACCGTGATAGGCGTGCCGTGCATGTCGCTTCCCGACACCATCAGCACACGATTGCCCTTCGCCCGGTGGTACCGCGCGAAGATATCGGCGGGCAGGTTGTTGCCGGCGATGTGTCCCAGATGTTGCGAGCCGTTGGCGTACGGCCACGCGACGCACACGAGGATGTGTTCGGCCATGGTTGCGACGGGAGTGTAGCCTATCGTGATTCCGGCGGCGAGCGTCTCTCAACGCGCGTGCCAGCGCCGGTACACCTCGCGACGGGACGCCTTGCCCGCGAGCGCATTGGCCGCTTCGCGAGCGCTCGCGCCCCGTGCCTTCAGCGCGGCGATGGCCGCTTCCAGGTCGAAGGGCTCTTCCCGGGGCCGGCGAGGTGCACCCTCGATGACCAGGGTCACCTCGCCCCGCGGCTCCTCTGGCAGGCGCTCGATCACGTCGGTCACCGTGCCCCGGAGAATCTCTTCGTGCACTTTGGTGAGCTCCCGACAGAGCGCGACGCGCCTGTCGCCCAGCACCGCGCGGATGTCCTCGAGGGTCGCCCGGACACGGTGGGGCGATTCGAACAGGATCAGCGTGTCCGGGATCGCCGCCACCCCCTCGAGCGCGCGACGGCGCGCCCCCGGCGCCTTCGGCAGAAAGCCGAGGTAGTAGAACCGCCGGGAGGGCAACCCCGATGCCGCGATGGCCGCGGTGACCGCGGACGGCCCCGGCACTGGCACCACCCGGTGTCCTTCGGCGATGGCTGCGCAAACGAGGTCGTAGCCTGGGTCGCTGACGCCGGGCATGCCCGCTTCCGACACCAGCGCCACGTCGCCAGCGCGGAGCGCCTCCAGCAGGACTGGCGTCTTCTTCCTCTTGTTGTGGTCGTTGTAGCTCGTCAGCGGCGAGCTGATGCCGTAGCGCTGGAACAGAATGCGCGTGGTGCGGGTGTCCTCGGCGGCCACCAGCGGCGCCTCGCGCAACACACGCAATGCCCGCAAGGTGACGTCCTCCAGGTTGCCGATGGGCGTGGCCACGAGGTAGAGGGTTCCCATGACGACATCGGCTGATGCGCGTACGCCGGTGATACTTCGCCGCTCGATCCCATTGACGCGCCCGTGGGCGCGCCGCTATAGTGTCCGAAATTCCGCGGGCGGGCAAACCGAGACGACAGATGATGCACCGCTGAAGCTGGCAGGAAACCTCCGCCGGCCTCGATCCGCCGTTTCGCGGACGGGGACCACTCGGTCCTTTCTCGCAAAGGACACTCCCGAGGGCAGCGCGGAGAGCAGGAGGTACCTCGATGTCTCAGCCACGATTCAAGCAACTGCGACGGGCGTACGGGTTCGACGAGGTCGCGATCGTTCCCGGAACCGTCACCATCAACCCCGAGCTCTGCGAGCTCTCATTCCAGATCGCTCATCTCACGTTCCCCCTACCGATTCTCGCCGCAGCCATGGACGCCGTCGTCGATCCGAAGTTCGCCATCGCCTTCTCCAAGGCGGGCGGGCTCGCGGTGATGAACTTGGAGGGCTTGCAGACGCGGTACGACAATCCCGACGAGATCCTGCAGGAGATCGCCGAAGCGCCCAAGAGCGAGGTCACCGCGCTCATGCAGAAGGCCTATAGCGCGCCGATGCGCGACGACCTCGTCGTCCGGCGCATCCAGGAAATCAAGGACGGCGGCGCGATCTGCGCCGTCTCTTGTACGCCAGCCAACACGAAACGGCTGGCGCCCATCGTCAAAGAAGCGGGTGCGGACGTCCTCGTCGTGCAGTCCACCGTCACGACTGCGCGTCACCTGTCCCGCTCGGTCAGGGGTCTCCTCTTCGACGAACTGGTGCGGCAGATGGACCCGGTCCCCGTCATCGTCGGCAACACGGTGAGCTACCAGGCGACGAAGGAGATCATGGAGACGGGCGTGCATGGCGTCCTCGTCGGCGTGGGACCAGGGGCGGCGTGCACGAGCCGAGAAGTCCTCGGCATCGGCGTCCCGCAGGTGACCGCCACGATCGACTGCGCCGCTGCCCGTGACCAGCACTACCGCGAAACGGGACGGTACGTTCCCATCATCACCGACGGGGGCATTTCCGGCGGCGGCGATCTGTGCAAGGCGTTCGCTGCGGGCGCTGATGCGGTCATGCTCGGCTCGATCCTCGCGGGCACGGCGGAGGCCCCGGGCCGCGGACACCACTGGGGCATGGCAACGCCGCACGCCGAGCTGCCCCGCGGCACGCGGGTGACCGTCGGCGTCACGTCGACCATTCAGAAGGTGCTCTTCGGGCCCACGTCCCGCACGGACGGCCGCGAGAATCTGATCGGCGCTCTGCGAACCGCGATGGGCGTGTGCGGCGCGCGGACCATTCGCGATTTCCACCAAGCAGAGATGGTCATCGCGCCGTCCATCAAGACCGAGGGCAAGGCGTTCCAGCTCGCGCAGGCGTAAGCCCGGCGTCACGGCTCTACGTACAGAACACGGTCGAGACCTGCCAGGTCCTGACGGATCTCGACCCATGCGTCAGGGAACGCACGGACCGCCGCGGCGCGCAGCTCCTCACCCTGTCGATCGCCAATCTCGCACAGGAGCAGCGAACGCGGCGCTAGGTATGTCGGCGCCTGAGCGAGCAGTCGCTCGACCGTCTCCGTGCCGCGCTGGCCTCCCACGAGCGCTCCCATGGGTTCGTATCGGGTAATCTCGGGGGCCAGGCGATCCCATTCCTCAGCGCTCACGTAGGGCAGATTCGCCACGACGACGTCCACGCGCACCCCAGGCCGCAACGGCGTGAGCAGGTCGCCGCTCACGAAGTCCACGCGGTCCGACACGCGGTGGCGCAGGGCGTTTCTTCGGGCGAGGGCGAGCGCGGGCCGAGATGTGTCGATGCCGATCACGCGTGCCGGGGGCCAATTGACGGCGAGCGCCACCGCCAGTGCGCCGTTACCGGTACCGACGTCCACGATGAGGGGCTGCGGGAGTGGCGGCTCCCGGCTCTGGAGCCATTCCAAGGCGATATCGACGAGCAGCTCCGTTTCGGGCCGCGGGATGAGCGCCTCAGGACCGCACTCCAGGTCAAGCCCGTAGAACTCGCGATGGCCCACGATGTACGCCGTGGGCTCGTGGCTCAGTCGCCGAGCGACGAGCGCCTCGAAGCGAGCGGCCGCCTCCTCGGGCAAGGGGTCGTGCAGGATGGCCAGCAGGTGCGCGCGATCCCCGTTCAGATTCAGCGCGTGACGCAGCAAGAGATCGGCTTCGAGCTCGGGGTCGTCGATGCCGGCCTCGCGGAATCGCCGTGCGGCGTCCCGCATGGCTTCACCCACGGTTCGGGCGCTCATCGCTCGCCTCCGGAACGAGCGGGGAGCGAACGGTCAGGCGGCGCTCTCCTGCAACAGCCTGGCCTGCTCGGCGGTGGCCACGGCGTCGATGAGCTCGTCGAGGTCTCCGTCGAGCACCTCCTGCAGTCCATGCACTGTCAGCCCGATACGGTGATCGGTGACCCGATCCTGTGGAAAGTTGTACGTTCGGATCTTTCCTCCGCGCTCGCCGGTGCCGACCTGCGCGCGTCGGGCTTCGGAGATTTCCTCCTCCTGCTCCCGCTTCTTCATGGCGAGTAGGCGAGCGCGAAGCACCGCCATCGCCTTCTGGCGATTCTTGAGCTGCGATCGTTCGTCCTGGCACACGACGACCAGGCCCGTGGGCAGGTGCGTGATTCGCACCGCCGTCGCCACCTTGTTGACGTTCTGTCCGCCGGCGCTTCCAGCATGGAAGATGTCGACCCGCAAGTCCTTCTCGTCGATGGTTACGTCGACCTCGTCGGCCTCCGGCAAGACGGCGACGGTAGCCGCCGAGGTATGAATCCGGCCCTTCGCTTCGGTGGCAGGCACACGCTGCACACGATGTCCGCCGCTCTCGTACTTGAGCCTGGAATAGGCGCCCTTGCCCTGTACCTCGAAGATGACTTCCTTCAAACCGCCGATCCCGATCTCATTGGCGGAAAGGACCTCCACCTTCCAGCCCTTGCGGTCGGCGTATCGCGTGTACATACGGAAGAGGTCGGCGGCCCAGAGTGCAGCTTCGTCGCCCCCCTCGCCCGCGCGGATCTCGACGATGACATCCCGTTCGTCATGAGGGTCCTTCGGGAGAAGCGCCCTGCGAATGTCCTGCTCGAGACGCCGGAGCCGCTCGGTCAGCGCTGCGATCTCCTCGCGCGCGAGCTGGGCCAGCTCGGGGTCGCCCTCCGATACGACGGCCTGGGCGTCCTCGATGCCCTTCTGCGTCTCGCGATACTGGCGGTACAGGAGCACGACGTCTTCGATCGCGGCCCGCTCTTTCGCGAGCTCGGCCATGCGCTCGTAGTCGGCCGCGACCTCAGGCCGGGCTATCTCCTCCGTCAGGCGCTCGTATTTTTCTTCGAGTGCTCGAACTCGGTCCCACACAGTGCTGTTCCCGCCCCGACAGATTGAAACCCGCCATGGGCGGGCTTCGCGGCGCGCTCGTTGCTGCTGAAGTATAGCATCCGGCGTCGGGCTTCAGGTGAGGGGAGCCGCCGCCGGGCCTGCCAGCAGCAGGGTGACGACGGCGCCGAGGGCGATGAATGGCGCGTAGGGCATCGGCGCGCCTCGGGGACGCAGCCGAAACGCCAAGAGTGCACCGGCCACGACGCCTCCCGAAATCGCCATCAGCAGCAGCGCCGGGACGACCGCGCGCAACCCGAGAAGCAGACCGGCGAAGAGCGCGAGCTTGGCATCGCCCATTCCCATGCTCGACGTGAGCAGCGCGGGCACGAAGAGGAGCCCGCCCGCCAGCAGGCCTCCGGCGACCACGTCGGCCGGGTCGGCTTCGGCAGCGACGAGGCCCACCGCCAGCGCGACCAGGATCGCCGGGTACGTGACCACGTTCGGAACCCGGTAGCTCATCAGGTCGGTCGCGCTGCACAGCACGAACACCGCAGCGGAAGCGGCGACGATGGCACGATCCCCGAGTCCATCGAACCGCGCACCCGTCGCCGCGAAGGCCGCGACCGCGGCGGCGACGATGGCCACCGTACGCCACGAGTACAAGGGCCGCACGATGATCTGGCCTCCCTCGCCAGCGAGGGCAGCGTTCATCGGCAGGCCACCGGCGGTGCGGTCTCCCTCGCCGCCTTCGTCCTCTTCGACGCCCGGAGGCCAAGCCAACGCCAGCGCGAGCCGGTCGAGCACGAGCCCAATCGGAATGCCCGCGATCCCCGTGAGCGCGGCCGCCAGCACGACTTCACCTCCCGGCAACGCGCGTTCCCTCCCAGTAGTAATCGGCCGTAGACGCCGCGCGGCCAGCGGGGATCGCCCGCAACCGCTCAGTCGAGCGCGGCCAGCGCTTCTCTGTGGTCGCGAGGCTCCGCGATCGCGTTGTGCACGACATAGCGTATGATGCCGTGCTCGTCGACCACCACGGTCAGCCGTTCTGCGACGCCAGCCGCTTCGTTCCAGCAGCCGTACAGGCGGGCCACGTCGCCCTTCGGATCCGCGAGCAGGCTCTGGCGCAACCCGTGCTTCTCCCGAAAGGCTCGGTGCGCCCACATCGAATCGCGACTGATCCCGAACACCTTGGCGCCTTTCTGCTCGAACGCGCTGTAATCGTCGCTGTAAGCGCACATCTCGTTCGAGCAGATGGGCGAAAAGTCAGCGGGATAGAACACGAGGACGACCGGATGGCCACGGAGCTTGCTCAGCGTGACCTCCTGGTTGTTCTCGTCCCTGAGCGTGAAGTCGGGCGCCTCCTCGCCCACGCGCACAGCAGCCATGGCGAACCTCCCGAATGCTATTGCCGATTTCAACTACCCGACATTCTGACAAGACGGGCGAGAACGGGCTATACTCGGTGCCGGGCAGCGGAGGTCCATGCGCGTGCCGCCCCGCTTCCGCATCGGTACGTCCGGGTGGGTCTATCCACACTGGCGAGGCGTCTTCTATCCGGAGGCGTTGCCCCAGAACCAGTGGTTCGCGTTCTACGCGGCCTTCTTCAGCACCGTCGAGATCAACAACACCTTCTACCGGCTGCCCGGGGAGAACACCTGGCGTCACTGGCGCGAGGCTGCTCCCGAGGGCTTTGTCTACGCGGTGAAGGGCAGCCGCTTCATTACGCACGTCAAGCGGCTCCGTCCTGGTCGCGAGCCTGTGGAACTGTTCACCAGCCGCGCGCGCCTGCTGGGCGAGTGTCTCGGTCCTATCCTGTGGCAGCTCCATCCAGGACACCACTGCGACCTCGAGCGGCTGCGGTCGTTTCTCGAGCTCCTACCGAGGGACCTTCGACACGTGTTCGAGTTCCGCCACGCATCGTGGTTTTGCGACGAGGTCTACGCGACACTGCGGGAGTTCGGCGCCGCTTTCTGCGCCTATGACATGGTCGACCACGCCACGCCGCTCGTAGCGACGGCCGACTTCGCCTACATGCGCTTCCACGGCTCGGGTGACTTGTACGGAGGGCGGTACGCCGACGACGAACTCCGTGTCTGGGCTGACCGGCTATCAGCGCTGTCGGTGAGCGAGGTCTTTGTGTACTTTAACAACGACGCCTACGGCCACGCCGTCGCGAATGCCCGGACCCTGGCGGCGCTGACTTCCCGCCTCTAGAGATGCGCCTTGACCGCCTCGGCCAGGCGGCGGGTGAACCCGACGGTCGCCGCGATCTCGTCGACCGAGGCCTCGCGGATCGCTTTTACGGAACCGAACTTCCTCAACAGCGCCTTCTTGCGCTTGGGCCCGACGCCCGGCACAGCGTCGAGCGCCGATTGCATGCCCGCCTTTGCCCGCACCTTCCGGTGGTACGTGATGGCGAAGCGGTGTGCCTCGTCCCGCACGCGCTGCACCAGGTAGAGGGCCTGCGACGTGCGCGGAAGGACGATGGGGTCCGCCATGTCCTTCACGAACAGCTCTTCCTGCCGCTTGGCCAGGCCTGCCACCGGAATGCCATCGAGTCCCAGGTCCCGGAGTACATCCAGCGCGGCGTGCAGTTGCCCTTTGCCACCGTCCACGATGACCAAGTCGGGCAGCGAAGCGAACGACTCGTCATCGGCTGCTTCGCCGTTGCGGCGCGCCGCCTCACCGGCCCGCTTGAACCGCCGGCGCAACACCTCCGCCATCGATGCGAAGTCGTTCGCTCCTGCTACCGTCTTGATGCGAAATCGGCGGTATTCCTTCGGTCGCGGATACCCGTCGACGAACACAACCATCGAACCCACGGAGGACGTCCCCTGGATATTCGATATGTCGTAGCACTCGATGCGTCGCGGAAGGGCCGGTAGGTTCAGCTCTTCCTGTAACTCAGAGAGCGCCATCTGGGTCTTCCCCGCGTCGGCGAGCCATTTCACTCGCTGCATCGCCAACGCCTCCCGGGCGTTCTCCCCCGCCATGGCGACCAAGCGGCGCTTTTCGCCCTTCGAGGGAACGACGATGCGAACCCGACCGCCTCGGCGCTCCGAAAGCCACTGTTCGATGAGCGACTGCTCGGGTACGGGCATCGGCAGAACCACCGTACGCGGGACGTACGTCGACGACTCGTAGAACTGCTTGACGAAGCTCGCGACCACGTCCGCATCCGTCTCGTCCTGCGAGCCGTCGATGCTGAAGCTGTCGGCGCCGATCATCTTCGTGCCGCGAATGAACAACACCTGGACCATCGCGTCGCCGTCGGCCCTGGCGAGACCGAAAACGTCCTCGTCAGCAGGCCGTGTGCTCGCGGTGACCTGCCGTTCACTGACGGCCTCTATGGCCTTGATCTGGTCCCGCAAGAACGCTGCCCGCTCGAACTCCAGCCGCTCCGACGCTTCCTCCATCTGCTTCCGTAGGCCATCCACGACCTCTTTCGTTTTCCCTTCGAGGAAAAGGATGACCTGCCGGATGACCTCGTCGTACTCCTCCTTCGTGCAGTAGCCTGTGCACGGCGCGATGCAGCGCTTGATGTAGTAGTCCAGGCATGGACGCGGATCCGTCCCGGTGATCGTCTTGGTGCACGACCGCCACGGGAACAGCTTCTTGACGATGTCGAGCGTCGTCCGAACGGACGATGCGCTGGCGTACGGCCCGAAGTAGCGGGCGCCGTCGCGCTCCACTCGCCGCGTGATGTAGACGCGCGGCCATGGGTCGGTGAGATCGACCTTCAGGTACGGGTAGTGCTTGTCATCCTTCAGCCGGATGTTGAAGAACGGCTGGTGCCGCTTGACCAGCGTGGCTTCGAGATGCAGAGCCTCTTGCGGTGTCGAGGTGACGATGAAGTCGAAGTCGGCGATAGCCTGGGACAGCGCGCGGGTCTTCGGCTCCATGCTGGCAGGAGATCCGAAGTACGACCGCACGCGGCTGCGCAGGTTCGCAGCTTTGCCGACGTAGATCACCTGCCCCTCGGCGTTCCTCATGAGATAGACGCCGGGGCGCGCGGGAAGCGCTCGAAGCTGAGCCGCCAATCGTTGCTGCCTGGTGGTCACACAGGCATTCTATCGCGCACCCGGGCCGACCTCAGGACAGTGGCTCGCCCAGCCTGATGCGATAGACGCAGTTCTCCGCCCCAGTGGCGACGGACTCTATGAGCGATACCCCTGCCCGCCGCCGGGCGTGTCGCTCGACCAGGAGGCGCACCCAGGTCTCTCCGCACAGGCACAGCTTGGGATCCAAGCGGATCACGCCCTGACGAACGTAGGGGCAGACGCACTCGCCGCGATGCAGCTCCGTCCAAACGAGTTCGTCGGGACCCACCCGATCGACCGTCACCGGACTGGGGCCAGACAGCCGCATGCGGTCGAGGAACGCGTCGAAGTCGAGGTCAGCGGGAATGTCCGCCAGAGCGACGAACGCCGACACACAGGTCTCCGCCTGCGCGTCCATCACGTGCCGTAGCGGAGCGCCGTCGAGCGCGTAGATTCCTTGGTAAAGCCCGCCGAGGAGGCGGTCGCGATATGACCGCATGAGCTCCTGCACCCAGTCGGTCGCGGGTTGCGTGTCACTCCCCATGGCTCTTCCCTCGCATGAGTGAACCGCCCGGCATGACGTGCCACTCGTGCGTAACGTCGTGCAAGACGACGGCCAGGTCGTCCTCGCCGCAGCCCGACGGAGTCTCGGGCGTGAATTCATCGAGTTGCCGTCGGTCGGCCTCGGCGATTCCCTCGCGCACGACTTCGCGAAGGGCCTCGCGGTCGCATCCGCTCGCGCCCCCCAGGGCGAACCAGATGCCGACCCCCACGCCGATCGCTGCGACGAGCGTGACCAGTCCGACGAGCGGGATCAGCTTGCGCGCCATTGGCGGCCTATCCTCCTGACGCTCGGCAACGCAGCCTATCGTCTCCTGTCGCCGCGTCCGAGAGACGACCGGCCCATCGCTCAGGGGACGTTTGGTCCATGTGCATCAACCGCGAGCGCGTTGGCCCGCACTTGGGGCCGAATGTCCCGACGTTCCGGGAGAAACGCAGGTCGCGCGGTCCTCAGGCGCAGCGTACCGTAGCCTGGGGCAGGTGTACGATACGAATGCCCTCGTCTGAGAGCGGAGGAGACCCGCGATGAAACTTCTCGTCACGCTCGACGGCTCCGCCCGTTCAGAGGCGATACTGCCGTACGCGGAAACTGTGGCGCGCGGCCTGGGTGCCGAGGTGCACCTGATGACGGTCGTGCATCCACCCCGCCGCGAAGGCCGGGGACGCCGCCTCGTGGTCGACGCCCAGTATCCCACCGCATTCGCCGGTACGCTCGGCGTTTCGACGCCCGCGGTGGTCCACGGCCGTGTGCAGGAGGTGCCCATCGAAACCCGGGAGCAGGCCATCGCACGCCTGGAACATGAAGCCGACGAGTACTTGCTCTCCATCGAGAAGCGCTTCCAGGGGCTCGTCGTGGTGCGCCACGTCCGGATGGCGGAAGACCCAGTCGAGCCCATTCTCGAGTACGCACGGAAGATCGGCGCCGACATGCTCGCGCTGTCCACCCACGGCAGGACCGGACTCGCGGCCGTCGTCCAGGGGAGCGTCGCCGCCGCGCTCATCCGCGCTCGGGTCGCGCCGGTGCTCGTCTACCGCCCCGGCGACCTCGAGAACTAACCGGGTTCTGGAGACGCCAGTGTCTCCATCAGGAACGACCGCGCTGCTGCGAAGAGCCGAGCGCTGCCTTCCCACCAGAAGTGGTCGGCGCCGGCTATGACCTCGAGACGCGCGTCTGGCCATCCGGTGAGGGCGTCTCGCACTGCCGCGAGCGGCGCGAATGCATCGGCGTCCCCGACCACCACCAGAACGGGCATCCCCTCGGGAATCGTCAGCTCGCCACCGACCATCGGCGGCGAGATGAGGACGAGCGCCCTCAACGACCCCACCGAAGCTGCGGCTGCGCACGCGACGATGGCTCCGAACGAATACCCCGCGAGACCGATGCGTTCGCCATCGATCTCTGGCCGGGCGCGCAGCCACTCGACGGCCGCGACGGCGTCCGCGCATTCTCCGCGTCCGCCGTCATACGACCCCTCGCTCGCGCCGACGCCACGGAAATTGAACCTGAGCGCCGCGATGCCGTCTTCGACCAGTGCCCTGCACAGGCCCGCAACGACGCCGTTCGTCATGTCGCCGCCGTACAGCGGATGCGGGTGACAGACAACGATGCCGGGCGCGGGCGTTCGTTGAGGTAGGTGGAGGAGCCCTTCCAACGTCAGGTCGCCGGAGAGGAACCGCACGGCCTGAACCCGCTCGGCGGACATGTCAGCTCTCGAGGGGGCGGAAGCGGATCAACGTCGTCTCCTCACTCACGTCGTCGTACACGGCCTCGACCCGCATCCCAATGCGCAGCGCCTCGACGAAGCAGTCGACGATGTTGGTGACGAGCCGGGGACCTTCGTCGAGCTCGACGATGGCGAAGTGGTAGGGCACGAGATCCTCGAAGCCCGGTACGAGCCTCTGATGCATGACCGCGAAGCTGTACAGCGTGCCTCGCCCGCTCCCACGCTCGTACCGCACATCGGTGGACCAGCAATCGGGGCAGTGCTCTCGTGAGGGAAGGCGCCACTGGCCGCAGAGGCCGCAGCGCGCGAGCACCAGTTCGTGACGCCGAGCGCCTTCGTAGAACGGAGCCGACGCTTCGTCGGCCACGGGGATGGGCCTCGTGTACTGGGACATGTCACCTCCTCACGACGGCAGAGGACTCAGGATCAGGGTGCTGTGGTGATCGAGGATGCCCCCGTTGCCGGTCACGAGTACCACGTCGTGCGGGTTCACCTGTCGTTCTCCGCCCTGTCCCCGGGCCTGGATGATCCCTTCGGACAGCGGCGTCATGCCCCACATGTAATACGCCGAGAGCTGTCCGCCGCCGGTGTTGGTCGGGAGCGCACCCCCTGGCCCGAGCTTGCCGTCGGCCACAAACGGTCCCCCTTCACCCTTGGGACAGAAGCCGTAGTCCTCGAGCGTGACGATGACGGTGTACGTGTAACAGTCGTACACCTCGAGCACATCGATGTCGGCGAGGTCGACCTGCGCCATTCGAAACGCCTGCTCTTTGGCCATGGGCGCGCCGGTTTGCGTGTCAACGTCCCATCCTTTGCGACGCAGGTCGCCGGGATGGCCCTGACCCCAGCCCCAGATGTACACGGGCGGCTGGCGCAGATCGCGGGCGCGGTCAGCCCGCGACACGATGACGGCGACACCGCCGTTGGACACCAGGCAGCAGTCGAGGAGATGGAGCGGCTCCACGACCCAGCGCGACGCGTGATAGTCCTCGAGCGTGATCGGTTCGCGGTGTTCCGCCAACGGATTCATGGCGGCCCACTGCCGCTGCGCCACCGCCACAGCTCCGAAGTGGTCGTTCGTGGTGCCGTACATCGCCATGTGGCGCCGGGCAGCCAGCGCGTACTGGGCGTTCACGCCGGCCATACCGAACGCCGTGTACAGCCCGCTCATGCCCCGCGGCTGCAACTGACGCGAGAACGCGCCCCCGTACGCCGCGCCACCCCCGCTCCCCTGCCGGAGGGGCGCGTCGGCGAACACGCACACGACGTTCGTCGCGAATCCGAAGATGACCCACAGGGCGGCGTACTGAACCATGATGTTGGCCGTGGCGCCGCCCACGTTCATCGATGCGAGCAGTTTGAGGTTCGTCAGACCCAGGTGATTCTGAATGCCGAGGCCGCCCATGCCGCTGAGCGTCGTCACACCCTGGTTCACGAGCAGGCCGTCGATGTCCTGCTTGCGCAGGCCGGCGTCCTCCACGGCGAGGCGGATGGCTTCGGCGGCGAACCAGTCGGCCGAATGTCCGTAGATTCGCCCCATGGGCGTGATCCCCAGCCCCGTGATCGCGGCCTTCGCGCGTAGCTCTCGAGGGTCCATCGTTCCGCGCCCCCGGCAAGCGTGAGTATCGGCCCGCCCCGAGCTTGGAGCAAGTGCGAGCGCGGACGGCGATACAATGGCCGCGGAGGCCCACCGCGGTGTACGTCATCGGTACAGCCGGCCACGTCGACCACGGCAAATCAGCGCTCGTCCACGCCCTCACCGGCATCGATCCGGATCGCCTCGACGAAGAAAAGCGCCGTGGCATGACCATCGACCTCGGGTTCGCGTGGCTGACGCTGCCCTCCGGCCGCGAGGTGAGCATCGTCGACGTTCCCGGGCACGAGCGCTTCATCAAGAACATGCTGGCTGGTGTGGGCGGCATCGACCTCGCCCTGCTGGTCGTCGCCGCCGACGAGGGCGTCATGCCTCAAACGCGCGAACATCTGGCCATCCTCGATCTCCTCGACGTGCGCAGGGGATTCGTCGCGATTACGAAAGCCGACCTCGTCGAGCCGGACTTCGTCGAGCTCGTTCGAGAGGACGTTCGGCAGGCGCTCGAGGGCACGACGCTGGCGCAGGTTCCCATCGTCGTCTGTTCGGCGGTGACGCGCATGGGGCTCGACGACGTGGTCGCCATAATGGAACGGCTGTTGGACGACACCCCGCCCCGTCCGGACGTCGGGCGACCCCGGCTGCCCATCGACCGCGTGTTCACGGTCCAGGGCTTCGGGACGGTGGTCACGGGTACGTTGCTGGATGGTGCGTTGGAAACAGGCATGGAGGTCGAGATCGTGCCCGGCGGCCAGCGCGCGCGAATCCGCGGGCTACAATCGCACCGCACCAAGGTGGCACGCGCTCTGCCGGGCATGCGCACCGCTATCAACGTGACCGGCGTAGAGAAGGATCAACTACGCCGGGGACAGGTGGTCACGACGCCCGGGTGGCTCCGGCCCACCACGGTCGTGGACGCGCGCCTCCGCGCCGTGCGGTATCTGCGGCGGGCTCTCCGACACAACTTGCACGTGACGTTCCACGCGGGCAGCGCCGAGACGAACGCGGTCGTACGACTTCTCGACCGAGACGCGATTCTCCCGGGTGACCAGGGCTGGGCGCAGATTCGCCTTGAGGAACCCGTGGCCGTCGTGAGTGGTGACCGCTTCGTCGTGCGAACAGCGAACGAGACCGTAGGTGGGGGCGTAATCGTCGCGACCCACGCGCGGCGGCACCGACGCCGCAGTCAGGCCGTGGTGGCGGCGTTGGAGGCGACCCTCGTCGGGTCGCCGGAAGAACGCGCGCTCGCTGCCCTGCGAGCCGCCGGACCCACGGACGTGGTCACCGTCGCTCGGAATGCGAGCCTAAGCGATGCGGACGCGGCGCGTGCCCTGGAGTCGCTCATGCACACGGGCGAGGCCTTGAATCTGGGTGGCCTCTGGTTCACGCGTGACCAGTTCGATCACCTCACGTCCACGGCCGCGCGGGCGCTGGAGGAGTATCACCGTCAGTTCCCCGCGCGGCGGGGCATGCCGCGCGAGGCGCTCCGGAGCCGTCTTCGGCTTACGGAGTCCGTTTTCGACGCGGCGGTCTCGCGCTGGATCGCCTCGGAGGCGCTTCAAGAGGCGGCGGAAACGCTGGCTTTGCCTCGCCACGAACCGCGCCTGACGCCCGCGCAACAGCGAGCCGCCGAGGCATACCTCCAGGCGTTGCGGGAGCACCCGTTCGCTCCACCGTCCGACCACAGGCCGGACGCGGAGGTGCTGGGGTACCTGATCGAACGGGGCGACATCGTCGACGTGGGCGAAGGCGTCGCCTTCGCCACCGAGGCCTATCGGGACATGGTCGCGCGAATCCTGGCACGCCTGCGAGAGCAGGGAAGCGTGACGCTCGCGGAGGTACGAGACATGCTCGGGACCAGCCGTAAGTACGCCCAGGCGCTCCTGGAACATCTCGACCGCGAGCGCATCACCCGCAGGGTGGGCGACGCCCGCGTACTCCGCTAGGCACGGGCGGCCAAGGACCGCGCCCAGCGCTCCGCCGCCCCTTCGAGCAACGACCGCGCCTCGTCTGCGCTCGGTGGCGGACCGGCGCCCGGTTGCGCGAGGGCGATCACCTCATCGAACAGCTCGGTCTCCGTGTCGAAGGAGGGGTCCACGACACCTGCGAAGATGACGACCCGAACGCCTCGCTGCTTCGCCCGGCGCGCGAGCTCACCGGGCCCCTTCCCGTGCATTGTCTGACTGTCGAGTCGCCCTTCGCCGGTGACGACCAAGTCGGCCCGGGCGATCCGTGTCGACAGCCCCACCGCCTTCGCAATGAGGTCGAACCCGGGGGCGATGCGCCCTCCACAGAAGACGCAGAGGCCATACGCCAGGCCGCCGGCTGCCCCCGCGCCCGGCTTCAACGCTAGATCGATCCCGAGCTGACTCTGCACAACCTGAGCCAGATGCTCGAGCGCGGCGTCCAGTTCCGCGACGGTCGCCGCATCCGCTCCCTTTTGCGGACCGTAGACCGCGGAAGCCCCTTCGGGGCCATACAGGGGATTGGTGACGTCGGCAGCGACCAGAAGGTCGACGTTGTCCAGCCGGGGGTCCCGTCCCGAAACGTCGATGCGCGCGAGCCTGGCGAGTCCGGCGCCCCCCGGCGGCAGCGGATTACCACGTCCGTCCAAGAAGCGGACGCCCAGCGCCGATGCGGCCCCGGCGCCCCCGTCATTCGTGGCGCTTCCGCCGACCCCAACGATGACCTTCGTACACCCCGCATCCAAGGCCGCCCGGACAAGTTCACCGGTGCCGAAGGTCGTCGTGCGACGAGGATCGAGCTCTTCGGGCCGCAGGAGCGACAGCCCTGACGCTGCGGCCATTTCGATGACGGCCGTCGCGCCGTTCTCCAGCAGCCCCCAGAGGGCATCGACCGGCCGTCCGAGCGGGTCGTGCACCCGGGCGACACGTCGTTCACCTCCCAGCGCGTCGACGAGCGTGTCCACGGTGCCGGGGCCACCGTCAGCGATGGGACACAGGTCGAAGCGAGCTTCGGGCAGCGCCCGTCGGATGCCCGCCTCGATGGCCCGAGCGGCCTGCGAGGCCGTCAGCGTTCCCTTGAACTCCTGCGGTGCGACGAGGATGCGCATGGGTCGGCTTCACTGGGCATTACACCGCGCCGAGAAGATCAGGGGAATCCCCAATTCCCCGCGGCGGACGCCCTCATCCACGATGGGCGGGCCATGGACGATTTGCTCGGCCGTTATCTCGAAACGCTGGCCCTGGAGCGAAACCTCTCGCCCTACACGCTGCGCAACTATGAGGGCGACCTTCGCGGCCTGCTGACGTTCCTCGAGGAACGAGGTGTCCACCCGCTGACGTTGTCGCGCCAGGTCTTTCGTGACTACCTTTCGCACCTCGTGCTCAGTGGGATCTCACCGGGCAGCATCCAACGCAAAGTGAGCGCCGCCCGCGGCTTCTACCGCTGGCTGCGATCCGAAGGCGCCATCGAGACGAACCCGCTCACGAACGTCAAGGGTCCGCGAAAGCCGCGCCGCCTCCCCTCCTTCCTCACACACGACGAGGTGACCGCCCTTATCTCGTGTCCCCAAGGCCCGCGCCCACAGGCAATGCGGGACAGGGCTATTCTCGAGCTTCTCTACGCAACGGGCATGCGCGTCAGCGAAATCGTGGCCCTGAACCTCGAGGACGTGGATCTCGACGCCCAGACGGTTCGGGTCATCGGCAAGGGGAACAAAGAGCGCATGGTCGTCATGGGGGAACCCGCGCGAGACGCCCTCGACCGGTACCTTCGTGAGGCCCGCCCCCGGCTGATCGCTGGACCCGAGCGGGCATTCTTCCTGAATCGCGATGGCGGCAGGCTCTCCGTGCGTAGGGTCCAACTCATGCTGCGGAAATACGCCGCAGCCGCAGGCCTTGGCAAGCGAGCCTACCCGCACCTTCTGCGACATACCTTCGCGACGCATCTGCTCGACGGAGGCGCCGACCTGCGGGTCGTGCAGGAGCTCCTCGGCCACGCGAACGTGAACACCACCCAGGTGTACTTGCACGTCACGGAAGAACGCCAGCGGTCGGTGATCGAGGACTCGCTCGACACGATCGCGCGCATCGAGGCCGAGCGCCGCGAGCGGCGGCTCGCACGACTCGCGAGGTCACGGGGGTCGCATCCGGGGCGCAAAGCGGGATAGAATGCGCACGCTATGCGCGTGCTGCTCGTCAACGGACCGAATCTGAACCTCCTGGGTACCCGGGAGGTCGACGTGTACGGGACGACAAGCCTCGAGGAGATCGAACGACGCGTGACAGAACGCGCCCGCGCCCTCGGTTGCAGCGTCACCGCGTTCCAGTCCAACAGCGAAGGGCACATCATCGACTTCCTGCAGGCAAACACCGCCGGCGCAGGCGGCATCATCCTCAATCCCGGAGCCCTCACGCACTACGGCCTCGCGCTCCGCGATTGCCTGGCCGCTATCGACGTGCCCACCATCGAGGTCCATCTGTCGAACATCTACGCGCGGGAGCCGTTCCGGCGTCGCAGCGTCACCGCGCCGGTGTGCCGCGGCGTCATCTCTGGTCTGGGCCCATTCGGCTACGTCCTCGCCCTCGAAGCGCTGGTAGAGCTTGCCGGCCAACGCCCGTAGTTCGTTTCCCGAAACCCCGTTCACCCGCTAGCATGAGACACATCCGGTTCGCCACACGCGTGAGGATCCCCACATGAAGCATCGCGTCCAGAAGCTGCGGGACCGGCTCGACGAGCTGGGCCTCGACGCTGCGCTGATTTCCAATCCGTACAACCGACGCTATCTCTCGGGCTTCACAGGTTCGGCAGGATGGCTGCTCGTGACACGGGATGACGCGGTCATCGCGACGGACTTCCGCTATTTCGAGCAGTCCGCGACCCAGGCGCCGGCCTTCCGCCTCCACAAGGCCATCGGTGGGTTCGAGAAGTGGATGACGGAGCTGCTGCGGCCCCTGGGCGCGGTCAAGCTGGCGTTCGAGGCGGCCGACGTGAGCTATCACACCCATCGCCAGCTCCGAAAGTGCGTGACGTCGTTGCCGGCTGGCGAGCGGCCACAGCTTGTCCCGACGACGGATCTCGTGGAAGCGCTTCGCGCCGTCAAGGAGCCTGAGGAGGTAGAGGCGCTCCAGCGGGCGGTGCTCCTGGGTGACGCGGCGTTCGCCGACGTCGCACGGCGCATCGAGCCGGGCTGGACCGAGAAGCAGATCGCGTGGGAGATCGAGAAGTACATCCGCGAGCATGGCGGCGATGGCCTGTCGTTCGATACCATCGTTGCGGCCGGACCGTGGGGCGCGCTGCCACACGCGTACCCGAGGGACCACGCCATCCGGGAAGGCGAGGGGATCGTCATCGACATGGGGGTGAACCTCGGCGGCTACATGTCGGACCTGACGAGGACCATCGTGCTCGGAAAGCCCGACGATCGATTCCGCGAGGTGTACGACATCGTGCTCACCGCGCAACTCGCGGCGGAAGAACTCATCACCGCCGGCATGACGGGCGAGGAAGCTCACAACCTCGCTCATCGCGTGATCAGCGAGGCCGGATACGGGGACCGCTTCGGACACGGTCTCGGGCACGGGGTGGGACTCCAGATCCACGAGGCACCGCGGCTGGGCAGCAGCTCGAAAGACGTCCTGCGCGACGGTATGGTCGTCACCGTCGAGCCGGGCATCTACATCCCGGGCTGGGGCGGCGTGCGTATCGAGGACCAGGCCGTCATCGAACACGGACGCCTCCGAATTCTGACCACAGCCCCAAAGCTGGAGTTCGTAGCCTGAGCGATCCGGTAACGGCGTCCGTGTGCTAGTCTTGCCTCGGCGATGAGCACGCGCCAATCACGATCATGAGGAGTAGCCATTGATCTCGACCGGTGAACTCAAGAAGGGGCTGACCCTGGAGATTGACGGCGTCGTCTATCAGGTGCTCGATTACCAGCACATCAAGATGGGTCGCGGGTCAGCGCAGGTCCGACTGAAGCTTCGCGACGTTCGTGGCGGTCACACGGTGGAGAAGACGGTGCAGGCTGGCGAGAAGTTCGCTCGGGCGCGCGTCGAACGCCACGAGATGCAGTACCTGTACAACGATGGCGAGCTCTGGCACTTCATGAACACGGAGACGTACGACCAGGTCGCGCTTACGCGCCAGCAGGTCGGTGACGCCGCGAACTATCTCACCGAGAACGCCCTCTGTGAAATCGTCACGTACGAGGATGAGCCGATTGGCGTCGAACTGCCGACATCCGTTGAACTCACCGTGGTCGAGACGGAGCCCTGGGTCAAGGGTGATACCGCCCAGGGAGGGACGAAGCCCGCGAAGCTCGAAACGGGACTCGTCATCAACGTCCCGCTCTTCGTCAACATCGGTGACAAGGTGAAGGTCGACACGCGCACCGGCGCCTATCTGACGCGCGTGTGAGTCAGTGACGGTCGGACGGCGCTCGCTGGGGTTCGTCGAGCCAGTCCTTCAGAAACTCCATGAGGTAGAAGCTGCTGGCGCCTCGCCGCGTCCTCGCGACCACCTTGAAGCCTGCCTTCAGGAACGCGCGCTGCGCCCGGAGGTTCCAATCGAGCGTCTTCAAGTGCAGACGCTCGAATCCCAGACGCTCGATGAGATAGCGGGTGAACGCGCGTACCGCGTCCGTGCCATAGCCCTGTCCCCAGTAGGCGCGCTCGCCGATGGTGATCCCGATCTCGACCTCGCGGCGGACAGGGTCGACGTTGTAGTACATCACGTTGCCGATGTGCTTCCCGTGCAGATCGTCGATGCTGAAGCTGCGGCGATCGGGCGAGGGAAATCGAAGCTCGTCCTCGAAAATCGCCAGATAGTCGCTGAAGGCCCCTGTGAACGGCCGCGCGGCATCGTAGCGCGCTAGCTCGGCATCGGACCGCCACCGGAAATCGTCACGCGCGTCCGACAAGCGCTTCTCTCTCAAGACGACGCGTTCGCCTCGCGCCACCTCGCCCTCGACGACCGCCGTCATCACCCATTCCTCCCGGCCTTATCGATGACGTCAGCCGCCTTGCGCACGATGCGGGCTTCGTTCGGATACGTCATGAGGCGCAGGGCTTCTTCCACGGGAAACCAGCCCACGCGATCGAACTCGTGATCGTGCAGCGAGAGGTCACCACCGACCGCTTGCATCAGGTAGTGGCGCACCGTCTTCTTGACCACCGTGCCGGTATCGGGCCGGACGAACCGGTACCGGATGGCGCCCAGCGGACCTTCGATCCGCACTCGAAGCCCCGTTTCCTCTTCGACCTCACGCAGAGCCGTCTGTTCCAGACTCTCGCCTGGCGACGGAGTGCCTTTCGGGAGCGCCCAAAGGCCTTCCGCACTACGGCCGCAGAGCACGATCTCCGGACCGTGATCTCCGCGACGGTACACGACCCCGCCCGCGGAGACGGCCCGCTCCTCTCGGACAGGCGCTTCGGAAGGCCGGCGTCCCACGCTGCTCACCTCAAGCGAAACCCGAGCGGATCGTCATAGAAGTCGGCCGCCGCGAGCGCTTCTTGAACCGCCTCGCGGACCCGCTCGTCCTTGGTATCGAGCGCGTGCTCGAGGGCTTTCTTCGCTTCCCTTCCGCCGATTTCCCCGAGCGCGTGAATCGCGGCCTCTTGCACCTCCGCGTCGGCGTCCTCCAACAGCGGGATGAGATGAGGCACCGCAGCCTCGTCGCCGATGGCGCCGGACGCCGTCGCCGCCTCGAAGCGGAACTCAGGATCCTCATTGGACAGCTCTCGGATCACATCGTCCAGCCAGCGGGCGTCGCAGGAGCGGCCCATCGCGTGCACAGCGCTCACCCGCATCCTGCGGTCGCCTCCAGCGTAGGCCGCGCGGATCAGCTCCGTCACCCAGGGCAGGCTCCGCGCCCCCAGCGCCTCGAGCGCGCGCCCACGCACTTCCGACAGCTCCGAAACGTCCTCCGCAGTGCGCCGGAGGGCGTCGTCCACCCGCTCCGCATCGTCGGCGGCCAGCTTGCCGAACTCGGCGAGCAGGGCGAACCGGCCCAGCCCCAGTGCGGCCTCCGATCGCACCCGCGCGTCAGGGTCCGATCGCAGCAGGCCGATCAGATGGTTGATGAGATCGCGACCCTCGTACTCCCAGAGCCCGCGCACGGCGGCGAGCCGCACGTCCGCTTCCGCGTCCGCGAGTGCGATGAAGTACACCGCGTCGAAGTTGAGCTCGATGTTGTCTTCCGCGAGGTCGACCAGGCGGTTGACGACCTGACGGCGGCGCACATCCGGAAGCTGGAGCCACACGTCGAGGAAACGAGACGTCTCAGCAGGGCCGAGCGACGACAGCCCCGTCAGGAGTGACGATCTAACGGGACGAGAAGGGTCGGCGAGCTCGGCGAGAACGGTATCGAGGGACAAAGGGACGCCTCGGCGATCCGGAAACGGTCTCATCGCAGTGTAGGAACCGCTCGATCGGGGTGTCAAACGGCGGACAAAACGAAACCCGGGACGCTGCTGTGACCCGTCAGCGCGTCCCGGTTCGTATCGGTTGGATAGCCCCAGTGCAGGAGGAGGATGAGGGTGTTTCGCTATCCAGTACCTTCAACGCCGATTCTAGGGAGAAAGTGTTAAGAGAGTATTGCGTCATCCCTAAGTTTGTGTGACGTTCACAAGAACGAGCGCCCTGGGGTCCGGGAGAGCGCCGCGGCGGAGGCTGCCATGACGTATCGCGACATTCTGTACGACCAGAACGAGGGCATCGGCGTTATCACGCTGAACCGGCCGGCCAAGCTCAACGCGATGACCAATCGGATGCTCGACGAGATCGTACGGGTCACGGAGCACGCGACCTTCGACGAATCCGTACGTGCGCTGGTGATCCGGGGAGCCGGCCGCGCCTTCTGCGCCGGGGACGATCTCTCGGGCATGGGGGAGTTTCCCCGTCCCGTGCCGCCAGGCCACAAACCGCAGGCCGACTACCAGCACGCGGTCATCTCGGCTGTCCGGGCGCTCCAGAAGCCGGTGATCGCTTCCATCCACGGCTATTGCCTCGGGATGGGGAACGATCTAGCCATGGCGTGCGACTTCCGCATCGCCGCTCGGAGCGCGAAGATTGGGGAGCCCCGCATTGCCCGCGGGATGCATGTCACCACCGGCGCCACCTATCTGCTCCCACGCCTCGTCGGGCTGACGAAGGCGGTCGAGATGCTGATGCTGGGTGACCCGGTGGATGCCGAGGAAGCGCTCCGTATCGGGCTGGTCACCCGAGTCGTCGACGATGCGCGCCTCGACGAGGAGACGATGGCGTTGGCGCGCCGCCTGGCGTCAGGCCCGACTCGCGCCATCGGCATCCTCAAGGCCCAGGTCTATCCGGAGTTCGACATGACCATGCAGGAGGCGTTCCGGGATATGCTCTACTGGCGCACGTTCGAGATCGAGGACCGCGCCGAGGGAATCCGGGCGTTCCTCGAGAAGCGCCCGCCCAGGTTCACTGGACGCTGACATGCAAGGGCGGCCCATCATCTCGTTCGATCTCGACGGCGTGCTCGCCGTATGGCCGTTCGGCATGAATCCTGGCGTGTCTCCTCGCCCCAAGCCCGTTCCCCCACTGCCGCCGGATGCCGAAGAGCGGTACCGACGCGCTCCGTCCTCCTCATCGTTGCGCGGACTCGTCGAGGCGCTGCGGTTCATGTGGCGGCGTCCCGACTCGGATGCGCGCCGCACGCTCGAGTCGCTCAGCCGAGGCGCAGCCATCGTCATCACCACGGGGCGTAGCGCGGCGGGGCACGGGGTCGTACAAGCGTGGCTGCGCCGCCATGGACTCGCCCCCTTTATCGACAACGTCTACATGAGTCCGCCTTCGCTGCGAACCAGGCACCACAAGCTCGTGACGCTGCAGCGCATCGGTGCGCGCGCCCACGTCGACGACGACCCCACGGCCATCTGGTTCCTCGCCCAGAACGGCGTATCGCGTCCCATCTTCCGTGAGTGGCCGGCCACGGCGCGAACGGCGACACCGCCGGGGGTCTTCCGCATTCGCCGCCTCGTCGAATTGTTGGACCTCGAGCTCGTCTGACGACGATCGCTTCCATCAGCCACGCCGAGACGGCTATGATTGCGCCACCATGCGGCCTCGAATTGGCGTCATCGGTGCTGGTGTCATCGGCACCTTCCACGGCAAGGCGATCCACACCTGTATCAAGCTCGGGCTGGTCGATGCCGACTTCGTCGCCGTATGCGACGTCGACCGCGAACGGGCCGAGAGCTACGCACGGGTCGCCGGCGCCGAGTTCGTGACGACGGATCCGCGCGAGCTCATCGCATCCCCCGACGTGAACACGGTGTACGTATGTACGCCGACTGCCAGCCATAAGGAGCTGACGCTCGAGGCCCTCCGCGCAGGCAAGGCCGTCTTCTGCGAGAAGCCACTGGCCTTCAACGCCGACGACGCAGCGGAGATGCGCGACGCTGCGAAGGCGGCGGGCGTCACCCACCAGGTCGGACTGGTGCTGCGCTACTCCCCGGTCATCACCGTCATGCGCGACCTCGTCGCCGAGGCCGCGTCGGGCAGGGTCATGTCAGCCGTCATGATCGACGACCAGTTCTTTCCCATTCAAGGGCACTACCGTAGCACGTGGCGAGGAGACGTGCGGCAAGTCGGCGCCGGCACGCTCCTCGAGCACGCCATCCACGACATCGACGTGCTGGTCTGGTGCTTCGGGGACGTGCGGCGCGTCCACGGCGTCATCCGGTCGTTCTTCGGGAAGGAGGGCGTCGAGGACCTCAGCGCTGCCACTCTGGAGTTCGAGAGCGGCGCTGTCGCCAGCCACGTCTCCATCTGGCACGACATCCTGCACCGGGGTTCGTCTCGGCGGATGTTCGTGACGTGCGAGCGCGCTCAGATCTCGTGGGAAGACGACGACTGGACCGGCGCCATCCGCATCGACAGCAATGCCGCCGGCAGGACCGATCTCCCGTCCGAGGCAGTGCTCCAGCGCTACTACGAACGCGAGGGCATCGAGGACGAGCGCTTGCGCTCCCTGGCGCGCCGCTTCTCCCTCGAGGACTACGCCTTCCTCGCAGCGGTGAGCGAAGAACGACCGTCGTTTCCAGACTTCGACACGGCCGTCTACGCCCATCGCGTGGTCGACGCGATCTACCGCTCCGCCCGAGAAGGCCGGCCCGTGGATCTCGACTGACCCACCATGGAGCGTTTCGCTATCGAGCTCGTCATCACAGCGCCACCATCGCGCGTCTGGCGAGCGCTTTGTGACCCGGCCGAAGTCGTTCGCTGGGACACGAGCGTCGTCGAGGCGCTCGATGCGCCGTCGGACTATCCGCAGCCGGGACAGCACGTGCGCTGGCGTACGCGCGCAGGCGTGGCGCGCATCCTGCACGACCGCCCGCAGGAGGTCATCCCCGAGCGACGACTCCGGTCCTCGCTGCGCTTAGGGCTGCTGTGCTTCGACGAGACCTACGCCCTCGGGGCCGCAGTTGATGAGACGGAGACGAAGCTGACCGTGACCATGGAGGTGACGGTGCCCGTTCCAGTCGTCGGCACCCTCATCGAGCGGTGGTACGCCCTTCCCGTCAGTCGGCGGGCCGTCGCCGACGCGATGGATGCCCTGAAGCGGCACTGCGAACGCACTTCTGGCCGATAGCGGACTTCGTACACGGCGTGAGGTTAGGCGGATCTGCCTTGGGAGTAAGATTGCCCGAAGATTTCGCGCGTTTGCGCCATGCAGCGGATGCTTCACGCAGGGCGCAGCACGCCATCCTCCATGGTCAGCACGCGGTGCGCGATGTCGAGAATCCGGGCGTCGTGGGTGACGACGACGAGCCCCTTCGCTTCCCCCTGCTCGACCGCCGAGCGCATGAGCTCCATCACCTTGCGCCCCGCTTTGGAGTCCAGGTTCGCGGTCGGCTCGTCGGCAAGAATGATGTCCGGACCGTTCGCCAGGGCGCGGGCCACGGCTAACCGCTGTTGCTCCCCCGCGCTCAGGTCGGGCGGCCGCTGGTGGGCCCGTTGCGTCAGACCCAGTAGGTCCAGCAGGCGCCGGGCTCGCTCCCGCGCGGCGCGTCCGGTGACGCCCGCCAGGTTCAACGCGATCTCGATGTTCTCCTGCGCCGTGAGCGCCGGAAGCAGGTTGAACGACTGGAACACGAAGCCGATGTGACGCAGCCGAAATCGGGCGAGGCGCGCCTGTCCCAGGCGCGTGGCCTCCTCACCGAGGATGTAGACGTGGCCCGAGGTCGGCCGCAGAAGGCAGCCGGCGATCGAGAGCAGAGTCGTCTTTCCGCTGCCGGACGGACCCACGATGGCGACGATCTCCCCTTCCCGCACTTCGAGACTGACTCCGCGCACGGCGTGCACAGCGGTGGGCCCAGCGCCGTAGACCTTGACGATGTCATGCAAGACGAGCGGAGACGCGGCGTTGGTCACGCTAGCTCCGGAACACCATCATTGGGTCGACGCGCATGATGCGGGCCACGGGTAACACCGCCCCGGTGAGGCTCATGGCCATCACGGCGCCGAATGTCCGCGCGGCCGGCGCAGCGCGGATGCTTACGCCGATGTCGGGTACGACCCGCTCGATGAGGGGCCCTGCCACCCAGGCCGCGACCAGGCCGGCCACGAAGCCGGCGACCCCGAGTACGCCCGCCTGGGTGATGACCGTCCGGAACAGGAACGCGTTCGGCGCACCGATCGCCTTGAGAACGCCGAAGTCCCGCATCCGCTCGGCGGTCGTCGTGTACATCGTGAGTCCGATGATGGCGAGGCCGACGAGAAAGCCGATCGTGGCCATCACGTTCACCGGAGCCACGAACAGACTGCCGAGGAGGTCACGGTCGCTCCGCGATAGCTCCGCCCGTGTCATCGCGTTCGCCTCGGGGATCGCCTCGTCGAGCGCCTCGGCGACCACCTCCGGGTCGGCCCCCGGTGCGGTCCGGACGAGGACGAAGCTCACGATCCCCGGGATCTGCATGAGCCGACGCGAGGCGTCCAGATCGACGAAGGCGATCTTGCCTGCGATGGCCGCGGTCTGATCCGTCAGTCCCACCACCGTGAACGGCGTCCCCGAAATCGTCACCTGATCCCCGACACCCACGCCGAGCTCGTCGGCAAGCGTCCGGTCGATCGCCGCCTCGGTCTCGGAAGCGGGAGAACGCCCCTGCGAGAGCTTCCATGGACCGCCGAGGCCGCGCGGCGTCTCGTACCCGACCAGGTCCGCGGGGCGGTTGCGGCCCTCCGCGTTCACGATCACAGGGAACCGCGTGATGCCAGCGGCCTCCTCCACACCGTCGGCGGCAGCGACGCGCGCGACCACCTCCTCTGGAAGCACGGACGATGCGATGGCCATGTTGTTCACGCCGCTGCGCGCGAGGAACACGTCCGCGCCGACGTGATCGATGTACGTCGTGGATTTGGCGACGGTGCCGTCCATGACGCCCTGGAGCAAGAGCACCAGAAGGATGGCGAAGCCCACCCCGCCGACTGCGATGCCGAGCCGCAACCAGTCATGCAGCAGGGTCCGCAAGCCGAGCGGGACGCGTCCACCCAGCGAAAGCGCGAGCCGCATCCGTTCGCCTCGGCCTCATGCTACCACCGTCCGCCGCCGGGGAAGGGAGTCAGAATGGCACGATTTGGGTCGAACTGCGGATTGACAGCCTGCAGCGTGCCGATACGATGAAGCCATGGCAGGAGGCCCTTCCCCCGACGCGTCGCGCGCCGCTTCTCCGAGCGAAACCGTTGTCCCCGCACTGTCGGTCCTCCATGAGCGGCAGGCCACGCTCGGATACGTGGACGAAGAGGGCATCCGGTCGGCGGCGGCCGCGGCCGGTGTCTCTCCGACCGAGCTCTACGGCGCCCTGCTCGCGTACCCGCGCTTTCGTCTGAGTCCCGAGCCGGAACCGGTGAGGGTGTGCATGGGGCCGGTCTGCCGGATGAGCGGCGCCGCGCACGCGCGACGCGCACTCGAGGGCGCTGGCACGACTCACTGCCTGGGTCTATGCGAACAGCCGGTCGCGGTACTGACACCCGAAGGCTCGCGCATCGTGAAGAACGGGGCACTGGAGTTGCCAGGCTCGGCTGCTCCCTTGTTCGACCCATCCCGTACGGCGTTCTTCGACCGAGGCGATCCGTGGGAGGCCGTGACCGCAGCGCTTTCGATGTCCCCTGAATCGCTCGTCCAGCTAGTGACGGAGAGCGGCCTTCGCGGTCGTGGCGGCGCCGGATTTCCCGCCGGGCGAAAGTGGGCTGCCGTCCAGAACGCCCCGGGTCACGACAAGGTGGTGATTTGCAATGCGGACGAAAGCGAGCCCGGAACGTTCAAAGACCGCGCACTTCTGGAGCTGCAGCCCCGGCGCGTCCTCGCAGGTCTGACCATCGCGGCCCGGGCGGTGGGCGCGAGCGTGGCCATCGTCTATATCCGCTACGAGTACGGTCGGCAGTACGAACTCCTCATGGACACGCTGGAGCAAGTTCGCACGGATGGCCTCCTCCCAGCCGGGCTCGACATCGTCGTCCGCGTGGGAGCGGGAGCATACGTGTGCGGTGAGGAAACGGCGCTCTTGAACTCGCTCGAGGGCCGCAGGCCGACTCCTCGCGACCGACCACCGTATCCGTTCGCGAGCGGGTTACTCGGCCGGCCGACGCTCGTGCAGAACGTCGAGACACTCGCGGCGATTGCAGCCATCATCGCACATGGGCCATCATGGTTTCGCGACATGGGGTCGCCCAAGCTCTACTGCGTCTCCGGCGACGTACCCAGACCGGGCGTGTTCGAACTCCCCATGTCGACCACTGCGAGCGAGCTCATCGAGCGCGCGGGCGCCAGCACGGGGGAAGTGAAGGGCTTCACGTTGGGCGGCCTGTCAGGAGGGCTACTTCCCACCGCCGCCCTGGACGTGCGCTTGGATTTCGAGGCGCCCGCTGGCCATGGCGCAGCGCTGGGCTCAGGCGCCATCGTCGTCTTGGGGGCTGAACGCTGCGCTGTGCGGTTCGCGCTCGACACGCTGGAGTTCTTCGCGGGCGAGAGCTGCGGGAAGTGCTTCCCTTGCCGCATCGGCACGACGCGTCTGCGCGAGCGACTGGAAGCGCTTTCCCGCTTCGAGCTCGTCGACCGTGGCGAAATCGAGGATGTCGCGGGCGTCGTCGCGTCGGGCTCCGCATGCGGCCTGGGCCCATCCGCCGCCCTGGCGGTCCGACATCTGCTCGCACACTTTGGCGACGAGGTCGATGCACATATGCGAGGACGTTGTCCGACAGGTGAATGTCCGGAGGAGGCCGCATATGCCTGAACTTCGCATGGACGGCGCAACCGTCAGGTTCGAGGCGGGAGAGACGCTGCTGGACGTGGCCCATCGGGCCGGCCTCCAGGTTCCCACGCTGTGCTACGACCCTCGCGTCACCCCTGGTGGGTCCTGCCGGCTCTGCACGGTGGAGGTCGAGGGCCGCTCCACGCCGGTCGCCGCGTGCGTCTTCCCCGCCAGTGAGGGCCTGGAGGTACGTACCGACAGCCCAGATCTGGCGGCCTACCGTCGCCGGCTGCTGGAGCTCGTCCTGTCGGAAATCCCGGAGGGCGAGTGCCGACACTGCGCCGAAATCGGGCCCTGCGAGCTCCATGCCCTCGCGGAACGTTACGGCGCCGCGTCGGGCCGCTTCCGCGGAGCACACAGTGGCTCTCGCGCGGACGACCCGAACCCGTTCATCCTGCGCGACTACGACCGGTGCATTTACTGCTATCGATGCACGCGTGTATGCAACGAGCTCGAACAGGCGCACGCCATCGCCGCCGGCGGCCGGGGATTCGGCTCGCGCATCGTCACCTTGCTCGAGCGCGGATTGCTAGAGACGACGTGCACATTCTGCGGGCAGTGCATCAACACCTGCCCGACCGGCGCTCTCGCCGATCGCACCCGTCTCGGTCGCGCGCGGGCGTCCGAGCTGACCGCTTCCGTTCGCACCGTGTGTCCCTTCTGTGGCACCGGATGCGGCGTACGACTGGACGTGGCCGGCGAGCGCGTGGTTGGCGTCCGACCTGACTTCGATTCACCGGTCAGCCGGGGCTCCCTGTGTATCAAGGGACAGTTCGGATGGGAGTTCATTCACAGTCCGGATCGGCTCACGACGCCCCTGGTCCGCGAGGACGGGCGCTTCCGCCCTGCAACGTGGGACGAAGCGCTCGACGTCGTCGCTAATCGCCTGGCGTCGATACGCGACACGTACGGGCCCGACTCGATCGTTCTGTGGAGCTCGGCTCGCGCCACGAGCGAGGCGAACTACCTGTTCCAGAAGTTCGCTCGCGCTGTCATCGGCACGAACAACGTCGACAACTGCGCCCGTACTTGACACGCCCCCACGGTCGCCGGTCTGGCGGTCATGGTGGGCAGAGGGGCAATGAGCAACAGCATCGAGGAGTTAGCCGGTGCGAAGCTCATTCTCGCCGTGGGCACCAACACGACGGAGACGCACCCGGTGATCGCGCTCCGTGTGAAGAGGGCCGTCCGTCAGGGAGCGCGCCTCGTCGTGGTCGATCCGCGTCGAATCGAGATGGTGGAGTACGCGACGCGGTGGCTACGCCTTCGCGTGGGTACCGACACTGCCCTGTTCAACGCGATGGCGCATGTCATCATCCGCGAAGGTCTGTTCGACGCCAACTTCGTCGCTGCTCATACCCAGGGGTTCGAGGAATTCCGGGCGTTCGCCGAACGCTACACGCCAGAATACGCCTCGGAGATCACGGGCATTCCGGCCGAAGACATCGTCGCGGCTGCGCGCGAGTACGCCCTCACGAAGCCCGCGGCCATCATCTACACCCTCGGGGTCACCGAGCACACATGCGGTGTGCACAATGTCCAGTCGCTCGCCAACCTCGCACTGCTTTGTGGGAATTTCGGGGTACCGAACGCGGGCGTCAATCCGCTACGGGGACAGAACAACGTCCAGGGTGCGGGCGACGTCGGTTGCCTTCCGACGGACCTTCCAGGATACGCGAAGGTGGGCAAGGACGACGTGAGGAAGCGGTGGGAGGCGCACTGGGGCGTGCGCCTGCCGGACCGACCGGGCATCACGAAGGTCACCGCCGTCGACGAGATCCTCGCCGGGCGCGTGAAGGCCGTCTACATCATGGGCGAGAACACGGTCGTCTCCGACGCCAACGCGAACAAGACCCGTCGGGCGCTGGAACGAGCTGAGTTCGTCGTCGTCCAGGACATCTTCCTCACGGAAACCGCACAGCTCGCCGACGTGGTGTTGCCCGCCGCGTCGTTCGCAGAGACCGACGGGACGTTCGTCAATACTGAGCGACGCGTCCAACGCGTGCGCAAGGCTGTGCAGCCTCCGGGCGAGGCTCGCGAGGACTGGCGGATCGTCGCGGACCTCGCAACGCGGATGGGGTTCCCCATGCGCTACGCCGGCCCGGCCGAGATCTGGGACGAGCTTCGGCGCGCAACGCCCATCTTCGCTGGCATTACCTACGAGCGTCTCGAGCACGGCGGCATTCAGTGGCCCTGCCCTACGGAGGATCATCCCGGAACCCAGTATCTGCACGCGGAACTCTGGCGGGGCGAACAGACGGCGTACTTTCAGCCCGTTTCGTATACGCCTCCCGCGGAACTTCCCGACGATGAATACCCATTCCTGTTGACGACCGGTCGTCGCCGACCCGCGTACCACACGAACACCCAGACCGGGCGCTCCGCAGCCATCAGGCGGCTCCTGCCCGAGGAGACGGCGGAGATCAACCCCCGAGACGCCCTGCGCTTGGGCGTCACGGACGGAGGCCGCGTCCGCATCGTGTCGCGGCGAGGGGCGGTGGACGTCAAGGTCCGTCTCACGGACCGCAGTCCCGAGGGCGTTGTCTTTCTCAGCTTTCACTTCCCCGAACAGGTGCCGACCAACGTCCTGACCAACGATGCCTACGATCCCATCACGGAGACGCCGGAATTCAAGGCGTGCGCGGTGCGCATCGAGCCGCTGGAGTGAGCCATGACAGTGCCTACCGCTTCTTCACCCATCACTCCGACCCTTGAGCCCACGCCGGCTGACCCACCGAGCTTCGACCCGTTGCTGCCTCCTCAGATGGCCCGGAAGGCCGAGGACGTCGGCGTCGCCAAGGCTACGATGGAGCCGGTGAACCTTTTCGTCTTGGCCGTGCTCGCCGGCGCGTTCATCGCGCTCGGCGCGGAATTCTTCACCATCGTGACCACGGCTTCCGGACTGGGCTACGGCGTCAACCGATTCCTCGGCGGCGTGGCGTTCAGTCTGGGGCTCTATCTGGTGGTCGTCGCCGGCGCGGAGTTGTTCACCGGAAACAATCTCATCGTCATGGCCTGGGCGAGCCGCAAGATCGCAACGCGCGCCCTGCTCCGCAACTGGGGCATCGTGTACGCCGGAAACTTCGTTGGAGCGCTGACCACCGCCGGTCTCGTCTACGCGACTGACCAATGGCAGTTCAGCTCCGGTGAGGTTGGCGCGAACGCGCTCCGAATCGCTGTACACAAGACCCAACTCGGATTCCCCGAAGCGCTCGCGCTGGGTGTCCTGTGCAACGGCCTCGTGTGCCTCGCCGTGTGGCTCTGTTACAGCGCGCGCAGCAACATCGACAAGGCGGTGTCCATTGTCTTCCCCATCACCGCGTTCGTCGCCAGCGGGTTCGAGCATAGCATCGCGAACATGTACTTCATCCCCATGGGCCTGTTTCTGAAGGGTGACCCTGCCATCGTCGCCACCGCCGGACTGCCGGAGGACCAGCTCGCGAACCTCACGTGGGCGGACTTCTTCATCCAAAACCTCGTGCCCGTCACCATCGGCAACGTGATCGGAGGCGCCGTGCTGGTCGGGGCCGTGTACTGGTTCGTCTACCTGCGGCCTCGCGCGGGATGAACGTCGAGGGACACGGCGGGGCCACCTGGACGGCGAGGAACCGTCCCCACCGCCCTGTGCGTCGTCAACGCGCATGGTCTACGCTTCCATCAGGAGGTGTGCGCAGGGATGACGTCGCGCGCGGCTCCTCCGGTGGCGACACACTCGGCGATGCTATGGGACGCCCTGCCCCACGGACGGGTGCGGTGCCACCTGTGCGCCTTCCGGTGCATCCTCCGGCCCGGTACGAGAGGCGTCTGCCGGGTGCGCGAGAACCGCGACGGCGCCCTGGTGACCCTGGTCTACGGCCGCGCCGTTGGCGAGGAGATCGATCCCATCGAGAAGAAGCCGCTGTTTCACTTCCTTCCGGGTACGGCTTCGTACTCCATCGCCACGGTGGGATGCAATTTTCGGTGTCAGTTCTGCCAGAACTGGGAGATCTCCCAGATCGTGCGCGACGCCCAGCTCATCGTCGGACGCGAGCTCCCGCCCGAGGTCGTGGTCGCCAAGGCTCGGGAGACCGGATGTGCGTCCATCGCCTACACCTACACTGAGCCCACGATCTTTTTCGAATACGCGTACGAGACGGCGCGCCTCGCCCGCCAAGCAGGCCTGCGCAACGTCTTCGTGACCAACGGATACGAAACGCCCGAAGCGATCGAGACCATCGCACCGTTCCTCGACGCGGCGAACGTCGACCTCAAGGCGTTCTCGGACGAGTACTACCGGCGCGTCTGCGGCGCCCGGCTCCAGCCAGTCTTGGACACCTTGCGGCTCATGGTGCGCCTCGGCATCTGGGTCGAGGTGACGACTCTGCTGGTACCCGGCCTGAACGACTCGGAGGAGGAACTGCGCGAGCTGACGTCGTTCATCGCCGGAGAGCTGGGCCCGGACGTGCCGTGGCATGTGAGCCGGTTCTTCCCCGCCTACAAGATGGCCGATCACGCCGTGACACCCGTGGAATCGATCCGGCGCGCGCTGCGCATCGGGCGAGAAGCCGGCCTTCGGTACGTCTACGGCGGAAACCTGCCGCTGAGTGAGGGCCAGGAGGACACGGCATGTCCCAACTGCCATCGCGTCGTCATCCAGCGGGCCGGGGTCTGGCTCCGGGCCAACCATCTTCGGGACGGCCGGTGCCCTGACTGCGCCGCCCCGATCCCGGGACGGTGGGACGGAGGGGCCTGAGATGGCCATTGTGTACGCCTGCATCATGCCTCACGCCCCCATCCTCGTGCCGCCCATCGGGCGCGGCATCGAACAGGAGTCGCCCAGACTCATCGAAGCGCTGCGGGATGTGGCGTGCCGGATGGACGAGGCTCGGCCTGAGACGGTCGTGGTCATCAGCCCTCACGGCCCGTTCCGCTACGCGACGATCGGCATTCTCGCGTCCCCGAAGGTGTCGGGCTCGTTCGCCGAGTGGGGCCACCCGGAAATCGTGTTCGAGTACGAGAACGACGTCGACTTCGTGGAGATCGTGCGGTCGCTCGCGCAAGGAAGCGAGGTCCCCCTCGAGACCCTGGCGCACTGGGGCCGAGGTCTGGATTGGGGATGCCTGGTGCCCTTGTACTGGCTGCGCGAGTCGCTCGGCGCGGCGAAGATCGTGCCCATTGCCGTGTCGCACGCATTACCGCGGGTCCACCACGAGCTGGGGATGTGCATCGGCCGCGCCGCCCGTCAGGTGGAGCGTCGGATCGCCCTCGTCTGCTCGGCAGACCTCTCGCACGCGCTCTCGCCTGACGCTCCCGCCGGCTACGACCCTGCCGGCCGGCTGTTCGACGAGCGCTACCGGCGCGCGATCGAAGCCTGGGACGAGCGCTGGGTCCTCGGCATCGAGGAAGGGACACGCTCGCACGCCGCCGAAGACGCCATTCCCCAGACGGCGCTCCTGATGGGCGCCCTACGGGGGCTCACGGTGATGCCGCGCGTTCTGGCGTACGACGCGCCGTTCGGCGTCGGGTATCTCGTGGCGTCCATCGAGGTGGGCGCTCCCGCGCCGGCGAGGCCCGTCCACCGCCGCCAGTGATGGCGCGAGGGACCGAAGGACCCACATCGCAGGGCACTCCGCCGCTTGTCCGAAGGGTGCGTCGCGGGCAGACTGGGACGAATCGAATCGGAGCTCGCACGCAGACGAAAGGAGCGCCTCCGTGCCTGTCTACAAACTGACGGCCTATCCCAAGCAGGTGACGCTGCGCGACGGCAGCGTGGTCACCCTACGCCCGATGGAGAAGGACGACGGCGATGCGCTGCTCGCCCTGTTCCAAGATGTCCCTGCCGAGGACCGGTGGTTCCTCAAGGAGGACGTGACTTCGGAGAAAGTCATCCGCGAATGGGTCGAGCACCTCGACTACAACCGGGCGCTACCCCTCCTTGCCATTGCGGATGGGCGCATCGTCGCCGACGGCGTGCTGGTCCGACACCGGGGCGTGGCCAGGCAGCATCTCGCCGAAGTGCGCATCGTGGTTCATCCGGCTTGGCGAAACCGCGGGCTCGGCAGCACCATCCTCAAGGAGCTCTGCGACATCGCCGCTGAGGCAGACGTCGAGAAGGTCATGAGTGAACTGGTCGAAGACGTCGAGAAGGACGCGATCGACGCTATGGAGCGCCTGGGGTTCATTCGCTCCGCCGTCATTCCCGACCTGGTACGCGACATGCACGGCCGACCTCACAGCGTCGTCGTGCTGACGTTACCTCTGGGCAAGTACTGGCAGTGGGCCCAGTGGTAACGGCCCGGCCCCTTGCGGCCGCGGTATAATTAGGGTGGAAGGAGGTGAGGGGTGTGTACCGGGTTGATCAGGTTCGGACCCGGCGCCCCGACCCGTAACCCGCAGAAAAGGTAACGCTCGAAGGCGCGGAGTGCGGGCGGAGGACCCGGCTCCCGGACGGAACCGGTGAGTCGAGGCGACGCCCCCTCGGTCTTGGTGAGACCGGAAGCGGGCCAAGGCAAAGGGCGCCGGCGAGCGACAACTGAATACGGGTTCACATGGCAGGCCGCGGGCGAGTAGCCCGGGGCCTGCGTTATGTTCTGCGGGGCAATGCCCTATCCGGGCTCCTGCGATCGTTGCGGTCTCCACCGGAGGTCCGGCTTCCGAGCGGCCGTGCCCTCGTCCAGCCTGCGGAGCGGTGCCCGCACCGGCGCTTCCCGAAGGAGTTCCGGCGACTGCTCCGCCTCCTGCGCGATCGCCAACATGGCGTCGCAGAAGGCATCGATCGTCTCCAGACTCTCCGTTTCCGTCGGCTCGATCATCAGCGCCTCATCGACAATGAGCGGAAAGTAGATCGTCGGTGGATGAAAGCCGTAGTCGATGAGGCGTTTCGCGATGTCGAGCGTTCTGACTCCGTGCGCCCGCTGCCGCGAGCCCGAGAACACCACTTCGTGCATGCACCGGCGTCGATAGGGAAGCCGATAGGCTTCGGCGAGCCGCGTTTGGATGTAGTTGGCATTGAGGACCGCCGCCTCGCTGACTTCCCGCAATCCGTCAGCCCCGAGAGAGCGGATGTACGCGTACGCGCGGACCAGCACGCCGAAGTTTCCCTGGAACGAGCCGATGCGACCGATGCTCCGCTCCGGCCGGTAGCGCTCGAACCCACGCTCCGTACGGCGGACATGCGGGGACGGCAGGAACGGCGCGAGCGGCTCCTTCACGCAGATCGGCCCGGCCCCGGGGCCACCGCCGCCGTGGGGCGTGCTGAACGTCTTGTGCAGGTTCAGATGCAGCACGTCGAAGCCGAGGTCGCCCGGCTTCACTTGTCCTAGCATGGCGTTCATGTTCGCACCGTCGCCGTACAGCAACGCCCCGTGCTCGTGCAGCAGGTCGGCGATGCGCGTGATGTTCCGATCGAACAAGCCTAGGGTGCTCGGCAGCGTAACCATCGCCGCTGCGACGCGGCCTTTCGTGTCGTCCTTCAGCGATGACTCCAGCGCGCGGAGGTCCATGTTGCCGTCGGCGTCAGAAGGGATGCTTTCGACAGCGAACCCGGCCATCGCGGCCGTCGCCGGGTTGGTACCGTGCGCGGAGTCGGGTACCAGCACCCGCCGCGGCTTCGGTGGTTGCTCACCTGGCGGCAGGCCTTCGTACCAGTCGAGATACGCCCGAACGAGCAAGATGCTGCTCAGCTCGCCGTGGGCTCCCGCCGCGGGGACCAGGGACACTGCGGCCATGCCCGTGATCTCGGCGAGCCATTGCTGCAACGTCCACATCAACTCCAGCGCACCCTGCACGGTCGTGTCGTCCTGTTCGGGGTGAAGGTCGGCGAACCCGGGAAGCGCGGCCATCGCGTCGTTCACCTTGGGGTTGTATTTCATCGTGCACGACCCGAGCGGGTAGAAGTGCGTGTCCACCGCCCAGTTCCGCTGCGAAAGCCTCGTGAAGTAGCGAACGACGTCGAGCTGTGACAGCTCGGGCAGCGTGAGCTCGTCGCGCCGCAGGGCATCCGGAAGCGGCGTCTCGGGCACGTCCAGCGGCGGCAGCGAGACGCCCATGCGTCCTGGACGCGAAAGGTCGAACGAAAGCAACGCGCCGGGGTCGGCGTCGTATGTACGACCGGCGGCGGACCGGACAGGACCGGCTTCCAGACGCTGCATGCGCTTACCCCTTCAGTGCATCGATTAGCGCATCGATCTCTTCCCGCGTGTTCAGTTCGGTGACCGCGATCAGCATGGCGTGTTCCGGAGCGTCGGGGACGGCAGCGAGCGGTGACCCGCTGACGCCGGGCGACACGTCGATGCCCCCCAGGATGTTCCGTTCGAGCAGCCGCGCGTTGAGGTCGTCCACGGGGCGAGGACAGGCCACAGCGAATTCATTGAAGAACGGCGCGTCGAAGACCAGGCGGTAGCCGGGCAGCGTGGCGATGCGCGCGGCCGCGTAGTGCGCCTTGTGATAGCACAGCTCGGCCACCCGCCGGACCCCTTGCTTCCCGAGCAGACACAGCGTCACGGCGAACGCGAGAGCCACGAGCTGCTGGCTCGTGCAGATGTTGGACGTCGCGCGCTCGCGCCGAATGTGCTGCTCGCGGGTTTGGAGCGTCAGCACGTAGCCCGTGCGCCCTTCCAAGTCCCGTGTCCGGCCCACGATCCGGCCAGGCATGTGCCGGAGCAGTTCCTGGCGACACGCGAATAGCCCCACGTATGGACCGCCGAAACTCAGGGGTGCCGCGAACGCCTGGCCCTCGCCCACCACAATGTCGGCGCCGTAGGTGCCGGGCGGACGCACGAGGCCGAGGGACACCGGGTTGGCCGAGACGATGTACAGGGCTCCCGCTTCGTGTGCGGCGCGTCCCCAGTCCTCGGCCCGAAGGGACAGCCTGCCGACATAGTCGGGCTGTTGGACCGCGAGGCAAGCGTGCGCTTCCGTGAGCATGCCCGCGTCCAGCGCGTCGTCGTCCACCACATCGACCGGGTATCCTCTGCCGGACGCGTACGTGCGCAACGTCTCGATGGCCTTCGGGTTCACCCACCGTGACACCCCGATACGCCGACGTCCCGTCACGGCGCAGGCCATCAGGCACGCTTCGGCCAACGCGCTCGCGCCGTCATACATCCCGGCATTCGCGACGTCCATGCCCGTCAGTTCGCAGACCATGGACTGGAATTCGAAGATACCCTGCAGCGTGCCCTGGCTTACCTCGGGCTGGTAAGGCGTGTACGAGGTCGCGAATTCGCCCCTAGAGACGATCGCGGACACGGCAGCAGGGATGAAGTGGCGGTACGCACCTCCACCCCGGAAGCAGGCGAGCTCACCAGCGGTCCGGTTCTTCGCGGCGAGCGCCGTCAGCTCGCGCACGAGTTCGGGCTCCGAGAGCGGCGCCGGCAGCTCGAGGCGCGGCCGGCGATGTTCCGGGGGAATGTCCTCGAACAGCTCATCGATGGACGAGACGCCGATGACGCGAAGCATCCGCTCGCGGTCGGCATCGGTCGCCGGCAGATAGGGATGCGGCATGCGTGGAACCTTCGAACCCTGCAGGTCTCCAGCGCAAAGGCTCGAGAGCTGCAGGCATCGGACGTTCACGCGAGCTCAGTGTCCGGCGCCCAGCTCCTGCTCGACGTACGCCGCGTAGTCAGCCGCACCTAGCAGGTTTTCCAACTCTTCCAGCCGTTCCATCCGGACACGGATGAGCCAACCCGCTCCGTACGGATCCTCGTTCACCCGCTCTGGGTGGTCTTTCACTTCTTCGTTGACCTCGACGACCTCCCCGGTCACCGGCGAGTACAAGTCCGACACCGTCTTCACCGACTCGATCTCTCCCATCTTCTCGAATTGCACGACGCGTGTCCCCGTCGCGGGGAGATCGAGGTAGACCACGTCGCCGAGCTGGTCCTGCGCGTAGTCAGTAATGCCGACGACCGCGACGCCGTCGTCGGTCCGCACCCACTCGTGCTCCTTCGTGTACAGCAGGTCCTGGGGGTACTGCACGGCGAATCCTTTCACGCGTCTGCCGACAACGGAGCCGGCCGATAGAACGGCCGTGGCACCACTTCCACCGGTAGGGAACGGCCTCGCACGTCGACGGCTAGCTCCGTCCCGACTCGCGCTAGCTCCGGTGGCAGGTACGCCATCCCGATGCTGACGCCGAGCGTGGGAGAATAGCCGCCGCTCGTGACTGTACCCACCACGTTTCCGCCGTGCAACACCGGCTGGCCGCGGCGCATCACACCGCGTTCCTTTGCCCGGAGGCACGACAACCTTCGACCCGGCTTCTCGTGTTTGAGGCGTAGGAGCGCCGCTCTGCCGCCGAACGGCGCGCCGTTCTCCAGCGAAACGACCCATCCGAGCCCCGCTTCGAATGGATTCGTCGACTCGTCGATGTCCTGACCCCAAAGCGGGAGCGCGGCCTCGAGTCGCAAGATATCGCGCGCGCCGAGGCCACAGGGCACCGCGCCCTCCGCGATGAGGCGTGTCCAGAGATGGCGGCCGACGTCAGCGCTGGTGACGAGTTCGCACCCATCCTCACCCGTGTAGCCGGTCCGCGACACGAAGAGCTTGACTCCCTGGTACGGCAACTCATGACAGGCCCGCCGGTCGAGTCGTACCGCTTCCGGGCCAGCTACGCGGGCGACGATCTCGCGCGCCTTCGGTCCCTGGACGGCGAGCATGACCGTCTGCGCCTGGCGGTCGACGAGGTCGGCTTCCCACGCCGGTTCCGCCAGCGAGCGGATTCGTTCCCTGTCCCGGTCGGCATTGATGGCGTTCCCCACGACGAGGAGGCGGACGGCGTCGAGTCGATACACATACGGATCGTCGAGAATGCCGCCCTCGTCGTTGCACATCAGCGCGTAGTGGCCGCGGCCCTCTGGAAGTGACGTGACGTCGTACGTGACAGCCCTGCGGACCATCCGCGCGGCGTCGGCGCCGACGACGAAGAGCCGACCCATGTGGGACACGTCGAAGACGCCCGCGTGCTCGCGGACCGCCCGCGTCTCTTCTACGATGCCCCGACCGTACTGGAGGGGCATCTCCCAACCCGCGAAGGGGACCATTCGCGCCGACAAGGCGACGTGCAGGTCGTACAAGGCCGTACGGCGCTCGGAAGCGGTGGACCCTTGCGGCGATGTCATCACGGGTCGGCGGGGGCTCCGGCTGGGCGCCCGGCACGTTCTGGCGTCACGTCCACCCAGCGGCGCTTTCCATCTTCGGTCCGCGTCATGCGTCCCAACCCCGGGAACGGACAGTGCACAGCGACGATGAGCGCCCGTCGCTCGATCGCCTCTTCGACGATGCGCTTCTTCGTCTCCATGGACACGAGCGGGAGAATGTCGAACGCCGAAACCCACGCCGTCCGCTCGAGCTGGACGCGGGTCTGCACCAGGTCGCCGATGTAGATCGCCGTCTCCCCGCCTGACCTGATGACCACGCTGGCGTGATCGGCCGTATGCCCTTGCGTAGGGATGATGGTGACGTCATCGGTCACGCGATGCTCCCCGTCCACGAGCTGCACGACGCCGGATTCTTCGAGCGGAAGTAGGTTTTCCGGCAAGTACGTCGCCCGCGTCCGCTCGTTCGGGTGGATCGCGGCCTCCCATTCGCCACGCTGGATGAGGTAGGTGGCGCGCGGGAAGGTGGGAACATACCGGTCCTCGCCGCTCACCTTGCGCGTGTTCCAGCCGCAGTGGTCCGCGTGCAGATGGGTATTGATCACGATGTCGATGTCCTGCGGCGCGACGCCCAACGACGCGAGCGCACCCAGGAGGTTCCCCTCTTCGAGGGGACTACTGGCCGCGCGGATGCGCTCTTTCTCACCGACCCCGGTCTCGATGAGGATGCGCTTGCCCTGCGACTCCACGTACAAGCAGTTCAGGCCCAGCGACATCCGGTGGCGGTCGTCGAGCGGCCCGGCGAAGGGCTCCCACATCACGCGAGGGACGACGCCGAACACCGCACCAGCGTCCTGGAAGTAGACGCCGTCGCTCACGACGTGCAGGCTAAGGTGGCCCAGTCGGTGGGAGGCGATGCGCTGCATGACCTTGCGACTACCGTACGGGGGCCCGTGCCCTCAGTCAACACGCGGCGCTATAGCGCGCGCCAGGTCCGGCGGCCTTCGACACGCACCACCCGGCCGAAGTTCGGCGGACGGAAGTGTCCCGCTGCCACGAGCCACCGCTCCTGCTCGACCCGGGCCATCAGCTTCTCACGATGCTCGCTGGCCAGCGCCGGGTTCGCATCGAAAACGTCCCGCCACCCCGTCTCTGTCACTTGCACCGGATGGTGCGCCACGTCCCCCAGGATGACGCCGAACTCGCCCGCGGAGGCGATGCCGATACTGATGTGCCCCGGCGTGTGCCCCGGAGTGGCGATGAGCCGGAGCTCGTCCGTCACGGCATGCTCTGAGTTCGAGTCGACGAGGTCCAGAACCCCCGCAGCCTCCAGGGGGCGGAGCGCCGTTTCCAGGTACGGAGTCTGCGGGGCGACTTCGGGAGACGTCCAGTGGTCCCATTCCTGGCGCGTGACGAGATATCGCGCTCTCGGGAACAGCGGGACGTGCCTTGCTCCATCTCTGCGGGTGTTCCATCCGACGTGATCCACGTGCAGATGCGTCAGCACCACCTGGTCCACGGCCTCGAGGGCGATCCCTTCTTCCCGCAGGACCTCGGGGAGACGGCCTGCCGGGACGAAGCCCCGGCCCTCCGGGCCGATACCGGTATCCACGATGACCGTCTTCCCCGACGACCACACCACGAAGCAGCCCACGTTTATCGTGAAGCGATCCGCGAGGTCGTACAGGGGGCGATACCGTTCGAGGTCCTCCTTGGACGCATCCGGGAAGATGAAGGAGGGCTCGGCCAGGAAGGATGAGTCGCTGATGGAGACGATCTCGACGTTGCCGATACGCGCACGGTGCCCGGAAGGCACGGTCTATCCCCCTTTCGTCTAGGGTGTCCGAAGGCGGGCGACTGCCACAGCGTGGACGTCGCCTATCCTACGGTCCCCACGGCGAAAGAGGAACCCGGTGCCGCTAGCCCGCCATCCGGCGCGTGAGGTCCCGCTGACTCGTCACCACCGACGGCGGATCGCCGAGACCACGGAATCGGATCACGGTGCTGGGCCAGTCCGCTGACACCCCCGTCGTGAGGACTTGCCGCATCTCCCCGTTCGGCAGCTCCACGAAATAGAACTCGTGGGGTTCGAGCGGCCGGGCGACATCGGAACACTCCACGGTGCCGTACCAGATCCGGCCGTCCTTGCTCAGGGCGACCCGCATGCGCCCCGATCCCAGCACCGTATACCCCTGTCCCAGAATGGAGACGTGTACGACGGTAAGCGTGGACATCGCGATACCCCCAGTGAACTTCGCGTCTACCCCTTGACAATCGGCCCACCGACGAACCAGTGAACGGGTGTCGCTTGAGAATTGAAAATCCCTCACGAATACTGCTGTCATCATGGCGACCCTACGGGTGAGGCTCACGCCGCGCGCCCGACGAAACGAACTGACGGGGTGGAGAGGCGACCTCTTGCTGGCACGGGTCACGGCGCCCCCCGTCGACGGCAGGGCGAACGAGGCGCTGCGCCGTCTCCTCGCCCAGGCCCTCGACGCGCCCGTCCGCGATGTGACGATCGTCGCGGGCCTCGCGTCGAGAGAGAAACTGATCGAGGTCAGTGGAATCGACGAGGGAGCGCTCCGAGCCAGGCTGAACGCGCCGGCGGTGTGACGCCGCAGGGTTCGTTGTCCGTGCCCCCGCCATGTGCTAGAAGGTAGCCAACCAGCCGGTGTGTGAGGTCGCTAGGGGATACGGGTGTTCAAGAAGATTCTGGTGGCCAATCGCGGCGAAATCGCTCTGAGAGTCATGCGCACGTGCCGCGAAATGGGCATCTCGACGGTCGCTGTCTATTCGGAAGCTGACCGCAACGCCCTCCATGTGCGCTATGCGGACGAGGCCTACCTGATCGGCGCGGGACCACCCCGTGAGAGCTACCTCAACCAGAAGAAGATCCTGCAGGTAGCCCGGAAGGCCAAGGCCGAAGCGATCCACCCGGGTTACGGCTTCCTCTCGGAGAACCCCACCTTCGCTGCGGCCTGCGAACGCGCGGGCATCGTGTTCATCGGCCCGTCCGCGCAGACGGTGGCGCTCCTCGGCGACAAGGTCGAGGCCCGAAGGACCGTGATGGGCGCGAACGTGCCGGTCGTACCGGGGACCGAAGGCGTCGTTCGCCTTCACGAGGCGCCGTCGGTGGCCGCGAGCGTGGGCTACCCGGTGCTGATCAAAGCCGCGGCTGGCGGCGGCGGCAAGGGCATCCGGATCGTGCAGACGCCGGAAGAACTCGACGGCGCGCTGCGGGTCGCCGCCAGCGAAGCCAAAGCCGCGTTCGGCGATGAGGGCGTGTACATCGAAAAGTTCCTGCAGCGAGTGCGCCACGTCGAAATCCAGGTCATCGGCGACCGATACGGCAACGTCGTCGCCCTCGGCGAACGCGAGTGCTCGATCCAACGGCGCCATCAAAAGCTCATCGAGGAGTCGCCTTCCGTCGCCGTGGACGACGCCCTGCGGGAACGAATGCAGGAAGCGGCGGTCGCGGCGGCGAAGGCATCCGGGTATTACAACGCCGGTACCGTGGAGTTCCTCCTCGATCGCGACGGCAGGTTCTACTTCCTCGAGGTCAACACCCGGCTGCAAGTGGAACATCCCGTCACCGAATGGCTCACCGGACGAGACCTCGTGGCCGACCAGATCCGCGTGGCGGCCGGTGAGCCGCTCGGCTACACCCAAGCCGACGTTGTGCGCCGTGGTCACGCCATCGAAGCCCGCATCACGGCGGAGGATCCGTGGAACAGCTTCCTCCCGTCCCTGGGGGTCGTGGAGTACGTGAGCGAACCGAGCGGGCCCGGTGTCCGGGTCGATTCCGCCATCTTCAGTGGCGGAGAGGTCTCCTACTTTTACGACCCGATGCTCGCCAAGGTGATCACGTGGGGTCAGGACCGCCGCCAGGCCATCGATCGACTGAAGCGGGCGCTGCGCGAATACATCATCGTCGGTGTGCAAACCAACATCCCGTTCCACCTGCAGCTCCTGGAGGACGAACGGTTCCTGCGTGGCGACATCCACACGGCCTTCCTCGATGAGGAGTTTCAGATGGCGCCCGTGACGACGAGCCAGGACGGGAGCGAGGACGTCGCCCTCATGGTGTCGGCCATCCTCAGCCACTTGAAGAAGCGGCAGCCGACCGTCGAGTACGGACCGGTGGCTGCCGACGGCTCGAACTGGCGAGCAGCGGGACGGTCGATGCAGATGCAGGGGCTCGCGTTGCGAGGGAGAGGATGGCTTCGAAGTACCGTCTGAAGCTCGAGGGCCGGGAGTACGAGGTCGAGGTCGAAGAAGACGCGGGTGGATACCGCGTTCGCATCACGCCGCCGGCGGGGAACAGAAGGCGAGCCGCACGCTGGCATCCCGTCTCCCTGGAGCGCGTGGGGGAGAGCGCGCGGTACTCGCTCATCCTCGATCACAAGCCCTACGATCTGTTCGCGGAGGAGACCCCGCAGGGCTATCACGTTGTCATCGGCGGACGCACCATCGCGGTGCAGAACGTCGACCGGAAGCGGCGCGGCGTCCGCGGTCCGGCGACGGTCGAGCCGGAAGCAGGCGAGGAAGGCGAGTGGGTTCTCACGTCGCCCATGGCGGGCGTCGTCGTTCAGGTCATGGTCTCGGTCGACCAGGAGGTCCAGGCGGGCGACGTCCTCCTCGTGGTCGAGGCCATGAAGATGCAGAACGAACTCCGGGCCCGACGGGGCGGACAGGTGAAAGCGATCTACGTCACCGAAGGCCAGCGGGTCGATCAGGGCACACCCCTGCTCGTGGTGGTCTGAGGCGACAAGCAAAGGAGTGGTGGCGATGCCCGTGGAGGCCTACGGACTGCGGCGGCGCACCAGCCTGCCGTACGACGAAGCGAACGCTCGTGTCAGGACGCTCCTCAAAGAGCAGGGGTTCGGCGTGCTCACGGAGATCGACGTCAAGGCCACGCTGAAGGAGAAGCTCGACAAGGAGTTCCGCCGATACGTCATCCTCGGGGCCTGCAACCCACCACTCGCCTACCAGGCGCTCTCGGCGGAGACGGACATTGGCCTGCTGCTGCCGTGCAACGTCATCGTGTACGAAGATGGCGACGGCAGCGTCGTCGCAGCTCTCGACCCGCAGCGCATGATGGAGCTGACGGGGAACCCGGCCCTTGGCGATGTCGCGACGGAAGCCCGGCGGCGGCTCGAGGCCGTGCTCGCCGCGCTTCCCGCTTGACCCGGCCACGCCACTCGTTCATCCTGAGGCGATGTTCCTCGCACGCGTTTTCGTGACCCTCAAGCCCACGGTCAACGATCCGCAAGGGCTCACCATCAAAGGTGGTCTACACGCCTTGGGGTTCTCCGAGGTCGAGGATGTGCGAGCGGGCAAGTACCTCGAACTCCGATTGGCCTCGAGCGGCAGAGAAGAGGCGGAAGCGCGGGTGGCGGAGATGTGCCGGCGCTTGCTCGCCAATCCGGTGATCGAGGACTTCCGGTTCGAGCTCGAAGAGCTCGCGAGCGTGTGAGGTCACTCAGGCGTCGAGAGTTCCCTTACTCGAAGCTGCGCGGCCTTGAAGTCGCGGTTCGACCCGCGTTGCGTCGCCCAATGCCCTTCCCAACGCCTTGAACAGCGCCTCCGCCTTGTGGTGGTCGATCGCTCCCGCTAACACCCGCGCGTACACGCCAATGCCAGCTTCTCGGGCGAACGCGTCGAGGAAGTGCGCGAGGAGGTCCGCCGGCAGGCCACCGATCGCAGGGCTCGACCATTCGGCTTCGCAGACGGCATAGCCCCGGCCGGAGATGTCGACGGCCACGGAAGCGAGCGCTTCGTCCAGCGGGACGGTGCGGTCGGCCATCCGGACGATGCCAGCGCGATCCCCGAGCGCCTCGGCGAAGGCCCGACCCAGTGCGATGCCCACGTCTTCGACCGTGTGATGCGGGTCGACGTTCAGGTCCCCTTGCGCGCTCAGCCGCAGATCGAAGAGGCCGTGCTTGCCGATCTGCTCGAGCAGGTGGTCGAACATACCGATGCCGGTTTGCACCGAGGTCTCGCCGGCGCCGTCGAGCGCGAGGTCGACCTCGACGCGTGTCTCGCGTGTCTCGCGCTCGATCTTCGCCTTCCGGGGCACGGGCTTACCGGCCATCGCCTTCCCCTACCTCCCGCAGAGCCTGCACTACCCGTTCACTCTGCCCGGGCGCGGGCACGCTGATACGCAGGCAATCATCGATGGGCCTTCGCTCGAAGTATCGGACGAACACCCCTTTCCGGGCCAACGCGTCCCGCACCGTCCTGGCGTCACGCCCCGAGAGCCGGCACAGCACGAAGTTGGCGCTCGAAGGGAAGACGGTGACCCAGGGGATCTCGGCCAGGAGGGCGGCGAGCCGCTCGCGCTCTTCCACGATGGCCCGCACCCGCTCCATGAGCAGGTCCCGGTCGTCGAGCGCGGCGACGGCCGCCACTTGAGCCGGAACGCTCACGTTGTAGGGCTGCTTGATGCGCATGAGCACCCTGGCCAGCGCGGGCGCCATGACCCCGTACCCGACTCGTAGGCCGGCCAGGCCTGCCCATTTGCTGAACGTCCGCAAGACGACGAGCCCTTCCCGCTCGGGAACGAGTGCCGCCACGCTTTCCCCGGCGAACTCGACGTAGGCTTCGTCGACGACGACGAGAATACCGAGGTCGAGCAGTCGTTCGATCTGCTCTTTCGGGGTCACGTTCCCCGTCGGGTTGTTAGGAGACGCCAGAAAGACGGCCTTCGCGCCGGCCGCATGGGCCGTCGTGGCGTCCACATCCACAGAGAAGTCCTCCCGGCGCGGCACGTCCACCACACGAGCGCCGGCGATTCGGGCGAGAAAGGCGTACATCCCGAACGTCGGCGAACAGTCGATCACCGCATCGCCAGGCGCGACCACGGCACGCAAGATCAGGTCGATGAGTTCGTCACTGCCCGCTCCGGCGACGATCGCGTCGGGCGACACACCCACGTATTCGGCAAGCCGCTCCCGAAGCCTGGTCTGCGCCGCATCGGGGTAGTAGTGGTACGCCGTCTCCCTGCGCACCGCCTCCAACGCCTTCGGTGAGGGACCGAAGGGATTCTCGTTCCCATCCAACTTCAGGAGGTCCCTTTCGGACACGCCCACGCGTCGCGCCTCGACATCGGGTGGCTCCACTGGCTCGTACGCCGCCAACTCGCGCAAGTCGGCCCGCACGAGACGAAGCACGTCGAACGAGGTGGTCCTGGTCACGCAGGTGCACCTTTCGGTGAACAGTCCCCGAATTCTAGGTGGCATGTCGAACGCGCCGCAATGGGGACTCACCCCTCGGTGCGGTACTCGATGGAGCGAGCATGGCCGGCGAACCCCTCGAAGTGGGCAATCGCTGCGGCCGGTTCGCCCAGCCGCTCGAGCGCCGCCCCGTCGACCTCGACGACGCTCATGACCTTGAGGAAGTGATGCACGCTGAGGGGAGAGGCGAAGCGCGCAGTCCCGGCGGTGGGCATCGTGTGACTCGGCCCGGCTGTGTAGTCCCCGAGCGACTCCGGCGACGTTTCGCCGACGAACACCGCCCCGGCGTTACGGACGTGCGCGACCCGCTCATGCGCATCGCGGGTGAGCAAACACAGGTGCTCCGGTGCGAACTCGTTCGCCAGATCCAGCGCCTCGTCGAGCGACGCGACGACGACGGCGCCCCCACGCGCCGCGAACGACGCGCGCGCGATGGCCGCCCGGGGAAGGTCGGCGAGCTGAGCCTCCACCTCGGCGGCGACACGCTGTGCAAACGCCAGCGACGTCGTGATGAGGATGGGCGTCGCCAGCTCGTCGTGTTCGGCCTGCGCGATGAGGTCCGCTGCGCACAAGCGCGGATCAGCCCACTCGTCCGCAACGACGATCGTCTCGCTCGGCCCGTACAAGGCGTCGATGCCGACGTCCCCGAACACCTCCTTTTTCGCCGCCGTCACGAAGATGTTCCCGGGGCCGCAGACGACATCCACCCGGGGCACTGACGCCGTACCGTAGGCCATCGCCGCGATAGCCTGCGCTCCGCTCACCCGGAAGACGCGGTCGGCACCCGCGAGGTCCGCCGCGACGAGCTTCACGGGAGCGACCCGGCCATCGGGCTCGCACGGCGTGCACAGGACGATCTCCCGTACGCCCGCCGCCCGCGCCGGGGCCACCGTGTGGATGACCGACGAGGGGTAAATGGCGCCGCGTTGCGAAGGCACGTACACGCCCGCCCGGTCGACGGCCCGGACGACGCTGCGCACACCGTCCATCGAGAAGGACTGCGCCGCATGCTCGCGCTGCAGCTCATGAAACATGCGCAGCCGCCCCGAAGCGACGCGGAGCGCATCCACCAGCCCCGGCTCCACCTCTCGATACGCGGCCTGAATCTCCTCGGGGCTTACCTCGAGCTCCGCGACCTCTGCCCCGTCGAACACCCACGTGTAGTGACGGAGCGCCTCGTCGCCACGTTCCCGAACGTCGGCGATGATGCGCCGCACGGTCTCTTCGACGCTGAGCTCTGCGCCGAACACCTCTCGGGTGCGCCGCCGCACCGACTCGGGAAGGTCAGCCGAAGCCAGCGGGCGGCGGCGCAGGATGGTTCGCCGTCCCGCTTCCGCCCCTTCATAGATGTTCACGATAGGTAGTCCTTCAACGTCGCTAATGAGCGCGCCCGCGCGGCCTCGAAGAAGGCCTGCACCCGGTCGGTCGTGACCTCCCGGACGGTCTCGTCCAGAAGGTCGGGGATTCTCGCGAGGAACTCGTCCAACGCTTCGTCCGTCTCGACGCCATATTCCCTGAGGTGGCGCCCCGCGATGAGGCGCAGCCTGGACCAGTCGGGCGTCTGGCGGAGGATGTCCAGCGAGATGTCACGCCACTTGAGCAGCGTCTCACGTTCGAGAAAAGCGACAGCGATGTCGACGGTGCAACGCTCCAACGCCGTGCGAATCTCCTCGACCGCCGTGGCGTCCTCGCGTTCTCGGCGGTCGAGTTCGAACTGCAGCACACGGTCCTTCACGTTCGCGAGGACGTCTCCCTTCAGGGGCGACCGCTCACCGAAGCAGGGACGGTAGACGTCGCGGATCCACTGCTCGTCGAGCACGAGGTGGGTCAGGTACCCGGCGAGAAACGCCACTGTAGGCGGATTCAACGCGTCGGGCCGCGCCAGCTCCGGATACGCGCGAAACAGGTTCTCCACGCCGCTCTGTTCGTCGAAGCGATGCAGGTCGAAAAAGTGCGTGCGCTCACGCTCCCATCGGGTCAGCACGCGGATGTCGGGCGCCGTCGAGCCCAGGTAATAGGCGCCCTCGTCGGCCGCGATCCTGGGGTCGTCCAGGCTCCTGGCGAGCTGGCGCGCCAGGAACATGTGCATGCCGATGGGCGGCATCACCGTCCTCCCACGGGCGCCGCCGTCTGCACCGACGCCCGGAACCGCTCGACGATGGCCTCGAACACCTCGCCTCGTTTCCCCGAGGGCGGCGTGGTGGGTCCGATGAGGCACGCCGTCGACTCGAGGATCGTCTCGAGGATCTTGAGCCGGTTGGCGCGGAAAGAGCTCCCCGTTTCCGTACCCTCGACGAGAAGCTCCGCATCCTCGGGGACGAACGCCTCCGACGCGCCGGTCACCGGGATCACGCGATACCGCCCCAGGTGACGGTCGCGGGCGAAGTGGTCGGCAATGTTGGCGTACTCCGAGGCCACCCGGATGACCTGCACCCCTTGCGCGCGCCAGTATCGCAGCGCCTCTTCCAGCGTCGCTGCGGGCACGCTTTCGTGGGCGGCGGCGGCAACGACGTAGCGCGAGCGTCGGAGGTCGACGAGCTCTCGCACCGGGCTCGAAGGGAACTGGTACAGGTGCGACAGGAGCCAGTCGCGGCCCGTGATGGCAAGGTCGAATTGGCCGAGGGCGACCTGTTGGGGCATATCCTGCGGCCGGATGACCTTGACCTCGACCCCCGGGATATCTGCCCGCAGTCTCCACGTGCCCGCCGTGCCGTACGCCTCCACCTCGATGCCGGCGTCACGCAGGGCTTCCATCGTGTGACGCTGCGCATGCCCATCGGGCAGGGCGATGCGAACGATGTCCCGGGGCGGCGTGTCGCGTCCCGACGGCAGATCCAGGCGGGACGGGAAGCTGAACGGCGGAAGCGCCGCTCGGCCGCCGCTCGCCAGAAGCGGCCCGAGCACCGTGGACAACCGCTTCTCGGTCAACGCGCGGCGGTTCGCCACGAGCCATGCCGAGCTCTCGAGCACCGTGTGCAGTTCGCGCAAGCCGGCCCGCTCGAGCGCACCGTCCGATACGGCGACGAGCGCGACGTCAGCATCTTCCGGCGGGTACGCCTCGGCGGCGCCCCACACCGGCAACACCCGGTATCTCGGCAGCCTGAGCGCCACCACCATCGCCTCCGCGATGTTGGGGTGTTGCGTCACGATCCGTACACCGGTGGCGGGCACGCACGGTCGTTCGGGCACCGCCACCACGAGACGCGACCGGCCGAACCCCAGATCGCGGAGCGGTACGAGGCCCTCGTTGGGGTACCGGATGAGCTGTTCGCGGATCCACGCGAGGTCGCAGATCCCGATGTCGTAGTTGCCCAGGGCGACCTGGACGGGGATGTCCTCCTCACGGAACACGCGGAATGCGACTCCGCGGTCCTCCAACGTGAAGCGCAGCTCGCGCGCGCCCGAGGCGTAGCCAGGGAGCGGCAAGCCGCTCTGGTCGAGAAGGTCGGCCGTCGGTTCACGAAGGTCTCCGCGAGGCAGCGCGACGCGGATCATGTTCGGTTCCCTATCAGTCTCGCGACTTCGTCCAGCGTGGCGCAGCGTCGCGCCTCCCCCGCTCCGTCCCCGGCGCTCAGGACGTATCCCTCCTCGTCCGCGGTGAGCCTCCAAGCCGGCGCGACGCCCGAATCCAGCGTCACCGCAGCCGCGACGCCCCGTTCGCGTAGGCCCTGCACAGCGCGCATCGCCTCCGAGATCGCCCGCGCGTCGGCGCCCGCCGGCTCCACCAGGACGGCAACGGCAGCGCCTTCCGGTGAAGGCCCGACGAGCTCCATCAGCGGGCCCACCTCGAACGCGAAGCCCGACGCCGGCACCGGCTCCCCGTGAACGAGCTCGATCAGGTGGTCGTACCGTCCGCCCCCACCAAGCCGGCGCCCTGCACGTTCGAACCGAAAGACGAAGCCGGAGTAGTACTCGAACCGTCGCGCCAAGGCCGCCTGTGCTCGTGGGGCAAGCCCAAACGACTCCAACACCTCGACGACCGTCCCGAGTTCGGACAGGGGGCCTTCCAACTCCGGAATCGCCGGGCACAGTGCGCCCAAGAGATTGCTGACATAGGCAGAGCCGCCGCCCTCGAGGTCGAACAACAGGCGTAAGGGAGCGTCCAGGTCGGGCATCAACCGCTCCAGTTCGGCGACGACGTCGGCGTCTTCGTCCAGCATGCGCTGGTACAGGCTCCTCTGCTCCTCGTGGGACAACCCGGTGCGCGCTAGCAGCGTCCGCACGATACCAGCGTGTGACACCCTCAACGTCGCGCCCTCGATTCCGAGGCGTCGGAGGGTTTCCGCGCCGAGGAGCACGAGCTCGGCATCGCCCGCCGCGCCGGTGTCGCCGATCAGTTCTACGCCCGCTTGCCAATCCTCCCGGGAAGCGTCCCCATGAGCGAACTGGAAAACATTCTCCACGTAGCAGAGCTTGACCACTCGGCCACCATCCAGCGCCTCTCCGTACAGCCGCGCCGCCGGGATGGTGGCGTCGGGCCGGAGAACCACGCGCTCGCCGCTCCAGCCATCCCAGTCCAGGAACGAGTACACGCGTTCGAGCGTGCGAGGCGACAAGGTCCCAGCCGCCGTGAACAGGTGGAGATACTCGATCGTCGGAGTGCGTATCTCCCGGTAGCCCCAGGCGCGACACACATGGAGGAAGGTCGCCTCGACCGCGCGAAAGCGCTCCATGTCGTCAGGAAGCAGATCGCGCATGCCCGGGCAGCGGAGCGATTGGGCAGCCAACTCTCGCACTCGGCGACTCCTCCGAAAAACACAGAAAGGCAAACGTGCGCCCCGTGCCGCCGGGGGCATGTTTGCTCCTCACGTCAGATTCGCGAGACGCGCCTCATTCTACCCCCCGGTGTCGCGGCCGAACAATCGATTCGTCCCAGCGGGCCAGGAGTAGAATGGGCGTGGTGAACCGCTTCGTTACCGCTGCAGCCCTGGTGGCGCTGGGCGCCACGTCGCTCATCGCTTCGGCGTGCGGACGCTCGTTCGAGCCGGGCGCCGTGCATCTGCTCACGGTCGACGGCACGGTCGACCCGGTGCTCGTACGCTACATCGACCGCGGCCTCGACGATGCCGCCCAGGACGACGCCAGCGCGGTCATCATCATGCTCGACACGCCCGGCGGCCTACTCGACTCCATGCGGGCCATTGTGAAGCGCATCAACAGCTCGGAAGTACCCGTGATCGTTTGGGTCGCTCCGTCGGGGGCGCGTGCGGGCTCCGCCGGCACGTTCATCACCATGGCGGCCCATGTCGCAGCCATGGCCCCGGGAACCAACATCGGGGCGGCGCATCCCGTCGGCGCCGGAGGTGAAGATATCGAGGACACGCTCGGTGAGAAGATCACCAACGACGCAGCGGCCCTCATTCGAAGCCTGGCCGAACAGCGCGGGCGGAACGCCGACTGGGCTGAGCGCGCGGTCCGAGAAAGTGCGAGCATCTCCGCCCAGGAAGCCCTGGACCTCCACGTCGTTGATGTCATCGCTACGGATCTCGATGACTTGCTCCGCCAGGCCAACGGGCGCACCGTGATGGTGCAATCGAAGGAGGTAACGATCGAGGTCGAGGGCGCTCCCGTCGTCCAGAATGACATGACCTATTGGGAGCGCTTTCTTTCCCTCATCGCGAACCCCAACCTCGCGTTCTTGTTCCTGAGCCTGGGCGGCATTCTGCTGCTCATCGGGCTCTTGCAACCGGGCACCTTCGTCCCCGAGACCTTGGGCTTCATCATGCTGGTGCTCGGCTTCTTTGCGGTATCCGTCTTGCCGTACAACTGGGTCGGGATCATCCTCTTGCTGACCGCCGCCGCCCTGTTCGTGGGTGAAGCCTTCACGCCCGGCTTTGGATTCCTGGGGTTCGCCGGCATCGTATGCCTCATCCTGGGCGGCCTGTTCCTCACGGACACGACGAACCCGGACTTCCAGGTATCGCGCTGGCTCGTCTACGGCGTCGGCATCGCGGCCGGGGGGTTCCTGCTCCTCCTCATCAACGCTATCATCCGCACGAGGCGCATGCCCGCGTACGTCGGCGGGCAGGCCATGGTCGGCAGCGTCGCCGTCGCCCGGTCAGACCTGAACCCACAGGGCATCGTATTCCTCAAGGGCGAACGCTGGCGGGCCGTCGCAGAGGACGGGCCGATCCGCGAAGGGGAGCGGGTGACGATCACCGATGTGCGCGGACTGACCCTGACTGTGCGTCGCGCGGAGCCGGCGAGCGGGCAACAGGAAGGAGCCCAGCATGGCCACGAAGCCACCAGCACCGAGTAGGGAGGGCGAGGGTGAGGTCGCGGGGGCCCTTGCGTCGTTCATTCGCTGGTTCCTCACGGCGCTCTCCATCATTTTGCTGATCCCTCCCTGGGGCATCCTCGTCTGGTTCTATTCGGTGAGGATCGTTCAGGAGTACGAACGAGGCGTGATCTTCCGCCTCGGACGGCTCGTGGGCGCACGGGGACCAGGCCTCTTCCTCATCCTTCCCATCGTCGAACGTATGGTGAAGGTCGACCTCCGCATCGTCACCATGGACGTCCCGTCGCAGGAAGCCATCACCCGGGACAACGTCACGGTCAAGGTCAACGCCGTCGTGTACTTCAGGGTGATGAATCCAGAGGACGCAGTGGTGAAAGTCGTCGACCACTTCCGGGCCACGTCGCAGATATCGCAAACGACCCTGCGCAGCGTGCTGGGTCAGTCGGATCTCGACGAGCTGCTCTCGGAGCGCGAGCGGATCAATCAGCGTCTCCAGCAGATCATCGATGAGCAGACCGAACCCTGGGGCGTGAAGGTCACCACGGTCGAGATCAAGGACGTGGAGCTCCCGGCCGGGATGCAACGCGCGATGGCTCGTCAGGCCGAGGCCGAGCGTGAACGCCGCGCGAAGGTCATCAACGCCGAGGGCGAATACCAGGCCGCCGAGCGCCTCGCCGAGGCGGGCCGCGTCATGGCACAGGAGCCCGCGACGCTGCAGCTCCGCTTTCTCCAGACTCTGTCGGAGGTGGCGACGGAAAAGAACAGCACGATCGTCTTCCCGGTGCCCATCGACCTCCTGAAGACCCTCACCGACGCCGTCACGACGGTGGCGTCGGCGGTCGCTGCGCGGCCGGCCGGAACGGCGCGCTCCATCGAGGTCAAGGGGCCCAGCGGTGAGGCCGAACAGCCACCACCCGAGACGTAGGACGACGATGCCCCACGTCTTCGCCAACGGCATCCGCCTCTTCTATCGCTCCGACGGCGAAGGTGAGCCTGTCCTCTTCATTCAAGGCCTCGGCGTGGACCACCGCGGCTGGGCCGCAGTCGCCCGGCCGGTGTCGAGTCGATTCCGGTGCATCTCGTTCGACAACCGCGACGTCGGGCAGTCGGACCTCACACCCGTCCCCTACACCATCGAGGACATGGCCCGCGACGCGCTGGGGTTGATGGACGCGCTCGGCATCCAGCGTGCGCATATCGTGGGGGCCTCCATGGGTGGAGCCATCGCCCAGACCATCGCCATCGAGCATCCCGAGCGCGTCGCCCGCCTCGTGCTGGTCACGACGTACACCAGCGGCGATCCGCGTGGCACCGCCATCTTCGAAGGGCAGGCGCTTCTCCGGGCCCGCCTCGACCGCGTCGAGTTCTGCCGCGTGACGTTTCCCTGGGTGTATACGGTTCGCGATTACCGGCGCGAGGGCTTCGTCGAGGACATGATCCGACGCACTGCCGACAACCCGCTCTGGCAGCCCCAGGAGGCCTACGAGCGCCACGTACGGGCCACGCTGGGGTTCAATAGCGAGGACCGCCTGCACCGCATCGCGGCACCCACGCTGGTCATCGCCGCGCGCGACGATTTGCTGACGCCGATGCGGTTCGCCGACGTCCTCATGGCTCGCATCCCCGACGCCAGGCTTCACGTCGTCGAAGGCGCGGGGCATGGCATCATCTGGACCGACCCCGAAGAGGTCAGCGAACGCATCATCGAATTCCTCGGGGAGTAAGCCGATGCCGGCCGTCGAGGTTCGCACCTTCATTCCCGCACCGCCCGAAGCCGTCTGGGAGTCGCTGGCCGACCTCCAGGGACAGGCCGCATGGATGGCCGACGTTCTCGAGCTCCGGGTCACATCGCCCCAAACACAGGGCGTCGGCGCGACGATGGAGGTGACCTCGCGCGTGTTGTTCAAGACGGTCCGCGAGGTCGCCACAGTCACGACATGGGAACCGCCTCGCTCCCTTGCCGTCCGCCATTCCGGAGACTTCTCCGGAACGGGAATTTTCACCCTCGAGCCCGTGCCCGGCGGCACCGTCTTCGTGTGGCGAGAGGAACTTCGCCCCCCGTTCGGCATCCTGGGCCTCATGCTCTTTCCCCTCATCAAGCCGTATCTGGCCCGCCTGTTCGCTTCCAACTCGGATCGCCTTCGGGAGACCGTGATCGCCCGGATGCGGCCAGCCACCGAACGTGCGGCGCCGGCCCGGAGGCGGCAACGCGGCACGGAGGCTGACGCCTCTGCATCGCCGGCTACTGATTGACCGTAACGCTGGGCCCGCGCAAGATGGGGCGCTATCGCCCGCGGTTCGATTCGTCACAGAAAGGGGAAACGTATGAAAGGCAAAGCCGCCATCTTTCTCGGGCCGGGCAAGGGGTACGAGATTCAGGAGCACGACGTGCCCGACCCCGAACCCGAAGGCATCATCGTCCGTGTCACGATGGCGGGCATTTGCGGGTCGGACCTCCACATCAATCGGGGTGACTCGCCGGTCTTCCAGTTCATGGCAGGCGGCGTGGTCGGCCATGAAATGACGGGACGCGTGTACAAGCTCGGGAGCGCCATCACGACCGACAGTCTCGGACGCCCGCTCAAGGAGGGCGACCGCATCGCATACGCGTATTTCTATCCGTGCAACCGCTGTTACCAGTGCAACAAGGGGCAGTTCGCGGCTTGCCCCAACAAGCTCACGAAGATGTCCTCGGGTCCGAGCAAGTTCAACGGCGCGTACGCCGAGTACTACCATCTCAAGCCCGGCCACTGGGTCTTCAAGGTCCCCGACGAGCTCAGCGACGAGATGGTTACGCCGGTGAACTGCGCGCTGTCCCAGGTGACGTACGGCTTGCACGAGGCGGGCCTCTCGTTCGGAGACACGCTAGTCATCCAGGGCGCCGGCGGGCTCGGCATCAACGCCTGCGCCGTGGCCAAAGAGATGGGTGCTGATGCCGTCATCGTCATCGACGGCATTCCGGGGCGGCTCGATCTCGCCAAGCGGTTCGGAGCAGACGAGACGATCAATCTCAACGACTACCCGACCCCGCAGGACCGCATCCAGCGCGTGATGGAGCTCACCGGCGGCCGCGGGGCAGACGTGGTCGCTGAGTTCGTCGGCGTCCCCTCGGTGGTTCCCGAGGGCCTGCAGATGGTGCGCGCCGGGGGGACCTACCTGGAAATCGGGAACATCAGCTTCGGGAACGTGACGCAGATCGAGCCCTCCGCGCTCGTGTGGGGGAGCAAGCGCATCGTCGGCGTCGTTATGTACAACCCGTGGGTCATCCCCGAGGCCCTCGATTTCCTGGTGCGGACCAGGGGAAGATATCCGTTCGACGAGGTGGTCTCTCACAAGTACCCGCTCGAGCAGATCAACAAAGCCTTCGAGGACGCGGAGTGGCAGCGCGAGGGCGACGCCACGCAGATCAAGCGCGCGGTCATCACCCCCTGACAGCGGCCAGGATGAACGATATGGAGAGGGCCCCGGGTCTCCGGGGCCCTCTCGCTCGCAGCGGGCGGGACGCCCGCCGGGGCCGGGCGTGGATTCCCGCCCGGGGGCCGACGCTAGGCGGACTGCGCCAGCGCGGACCGGAGAGCCGGCCTCATCCGCCGCCAGCCCACCCGTGCCCGCAGGATCGCCGGCGCGACTGCGCTCCACGCGAGCGCAGCGGTCACTGCAGAGAACGCCACGACGTTCAGACTCGTCATCGCGAGCGACAGACGACCGACCAGCAACGTTTCCACGAGGTCCGGATCTGTCGGCGCGGCAGCGAACAGGTTCAGCGCGAAGATGGGCGTCAGGAACCCGTACAGCAACAGCCACCGGCGCTCTACGACGGCCACCGGGGCGAGCAGTCCGAACAGCGGGTACAAGTAGCGCTCGTGCGTGCTCAGCGGGAGCATGTAGAAGACGAAGACGAGGTATGCGCTCGCGATGAGCAGCCCGAACGCATCGGGACGACGTCGCACGTACGCGAGGGCGACGAGCGTGGTCGCGCCCGTGAGGAGCAGCGCCACGTGCGCCAACCGCAGCGTCGCGCCTCCAAACGCGAGCAGCGGATACGCCGGCGTCGCGCCGGTGCCCACGTCGCTGAACCACCAGACGTTCCAGGCCGCCAGGGAGAGATACTCATCGGACGGCGTGAACAGGCTCTTGTAGATCGCCAGAAGGCGCGGTCCGTCCCCGTGGACCACGAAGAACCCGAGCCATAGCGCCAATCCCGATAACCCGCCGACGATCCCTGCCAACGCCCCGCGCCAGCCCTGCCGCCACCACACGAACGCCGCGAGCGCGGGCAGGATGACGATGGGCTGTGGCTTCATCACGAACCCGGTCGCGAACAGAGCGCCCGCGGCTGCCGTCCGACCCCGCACCAGCGCGAAGATGGCCGCGAGCTCGAAGAAGGTGATGATGGAGTCGGTCTGCGCCCAGACAGCGGAGTCGTAGATGACCGCCGGGTGGAGCGCGAAGAGCGTCGCGGCGGCCGCAGCCAGCGCGTCTTCTCCCCGAAGGCCGAACGGCTGAAGCCAGCGCCGCGCAGGCTCGGGAACGGCCGTGGGTAGCATCGCCAGGAGACTTCGGGCCACGACGAACACGAGCCCCGCCGTCAGTACGTCGAAAAGCACCGGCGGCGCCTTGACGAGGTAGTGCAGCGTCATCGTGTCCAGCTCGAACGCGGGATCGAGCCGCCCATACAGGGCCGCGATGGGCCACAGCAGATAGTGATAGCCGACATAGTTGGTGTCGGAGTTGCGGAAAATGTCGGCGAAGCCGCCGGACCACGACTGGTAGGCCCAGACCTTGAACAGCGTCGCATCCGCCTGCCCTGGTCGCAGATGCGCCCCGTACGGAAACAATGGCAGGCGCGAGGCGAGCATGAGTATCGTCATGGGAGCTAGTAGGCAGATAAGGGCGATGCGGGGCATGGGGAACCGAGGGCTCAAGATCGAGTCCTTTCCGCGCAGGGCGCGCAGAACCGAGCCCTGCGAAGAGGCGCTACGGGTCGCTACCGATCAGTTCCGGGGGTCTTGCGTGCGGGCTTCGTCCGAGGGGGTCGATTCGAACGCCGCCACCGAGCGCGATCCTAGCGGAGCCCAGGAGCGCAGACAAGGGGTAATCGGTTAACCTGTACAAGCAAGTGCCGATTTTGTGATCCCAGCGAGGCCCGCGTCGCACGCGCTCCTTCCCCGCTGCCCCCTAGCTCCCTTGACAGCCGATCTCTGGCGCCGCTAGACTGCCGCCACAATCGAACAACGCATCGGCTGAGAACGGGACGAGTACGCCGCCAGCGAGGCTCCAGAGAGCCGGGTAAGGTGCAAGCCGGCGCCAGGCGCAGCGGACGGAATGGACCCGGGAGCCGCAGTCCGAAAGGCGCGTCGGGTAGGCCGCCGAGTAGGGCGAGCCGGATAGGGCCCCGTTAGCAGAGCCCAGGGTATCGCTCTTCGAATAGAAGAGCCGTACCCGACCAGAGGTTGCCTTCGTGGACAGCGGAGGTGAACCAGGGTGGCACCGCGAGTTGACCCTCGCCCCTGTGGGGTGAGGGTTTTTTGATCAGGCATGCCCGGCCCGCACGACGCGAGGCCACAGGAAGGAGGAGCGACCATGGCCGAGACCAAGTTCCTGCTGCCCGAATCGAAGATTCCCGAGCAGTGGTACAACATTATCCCCGACCTGCCGCGTCCGCCTGCACCCGTCCTCCATCCGGGGACGAAGCAGCCCGTCGGACCGGACGACCTGGCGCCACTCTTTCCGATGGCCTTGATCGCCCAGGAAGTGAGCACCGACCGCTTCGTCCCGATCCCGGAAGAGGTACGCGACGTGTATCGGCTGTGGAGGCCGACCCCGCTCTTCCGTGCGGTTCGCCTGGAGCGAGCGCTCGGCGCGCCGGCCCACATCTACTACAAGTACGAGGGTGTGAGTCCCGCCGGCTCGCACAAGCCGAATACCGCGGTCGCCCAGGCCTACTACAACAAGCAGGAGGGCGTGAAGCGCATCACCACGGAGACGGGCGCCGGGCAATGGGGCAGCGCGCTGGCCATGGCCTGCAACTTCTTCAGCATCGAGCTCAAGGTCTACATGGTGAAAGTGAGCTATCACCAAAAGCCGTACCGCCGGAGCATGATGGAGGTGTGGGGCGCGAACGTGGTCCCCAGCCCGAGTCCCGACACGAACGCCGGCCGCGCGATTCTGGGCGAGGACCCCGACTCCCCCGGCTCGCTCGGAATCGCCATCAGCGAGGCGGTCGAGGATGCCGCCACCCGGGAGGACACGAAGTACTCCCTCGGCAGCGTTCTGAACCATGTGCTAATGCACCAGACCGTGATCGGCGAGGAGGCCCTCGCCCAAATGGAACTGGCAGGCGAGTACCCGGACGTGGTCATCGGCTGCGTGGGAGGCGGGTCGAACTACGCTGGCATCGCGTTCCCATTCATGCGTGACCGCCTGGCAGGGAAGACGAAGACCCGCTTCGTCGCCGTCGAGCCCGCGGCCTGCCCGTCCCTCACGAAGGGCGAATACCGCTATGACTTCGGTGACACGGCCGCGATGACGCCACTGGTGAAGATGCACACGCTGGGCCATACCTTCGTGCCCGCAGGTATCCACGCCGGGGGGCTGCGCTACCACGGGATGGCGCCGCTGATCTGCGAGCTGTACGACCAGGGCTTCATCGAAGCCAGGGCATACCACCAGAACCCGGTCTTCGAGGCAGCCGTGCGATTCGCGCGGACCGAAGGCATCATTCCGGCGCCGGAGTCAGCGCACGCTGTGCGAGCGGCGATCGACGAGGCGCTGGCTGCCAAGGAAGCGGGTGAGAAGCGCGTCATTCTGTTCAACCTGAGTGGTCACGGCCACTTCGACCTGGCCGCGTACGATCAGTACCTCTCGGGGAAGCTCGAGGACTACGAATACCCAGAGGAGAAGGTCCGGGAGGCGATGAAGGCGGTGCCTGTGATCTGACGAGACGAGGGCACACGAGCGGCCGCCAGACGTCCGCTCCGTGCCACACCATTCCACCGAGGGGCCGACGATGACGATGCTCACGACCAGCGGTTCACCGACCAGCGCCACCGCAGGGCGGCGCTGGACTCGCATGCTCACGGGCGACAGGCCGACGGGTCCCTTGCACCTCGGGCATTACGTGGGCACGCTCAAAACCCGCGTCGAGCTCCAAGACCAGCTGGAGTCGTTCGTGCTCATCGCGGACTTGCACGTCCTGACGACGCGCACGACGGGGCTCGAAGAGATCGGGCACAACATTCGCGAGATCGTGTTGGACTACCTGAGCGTCGGCATCGACCCGGAGAAGACCACCATCTATCTTCAGTCGCTGGTCCCCGAGGTCCTCGAGCTCTTCTGGCTGTTCATGCCGCTGGTGAGTGTGCCACGCGCCCAGCGCATCCCGACCCTAAAGGAGGTCGTGCGCGACCTGAGGCTCGAGACGGCGACGATGGCGCTGCTCTCCTACCCGGTCCTCCAGGCCGCGGACATCCTCATGGTCAAGGGCGACGTCGTGCCGGTCTCCAAAGACCAGGCTTCGCACATCGAGCTCACGCGGGAGATCGCCCGGAGGTTCAATCAGCTCTACCGCCCCATCTTCCCGGAGCCGGATGCGCCCATCGGCCCGATGCTCGTGGGTATCGATGGCCAGGCCAAGATGAGCAAGTCACTGGGCAACGTCATCTTCCTTTCGGATGACCCCGAGACCGTCGAGCGCAAGGTTATGCGAATGTACACCGACCCCACGCGAATCCACGCGACGGACCCGGGTCATGTGAAGGGCAACCCGGTGTTCATCTACCATGACGCGTTCAACGACAACCGGGACGAGGTGGAGGACCTGAAGCGCAGGTATCGGCGCGGCCAGGTGGGCGACGTCGAGGTGAAGCGGAAGCTCGCCGCCGCCATCAACCGGTTCCTCGACCCCATCAGGCAACGGCGAGCCGAAGCCGCCGCGAAGCCAGGTCTGGTCGACGACATCATTCGCGAGGGCTCGGAGCGGGCCCGCAAGGAGTGCCTGAAGACGCTAGCCGAGGCGCGCGAAGCGATGGGCCTCACCTATTTCCGCGACTCCGGCATTCACGCGGAGTAGCCATGTACGTGCCAACCATCGAGCAGGCGCGAGCGCTCGCTCGCCAGGGCGCGGGAACCATCGTCCCTGTGTACCGGGAGGTGATGGCGGACCTCGAGACGCCCGTTTCCGCGTTCCTCAAGGTGGCGCGTGGCGCGTACTCGTTCCTGCTCGAGTCGGTCGAGGGTGGCGAGCGGCTCGCCCGATACAGTTTCATCGGGACGGAGCCGTACCGCGTTCTACGCACCGGCCCACCGGGCGAGTACGAGGCGACGGGGGATCCACTCCTGCACATCGAAGACGAACTGCGACGGTTTCGCCCGGCCGCGGTGCCCGGTCTGCCACGATTCCACGGCGGCGCCGTCGGCTATCTCGCGTACGAGGTCGCACGGTACTACGAGCGCCTGCCTGCGCCCGAGCGCGACGCCTACGGGATGCCCGAGGCCGTCTTCCTGTTCACGGACACGCTGCTCGTGTTCGACCACCTGGAGCACAAGATCAAGGTCGTCGCCCACGCCCGTCTCGACGGCGACGTCGACACAGCGTACCGGCAGGCGGTGTGGCGCATCGACGAGCTCGTGGAGCGCCTTTCCGGGCCGCTGCCGGACCGGGCGCGACCAGCCGATGCCGTCGCTCCCGCCGAGACGCCGCGCGGGCAGGTGCGCTCGAACATGACCCGTGACGAGTACATCGAGAAGGTCGCGAGGGCCAAGGAATATATCGTCGCTGGTGACACCTACCAGATTCAGGTGTCGCAGCGATTCTCGCGGCCGACATTCGCGGATCCGTTCGACATCTACAGGGCTCTCCGCGCCGTCAACCCCTCGCCGTACATGTATTTCCTGCAACTCGACGATGCCTGTCTCGTGGGAGCCTCACCCGAGATGCTCATCCGGATCGAGGACGGCCTCATCGAGACGCACCCGATCGCCGGAACCAGGCGACGCGGACGTGACCCCGAAGACGAGCGGGCCATGGAGGAGCAGCTCACCACGGACATCAAGGAGCGGGCGGAGCACATCATGCTCGTCGACCTAGCCCGGAACGATCTCGGTCGGGTGTGCGTGCCCGGGAGCGTCAAGGTGACGCAGCTCATGCAAGTGGAGAAGTATTCGCAGGTTATGCACCTCATCTCCCACGTCATTGGGCAGCTCCGCCCCGACGTGACCCCGTACGACGCCCTGCGGGCGTACTTCCCGCACGGCACGGTGACGGGCGCGCCGAAAATTCGCACCATGGAGATCATCGCCGAGCTCGAGCCCGAGAAGCGTGGCCCGTATGGCGGCTGCGTCGGGTACATCGATATGTCGGGGAACGTCGATACGGCGCTGACCATCCGCACCATCGTGGTCAAGGACGGCATCGCGCACGTGCAGGCTGCGGCGGGGGTGGTGTATGACAGCGTCCCCGAGCTCGAATTCCTCGAGACGGAAAACAAGGCCCGCGCCATGCTCCGCGCCATCGACCTCGCCGAGGAGCTCGCCTCGCAGGCCACCGGCACGGCGCGCGGCTCACTGGGGTACTGACGTGAATCCGCTTCGAACGGTCGTCACCAAATCCGGTCCCAGAGGGACGTGCGAGTGACATGACAGCTCCTGCCATTCTCGCGGCGGCGCTCTTCAGGAGGGGTGAGCGGGCACTCGTGGTGCGACGGTCGCAGTTCGCGCGGCCGGCGCTCGGACGATGGTTTCTGCCCGCCGTGGTCGTCCCTCCGGAACAGACGGTCGAAGAGGCGCTCCGCCGGCATGTCGGCGACGAGCTCGGGGTCGAAATCGCCCGTGAGGAGTTCATCGACACCCTCTACATCGAGTACGGCGGTGTGCAGTTCGTGACGAGCGTGTTCGAGATCTTGTCGTACGAGGGTACCCTGCGCTTCCGCGCCGGAGGCGAGTACGAGGACGCTCGTTTCTTGAACGTGGACGAAATCGAACAGGTGATGATGCCGACGGTCCTCAAGGAATGGCTCGTGCGCGAGCTCCGTGGGGAGGCGCACGTTCCTTCGCCCGAGGCGATTGCAGCCGTAGCGGCAGCAACGCCGCAGACGCGCCCCGATAACCGGGCCGCGTGGAACGCCATCGCTCGCCATTACCAGGAACGCCACGCGCAGGACTTCCAGCGAGTCGCCTGGGGCATTGGGGGACCGTACGAGGACGACGTGCGGCTCCTCGGCGATGTTAGAGGAAAACGACTTCTCGAGGTCGGTTGCGGCGGCGGACAGCATTCGATCCTGCTCGCGAAGCATGGAGCACGCTGCGTCGGCATCGACCTCTCCGACGATCAGGTGAAGTACGCCCGCCGCCTCGCAGAGCGCGAAGGGGTCGACGCGGAGTTCTACCAAGGCGATGCGACCGACCTGTCGATGTTCGAGGCGGAGAGCTTCGACGCCGCGCACTCGGCCTTCGCGCTGCACTACGTTGACGACGTCGACCGCTGCTACGGCGAGGTGTTCAGGGTCCTGCGCCCAGGCGCGGCCTTCGTCTTCAGCGTCGATCACCCGGTCTTCCGCTGCTTCGACGACCGTTCCCAGCAGTTCGTTCGCCCGTACTGGACGCCGTACACCGAGTGGGACTGGGAGTTCCCGGGCGTCAAGGTCCGGATGCACGCCAACTACCGCCCGGTGGGCGACGAGATCGACGCGCTGCGGCGCGCCGGATTCGTCATCGAGCGGGTCATAGAACCGAAGCCGGAGGACCGGGCGGCCCTGGAGCGCTGGCTCGAGCCAGCCGAAATCGCGCGCGTCCAGTACCTGCCAGTCAGCGTCATCTTCGTGGCGCGGAGGCCTCGCGCATGACGGTCTTGCTCATCGACAACTACGACAGCTTCACCTACAACCTCTATCAGTATCTCGGCGAGCTCGGGGCAGAGGTCGAGGTAGTGCGCAATGACGAGATCGGCATCGAGGGCATCGAGCAGCGCGCGCCGAGCCACATTCTCATCTCGCCAGGGCCCGGCACGCCGCGCGACGGCGGCATTTCCATGGACGTCATCCGACACTTCGCCGGCCGCGTACCCATTCTGGGCGTCTGCCTGGGGCATCAGTGCATCGGCGAAGTCTTCGGGGGCATTGTCGAGGGTGCGGGCGAAATCATGCACGGCAAGGTCTCGACGATCACGCACGATGGCAAGGGCGTCTTCACGGGCTTGCCCAATCCGATCGAGGCGACCCGCTATCACTCCCTGGCGATCCGTCCTGACTCCGTGCCCGATTGTCTCGAAGTGAGCGCGTGGAGTGAGAGTGGCGTCATCATGGGCATACGGCACAGGGAGCTCCCGGTCGAGGGCGTACAGTTCCACCCGGAGTCGATCCTGACGCCGCATGGCCACGACATCCTGCGCAACTTCTTACGGATGAAGGCATGAGACCGAACTGGTCGACCGACACATGGCCGGACAGCGTCGACGCGCGTACGATGGAGGCGCGTCAGGCCAAGCGCTGAGGAGAGAGATGATCCGTGAGGCTATCGCTAGGCTGGTGACCGGGGCGTCACTGACCGAAGAAGAGGCGTCCGCCGCCATGGTGAGCATCATGTCGGGCGAAGCGACGCCCGCCCAAATCGGCGCATTTCTCACGGCGCTGCGGATGAAGGGCGAGACGGTCGACGAAATCACCGGCATGGCACGGGTCATGCGGCAGCACGCGCGGCGTGTGGAATTCGACGGCGCGTTGCTGGATACCTGCGGCACCGGCGGCGACGAACGGGGTACCTTCAACGTGAGTACGGCCGCCGCCTTCGTCGCGGCGGGAGCCGGCGCTCGCGTCGCGAAGCACGGCAACCGGGCGATGACCTCCCGCTGCGGCAGTGCGGACGTGCTGGAGGCGCTGGGCGCCAACATCGACCTGGGACCGGATCAGGTCCGCCAGTGCATCCAAGAGGTCGGAGTGGGGTTCATGTTCGCGCAGGCGTTTCATCCCGCCATGAAACACGCGGCTGGACCGCGACGTGAGCTCGGCATCCGCACTGTCTTCAATATTCTCGGCCCGCTGTGCAATCCTGCGGGCGCGGATCGCCAGGTCCTCGGCGTCGCTGATCCTGTCGTCGCAGAGAAGCTGGTGCACGCGCTGCAACGGCTCGGGTCGAAGCATGCGCTGGTGGTGCATGGGCAGGACGGGATCGATGAAGTCAGTGTCAGCGCGCCGACGACGATCTTCGAGCTTCGCGATGGGCGCGTGTTCCACGACACGCTCCTCCCTTCGGAGGCAGGCGTCTCGACGCACTCAATCGACGAGCTCCGCGGTGGCACGCCGGAGGAGAACGCGGCCCGCTTGCGCGCCGTCCTCAGCGGAGAGCCTGGCCCGCTGCGGGACTTCGTCCTGGTCAACGCTGCCGCGGCGCTGGTCGCGTTCGATCTCGCCTCGAACATTCGCGAGGGCGTACGGCTTGCCGCGCAAGCCATCGATAGCGGCGCCGCCCTCGCAACGCTGGAACGCTTTGTGGAGGTAACCACCCGCCTTGCCTAATTCCGCCCCGTCCATTCTCGAACGCATCTTGGCCGACAAACGGCGCGAGGTCGCCGCGCGCAAGGAAAAGGAACCGATCGAGGTTCTCGAGCGACGAATCCCGGAGCTCGATCCGCAGTGGAGCCTCCTGAGGGCCATTCTCGAAGGGCCCCGGGGCCCGCTCTCCGGGGGAAAGCGGGTTCAGCTCATTGCCGAAGTCAAAAAGGCGTCGCCCTCCAAGGGTCGGCTGGTCGCCCGCCTGGAGCACCTGGCGCTGGCGCGTACCTACACCATCGGAGGCGCTGCCGGCATCTCCGTCGTCACGGAGGAAAAACATTTCCAGGGCTCGATCGCGTTCCTGTCCGACATTCGCTGGAGCCTCAAGGGATACTATCCCGGCGGACGCCCCTCACTGCTCCGCAAAGACTTCATCTTCGACCCCTACCAACTGTGGGAGTCGCGGGCGTACGGCGCCGATGCCGTTCTACTGATCGCGGCGATTCTGGACGACCGCACGTTGCGTGAGCTGCTGGACCTGGCGCGCCAGCTCGAGATGGATGCGCTGGTAGAAGTGCACGACGAAGACGAGGTGAAGCGGGCCCTCGACGCGGGAGCGGAACTCATCGGCATCAACAACCGAGATCTGCGTACCTTCGAGACGGACCTGTCGACGACGGAGCGGCTCCGGCCGTTGATCCCCAGCGACAAGTGCGTCGTGAGCGAGAGCGGGATCTTCACGAGAGCCGATGTCGAGCGGCTGGCCGACTGTGGCGTGCACGCCGTCCTCGTGGGCGAGGCGCTCATCACCTCGAACGACGTCCGGAACAAGATGCGCGAATTCCTCGTGTGAGCTTTGACGTGGTCCGCGTGAAGATCTGCGGTTGTACGCGCGTGCGAGACGCCCTCACGGCGGCAGAGGCCGGGGCCGACTTCATCGGACTGGTGTTCGCGCCGGGGAGCCGTCGGCTGGTCTCCCTTGAGGAGGCGGCCGAGATCGCGCGCGCGGTGGGGCCGCCTCTCTCCTCGTTCGAGCAGCCTGAGCCACCGCCGACGCATCCCGGCCACGTCGGTGACGTCGCCGCGTGGTTCCGCGACGGCGCGGAAGCGCTGGACCGGCTTCTCGCACGCAAGCGGCCGCTCGTGGTCGGCGTGTTCGAAAATCAACCCATCGACGAGGTCAACGATGTCGCCGAGGAAGTGGGACTCGATCTCGTGCAGCTCAGCGGACGCGAGTCGTGGGACGACTGCCTGCTCGTCAGCCGGCAGGTGATCCGCGCCGTGGACCCCGAGGAAGCCGCCGCGGGCGACCTCCGCGCCGGCACCGCGATCGCGGTCATCCTCGACTCCAGCCGCGGGACCGGCAGACGAGGGGACTGGCACGCCGCCGCGGCGGTGTGCGCTCGTATCCCGGCGCTGCTCGCTGGTGGGCTGACTCCGGAGAACGTCAGGGATGCCATCGCCACCGTGCGTCCGTGGGGGGTCGACACCTCGAGCGGCGTCGAGACCGCCGGAGCGAAGGACCCCGAGAAGATTCGCCGGTTCGTAGCCGCGGCGAAAGAGTCAGACCCGTGAGCGAGCGGCAGACCCTTCCTGACGCCCTCGGACACTTCGGGCCGTTCGGTGGGCGCTTCGTCCCTGAGACGCTCATGACAGCGCTCGAGGAGCTCACCGAAGCGTTCGACGCGGCACGCAGCGATCCCTCGTTCCAGGAAGAGCTGGATAGCCTGCTGAGGGCGTATGTCGGCCGCCCGACTCCGCTCTACTACGCGGCGAACCTCTCGCGCGCGCTGGGCGGCGTTCGCGTGTACATCAAACGGGAGGATCTCGCACATACGGGGGCGCACAAGATCAACAACGCGCTCGCTCAGGGGCTCCTGGCGCGTCGCATGGGCAAGCGCCGGATCATCGCCGAGACAGGAGCCGGGCAGCACGGCGTGGCCACCGCAACGGTATGTGCCATGCTCGGGCTGGACGCCGTCGTCTACATGGGTGCGGAGGACGTCCGCCGACAGGCCCTCAACGTCTTCCGCATGAAGCTTCTCGGGGCAGAGGTCCGAGTGGTCGACGCGGGAAGTCGCACGCTCAAGGACGCCATCAACGAGGCCATGCGCGACTGGGTTACCAACGTCGCCGATTCCTACTACCTCCTCGGCAGCGCCGTCGGGCCGCATCCATACCCTCTCATGGTGCGGGAGTTTCAGGCCGTCATCGGTCGGGAAGCGCGCGAGCAGATCCTCCAAACGGAAGGGCGCCTCCCAGACGTCGCGATCGCGTGCGTCGGCGGCGGGAGCAATGCCATCGGCCTCTTTCATCCCTTCCTCGACGATCCCGTGCGGCTGGTCGGCGTCGAAGCCGCGGGCGAGGGCATTGCGTCGTCTCGCCACGCGGCCACCCTGGTCGCGGGCCGGCCGGGCGTCCTCCATGGAGCGCGCAGTTACCTGTTGCAGGACGAGCATGGCCAGGTCACCGAGACCCACAGCATCTCGGCCGGGCTCGACTATCCCGGAGTCGGCCCGGAACACAGCTACCTGAAGGAGACGGGACGGGCGGAGTACGTGGCCGTCACCGATGCCGAGGCGCTCCAAGGATTCCAACTGTTGTCGAAGACCGAGGGAATTATCCCTGCGCTCGAACCTGCGCACGCCGTGGGGTATCTGCCCACCCTGGCGCGTACGCTCGCGCCCGAGACTGTCGTGCTTTTGGGCCTTTCCGGACGCGGGGACAAGGACATGGAGACCGTCGCTCGCGCCCTCGGCGTCGAGCTACGGTGATCGTCGCCGCGGACGCGCGCCGCGCCGGAAGCGCCCGCGGGAGGCGTCGTGCCCCCTGCTGGCAGGCTCCTCCAGAGCACCTGCTGTCTGCGTCAAGACATCGTCCCACGCCGACTCCAAGATCGGCTCCAGCACCTCCATGAACCGCAGGACGTGCTCCGCTACTTCGTTCGCCAATGCGAGGCTCAGAACCTCGAACGGAAGCGATCGGTGTAGCCGGGCCCACGCAGACGTCCATTCCTCCAGCTCGACATCGGGGCCCAGCGACGCCATGATGTCGTCCGCGTGGCGCGCCATCACCCCCGCCCACGCGTAGCTGAACGCCCGGGGCCCTTCGAAGTGAAGCCCGATCTCCACGCGTCCCGTCTTCTTCTGCGGCCATACCTCGTAGTGCACCCGCGGGTCGCGCCGATAGAACTGGAGATAGCTGAAGCGCTGGCGCCACTGATAGGTGGGCGCTCCATCCCTGCTCCGTGCGAGCACCGCGTCCCTCACCAGCGCCAGGAAGTCACGGATCCGCAGCGAAGTCCCACGGTGAGTTGCCATGCGTCGAGCCATCCTACGGCCCCGCCACGCTCCTCGACAACCGGCCGCTTCCCCACAAGGCCGCATCCTGCGAAGATGCGAGCGGGAGGCACTATGACATCGCCCGCAGGTACCGGCATCGCCACGCTCCTCGACCGCATCGAGGCCGAGGCAGAGGCGTTCGCGTCAGAGCTTTCGCGCGAGTACTACTTGAACTACGCGGGGCTCAAGGATCGTCTCGAAATCGCGCCCATCTACGCGCGCCACGCCATGCTGTTCTCGCGAGAGACGGTCGACGCGCTCCTGAGGACCGACGGGCAGAGCGAAGACGATCCCCGGCTCGCCGAGCTGCGATGGTTCGTCGTCGAGGGCTATCTGGACCAGGCGGCGAAGGACCTCACCGAGCGTATCGCCGAACGCGAGACCACCGACACCGTGGAATGGGAAGGGCAGCAGATACCGTACCGTTCGTTGCCCCCGCTCGTCATGAACGAACCCGACGCCGAGCGCAGGCACCAATTGGAGGAGCTGCGCGTACGGGCCACGGCGGCGCAAAATCCGCTGCGTGAGCAACGGTGGGACCTGCTGTACGCACGCACACGCGAACTGGGCTTCAAGAGCTATCGCGAGCTGTGCGACAAGCTCGGCCGTCTCAATCTACAGGCCTTGAACCGGATGACGCAGCGCTTCCTGTGGGACAGCGAGGGGCGTTACCGAGAGCTGCTCGAACGCTATCTGCGCAGTATCGGGATCGAGCCCGCCATGGCCGAGAAGAGCGACTCGGCGTATCTGTTTCGGTCGCCTCGCTTCGACGCCTGGTTCGAGCGCGACCGCATGATCGAGGCGCTCGACGACACGCTGCGCGGCCTCGGCATCGACCCGGCGGCACAGCCCAACATCACGCGTGACACCGAGCCACGGCCACGCAAGTCGCCACGGGCGTTCTGTTCGGCGATCCGTGTGCCCGACGAGGTCGTCCTCGTGATCAATCCTCACGGTGGTCACGACGACTACCGTGCATTGTTCCACGAGGCGGGACACGCAGAGCATTTCGGGCTGACCGACCGTTCCTTGCCCTTCACGCACCGGGCGCTGGGCGACAACTCAGTGACCGAAGGCTTCGCCTTCGTGCTCGAACATGTGGTCTACAACCCGGAGTGGCTGCGGACCCGACTGCGCGTGAGCGATCCGTCGGAATACGTGGCGTTCTCGAAGTTTCAGAAGCTCTACATGCTCCGCCGTTACGCCGCGAAGCTCGGCTACGAGATGGAGCTGCACGCTGACACCAACGTGCGGGGTTATGCCAAGCACTACGCCGACATCCTGACCGCCCACCTCGGCGTGCGGTACGCGCCGGAGGATTACCTGTTCGACGTCGACGACGCCTATTATGTGGCAAGGTACCTTCGCGCCTGGATCTTCGAGGCCCAGCTCCGGCGGATGTTCGAAGAGCGCTGGGGCCCCGCGTGGTTCCAGGTGCCGGAGGCCGGCGCCAAGCTGCGCGAACTGTGGTCCTGGGGACAGCGGTACACGGTGGAGGAGCTCCTCAACGAGCTCGGACTGGGGTCGCTGGACATCGGCCCACTCGCGGACGAGCTGCTCGCCTGAATCGCGCCGCATCGGCCGAGGCAGAGCGAGGCGTTTGACACCCGCAGACGCGATTGCTATAACCTGCCTGCCGGCGAGGCGGCATCGCCTGCACGCCGAGGCCACCCCTCAGAAAGAGCACCGATGGCAACAGGAGCGCCCGTCATGGCCCAACGGTCCCGCACGTACGGCATGATCATCTGCGCGCTGAGCGTGATCACTGGGATCGTCTTCCTCGGTGGCGTTCTTCGCCGGAGTTACATGGCACTCGCGATCCCGGTCACCGCGGGGTTCCTGGGCGCCCTCTACGTCGCCTTCTGGATCGGACGGGCGCTCGTCACCACGCCGATCGAGCCGCCCGCCGACGACTAGCCGTCGTCACGGCACCAGCACGATCTTCCCGAACTGCTCGCGGTTCAGCATCCGCGTGATCGCGGCTCGGATCTCCGACAGCGGGTACACCTTGTCCACCACCGGCCGCAGCTCACCCCTCGCGACGTACGGCATCGCTTGGAGCAGCTCTTCCTTGCGTCCCATGAACGAGCCCAAGATGGTTTGATGGGCCAGGAAGAAGCGTGTGACGTTGAGCGTCGCCGTAGGGCCGGCTGTCGCGCCGCACGTGACGAGGCGGCCGTCGGCGGCCAGGGATCGCACCGATGCCTCGAAGATCTCGCCCCCGACGTGTTCCACGACCACGTCAACGCCGCGGCCATCGGTGAGACGCCGCACCTCCTCGTCGACCTTCGTCTTCGTGTAGTCAATGACGTCGTCAGCGCCGAGCTCGCGTGCCTTGTCCAGCTTCGCCGCTGAGCCGGCGGTCGCGATGATGCGGCCGGCGCCGTGGAGCCGCGCGATCTGGATCGCAGCCGATCCCACGCCGGAGCCCGCGCCGTTGACGAGCACCACTTCCCCGCGCCGCAGCTTGGCGCGGTCCACGAGCATGTGCCAAGCCGTCACGAAGACGAGGGGAATGGACGCTGCCTCCTCGAACGTGAGGTTTTCGGGCTTGGGGAACACGTTCACCGCGGGCACGACGACGTACTCCGCGAGTCCGCCGTCCCTGCCCTGACCCAGAAGCCGATACTCGCGGCAGCGATTGTCCTCACCACGGAGACATGAGAGACAGTGCCCGCAACTCACGCCCGGATGCACCATCACGGCGTCGCCCGGACGGACGTGCGCGACCCCGGGTCCGACCGTGTCGATCTCGCCCGCAACGTCCGCGCCGAGAATGCGCGGCGGATCGTACTTCGCCCCGGGTGGCGCTTTGGCCGCCCAGGCCTCCAGATGGTTCAGCGCGACAGCGCGTACGCGAACCCGGACTTCTCCCGGTCCGGCGATAGGATCGGGGGCGTCCTCGTAGACGTAGCTGTCGACTCCGCCGGATTCGTGAATTCGGGCCGCTTTCATCATTCTCCTCCGCTCACCGTTCCGTCCGACATCTCGCCCGCGCCGGTTCGCAGCCGGGCGACGCCGCGCCTAGAATGACGGAGGCAGCATGTACGGGCAACGGCCGTTCGCACATCGAAGGATGGACCCGTGACGACTGCACGTCGGCGCAACGAGGCGCTTCTCAGCGACGCCGAGGTGATCGCGCGTCTTCCCGAGTTGTGGAAAGCGCTCGACCAATTCAACCGCGGGTACTGGTTCGAGGCGCACGAGACGCTGGAAGACCTGTGGTTCGTCTCTCCATGGCCGGTCCGGCAATTCCTCCAGGGTGTGATTCAAGCCGCTGCTGCCTTCGTCCACCTCGCCCGTCGTGAACCGGCGGGCGCGCTCAAGTTGCTTCCGCTCGCCATCTCGAAGATGGAGCCGTTCGGCCCACGATACCTCGGCGTCGATGTGGAGAGGCTGGTCGCCGATCTGCGCGAGGCGGAGACCGCGATCGCTGGTCTTCGGCCCGCCGACTGCGACACCTATCGCGAACGCGTGCCCCATATTCGGTTCGAGCCAGTGATTCCTGAGACGGCACATCGGGACGGGATTCCCCTGGCGCCACGGACCTTGCCCGCGCCCTCCTGATGACGTTCGTCTCCGTTGCGTCTACAATCGGATTCGCTTTGCGGACCGTTCCCCGCCCGGCGTTGCCGCTGCTGATGGCCGCCCTGACCGCGCTGGCGCTGGTCGCCTGTCGCGACACCGCCTCGTCCATCGCGCCAACTCCCGCCTTCACGCCAGGGGGCCCTCCTCGACCATTCGAAATGGGCGTCAGCTCGCTGCCGCTCGACCTCACCGACGAAGGGTACGTCCGCGCGCTGGACTTGGCAGCGGGAGCGGGCGAGCTGGTGCTCATCAAACGCACGCCCCCTTGGGCCGAGTTTCTGCCCGACGGAGAGATCTCGAGCGAGACGGCGGGCATTACCGAACGGGAGCGGTCGCTCATCCGTGAACGGGGTCTCGACCTCTTCTTCGCCATCGACCCAACGGACCCAGCAGACCGGGGTCGACTGGCGGGCCTGCCGGAGCGTCTGCGAGGGGCCGGGTTCGCCCATCCGGAGATCCAGCACGCGCTTCTCGCCTACGTGCAGTACGTGGTCAGGAACTACCGCCCGCGGTACCTCGCCGTGGCCACGGACATCAACCTCTACGGTCGGATTCACCCCGAGGACTTCGACGCCTTCGTGCAGCTCTACGGTGTCGTCTACGACGCCGTGAAGGCCATGGCGCCGGAGGTCACCGTGTTCGTGACGTTCCAGTACGAGGACCTGAACGGAGTGCTACCCACGGTCGAGGAGCACACGCCGGATTGGGACATGGTGGCGCGGTTCGGCGACCGACTCGATCTGTTCGCTATCTCCACTTACCCGAGTCTGGCCTATCAGCGGGTCAAGGCGATACCCGCCGATTATTACCGACGCGCGCAGCGCAGGACTGGACTGCCGCTGGCGATCGCTGAGATGGGGTACTCGTCTGGTCCGGGCCGCCGCGGCCTGAATCTAGGCACGGAGCCACTTCAGGAGGAGTTCCTGCGTCGCATCCTGCTGGAAGCGGAAGCGTTGGAGATGCGATTCGTCATCTGGCTGGCAGCGTGGGATCTCCCCTACGCCGCGGACCCGCCGTTGGACGTCTTCCGTTATGTGGGACTCCGACGCGAGGACGGCTCTCCCAAGCCTGCGTGGGAGGTATGGATGGAGGCAGTTCGTCGCCCGCTGGAGCGACCGGCGAGCGAGTCCTGAACCGCCGGCGCAGCGTTACTCTTCCTCGTCACCCTCGAAAAGCGGCTGTTCGTTCGCTGGCATGCGGTAGATCTGAACCCGACGGAACGGCTCGCGTCCCACGGAGCGCGACGCCACGTTGTACCGCTGAGCCATCTGGTGCTGGAGACGCCGGATGTACGCGTTCTGCGGGGAGAGCTCGACGACCGCCCCGGCGCCCTCACTCATGAGCTCACCGATAGCGTCTTCCGCCTCTCGCATGGCCCGAGCCACGGGGTCACCGCCCCGACGCACCGAGTCCTGCATCGAAAGAAGCGACTGCTCGATCTGGAGCAACGTATTGCTCTTGAGGACGTACACGGGGATGCCGCGCGCCTCCGCTTCGCGCAACGCCTGCGGCTTCCGCCGGTAGTAGTTCTTCAGCGTCAGAACCGTATCCGCCTCGTACAGATGCTCGGCGATGCCCACCGGCGAGCCGGTCTGCCGGATCGCCTGCTCCAGCCGCTTCCTCGAGATGCCGAACGGGTAGATCATCCTCGTCGGCGCGGCCCTCCGCTCGCCGTTGCCGCCAGGGAGCGGCGCTTCCCGTCCTGCCCGGCGCTCCCTCGGCAGGCCCGGGCCCGACACGATTCGGACCTCGCCGTCCTCCCCGATCTCGCGCACCTCCGGCGGGATGGGGTAGCCCCGTAGGATCGAATCGACCGTCTCGGCAACGTCCCGATGCACGGCCACGCGATCCCACGACTGGATCTCGATGACGACGTCGAACGTGGGCGGCGCCTTGCGCTCGAGGATCGACTTCTGCGTGCCCCTGCGTCTGGCTTCCTCGTCGCTCAGCGTGACGGACTGAATACCCCCGATGAGGTCCGACAACGTCGGGTTCATCATGAGATTCTCCAACTCGTTGCCGTGCGCGGTCGCCACGAGCTGCACGCCTCGCTCGGCGATGGTCCGCGCGGCCATCGCCTCGAGCTCCGTGCCGATCTCGTCGATGACGATGACCTCGGGCATGTGGTTTTCGACCGCTTCGATCATGACGGCGTGCTGGAGCGATGGGCGCGCGACCTGCATGCGGCGCGCCGCCCCGATTCCGGGATGGGGGATGTCCCCGTCCCCCGCGATTTCGTTCGAGGTGTCGACGATCACGACGCGCTTGTTCATGTCATCGGCGAGCACGCGCGCGACCTCGCGGAGCATCGTCGTCTTGCCGACGCCGGGGCGGCCGAGGAGCAGGATGCTCTTTCCCGTTCGAATGAGGTCTTCGATGATGCGGATGGTGCCGAAGACGGCGCGGCCGACCCGACAGGTCAAACCCACGATGCGCCCGCGGCGGTTGCGGATGCACGAGATACGATGCAGGGTACGCTCGATGCCCGCACGGTTGTCGTCGCCGAACTCACCGATTCGGGACACCACGTACTCGATGTCGGCCTCGGTGACCTCGCCGTCCGAAAGCACGACGTCACGGCCCGGATATCGCGCTTCGGGAAGGCGGCCCAGGTCCATCACGACCTCGAGCAACTCGAAGTTGTCCTTACGTTCCCTCAGCGGCCGTCCGATGTGCGGCGGCAGCGCGTCCAGGAGCGCATCGAGGTCGTCAGTAATCTCACGCTGTACAGGCATATTCGTCCCCTATCCCACGAGGTTCGCAGGCGCAAAGCGCGGCGCCTTCACCGTCTCCGCTGTCCGACGCGCCAGCACCGCAAATTCCGTGATGCGTCCGAATCCGAGCTCCTCGAGCCGCCGGACCAGTGCACCGTCGTAGAGCGGCGCGACGCAGTACAGCGCCGACGCCTGCGTCAGTCTCAGAATGGCCGCGTGGAGCACCCGGTCCAAAAGCTCCGGCTCCCCCGGCGCAACGACGATCTGGAAGCGGCCGACGTCGCCGTCGACGGCCGTCCGGGCCCAGGCCACCACCCGCCCGTCGCGTTCGACGACGAACTGGTGCGTGCGTCGCGGCCCCGACAGGCGCTCTTGCGCCGCCAACCACTCGCCGAGCGTGGCCGCCTCGACCCGACGGACCTGCTCCGGAACAGCGGCGTTATAGAGCCGGAACAGGCCGTACGCGTCGGCCTTCGTGCGGCGGCGCCATCCCGGTTCGGCGTTGGCCGGGTTCACGGGCGCCGGGTTCGGCCTGTAGTACAGCCCTTCCGTTGCCACGACCGAGAAGCCGCACCGAAGGGCCGTGTCGAGCGCCGCGCTCGAGGCGTCCAGTCGCAGAAACACCTTCTCTGCCCGCGCGCGGCCGGCGTCCTCTACGACGCGGTCCAGCAGGTTGATGAGCACACCCTCGTCATCGTCCGCGGCGTCAATCAGGCAGTCGATCTCCCACGCCTGCTTCGAGCCACGTACGCGAGCCGAAGCGAGGCCACGCAGTGTGCGGCCTTTGACACTGATCCACGTGTGCCGTCCCGTGGCGAACGACAGCCACTGCTCGACCGCGGTCTCCAGAGGGCCCGGCGCATCCCCCTTCCCGATGCGATCCCAGGTGATGGCTTCGTTCGGACAGCGCCGGCCATCGTGGAGGACCAACGCGACCAGGTCCGTGGGCAACGGCGCGCGTGCGCTAGGCATTCCCGTCGGTTCGACCTCCTGGCGGGTCGATCTCCGGCCGGCGCTCAACTCGTGCCGGTCGGGAGCCGGTCTAGCGTCCTGGCGCCATTCGCGAGATCGAGAAACAGCCGGTGAAATCTCGTGTCGTCCGTCAACTCCGGATGGAACGCAGTGGCGAGCAGGTGACCCTGGCGCGCCGCGACCATCGTGCCGTCCTCGAGCGTCCCCAGCACCTCGACGTCCGGACCAACGTCCTCGATTCGAGGCGCGCGGATGAAGATAGCCCGGAACGGCCCGCCGTCCATCCCGCGAATGTCGAGCCAGGCCTCGAAGCTGTCGACCTGACGCCCGAACGCGTTCCGACGAACGCCCAGGTCCATCAGACCCAACGGCGGCCGATGCAGGTCCGGGACGCGGCTACCGAGAACGATCATGCCCGCGCACGTGCCCCAGACGGCGCGACCTTCCCCCGCGAACGCCCGCAGCGGCTCACGCAATCCGTACTCGTCGATGAGACGGACGATGGTCGTGCTCTCGCCGCCCGGGATGATGAGGCCGTCGAGTCCAGCCAGGTGCGCGGGAAGACGCACCTCGACCGTCTCGACGCCGAGCGATCGAAGCATCGACGCGTGTTCCGCGAAGTCGCCCTGGAGCGCGAGGACGCCGACTCTCACGTCGACATTGTAACGCAGCCGCGGGGACGCTACCCCGAGGCCTCCGCGGCGCCTTCGACGGCTTCCATCACCTTCGTGATGAGGTGCGATTCCGGCACCGCGCCCACGATTTCGACGCGGTCGTTGATCACCGTCTTCGGCACGCCCATGACGCGGTACTTCTGCGCAAGATGGGGAAACTCGATCGCTTCGATCACATCCGCGGTCACCCGCTCGCTCGCCTTTGCCATCTCGTGGGCCAACCTGGCCGCCTGGGGGCAGTACGGTCAGGTGGGGGTAACGAAGACCCGGATGTGGACATCCTGGGTCAAGCCGGCGAGCTTGGCGAGTGTATCAGCGCCCAGGCTCGATTCCGACCGTGAGAGGTCGACGAGATCCTCCAGCACCGCGGCGAACTCGTACCCCGACGGCACGCCGAAATAACGAACGATGCCCTTGGTGTGGGGGCTCGAGAACAGCGTCGCCGGCACGCTGTCAATGCCGTAGCGCTCGGCCTGATCCCGGTCGCGCACGAGGTCGTACACGGTCAGCCGGATCTTGTCTGACAGCTCGCTCAGTTCCTGGAGCAGCTCGCGAGTCTCTTTGCAGTACTGGCACTCGTGCCGGCCGGGGACGATGAGGGGCGACTCCGCCTGCGTGAAGTGCACGATGTCGACGGGGTCGGCCAGATGCTGGTCGAGGTGCGCCTTGATCTGGGCACGCTGATCCTCGGTGAGCAATGGCATCGAAGACTCCTTCCGTGGGCAGCCAGAGCCTACCAGCCGCGACCGGCCAGCAGCTCTTCCTTGGGAATCGACGCGATGTCGAGGCCGCGCATGGGCTCGCCCAGCCCTCGCGACACTTCGGCGATGATCTTCGGATCGTTGTAGTGCGTCACGGCTCGGACGATCGCCCGGGCGCGTTTCTCCGGGTCCTCGGACTTGAAGATGCCTGAACCCACGAAGACCCCGTCGGCGCCGAGCTGCATCATGAGCGCGGCGTCGGCAGGCGTTGCGACACCCCCGGCGGCGAAATTCACCACAGGGAGGCGTCCCTCCTCCTTCACCATCTTCACGAGCTCGTAAGGCGCGCCCAGGTTCTTCGCCTCGGTCATGAGCTGCTCGTCAGGCATGTTCTGGATGCGGCGAATGCCGTCCCACACAGCCCGCATGTGGCGCACCGCTTCGACGATGTTGCCCGTCCCTGCTTCGCCCTTCGTGCGGATCATCGCCGCGCCCTCGCCGATCCGCCGAAGCGCCTCGCCCAAATCCCGCGCGCCACAGACGAACGGCACCCGGAACAAGTGCTTGTTCACGTGATGCGCCTCATCGGCCGGGGTGAGCACCTCCGATTCGTCGATGTAGTCGACGCCGATGGCCTCCAGCACCTGCGCCTCGACGAAGTGACCGATGCGGCACTTCGCCATGACTGGGATGCTCACAGCTTCCATGATGCGGATGATGACCTCCGGGTCGGCCATCCGGGCCACGCCGCCGGCCGCCCGGATGTCGGCAGGCACGCGCTCGAGCGCCATGACCGCGCATGCGCCCGCTTCCTCGGCGATCTTCGCCTGTTCCGGCGTGACCACGTCCATGATGACGCCGCCCTTGAGCATCTGGGCGAGCCCCTTCTTCACCGCCCACGTGCCCGTGGCAGCTCCGTCGCCGTTCTTGGAAGGTCCTGTCTCCCTCGCCATGACCGCTACTCCTGAACCGTTGCGTCGCGCGCTCCACGCGCCCGCATTCTACCGGACCGCGTGCGCAGAACCCTAGCGCCGAGGCCGTGCCGCCCGAGGAGACGGCCGCGCAACGCAGGCGTAACACGCGCTCGCACCAACGGCCCTCATGCTATGCTTCCCGCATGCGCATCGGACTCATCTCGGATACACACATCCCCGAGGCCGCAGCTTCCCTCTGGCCGGAGGTCTACGACGCCTTCCGCGACGTGGACGCCATCCTGCACGCCGGAGACCTGCACGCGCTCGACGTCCTCGACTGGCTCGAACAGCGCTGCGGCGTACCGGTGTTCGCCGCCCGCGGCAACGGCGACGACGGGGGCGGCGGCCGACCCGTGACCCCCGACGACCCTCGGCTGAAGCCGGCCCATGTGCTGACGCTCGGCGGCGTGCGCGTCGGCCTCATCCACGATCTCGCCCTGCCCGAATGGCCGCCCTATCGCACCCTCGAGTCCATCATGGAGCACCACTTCGGCGGCCGGGTCGACGTTATCGTGCATGGGGATACCCACGTGGAAGACGTGTCCGTCCTCAAGGGCGTGCTGCTGGTGAATCCGGGTTCGCCCACGCTCCCGCGCAACTACACGACCCGCAAGGGAACGATCGGCTTTCTCGAGATCGATGGCGGCGCACCTCGCGCGTGGGTCGAGTGGCTCCCCGGCGCTGAACCCATACTGCGGCGGTGAGACACGCTCTCATCATGAAGGCCACCGTTCTCGCAACGGAGGCACCCGTTCTCGCGATGAAGGCCGCCTTTCGAGGTGGCCAGCATCCGTTGGGCGATCCGATGCCACGCTGAAGCGTGGCCTTCATTCGACCCTGGGTAGCGTCGCGCGCCTCCGGCAATGAAAAGGCGTGGTCAGCGGAAGTGGCCGTAGAAAGAGGCGCCGTAGAAGAGGCGATGCCTGCCACCTATCCGTTGCAAAACGGAACGCGCGCCTCGAAGGGCGGCAGTTCGGTGAGCGGGCCAGTTCCGATGACAGTATCGACAGGACTAGGCCGCTTCTCCAATATTAAAGGGGCGCGCGACGCCACCCGGCCCGCGTTTTGATCTTCGGCGCGGTCGCAGAACCATCTCGGAGGAGCGCCTTCGCGAGATCGTGAGCAGGCTGCCCGTTGAGCCCGGGCCACTCTGAAGGGCGGCCTTCAGGTACGACGCGAGCACGGCCGTACGACGCGAGCACGGCCGCCCGCGGGGTCGCGCCCATACACTTCCTTGACCCGCATTCAGGGCGTGCGCTATCGTGACGGCGAACGGACCGGCCCGTACGTCATCGTGCGACGCGCCCGCGTCCTTCCTGGAAGGGCCGGGCATCTGTGTTTCGTGGTGGGCGTTGCATAGCGGTTAATGCGCCTGGTTGTGGCCCAGGAGATCGAGGGTTCGAATCCCTCCGTCCACCCCATCGGTTGACCCGTCACATCACACACCCGCGGGGACCCTTTGAGCGAAGCCCCTCCGACACCACCAGCGCCCGACCCCGAACCCGTCGCGCCCGCTTCGCCTGTCGAAACGCCCGAGGTCCGCACCTTCGAGTACGGCTTTCCGCAGCGCCGCTGGCGCGGGTCGGTCGCGGCGCTCCTCGTAGCAGCGCTCGCGGGCGCGATCGTCGCCGGCGGGGCGGTCGCGGGCGCATTCCTGGCGTTCGGCCCCGGTGGGGATGGCGCCACCGACGCCGACCGGCAGACCGCAGCGTCCATCGCCGCCATCCTGGCGCTCTCGGGTGACAGCCGGTCGCGATTCGACGAATTCATCGCCGCCACGCCGGACTCCCTCCCCACGGGCATCCCGTCGCACCCCGACGCGCGCCTGGTGGTCTCGTACCGACTCGATCTCGGTGACAGCGACACGTACCTGCTCGTGAGCCGCGTGGATGCGCCGGAGGACGCGGTCCTTGCGTACTTCCTGGAAGCGCTGGACGAGGACCCATGGCAGGTCACCGGTGGCTCGTCGAGCCCCGATCTCGTGGCTGTGCAGTTTTCCAACGTCGAAGACCCTGACGTGCAGGGCGCCGTGAACATCCGAAGTCCCCAACGGGGCGCGACGGCCATCCTCACGGTGGTGCAAACGCCGCACGAAGACACCGGCGAGCCCGATGTGGTGAGCAGCCGAGCGCTCCCGCCCGACTTCCCCAGCGAAGTGCCCCTGTACCCCGATGCCGTGGTCACGGACGCGGCGTTTCTCAAGCAGCCGGGGTCGACCCGCTTCTTCCTCTCGGCGCTGACCCGCGACGACGTGGACGAGGTGCTGGACTTCTATCGCGGCGCCTTCGAAGATCATGGCTGGACCGTCGACGAAGGAGCCGCGGCCGACGAGGACAGCCTCTCGTTCACCGACCCCGACGAACGGTTCGGCGGCGCCGTCACCGCGTCCAGCGACGACGAGCGCGAGGGCTACACGCGCATCGACATCGTGGTCGACCGCTCCACCCGGGCGGCATCCGACGACACGACCCCGTAGCGGTCGGCGCGGAAGACAACCCTCTCAGGACAGCCGATCCGCCAAAAGCGTCCCGAGGCCGAGGAGGAAGAGGAAGCCCATCACGTCGGTGAACGTGGTGAGCCAGATGGCCGACGCCAGCGCCGGGTCGATGCGCACAGCTTTCAGGCCCAGCGGGATGAGCGCGCCTGCCAGCCCAGCGACCACCAGGTTCCCGACCATCGCCAGCAGCACCACGAGCGCCAGCCAGATGTTCTGCGAGAGCGCAAGCGCGAGCCCGGCCGTCAGAACGCCCGCGATGAGCCCGTGGATGAAGCCGAACGCGATCTCCTTGGCGGCGACGCGGGCCGCGTCGCGCACGCCAACCTCGCCCAGCGCGAGTCCGCGCACGACCAAGGTCGTCGCCTGCGTGCCCGTGTTCCCGCCATGACCAGCGATGATGGGCATGAACGCCGCGAGCATGGCGACGCGCGAGATCGTTCCCTCGAACGCGCTGACGGTCAGCGCGGCGACGAAGGCCGTCGTCAGGTTGACCAGAAGCCACGGGACGCGACGGCGCAGCGCCGTCCGCACGGGGCTCAGCACCGATTCCTGAACGTCGAGGCCGGCCTGCCGGTAGATGTCCTCCGTCGCCTCCTCGACCTGCACGTCGAGTACGTCGTCGGCGGTGATCACGCCCACGAGCCGACCCTCGTCGTCCACGACCGGCAGGGCCATGAGGTCGTAGTGCCGCATCTTCTCGGCCGCGACCTCCTGGTCCGCGCCCGCCGACACGCTGATGACATCGCGGTCCATGACGTCGGCCAGCTTCGTTCCCGGGTCCGAGACGATGAGCTGCCGCATGCTCACGATGCCCTCGAGCCGGTGATCGGCGTCGACGACGTAGAGGTAGTAGGGGTAGTCGATATCGGGCTTTTGGGATCGCAGGTAGGCGATCGCCTCGTCGACCGTCCACCCTTTGTGGAGCGCCACGACAGCCGGAGACATGCGCCCGCCGGCGGTCTCCTCCTCGTGGGCAAGCAGGCCACGGACGCGCTCGGGCTCGGCCATCCGGGCGAGGACGGCTTCGGCTTGCTCTCGGTCGAGGGCCTGCAGGATGTCAGCGGCGACGTCCTCGTGGACGTGGTCGAGGACGGGGCCGAGGAACGCGGGGTCGAGCCCGCGCACCAATCGCTCGCGGGGCTCGTCGGCCAGATGCTCGAGGATGTCGGCGGTTTCTTCGGGGGAGAGGCTTCTGAGGAGGGGCTCGCGGAGCGCTTCGCCCAGCTCCTCGATGACGTCGGCCTGGTCAGCCGGATGGCGCGAGGCTAGAAGCGAGAGCGCCTTGCGCGTCTCGCCCGACTCGACGAGCGCACGCACCTCGTCGAGGAGCTGCTGCTGGCGAGCCTCCACCACCATGACGACCGAGTTCCAGTTTCAGGGCCAACGAGCGACGATCGCCCGGGCCCTCGCGTTCGGACGGTGCCTCGATCTGCATTGAGAGCGAAGTCGAACCCATGGTAGACTGCGCCAGAACCGCCAGCTCCGGCGGTCTGGCGTCTCCCTCTCGCACTGTAGACGCTTCACGCAGGGGACGCAACCGGCCGGCGGCTCCGCTTCACATCGCGCCCTCGTAGCTCAGACGGATAGAGCGCCTGACTTCGAATCAGTAGGTCGCAGGTTCGAGTCCTGCCGAGGGCGCCAGCATCGCCATGTGGTCGCGTTAGCCAGCGACGCCTTTCCGAGGGCTGCCGGTACCTAGTAAACGCGGTAGCAGCCGAGGTCCCCAACCGCCTTGCGGGCTTCCCAGTCGGTGACGAACCAGCCGTCCCAGTTTCCCGCGACGGCGCTGATCTGCTTGACGCTCCCGTACGGAAGGCCGAGCCAATACGACGCGTCGTCGATCCGGTAGATGCAGAAGTCGGTGTACAGGGTCTGGCGGTCGGGACTGGCCATGACTTCCCGCGCTGCGAACACGCCCGCGGCGATACCCAAACCAGCGAGACAGCCGAAGAGAAAGCGGCCCACGATATCGAATCCTCGCTTTCATGACGATTGCCCTCGTCGCGTATATTCTCGTACGGCCGCGACGCTTCCTGTCGCTGTTCCCGTCTCGCATATCATCGAGCTGCGGAGGCAACCGACCGCGCCGCTGGTAACGAGAACGCGGAACCCGTACCATGGCGCCAGTAGCAGAGGAGGTCACCCACATGCCCGCACTCTCGGACGCCATGCGCAACGCTCTCAACGACCAGATCAACGCTGAGCTCGCTTCCGCGTACCTCTATCTGAGCATGTCCGCGTTCTGTGATCAGCAGAATCTCTCCGGCGCGGCTCACTGGCTCCGCCTTCAGTGGCAGGAAGAGCTCGGCCACGCGACGAAGCTCATCGACTACGTGACCGAGCGGGGAGGCGAAGTCGCCCTCAAGGGCATCGAGGCACCGCCGGCGCGCTTTGGGTCGCTCGCCGCGATCTTCGAGCAGGTACTGGCGCACGAGCAGCAGGTGACAGCCACCATTTACCGACTCTATGACCTCGCGGTCTCCGAGAAGGACTACGCTGCGCAGGCCCTGCTCCAGTGGTACGTAGACGAGCAGGTCGAGGAAGAGAAGACTGCGGCCGAAATTCTCGCCATGCTCCGGCTGGCGGGGGACAGCGGCGCCGCTCTCCTCATGGTCGACCGCCAGCTCGCGCAGCGCGCGGCCTCGTCCTGAACGACCGCGTCTTCACGACGGGAGGAGCGCCCGTGAATGTTCTGCGGACGCCCGACGAACGGTTCGCCGACCTGCCCGGCTATCCGTTCGCTCCCCACTACGTCGACATCGGCGGGCTGCGGATGCACTACGTGGACGAGGGACCGCGGGATGGCGAGCCGGTGCTGCTCCTGCACGGTGAGCCGTCGTGGTCGTACCTGTACCGGAAGATGATCCCCATCCTCGTCGATGCGGGGCTCCGGCCTGTCGCACCAGACCTGTTCGGTTTCGGACGCTCCGACAAGCCGGCGAGTCGCGACGACTATTCGTACCAGTTCCACGTCGACAGCATCTGGGGCCTCGTCGAAGCCCTGGGGCTGCGCTACATCACGCTCGTCGGTCAAGACTGGGGCGGGTTGATCGGACTGCGGGTCGCGGCGGAGCATCCCGAGCGTTTCTCGCGGATCGTCGCCGCGAATACCTTCTTGCCGACCGGCGACCAGCCGCCCGGCGAAGCGTTTCTGCGGTGGCAGCGGTTCTCGCAGGAAGTGCCCGAGCTCCCCGTCGGGCGTATCGTGAACGGCGGATGCGTCTCTGAGCTTCCTCCGGAGGTCATGGCGGCGTACGACGCGCCGTTCCCCGATGAGCGTTACAAGGCAGGGGCACGCGCGTTTCCCCTCCTCGTGCCCACGAGGCCGGACGACCCGGCGTCAGAGCCCAACCGACGTGCCTGGCAGGTCCTGGAGCGATGGGAGAAGCCGTTCCTCACGGCGTTCAGCGACAGCGATCCCATCACACGCGGGGGCGACGCGATCTTCCAGCAGCGGGTGCTGGGCGCCCGAGGACAGCCACACACCACCATCACCGGAGCCGGCCACTTCTTGCAGGAGGACAAGGGAGAAGAACTCGCCCGCGTCATCGTCGAATTCATCCGGGCGACACCCCGCGCGTAACCCTCAGGCTTCCGGAAGCAGCACGAGCTTGCCCGTGGTCTGACGCGCCACCATCCGCCGGTGCACCTCAGCGGCCTCAGCGAGCGGCGCCGTCTCGCCGATGACGATGCGCAGCTTGCCAGCGGCGAGCGCTGACCGGATACGCTCATGCGTCGGTGCCATGAGGTCGGCGCGCTCCATCGCGGTCGTCAGGTAGTAGCCAACGACCGTCTGGTTCTGGCGCATCAGGACAGCCGGATTGAGCGAGGGCATCTGTGGCCCCGCGACGCCGAACACGACGAGACGCCCTAAGGGCGCGAGACAGCCGAGGCTCTGCGAGAAGACCTCACCACCTACCATCTCGCAGATGACGTCCGCGCCTCTGCCCCCGGTCGCCTCGCGGACCTCTTGCGGCCAGTCGGGCTTCGTGTAGTCGATCACGACATCGGCTCCTAACGAGCGGGCCAGCGCCCGCTTCTCCTCGGTTGATGCGGTCCCGATGACGCGCGCGCCCGCCAGCTTCGCCATCTGCACGAGCATGACGCCCATACCGCCGGCTGCCGCATGCACGACGACGGTCTCGCCCGGCTGCAAGCGTCCGGCCAGGAACAAGACGTGATCCGCGGTCACCGCCTGTACCGGGATTGCCGCAGCCTGCACCCAGTCGAACCCGTCCGGGATGGGGGTGACGTGATGCGCGGGCGCGACCGCAAGCTCGGCATACCCTCCGGCTTTCGCCAGCGGCGCCATCACCCGATCGCCAGGAGCGAAACCGCTGACGCCCTCGCCCACCGTCACGATGTCGCCGGCCACCTCGAGGCCGGGGATCTGGGGGAACTCGGGCCGCAGGAAATACCGCCCCTGGGTGAACATCGTGTCGGCGTAATTCACCCCGGCGGCACGCACGCGGATGAGTACTTCGCTGCGGCCGGGAATCGGATCTGGCGCCTCCTCGTACCGGAGGACCTCGGGACCCCCCAGCTGGTGAAAGCGAATCGCACGCACTCCCGTCGCTCCTTGTCCGTTATGTCGTCTTCCCGCTCCGTTGCACCTCTGGGTTCACGCAGTGCGGCAACGGGCGTCCCTCCAGTCCGGCGATGCAATTCTCGACCGCTATCTCGGCCATCCGAGCGCGCGTCGCGTGGCTCGCGCTCCCAATGTGAGGGAGGATGACCACATTCGGCACAGCCAGCAGCGGGTCGTCCGGCGGGATAGGTTCGACCTCCGTGACATCGACGCCCGCACCCGCGATGAGGCCCTTTCGCAACGCCTTCGCCAGCGCTGCCTGGTCGACGATGGACCCGCGCGCCGTGTTGATCAGAATCGCGGTCGGCTTCATCAGCCGCAACTCGCGCTCACCGATCATATGCCGCGTTTCCTCCGTCAACGGCACGTGCAGGGAGACGAAGTCCGACTCCCGCAGAAGGTCATCCAGCGCGACCCGCTGTCCGACGCACGCTGCGCGCTCGGAGCGCCGCGTATAGAGCACGCGCATGCCGAAGCCGGTCGCACGACGCGCCACCGCCTGACCGATAGCGCCCATCCCGACGATCCCCAGGGTCGCGCCGTGCACATCGTAGCCGAGGAGCAGGTTGGGGTCCCACGTACGCCATCGGCCCTCCCTCACGAAGCGGTCACCTTCGACCACGCGACGGGCTGTCGCTAGCAGGAGCGCCCAGGCCAGGTCCGCGGTCGTCTCCGTGAGGACGCCGGGCGTGTGTCCGACCGGAATTCCCCGAGCTGTCGCCGTCGCGACGTCGATGTGGTCATAGCCCACGGCCATCGTGCTCACCACTCGGAGCCGCGGCGCCGCCGCCAGCACCTCCGCATCGATGCGATCCGTAAGAAGGCAAATCAGCCCCTCGGCGCCGCTGACACCGGCGAGGAGCGCTTCACGTGGAGGTGGGAGATCGTCGTCCCACACGTCGACGTGGGCGACTGCACGCAACCGATCGAGTGCGCCTCCGGGCAACCGACGGGTAACGAAGGCTCGTGGGCGGTGGCCCTCGTTCATGCGCGACCTACGCGGGTTCGAGCCGGTGAAGCTGGTCGATGAGATGTCGCGCGATCTCGCGCTCTTCTTCGGTCCGCGACGGCAATCCGAGCATCAAGCGGTTCACCATACCGTCGAAATGCTTCTGGATCCGGGGAACAATGTCGTCGTACGTACCCGAGACGCAGAACTGATCGAGCATCTCATCGGTGATCTCGCTCGCGAGCTCGTTCCACTTTCCTTCGGCGACCATGCGATTCAGCTTGTCGCACGTCTCCCCCCAACCGTGCAGATCGAGCACCGCTTTGTACGTGCGCGTCGAGGCGTAGAATGCCACCTGGCTGCGTACCTGCTCGCGGGCGCGCTCGACGTCGGCCCACGCCTTGCCGGTCGCCACGAAGCCGCCCCCGGCGATATCGATGTCCTTCAGCGAGCGGCCGGCCTTCTTCGCGCCCGCTTCGATGTTCGGGAGGATGACCTCCCGCAAGTACTTCGGGGTGTTGAATCCGTGAATGCGTGCCCCGTCGCACAGCATTCCGATGGTCTGGCAGTTGTAGGGGTTCACCGCCGAGATGTAGATGGGGATATGCGGGTGCTCGATGGGGCCCGGATTGAAGAACGGCGTCATGAGCGTGAACTGGTAGTACTTGCCGACGAACTCCGGCTTCGTGCCGTTCTGCCAGCAGTCCCAGATTGTCCGCATGCATTGGATGTATTCGCGGAGGCGCGGGCCCGGCGGCAGCCATTCGACGCTGAATCGTCGAATGTTGTGTCCCTTCACCTGGGTGCCGAGACCGAGCAGCAGTCGGCCCTTGGACGCCTTCTGGAGGTCCCACGCTTCCATCGCCGTGACCATCGGCGTGCGCGGAAAGGCGATCAGCACCGCGGTCCCGAGCGTCACGCGCTCGGTGCTCGTCGCTGCGATGGCGAGCGGCAGCAACGGATCGTGCGCCGTATGAGCGGTGATGATGCCGTCGTAGCCCAACTCCTCCGCTTCCTTGGCGCTCTCGGCCACCTTCGTCAGATCGTCCTGACGGATCCCGGTTTCGACTTTCATGACCCCGTCCTCACTTTCTCGCCGCCTCGACGTTGGGGCAGGCGAAGCGGATGATACACCGCCTGTCCCGTTGGCTGAACCCGCGAGTTCACGCCGCGAGCGCAGTACAATGGGTGAACCGAAGGGGACGGTCATGTGGCGGGACGACCGGCGAAGCGAGGACGAGGACTACTGGGATCCCGATCCCGACGATCCGGACTGGGACCTCACGGAAGCCCACGGGTATAGTGACTGGGAGCCCCGGCCGTCTCCGCTACGGCCCTGGATGATCGCCGTCGTCGCGGCGCTCTTCTTGTTAGCGCTGCTGCTCCCTACGCTTCGGTTCGTCTTCTGAGGCCTGTTGACGCCCGGCGGGCGACCGTGAAAGCATGAGTCTCGGCCTAGCTTCCGGGTCCGGCACACTGGAGGGTGCCGCCGCCATGATTCTTGTCGCTGGAGGCACCGGCTTCATCGGTTCGGCCATCGTGCGCGAGCTCATGCGCCAGCGGCTGGCCCCGGTCGCCGTGCTGTCCCGCGTACCCTCGAAGGTCGCCAGGCGCTTTCCGGAGTTCACCCTCGAACCTCAGGTCGGCGACGTCACGGACCCCGCGTCACTGCCTGCCGCGCTCCAGGGCGTCGAGACGGTCATCAACTCCGTCCAGTTCCCCACGTCGCCGATCGAGATACCGCGAAGGGGCTGGACGTTCGAGAACGTCGACTACAAGGGCACGGTGAACCTCGTCGAGGCGTCGAAGGCCGCGGGTGTCAAGCGAATTGTGTATCTAAGCGGTGTGGGCGCCGCGCCCGACGCCGACCGGCACTGGTTCCGCTTCAAATGGCTCGCCGAAGAGGCGATCCGGTCGAGCGGCATCCCCTACACGATTTTCCGTCCGACGTGGGTCTACGGTCCGGAGGACGTGGCTCTCAATCGGTTCCTCGGGTTCGCGAAGGTCCTGCCGTTCGTCCCCACGTTCGGGAACGGCAAGCAGCTCATGCAGCCCGTGTTCGTAGAAGACGTCGCCAAGGCGGTCGTCCTGTCGTTGCAGACGCCCGCGGCCATCAATCAGACCTTCGATATCGGCGGGCCCGAGGTCATGACCATGGACGACGTCATCCGGACCGCGCTCGAGGTCGCCGGCAGACGGCGGTTCATCCTCCACCAACCAGTGATCCTGGGCAAGCTCCTCGGCCGCGTAGCCTCGCTCCTCCCGAATCCGCCGCTTTCGGCCGACGCCGTCGACTTCATCACCCACAGCGCCGTTGCCGACAACGGCCCCCTCCTTGCAGCGCTGAACCTGCGCCTGACGCCGTTGCGGGAAGGTCTCGCTTCGTACCTGCAGCGCCCCTGAGCCCGACTTTACTGTGGAGTTTACCTTGACGTGGCGCGCCTCGCCGCCGTATGCTCGAACCGGTAAGGCAATCTTTACCAGACGGAGCGCCAATGTCCGAAGGAGTAAAGCCACGGCTGTTCGACGTGCTGGAGTCGCAGGGAAGAACGCAGCGGTGGCTGCTGGGAGAGCTGGCACGCCGTGGCCACCGATTCAGCGAGACCTATCTCTCACTGGTAAAGTCGGGCGCCAAGCGACCCAGCCGGCGTTTCCGTGAGGCGGTCACGGACATCCTCGGCCTACCCGAACACGACCTGTTTCCGCCGGAGTCAGCCCGCCCCTCGCGAGGGCGGCGCCATTCACGGGAGGAACCCATGACTAGCGAACGAGGACCGATCAACGTCGCCATCATCGGTGTCGGGAACTGCGCGTCGTCCCTCGTCCAGGGCGTCTACTTCTACCAGGACGCCCGGGAGGACGAGTTCGTGCCCGGTCTCATGCACGTGAACCTGGGCGGCTACCACGTGCGCGACATCAGGTTCGTGGCTGCCATCGACATCGACGCCAACAAGGTCGGGAAGGATCTGGCGGAGGCGATCTTCACGCCGCCCAACAACACCTACAAGTTCTGCGACGTACCGTTGACCGGTGTGACGGTGGCCCGCGGCATGACTCACGACGGCCTGGGAAAGTATCTCTCCCAGGTGGTCCACAAGGCGCCGGGCGGCACGGCCGACATCGTCCGGATTCTCAAAGAAACGAACACGCACGTCGTCGTGAACTACCTGCCTGTCGGCTCCGAGGAGGCCACGAAGTGGTACGTCGAGCAGGTCCTCGCCGCTGGTTGCGGATTCGTCAACTGTATCCCGGTATTCATCGCCCGCGACCCTAACGGCTACTGGCCGCGCCGCTTCCAGGATGCCGGGCTCCCTCTCATCGGCGACGACATCAAGTCGCAGGTCGGCGCCACCATCGTGCACCGCGTGCTCACGAAGCTGTTCCGGGACCGCGGCGTCCGTCTCGACCGGACGTACCAGCTCAACTTCGGGGGCAACACCGACTTCCTCAACATGCTCGAGCGCGAGCGCCTTGAATCCAAGAAGATTTCGAAGACGGGCGCTGTCACGTCGCAGCTCGACTACGAGCTTCCTGCAGAAGACGTGCACGTCGGCCCCAGCGACCACGTGCCGTGGCTCCTCGACCGCAAGTGGTGCTACATCCGAATGGAAGGCACCACGTTCGGGAACGTCCCGTTGAATCTGGAGCTGAAACTCGAGGTCTGGGACAGCCCGAACTCGGCTGGGGTCGTGATCGACGCCATCCGGTGCTGTAAGCTTGCGCTCGACCGCGGCCTCAGCGGTCCACTGGAGGGGCCCTCGGCCTACTTCATGAAGTCGCCGCCCCGCCAGTACAGCGACGAAGAAGCGCGTCGGCTCACGGAGGAGTTCATCGCAGGGGTCACAGCCTAGCTTCTGGCGCTACAACCTCTGGCGCGTCATCTATTGGCTATTCCGGCTGACCATCCTCGTGATGCGCCCGCTGCCGCTGCGGACCGCGTATTTCGTGGCGGCCCGGGTAGCCGACGTGTGTTATCCGTTCTTCCGGCGGCAACGGCGGAACCTGAACGAGAACCTAGCCCGGGTCCTGGGGACGCACGACCGGCGCGCCGTGGACCGCGTGGCCCGCGAGGCGTTCCGCAACTTCGGGCGTTTCGTGGTCGATTTCGTCCACTTCCCCACGATGACCCGCGACGAGGTGCGCCGGCGCCTCCGGTTCAACGACTGGGACAACCTCAACGCCCTGTACCGTCAGGGCAAGGGGGTTGTCATCGTCACGTTGCACTTTGGGCTGTGGGACCTCGGCGCCGCGTCCCTCGCGGCGCATGATTACCCGGTCACCGCTGTCGGCGACGTGTTCCCATATCCGAAGCTCACGGAACTGGTCTTCCGTTCTCGAGAGCGGCTCGGCATGAAGGTGGTGCCCATCACCAACGTAGGACCCGGCCTGGCGCGCGCGTTGCGTCGCGGCGAGATGGTCGCGTTGCTCGTCGACGTGGACGCCCCGGGCCAGCGTGTGACCGTCGAGTTCTTTGGCGCGCCCACGACCGTTTCGGCTGGCCCGGCCCGCCTCGCGCTGCGGCTCGGGGCTGCTGTCATGCCTGCCGTCGTGCTCAGAGGCGACCAGGACCCCACGCACGTCATTCCGGTCATCGACGCCACTGTCACCTATGAGCCGAGTGGCGACGAAGAGGCAGACGTGCGAATCCTCACTCAGAAGATCATGTGGTCCCTCGAACGGCAGGTGCGTCAACACCCCGAACAGTGGTACATCTTTCGCCGGATGTGGGCAGCGTCGTCCCTCGACCGGACGGCGCCCGTGAGCGAGGAGCCTGGCGGGTGAGCCTCCCGGGAAGCCGCCGCAGCACGGGCGGCATGTGGAAGTTCTGGTTGCTCTGGGCCGTCTACCAGACCATCGGGCGCTGGCCGTTGCGCGCACGCTACGCCATCGCCGACGTGGTCGCCGATTGCGTGTACCGGCTCGCCCCAGGGATTCGCGCGTCACTCCGACACAACATGCGGCTCGCCCTGGGGCCCGATGCGACGGAGGAAGCGGTCGACCGCGCTGCCCGTCAGGCGGCTCGGCACACCGCGTACTACTACGCCGACCTCATCGGATTTCCCCGCATGAACCTAGACGAGTTTCTGCGGAAGCGCCTCGTGATCGACGGCATCGACGACCTCCGCGCGGCCGCCGCCACGGGCAAGGGGGTGATTCTCGCGAGCGCGCACTACGGGAACCCCGAGCTCGCCGTGCAGGGTCTTGCGCCTTTGGGGATTCGCGTGTTCGCCCTGACGGAGCCCCTGCAGCCGAAGCAGCTCTCCGACCTGACCCACCGCCTCCGGGAGGCACACGGCCACATCTATCGCACCGCGAGCCTCGACGGCGTCAAGGAGGCCATTCGCCGCCTGCGCTCCGGCGAAATCGTCGCCGTCCTCTTCGACCGTGACATTCAGGGCACGGGCGTGATGGTCCCCTTCCGAGGCCGTCGCATGCGCGTGCCCACGGGGGCGATCGATCTCGCCCTCCGCACCGGCGCCGTGGTGTTCCCGGCGATGGTGCGACGCACCGGGCGTTACACGCTACATGCCCAACTGGGGCCGGCCATGCCGCTCACGATCACCGGCGACCGCGACCGCGACCTGCACGAGAACCTTTCGCGGCTGGTAGCGATCTTCGAGCGGCACATGGCGGCCGACCCGGGCCAGTGGACCGTCGTCGAACGCATCTGGTACGAGGATGCGCCGGCCGAGCCGGCCGTCATGGACCGCACGTCGCCGGCGACGCCTGCGATACAATAGCCCGCGACGTGGGAACGGCCGACCTCCACATCCACACCACCTACGGCGACGGCATGGCAACCGTCCAAAATATCCTCGATTATGTCGAGGAACACACCGATCTGTCGGTCATCGCCATCACTGAGCACGACCGCCTCGATGCTGCGCTCGACGCCCGCGACCGGTGGGCCGCTGGGCGGTATCGCTTCGAGGTCATCGTGGGGGAAGAAATCACCACCATTGAGGGTCACCTCATCGCGGTGTTCATCGAACGGCCCATCCCCAGCTTGCGCCCGCTACGGGAAACACTGGCTGAGGTGCACCGCCAGGGCGGCCTGTGCATCATCCCGCATCCCATGAGCTGGCTCACGCGCAGCATCGGCCAGCGGGTCATCGAGCGCATCATGGCCGAAGCCGATCCCGAGGTGAGCTTCGATGGCATCGAAACGGTCAACCTGGGTCCCGCGGGCCGCGTCAGCATGAGGAAGGCCTCCTCGTTGAACGGTGCGCGCTATCACCTGGCGGACATCGGCGGAAGTGACGCCCACTTCTTGCAGGCCATCGGCAGCGCGTACACCGAATTCGAGGGAGTCACTGCAGCCGACCTCAGACGCGCCATCGAAGCGCGCGCCACCCGCGCCGTGGCCGGGCGTTACCCGCGCCTGTCCGACCTCGGCTGGCGCAACATCGCCGTTCAACAGTGGAAGGGAATTCTGGCCACGCCGCGCGCACAGGGCTGGATTCCGACGGTCCGCAGCTTCATCAAGCGGGTGCTCCCGTGAACATCGCGCTCGTGTCGCCCTACGACCTCGCCGTGCCTGGTGGCGTCAACAACCACATCCGCCATCTTGCCCGAGAGTTCGTACGACGGGGTCACCAGTGCTTGATCGTTGGCCCCTCCTCAGGCCAGCCCATGGCCGCCGATTGCCCAGTCGTCGCGCTGGGAAGACCCATCCCGTGGCGGATCGGCGGCTCCATCGCTCGCATCTCCCTGTCGCTGCGAATGGCCAAGCCGGTGCGACGCCTCCTCGCCGAGCATCAATTCGACGTCGTGCACGTCCACGAGCCGTTCGTACCGCAGCTTCCGATCCAGTTCCTACGCTACTCCGAAGCGGTGAACGTCGGTACGTTTCACGCCGCCGCGGAATCGAACGTGTACTACGTCTACGGCAGGCGGCTCATCCGGCGGTGGTTCCGTCGGCTCGACGGGAAGATCGCCGTTTCCGCAGCGGCGGCCCGGCATGTGTTCCGCTACTTTCCCGGCTATTACAACATCATCCCCAACGGAATCGACGTCGAGCACTTCGCACGTCCGCGGGAGCCACTTCCGGAGCTGGCCGGAGGCCCGAACATCCTCTTCGTCGGTCGCCCCGAGCGGAGGAAGGGGCTGAGCTATCTCTTGCGCGCCTTCGTCGGCGTGAAGGAGCGGATTCCCTCGGCTCGGCTCGTCGTCGTCGGCGCCGGCTCCTTCGACCGATACGAGCGCAGCATGCGCCGCGCTGGCATCCGTGACGTGTTGTTCCGGAGCCACGTGCCGTTCGAGGAGTTGCCGCGGTACTACCAGTCGTGCCACGTCTTCTGCGCCCCGAACACCGGGCACGAGAGCCAGGGCATCGTCCTCCTGGAGGCGATGGCGGCGGGCCTGCCCATCGTCGCATCCAATATCGAAGGGTTCGCGTTGGTCATCACCCACGGCGTCCAGGGCGTGCTCGTCCCACCGCGCAACGCGGAGGCCCTGGCCGCCGCCCTCACGGACCTGCTGTTGGATGAGGATCGACGCCGGCGGATGGCCGAGGAAGGACGTCAACACGTCCAACAGTACGACTGGAAGCGCGTCGCACAGCAGGTTCTGTCCTACTACGAGCGCCTGCTCTACGAGCGCGAGGCGATACGGCGGCACCCACAGAGCGCCGCGCAGGAGGTGGGGTTGTAGCATGCCTCCGCTGCAGCTCCTGCCGCGCCGGGCGCCGCCGCGCCTCCTCGACCCTGTCGTGAGCCTCTTGGCCAAGACGGGCGTCACGCCCAACGGCCTGTCCACGGCGGGCTTCCTCGGCAACGTCGCCGCCGGCGCGCTGGCTGGCGGAGGTTGGTTCTTCGCAGCAGGAATCACGACCCTGACCGCCAGCGCGCTCGACCTGTTGGATGGTGGATTGGCCAGAGCGACGGGCCGGGTCACCCGGTTCGGCGCGATCTACGATTCGGTGCTCGACCGGCTGTCCGAGGCGGCGGTCCTGGGGGGTCTCCTGTATCACTTCTCGAACCGCGACGACTCGGAGATGGTCGGCGTCATCTTCGCGGCCATTGTCGGCTCTGTGCTCGTGAGCTACGTCCGGGCGCGGGCCCAAGGGGAAGGGATCGACCTCCGCGAGGGGCTCTTCACACGCGCCGAACGTGTGCTCCTAGTGGGCGTGGCCCTTATCATGGGAGACGTCTGGCCACCCGCCGTTCGCATCGCGCTGTGGGCGCTCGCGGTTCTGGCGAACGCGACGGCCGCGCAACGCGTGCTGGCCGTGCGGCAAGCGTTGCGGAACGAGCGCGAAGCGCCAACACCCCCAGGAGGTTCGACGTGATCCCGCTGCGCGAGCAGGAGGCGATTCGCCTGCGCTTCGAGGAAGAGCTCGAGGGCCGCGTGCGCGTAGACTTCTTCACGCAGAAGCCGCTCAAGGTGGTGTTGCCGGGCCGCGAAGAGTGCCAATTTTGCGAAGACACACACAAGCTGCTCCGCGAAGTCGCGGCGCTCTCCGATCGCGTCGTGCTCACGGTGCACGACATTGCCGACGAGCGGGACGCCGCGTCGCGCCTCGGGGTCGATCGCATTCCCGGAATCGTGCTGCGCGGGGTGCTGAACCGTCCGGTGCGCTTCTTCGGCATCCCGGCCGTGCGCCTGTTCCCTGTGCTCATCGAAACCCTCATCGCAGCGTCGACGCGCGAGCCCGTGGTCCTGCCGCGGGCTGCAAGGACGCTCAAGAAGGTGCGCCGCGACGTGAGCGTTACCGTGCTCGCCGCGCCTCCGTGTCCCCATTCAGCCCCGGTCGCATTCTCGGCCGTTCGGCTCGCGCTCGCGAGCCCGCGGGTTCAAGCAGCGGTGGTGGAACTGACCGAGTTCCCCGAGCTGATCGAGCGGCATCAGGTGCGCGCCGTCCCAACGACCATCGTCGACGAGCGAATCGTAATCGTAGGGGCGATGGACGAAGTAGCGCTGGCCGAGGCGGTGGCCGAGGCCTCCATCGAGGAGCGGTCGTCCTTGGCGCCGATTTCACATCGACATGCGGGACCTGCGACGCCGTTCCAGCCGCCGCAACCACGCGAACAACCTCCGGCAGGCCGAAGAACGGCCAGCGGCCTCATTCTGCCGGGGCGATGAACCCATGACGGTCGCAGCGTGTCCGCGAACTCGCGAGCAGACACCGGCGGGCGCGTCCCTCGTCGCGCGCGCCCTGAACATCGATTTCACCCGGCCCGCCGCGTTCACCGCTCTGGGGTTGGCGTACGTGGCGTCGCGCCTCCCTTGGCTCTGGCACGGCTACGGGACGGATCCCGACGCGTGGCGCGTCGCCCTGACCGCTCACTACCTCTGGGACCACGGAGAATACTGGCCGTCCCGGTTGCCAGGCTATCCGTTGCACGAGTTCGTGACCGCGGCGTTCATCCGGGGCGGCGCACCGGCGACGAACTTGTCGACCGCGCTCGCTTCGCTCGCAGGCGTGTGGGTCTTCGCGAAACTGGCGGTGGAGCTTCGCCTGCCGTCCCCGGGCTTGCTCACCATCGCCTTCGCGTTCGCACCGCTCCTGTGGATCAACAGCGTGACGACGATGGACTACATGTGGGCGCTGACGTTCGGACTCGCAGCCTACCTAGCGGCCATCCGGAGACGCCCGCTCGTCGCAGGCGTCCTCGTCGGCATCGCAGCCGGCTTCCGCCTGACGTACTTGGGCATGGCGCTCCCGCTGGCGCTTTACCTCTGGCGGTCTGGGCGCGTACGGGCGACGCTTCCGTTGGTGCTGGGAGCGGTCACCGTTGCGGCGGTCGCGTTTTCGCCTGTGCTCTGGGTGTACAGACTCAACTTCTGGAACTTCTACGACCAGAAGGTTCCGGTTCTGAACTTCTTGCGTCTCCTCGGCAAGGACGGTCTCGGGCTCATCGGAGCGACGTGGACGCTTGCCGCCCTGGCCATCGCCTTCCCGCGGTGGCTGAGCCTGCCCAGCGACCTTCGGCGTGACGCGCATCTCTGGATGTGGCTCGGCACCATCGGCTTGTACGCGGCGTCGTTCACCCGCTTGCCTCACGAAATTGCGTACCTCATCCCGCTCTTTCCGTTCGGCTTCTTCCTCATGGCTCGCTACTTTCCCCGGTGGCTGCTCGTGACCACGCTCGGTGTCATCCTCCTCGCTGGCTTCGTGGATCTGACGTCGCCCGGCGACGAGATCAATGCCGAGGCCTTCACCAACGCGCGCATCGGCAAAGGGATGCTGCTATCGTCGCTCGAGACGATGGACAACCAGATCGAGTTCGCTGAGGAGGTTCGGGACGAGATCCCGGTTCCGAACCACTCGGTGGTGATGATGGGCTTCACGTATCCCCACTTCGCGGTCCTCAACCACGACCGCTTCGAGAATGCGATTCTCGAGAAGGACTACCGCGCGATCAGCATGCTCTCTGACCGCGGGGTCACCATCGACCGCGAGCGGGATGTACTCTACGTTTGGCTCTTGAAGTACGAAACCTTCCTCGAGCTCCGGCGGCAGGGCTACCGCTTCTTCTACGTCCCCGACGTGGCGCGTAGCACGGCGAACGTGTTCGGGTATCGGCCGGGGTACTACGGCGCCGAGGAGCTGCCCACGAGCCGGGAGAGCCCCTCGGAGGGCGCTGGCGCCGCTCGAACCGATCGCTAGCCCGCCCTCTTCGCAGCCAGAAGCCCCAGGCCCACGATCGCGCCGGCGGCGATCACGGCGCCCGTGGCGATGAGCGCGACCAACGCCTTGGGGAATCCGCCATCGTCGCCGTTCGCTTCCGGGGGCGACGCGACACCCACGGGGGTTGCCCCTTGCGTCCCCGTCGCGGCAGCCGTGGGCGAGGGTGCCGCTCGCGGCGGCAATCCGACCGAGTGTCGCCATTCGTTCTCGAGATCGCGCAGGCCAAACCCGTACACCGTTCGCAGCGCCCGGTCGGTCGTGGCACCCTCCTTGAAGACGGCGAACAGATCCCCGAAGCGTTCGGCCCCGTAGGTGTCGATCAGGTACTTCACCACCGAGTACGACTGACCGTAGAAGAGGCTGACGGTGTCCGCGTCGCCAGCGGCACTGGACGAACTCAAGACCTGGAGCGACAGGACGCGGTCGCGCGCGATGGCGGCGTCGAGGGCAGCCAGCTCGCCTCCGAGGGGCTCCTTCTGGGCCCAGACAGCCGTTCCTTCGTTCAGCCACGCCGGCACATCGAACGGCCCCCGTGTCGCCTCTCGAATGACGATGTGGGCGATCTCATGGCGCGCTACGTCCTCCGGCGTGACATCGGCGGCCACCATCGCCGTATCCGAGTAATACACCTCGCCCAGGGTCACGACACCCTCGCGCGCGTTCGACAGGATCGCGGGACGCATGGCGGCGGCATCTTCGTAGAGAAAGACCTTCACGGGGAACCCTACGGTGGTCTTGAGCATGGCCCCCAGACGGTCGAGCGTCTCCACCGAGGCTGCAAGTACCCGGCGTGCGGTCTCGTTGTTGGCCTGGTAGTAGTACACGGTCACGTTGCCCGAGGACTCGGTGCGCCACTCGAACCGCGTGTCCTCGTAGACGAATCGCTGCGGCTCGGTCGTGAGCCTGGTCCCGTCTGGCAACGTGAACTCCCAGGAGAAGGTGACCTCCGCCCCGGGAATCATGAACGTGTCCAGCGTGTCACCCACGCTCGCGCGGCAACCGACGGGGTTCGTGCCCGAGCACTCGGCTACGCGGGTCGCACCGGTGCCGTCGGGGGCGATGCTGTAGCGGAGGCGCACCTCCCGTGGAGGCTGAGGCGTGCGTGCGAAGATGGAGAACACGGCCCCCGTCGGGAACGCATTCGTCGCATCGATGCTCTCCACCTGCAATCCCTGCGCCGAGGCGGTGAGCGTCGAGCGTCCGCCAACCCCGAGGGCGGCCACCATCGTGACGAGCGCGGCGATCCCGACGCGGGCGATACCGGTCACGCTCACGAAGCCGCCCCTACGGTCGCCTTGAGGTAAGCCTTCATCAGTTCGTCGACCTCACCATCGAGCACCGCTTCCACCTGCTTGGCATCTCTGATCTCGAGTCCGGAGCGGTAGTCTTTCACCAGCTTGTACGGGTGCAACACGTAGCTGCGGATCTGGTTTCCCCACTCCGCCGGCACGTGCTCCCCTTTGAGACGCGCCTGTTCTTCGGCATGGCGCTGCATCTCGAGCTCGAGCAGACGAGCCTCGAGCACCTTCATCGCCGCCTCCCGGTTGCGGTGCTGCGATCGCTCGTTCTGACAGGTCACGACGATTCCGGTCGGCAGGTGGGTGATTCGGACGGCCGTCGAGTTCTTCTGAACGTTCTGGCCGCCGTGCCCGCTCGCCCGGAACACGTCCACGCGAATGTCGTCTTCATTGATGCGGACTTCAGAAGGACCTTCCGCTTCAGGCATCACCTCTACCTTGGCGAAGGACGTGTGCCGTGCGTGGGCCGCGTCGAACGGCGACAGGCGCACGAGTCGGTGCACGCCGCGTTCGCCCCGTAGCCAGCCGTACGCGTAGGGGCCTCGAATCTCGATGGTCGCGCTCTTGATCCCCGCTTCTTCGCCGGGCGTCTCGTCCAGTAGTTCGACCTCGTACCCGCGGCGCTCGGCCCAGCGGATGTACATGCGGAGCAACATCTGCGCCCAGTCCTGCGAATCGGTGCCCCCTGCGCCTGCATGCACCGCGAGAATGGCGTTGCGGTTGTCGTAGGGCCCCGAGAACGACAGCTCGAACTCGAGATCAGCGAACCGCTGCTCGAGGTCCGCGGTCTCTCGTTCTAGGTCGGCCGCGAGCGACTCGTCCCCTTCGTCGATGGCGAGGTCGGCGAGCGCAATCAGCTCGCGAACCCGCGCCGCGAGACCCGTCCATGTATCGATCGTGCGACGGACCTGGGCCAGGCGTCGCATGACGGTCTGGGCGGCCTGCGGGTCATCCCAGAAGTCCGGACGGGAGGACTGTCGCTCGAGTTCCGAGGCTTCGCGTTCGAGGGCGTCGAGGTCAAAGACGCACCATGACGTGCGTAATCTGCTCGAGGAGGTCTTGCAGCCGCTTCCGAAGCTCTTCCATCGACACCCTTCCCTAGCGCACGAGCGGACGAGATGCCCTGTCTCGACCTCATCATGCCGAAGCAGCGCCCGCCTTCGCAAGCTCGCGTTTCCTGGCGCGCGCAGCCTGGTCGGCGAGGCGCGTGGGCTCGGGCAGACGAAAGGTTCGGGCGCAGCGGATGACCCACTCCTCGCAGGCCCGAAGGCTCAGGCGATGTCCTACGGACACGTACACGGGACGCACGTTGGTCTGGGTACGCACCGTGCTGCCGATGATCTCACCGGCATCGACCAGCGGTGCCACGCTACCGCGCTCTGGCCCCAGGGGCGCCTCGACACCACAGAGCCGCGACTTTGCGCACCCGATGGTCGGGAGATCCAATAGAAGGCCGAGGTGGCACGCCAGCCCGAACCGCCTCGGGTGAGCGTAGCCCTGACCGTCGACGATGAGCAGGTCCGGCGTCGAGCGGAGGCGGCGGAACGCCTCACGCAGGATCGGCGCTTCCCGAAAGGACAGCAGCCCCGGAATGTAGGGAACGGTCACGGGCGCATCCGCTACGACGATTTCGACGGGCTCGAGTTCCGGGTACGACACGACCACCACGGCGGCGACGCCCGTCTTCCCGGCGCGCCCTGCGGCGATATCCGCGCCTGCGATCAGGTGGACGGCGTGCTCCGGCAAGTCACCCTCGTGAACCACCAGCGTCGCGAGCTCGCGCTGCAGCGCCACGGCGTCACGGTACGACAGGTCCCAGGGGTGGAGATCGCGGAACTCCACGGAGGCCATTGTACGCTCGTGCGCTTGTTCGCTGCCCCTGCCGCTTCTAGCATGAGGTCACATGAAGCGATCCTGGGTTCTCGGCGCGCTGGGGCTCGTGCTCGCCGCCTGTGGTGTGGGCTTCGGCGGCGCTCCTGAAGGCACCGAGATCTTCGTCCGCCTCCAGGCGCCGCGCGAGGTGCGCGCGGGCGAGCGGGTGACGCTCCGGGTCACCTATGAGCAGCCGTATCCGGTCGACGTCGACGTGGAGTGCGTCCTCAAACGGGGAAAGAGGACCGTGCAGGTGCTCGGCCAGCGAACGATCCCAGGCATGCCCGGCGCCGACCCCACCGACCCGCGCCAGACGCCCGAAGCGGGCACGCTCGAACTGTCGTTCGTGCCACGCGCGGTCGGGTCGTTCTGGTTGGTGTGTGAAACGCCGGCGGACGATAACAACTTCCTCGCCCGTAGGATCACCGTCCTCTCTCCGTCGGGCGTCCCAGATTGATGCGCCCGCCGCTTGCTCCGCGGTCCCATCGTCCGGTACACATGGCGAGACATGGCTGACGTCCCTTCCCCAGGGTCACCTCGCGTCCTGTTCGTCTCCGTCGAGATGAGCCCCCTCGCGAAGGTAGGCGGGCTGGCCGACGTGGCCGGCTCCCTGCCCGTCGCCCTGCGACGCTTGGGGGCCGACGTGCGCGTCGCCATGCCCCTTCATGCCGTCATCGACCGCGGGAGCCTCGACCTCGTGCGCGTGGCGGACCGCACGGTTCGGGCGCGGCCCGATGGCGAGCCGGCGGCCGTGTGGAGGACCACGACCAAGGGTGTGCCACTGTATCTCGTCGAGAACGGGCGGTTCTTCGGCCGCGAGCGCGTCTATGGCTACGACGACGATCTGGACCGCTGGGTGTTCTTTTGCGACGCGCTGCTCGCCAGCGCCGACGCGCTCGATTTCACGCCCGACGTCCTGCACCTTCATGACTGGCACACGGCGTTCGTGTTGACTCGTCTCCTCACGGGTGAGCACGCGTGGGCGACGTGCGGAACGCTGTTCACGATTCACAATCTCGGCCTGCCCGGGCCGTTCGACGCCGGGACGGCTCACGCCCTCGGCTTCCCCGACAGGGCGTTCGCCGTCCCGCAAGGCGTCGACCCCGGGCTCGCGTACTCGGGCACGGCACAGGGCATCCTTCACGCCGACTACGTCAGCACCGTGAGCGAGACATATGCGCGCGAGATCCTCACCCCCGAATACGGCTTCGGGCTCGACCCGCTCCTTCGGGCTCGTGAGGATCGCGTGACGGGCATCGTGAACGGCATCGATTACGACGAGTGGAACCCGGCCACTGATCCCCACATCGTGAACTTCGACGCATCGACGCTGGACCGCCGCGTCGAGAACAAGCGAGAGCTCCAGCGCCGATCGAACCTTCCGGTCCGCGATGACACGCCCCTGCTCGGCTTCGTGGGGCGGCTCTTCCATCAGAAGGGAGCGGACATCATGCTGGAGGCCGTGGCGGCCCAACTGGCGGCGGGTGTGGACCTCCAGCTCGTGGTGCTCGGAACCGGCGATGAGGCGCTTCACGAGCGGCTCCGTGCCGTGGAGGCGCGATTCCCACAGAACGTCAAGGCCCACATCGCGTTCGACATCCCGCTGGGACAGCGGATCTACGGTGGCTGCGACCTCTTTCTCATGCCCTCGCGCTACGAGCCATGCGGCCTCGGGCAGATGATCGCTCAGCGCTATGGCGCCGTGCCGGTCGTGCGGCGGACGGGCGGACTCGCGGACACGGTCGAAGAGTTCGACCCGGGTGCCCAGACGGGGACCGGTTTTCTCTTTGACGAGCCGACGCCGCGCGCCCTCGAAGAGGCCCTGTCGCGGGCGTTCGCAGCCTACGCGGACCGCCAAGCCTGGCGCGCGCTCCAGCTTCGGGGCATGGCTCGCGACTTCTCCTGGGGTCGCGCCGCCGGCCGATATCTCGACCTGTACCAACGCGCTGCCCAAGCGCACGCTCCGCACGCGTCGACGGAGGGATGACATCGGAGCGCGGCTGTTCATCGGGGTCGACCTCGGAGCGACAAAGGTGCTCGCCCTGGTGGCGCGAGAGACCGGCGAGGTCCTGGGCCTGTGTCGCCAACCCACTGATGCGCACGAAGGGCCGCGCGCGGTCGTGGAGCGCATCGTTGCCTGCGCCCGCGAGGCGCTGGTCGAAGCCGGGACATCGCTCGAGGCGGTCGTGGGCGTCGGGGCCATGGCAGCGGGGCCCCTCGATCTCGCTCGAGGCGTCATTACGACGCCACCGAATCTTCCCGGGTGGCGCGACGTCCCCTTACGCGACATGCTGCGCGAGGCGTTCGGGCTGCCCGTCTTGCTCGAGAACGACGCCAACGCCCAGGCCTACGGCGAATACCGCTTCGGAGCCGGAAGAGGTGCGCTAAACCTGCTGTTCGTCACTGTCTCCACCGGCATCGGTGGGGGTATCGTGATGGACGGCCGGATTTATCACGGCGCATCGGGCGCAGCGGGCGAGGTCGGACACCTACCGCTCGATCCTGCGGGGCCGCCGTGCGGAGCCGGGCATCCGGGCGATCTCGAAGCCATGGCGTCTGGCCTGGCCATCGCCCGAGAGGCCCAGTCCGCCCTACTTCGAGGCGCCTGCCCCGTCCTGCGCCGGCTGGTGAGCGAGGATCGCCAGGCATCGGCCGAGACCGTCGCGGAGGCTGCGGCGCTCGGCGACGCGGACGCGAACGAGATCCTCGAACGCGCCGGCCGATACCTGGGGATGGGCCTGGCGGGCCTCGTGAACGTCCTCAACCCGGACACGGTCGTGCTGGGCGGAGGGCTGACGAACATCGGTGATCGTTATCTCGCGCCGGCGAGGGAGGAGCTGGCGCGGAGGGCCTTCCCGCAGGCTCTCGCTGACGTCCGTGTGGCGATCGGTTCCTTGGGGGAGCGAGCAGGAGCGCTGGGCGCCGTGGCCCTGATGGCCGAGCAGGGCGCCGAATCGTGACGCAGGCGTAACTTCGAGGCGTGTAGACCGGCCTGGCGGGTGCCGACAATCAGGGAGAGAGCGTACGGACGCTCCCCTACCGGCCCGAAGGCGGATCAGGGACAATGAACCGACCCATGGAACGCATCGCACGGATCGTCGTACCGCGGAGCACCCCGGCTCACGTCGCCGAGTTCATTGCCGTCGTCTTCCTCTGGCAGGCATCGGTCGGCGTCTTCTTCCTATCCATCGTCCAGCAGTACCTCCCCGTGAGGCTCGATGCCAGCCCGGCGTTCCCGGGCTATGCCATGGCCATCTACGGCGGCGTCAGGTTCCTATGGCAGACCCCGGCGGGATGGATCGCGGACAAGATCGGCCGGCGGCTCACGATGGTCATCGGAATGGCCATCGGCATCCCAACGCTGGTCGCAATGCTGCAGATTCCCGAGCCGCACGCCTTTCTCGGCTTGTCCGCCGTGCTCGGCCTGAGCGCCGCGACGATGTGGCCCGCCTTCATGGCCCACCTGGGGGAGACGCTGCCCCAGAACCGGCGAGGCTCCGTCATGAGCGTGATGAACGTCGCCGGCATGGTCGGTCTCGGCCTGGGAACGGTCGTCGGCGTCGTGCTCATGGACTTCATCTCGTACGGAGCCGCGTTCGCTGCGTGCCTGGCCTTCAACGGCCTCGCGCTCGCCTTCGCCGCACGAAAGTGCACGTTCCGGGTCGCGCCTGCGACCCCGACCGACAAGCGTCACTCCCACGCGGGAGGACGTCATTTCACGCCGGCCGTCATCTCTCTGGGGGCGATCGTGCTCTTCCTCAGCTTGGGCACCACGATTCACACGCCCGTCGTGGGACAGTACGTGACGGAAGTGCTCGACACGAAGCTGTACGTGATGGCGCTGTTCCTGATTCCGTCGGCGACGGTCGCTGCGGTGGTCATGCTGAAGTTCGGCCACGTCGCCGACCGATTCGGCCGTCACGTGCCTTTGGTGGCAGGACTTTCGCTCGCGGCGCTGTCCCTGTTCTTGCTCACGCTCACGCGGAACCCGCTGCTCGCGGTGAACCTGGCTGTGCTCGCAGGGCTGGCATACGCCGTGAGCCTGCCCGCCTGGAGCGCCGCCGCACTCGACGCCACCGACATCGGCAGCCGCGGGCTGCTCCTCGGTGCGCTCACCGCCGTGCAGGGACTCGGCGGTGCGCTGGGTCAGGCGCTCGGGGGACGCGTGGGCGAGATGTACGGACCCCTCGCGCCGTTCAAATTCGGCGCCGTCCTCCTGGTCGTCGCGTTGGTGCTCACCCTGTGGCATCTCCAGATCACGCGACGTCAGCGCCGACGCTCCCTCGTCGCCCTCGCTCCTGCCCCGGTCAGCCCAGAGCGATAGCGCTGGGCCGCTTCGGGCCGGATCGCCACATCGGTTCAGGCCATTTGCCGGGGATCTCGCCGTAGCCTGAGCACGAGCGTCCGTTCATACTCTCCCGTATGACTGCGCCCTCGGCCGCTCCCTCGGTTCGGACGCGCCCTTCGCCGTTCCGTTCCTTCCGCCACCGGGACTACACCCTCCTCTGGCTCGGCATGTTCCTGGGCAGCGCCCTGATGCCCATGCAGTTCGTGACGCAGGTCCTCTTCTTGTCGGACCGCACCGGCGAGAGTTCGCGCCTCGTGCTCGCGGGGCTGCTCGGGGCGGCGCGCGGAGGCGCTATGCTCGCATTCAGCCTGTTCGGAGGAGCGCTCGCCGACCGCCTCGACCGGCGACGGCTGCTCATGGTGACCCAAACGCTGGGACTGGTGACGAGCGCCGCCATCGCCGTGGTCATGCTCACGAACCCGGGTGGCGATGTCTGGACGGTGGGGCTGTTCCTCGCGCTGATCTTCGTGGCCTCGGGCCTCGCAGCTATCGACGCCCCAACGCGCGTCGCTATGGTGCCCGAGCTGGTGGGTCGCGAAGACCTTCCGAACGCCATCGCCCTCGACGCCGTGGCGATGCAAATCGCGTTCCCCATCGGTCTACCCCTCACCGGCGTACTCATCGACGCCATCGGGTTCGGATGGACGTACGTGGTGACGTTGTGGATGTACGTGTCGATCATCGGTGCACTGGCATCGATGCGCTATCGTCGCACCATCCCCTCGCGGCCGCGTTCCGTCCTGCGAGACGTCCGGTACGGGCTGGCCTACGCTCGTCAGCACACGGCCGTACTCTGGATCATCGTGCTCACGTTCTGCGTGAACGGTCTGGGGTTCCCCGTGGTGGCGAACCTCGGCCCCGTTTGGACCAGCAGGGTCCTGGGCCTGTCCGCCACCGGGGTGGGGCTGCTCGCCATGACCTGGGGCATCGGGTCGATGATAGCGTCCCTGGCCATGACCAACGTCGGGCATTTTCCGAACAAGGGATGGCTACTCGTCGGCGCAGCCGCCGGCTTTTCGGCGTGCGTGGTCGGTTTCGGCTACTCGCGGTTCATTCCGCTGTCGGCGACGCTGAACCTGGGCCTGGGCGCGCTGCTCACCGTGCAGTCGGTGTCGGCTACGTCCCTGGTGCAGCGGACCATCCCGAATGACGTTCAGGGCCGTGTGATGAGCCTGTTCATGATGAGCCAGGGCATCTCGCAGCTCCTGACACTGCCCATCGGCGCCTTCGCGCAGTGGGCCACGTTCGAGCTCACGATGCCCCTGGTCGGCTGGACGAGTCTCGCCCTCGTGCTGCTGATCGCCTTCGCGCGGCCCGAGGTTCGCAACGCCGGACGCCTGCCGGAGGCCTGACCAACGCCTACGTATATCGTTTAGCGGTGCTGATACGGCGGGGACGATGCCCTTCACGGCGGCCGCGCAATGACCCGTACGATGTTCGTGCGAACTCGTGCAGCAGATCGCCTTCATCCGTGGCCGCGAGCTGCCGGCGAAGCTCGAAGATCTGATCGCGAAGGAGCGCCGCCCGTTCGAACTCCATGGCCTTGGCCGCCGCCTTCATCTCCGACTCGAGGTCCTTGATGAGCCGGAACATCTGGTCCTTGGGCAGGTCGACCGGGCCCATGTATTCGACCGGCTGCTCAGCCGCCTTCTTCACGTGATCCGTGATGTCCCGAATCGCCTTGTGAATGCCCTCGGGTGTGATGCCGTGCTCCCGGTTGTACGCCTCTTGAATCGCCCGACGCCGGTTCGTCTCGTCGATGGCGTGGCGCATCGAGTCCGTGATCGTGTCGGCGTACATGATCACGTGCCCGTTCACGTGGCGGGCCGCCCGGCCGATCGTCTGGATGAGCGAGCCCCCCGACCGGAGGTACCCCTCCTTGTCGGCGTCTAGGATGGCCACGAGGGAGACCTCGGGCAGATCGAGACCCTCGCGCAAGAGGTTGATCCCGACGACGACGTCGTACACCCCCTGGCGCAGGTCGCGCAGGATCTCCACGCGCTCGAGCGTATCGATCTCGCTGTGCAGGTAGTGGGTGCGGATTCCCATCTCCTGCAAGTAGTCCGCCAGGTCCTCGGCCATCTTCTTCGTCAGCGTCGTCACCAGCGCCCGCTCGCCTCGATCGACCCGCAGCCGGATTTCGTGGAGCAGATCGTCGATTTGATTGCGCGTCGGCTTCACCTCGATGGTGGGGTCCAGGAGCCCGGTCGGACGGATCACCTGCTCGACGACCTGGTCGCTGACCGCGAGCTCGTACGGTCCCGGCGTCGCCGACACGAAGATCACCTGGTTGAGACGACGCTCGAACTCCTCGAAGCTGAGCGGTCGATTGTCGATGGCCGACGGAAGGCGGAAGCCGTAGTCGACCAGCGTCTGCTTTCGGGAGACGTCGCCGTGGTACATGCCCCGGACCTGCGGCACGGCGATGTGCGACTCGTCGATGAACATCAAGAAGTCGTCGGGGAAGTAGTCCAGCAGCGTCCACGGCGTGGACCCGCAGGCTACGGCCATCCTGCCGTTCGCCGGCCGATGGCGCCGCGCGAGGTGACACGAATAGTTCTCGATGCCCGAGCAGTACCCTGCCTCGCGGAGAGCCTCGATGTCGTACTGCGTTCGCTCCTCCAGCCGGGCGGCCTCGAGGAGCTTCCCTTGCGCCCGCAGCTCCTCGACGCGCTCGCGCAGCTCGACCTCGATATCGGCGATGGCTTGGTCCAGCTTCTCCCGTGAGGTCACGAAGTGCTTGGCCGGGTAGATGTCTACCCACTCGCGCTCGCCGAGCACCTCTCCCGTCAACGGGTCGATCTCGATGATGCGCTCCACCTCGTCCCCGAAGAAGTCGATGCGCACGGCGACCTCTTCGTACGACGGTTGGATGGTGATACTGTCGCCGCGGAGCCGGAAGCGCCCTCGCGTCAAGGTCATGTCGTTGCGTTCGTACTGCATGTCCACGAGGCGCCGCATCGCGCGGGCCCGACTGAAGGGCTTGCCCCGCTCGAACCGCAGCACGAACGACTGGTACTCTTCCGGCTCGCCGAGACCATAGATGCAGGACACGGACGCAACGATCAGGACATCGCGACGCTCGAACAGGGCCCGCGTGGCGGCATGCCGCAACTTGTCGATTTCGTCGTTGATGTCGGCGTCCTTCGCGATGTAGGTATCGGTCCGCGGGATGTAGGCCTCGGGCTGGTAGTAATCATAGTAGGAAACGAAATATTCGACCGCGTTCTCGGGGAAGAACTCCTTGAACTCGGAGCATAGCTGAGCGGCGAGCGTACGGTTCGGTGCCAGCACGAGCGTGGGGCGGTTCACCCGGGCGATCAGGTTGGCCATGGTGAACGTCTTCCCTGACCCGGTGACGCCGAGCAACGTCTGCCGCCGGTACCCCTTGCGCACGCCCTCGACGAGCGCATCGATGGCCTGGGGCTGGTCGCCCGTGGGCCGGAAGTCGGAAACGAGCTTGAAATCAGGCATGACGATTCGGGGCGCGATGTCGGAGACTGGCGGTCGAACTTAGGCCGCGGGACGCAGGCCGCCGGGCACGGTCGCCCCTACCAGGCCCAGTATACCTGCATCCCGTTACCGTGTTCGGGCGAACCAGTTCAGCGCGAGGCGGATGCGTTCCTCGAGGGGACGATCGCTCCCCGCCACCTCCGCAGCCGCGGCGGCCGCCTCCGCCTCCGCTTGTGAGTAGCCCAGGCTCACGAGGGCAGCGATGACATCGTCGTCAGGAGAAGGCCCTGCCGGCTTTGGAGCGGCGCCGTCGCCGGCAGCCGCGAGCGGGGCCAACCGCGACTGCAGGTCGATCACCAGCCGACCCGCCGTCTTCTCCCCGATGCCAGGAACGGCGCGCAGCCGTGCGACGTCGCCCTGGACGACGGCAGTCGCCAGCTCCCGCGCCGTCATCGCCGACAGGAGGGAGAGCGCCGCCCGGGGGCCCACGCCCGACACCGAGATGAGCTGTTCGAACACGTCGAGATCGGCCGGGGTTTCGAATCCGTAGAGCGCCATCCCATCCTCGCGCACCAGGAGGTGGGTGAAGAGCGTGGTCTCCTGACCTTCGGTGAGGGTCGCCGCCAGACCCGACGGCACCGAGGCCCTGAACCCCACGCCGGCGACGTCCACAATGACCCAGTCGGGCCCGACAGCCGCGACTGTGCCCCTCAGGCGCGCAATAGGACTCACGGTACCACCTCGCCCGGATCGGCGCTTCGTGTACGCAACGCGTGACACAGGGCCACGGCGAGCGCGTCGGCGGCGTCGGGCGGCTCGGGAAGCTCGGCCAAACCAAGCTGCAGCCGCACCATGTGCTGCACCTGGGCCTTGTCTCCGCGTCCGTATCCCGCGACCGTCAGCTTGACTTCTGCGGGCGCGTATTCCGTCACGGGAAGTCCTGCCTGCGCCGCTGCCAGCATGGCGGCCGCCAACGCCTGACCGATACCCAATGCGCTGCGATTGCTTCCGCCGTCGGATCGCGGCACGAACGGCGTTTCCACCGCCGCGGCCGACGCGCTGTACCGCGCAATCACCTCGGACAGCGCACAGAAGATGGCCAGTAGCCGCTCGGGCAGGGTGGCTCGCGCTGGAGGATGAATCGTGCCGTAATCAAGCGCCCGCAAGTCGCCCCCGTCACGCGAGACGACACCCCATCCGGTCACCCGGAGCCCAGGATCGATGCCGATGACCGTCAGCCGCGAGGCGATGGCGGCCTCCTGCCGGTTCAGGCGTACGCGGCGAGCACCTCGTCCGGAAATTCGGCGTTGAAGTACACGCGCTGGACGTCGTCGAGTTCCTCGAGGCGGTCGATGAGCCGAAGCGTTTGCTCCGCGCGCTTCGCGTCGAGCGCGACGGTGGTCGTCGGCACGCGCGAGACCTGGGCTTCTGCCACGGTCGCCCCGGCATCTTCCAGAGCCTTACGCACGCGTTCGAGGTCTTCCGGCTTCGTGTAGATCTCCATCGCCGTTCCCTCGATCTTGAAGTCCTGGGCTCCGGCGTCGATAGCAATCAAAGCGATCTCCTCGGCGCGCTCCGGGTCGACCGTCAGGTTGATGACACCACGGGTCTCGAACATCCAGGCGACGCTGCCCGCCTCCCCGAGGTTCCCGCCGAGCTTGCTGAACGCGTTGCGTAGCTCCGCGACCGTTCGATTCTTGTTGTCCGTCAGCGCCTCGATCAGAATGGCCGCCCCGCCCGGGCCGTAGCCCTCGTACACGACCTCCTGGAGTTGAGCGCCGTCGGTCGCCCCCGCGGCCCGCTTGATGGCCCGCTCGATGGTCTCGTTGGGCATGTTGTGGTCGCGGGCCCGCTGGATGGCCAGCCGGAGACGAAAGTTCGCCTCAGGGTCAGGTCCGCCCTGACGTACAGCGACCGCGATTTCGCGGCCGAGCTTGGTGAACAACTGACCGCGCCGCGCATCCGCGACGCCCTTCTGGCGCTTGATCTGCGCCCATTTCGAGTGGCCGGCCACGAGACGTCGGATCCTCCGTCAGCTTCGGCGCCATTGTACACACGCCCGGATCGGCCCGGCAAAGCGTGGCCCCGGCGCCTCAGTACCGGCGCCGGACTCGCCGCGCGGTTTCCACGACCCAGTTCACCCAGTACCTCGGGCTCAACGGGAGGTCCTGCGCGTGCAAGTAGTCCGTCCGAAGCCCGCCGAATCCCTGCTTGAAGCGCGTCAGCCCCACCCACGGATGATCGGGCCTATCGTCGGGTGCGATGCCCCAGAAGTTGTAATAGGCACAGCCCCGCGCGCGCGCCTCCCGGATCGCCTCCCATTGCACGAGATACGACGCGGGTATCTTCCGATGAATGTTGGCTGTGGCTCCGTGGTGGTAGTAGCCCGAGTCGCCGTAGAACACCACGATCGCCCCAGCCAGCGCCTCGCCCTGGTACCGGGCAACGTACACCTGAATTCGATCGTCGGGCGCGAAGCAGGCGATCTGGCGCTCGAGGAACGCCGCCGAGTAGGGCGTGAACTGTTGGCGATCGACGGTGTCCCGATACAGCTTCACGAAGGCCGTTCGCAAGTCGGGGTCACAGCCCCGCTGGACCTCCACCCCCTCCTTGATCGCGCGCCGAATCGAATTGCGCATGGTCTGGCGCATCCCGGCCAGCAACTCCTCGTCCGAGTGGCGCACATCTAGCGTCCACGTGCTCTCGGCGTGCACGTGAATGGGCGCCCCGCGAAAGCCGCGGCTGCGAAAGAGGACCGCGAACTCCGAGTCGCGGGGAAGCACGGGGCTGATGCGGATCCAGGCGCACTTCCTTTGTCTCGCCAGCGCTCGAAGCGCCTCGAGCAGCGCATCGAACGTCGCCTCGCTCCAGGGCATGAGGGGTCCGTGGGGCACGAAGAGGAACCGGCCTCGCCGCGAATGCATCTCCAGCGTCAGCGCAGCGCCGACCAGATGGCCGTCCTGCCACAGTCCCAGCGGATGCGCGGGATGCCCGAGGGACGCGTTGAGCTCTCCCCAGTTCGACGACTGAAGGAACGTGTGCCCTCGTTGCGACGTCACGAAGGCGTCCCAGCGCTCGCGATCCTCGACGTTCCTGACTTCGATCATGCCGTCACCCCGATCCGCCGCCGCACGAGCTGTGCGATACCGCGCGCGTCCTCGGCGGTGACCCGCGGATGCGTTGGAAGGTTCAGGGTCGTCGCGCACGCCTCTTCCACGTGCGGACATGACCCGCGGTCGTAGCCCACCGCCGCGAGGTCGACGCCGGCGGGCGCGATTGGCGCGTCGTACCACTTGTCGAGCAGAATGCCCTCGCGCCTGGCCTCGGCGATGAGGCGGTCCCGCTCATCGGTTCGCACCGGGAAGCGCAGGAACACGGGCAGGTCGTCCGGATCGTGGAGCCGTGGGAGGTCCATGCCATCGAGCTCGCTCCGATACAGGTCGGCCAGCGAGCGCCGGTGCGCGTTCATGGCCTCGAGCCGATCGAGTTGGTGCGACGCCAGCCGCGCCAGCGGCGCCGGCAGTCGCCGCACCCATCCGCGGGGCCGCATCCCGCGGAGTTCCACAGACGCCACCGACCGCGAAAGCAAGCCCGTGCGCTGCATCATTACGAGCGCAGCGACGCCGATGCGGGCGCGTAGATACAACGGGAGCACAACGGTGTTCGTGGCGATGGGATGCAGCAACTGCTGCGCGATCCAGCGCCGCGAGGGGAGCGGCAGCCGTCGATACATCGCGTCGACGCGATCCGCCAGCGCGGCATCGCGCACGACGAGCACACCCCCGAAGACCGACGAAATGACCTTGTCCCGTCCGAGGCTGAAGACCGCGGCGTCGCCGAACGTGCCCACCTCTCGTCCGTCGTGCGTTGCGCCCAGGGCATGTGCGCAATCCTCGATGAGGGTGAGCCCGTGGCGGGACGCGACTTCGGGCACCGCATCCAGGTCGCACGGAATGCCGAACGTGTGCTGGACGATGACGGCGCGGCTCCGTTCCGTGGTCTTGCGCGTGAGGTCGACTGGGTCGATGTTGTACGTGCGCGGGTCCATGTCGACGTACACGGGCCGCGCGCCCGACCAGCGAATCGCGTTGGGCACCGCGACACAGGTGAATGCCTGCAACAGCACCTCGTCGTCCGGAGCCAGCCCCATCGCCTGCAGAACCGCGAAGAGGCCGGAGCGGGCGCTCTCGAAGGCGAACGCGCGACCGCCGAATCGGGAGGCGAACCGCGCCTCCAACGCCCGCACGTCGGTTTCGTCGCCCCAGGTCCACGGGCGGGCTAGCTCTCGGGCCGCCGCTCGCACGTCACTCGCGTCAGTGTTGGGCGAGATCGAGATGGCGATAGGACGCGTCACGATCCCTCCATGCGCGCGCGTAGGCGGGCCAGCACGCGCTCGGCGCCTCGCCCTTCGAACAGCACCAGGTCGCCCTCGTGGAGGTCTCCCAGAAGCTCAGCGGCCTTATCAGCATCCGGTTCCACGAACAAGCGGCTGTTGCGCGCCGCCTCGTCCGTGACGCTCTCGTAGTACCCCGCGAAATCGCGGTTGATGGCTACCACGCGCTCACAGACCTCGAGCATTCTGGCGCCGATCTCTTCATGCACCGGCCGCGTCAGTTCGGCAAGCTCGGGCACACCGGAGATGACGACCAACCGCCGCCGGGCGGGCGCCTCCGCGAGGAAGTCCAGCGCCGCCAGGATGGCCGCGCGACTGGCGCTGAACGTGTCATCGATGCACATGACACCCGTCGGCAGCCGAACAGGCTCCATGGTCCGGCGAACCGGTTCGATCGCTCCGGCTGCCTCACTGATGTCTTGCAGTCTCATGCCGAGGTCCAGGGCGACGGAGGTCGCGGCGAGCAGGGGCTCGACGTTCTGTCTGCCGAGCAGACGGCAGCGGAAGCGCGCCTCCTCCTGACCATACACGACCGTGAACTCGAGAGCATCCTGGCCGACCACAACGTCCTTCGCCCAGACGTCCGCCGGACGCGATGCCGAATAGAACCGACGGGACACGGTGACGCCGGCGCTGCGTGCCCGGATACGTCCGTCGTCGCCGTTCAGCACGGCAAGCCCATCGGCCGGCAGGGCCTCGATGAGCTCGAACTTCGCCTCGAGCGTGCGCTCGATGCTCCCGAACAGCGCGAGGTGCTGCTCGGCAACGGCGGTGAGAACGCCGATGCGCGGGCGCACGAGGTCGCAGATGGCGCGTATCTCGCCTTCGCGATAGGCGCCCATTTCGACGATCATCACGTCGTAGTCCGCGCCGGAACGAGCCACGAGCCGCGCGACACCCACCAACGTGTTCACGCTTCCGGGCGTCGCCCAGACGCGATACCGCTTCGAGAGGATGGTGGCGAGGAAGGTCTTCGTGCTGGTCTTGCCATAGCTCCCGGTGATCCCGACGACGACCGCCCGACTCCCGCGCATCGCCGTGCGGGCGCGGCGCACGTCCAGCGCCACCAGCGCCTGATTCGGGAGACGTGCGGCCAGCACCAGCACAGCGGTAAAGAATGGCAGCGCCCGGTCGATGCCGAGCAGGGCGACGGCTAGGCTGAACCAGCGGGCGCCTTCGCCGACGTCCGCCGTGGTCGCGGCGACGGTCGCGAGCACGATCGCCGCACCAGCGACGAGTACGACCACACCGGTGAGCGCCAGCGCCCGGGCCGTGCGAGCGGGGCGGCGGATCCTCCGCGCGATCGCTTCGCGCGCGCCGATAGCGACCTCGATGCCGTACAGTGCCGCCACCGCCGCGAGCGCCGCCTCCCCCGGTTGGGTCCAGCGCGCCATGGCGACGAGGGCGGCGAGAAGCGCGAGGCGCGTGAGGGGGAGCGGATGCAAGGCCAGCGCACGCGCCGCGGGCGTTCCCATGTAGGCGCGAAAGCGATCCCACCGATACTCGCGCACCTGCCAGAGGCTGATGTACAAGAGCGCCGCGCGCGCAGACCGGAGGAACGCCAGTGTCGCCGCCGCGATCGCCAGCGCAATCATGCGCTCCCTCCGAGCGCGGCCTCGAACAGCGCCCGCGCGCGAGAGACGATGAGGTCGGGGCGTTCGTGGGGCAAGCCGTGACCCGCGCCGTCGATGACCTCCAGTTCCGCACCCGGAATTAGACTCGCCATGCGCTCCCCGTCAGCCAGCGGCGTCGCCCGGTCCTCGGCGCCCCAGACCAGCTTGACGGGCACGCGGACCGCCCGCATGTCGTCCGCCAGGTCCTCATCGATGACCAGCTTGAACGTGTCCCGCATGACCCCCCGGGCCAGGTAATAGTCCATGGAGCCGAGTGTCCGATAGAGCGCTCGCCGCGCCAGGTCGCCGACGGGGCGCAGCGGCGGCGTCGCGAGCAGGAAGCTCCCCGCTCGCGCGGCCCGGGTCACGAGCTTTCGCCGCCACGTGATGCGCGGCTTCAGCCCCGCGGCCCCGGTGAGCAGCATGGCCCGCACATTCGCCCGCTCCGTCGCCGCGAGCCGGATGGCGATCCGCGCGCCGAACGAATGGGCGATGACGAACGTCTGGCCGGCCCCCAGTTGCCCGACGACGCCATCGATGGCGACCGCATAATCCTCGACGGCCCACGGCCGCGGCGGCGGCGGACTGTCGCCGAACCCAGGAAAGTCCGGAAGACACACGGCCCACCCTGCGCTTGTCAGGCCTTCCGCTACCCGGAGCCAGCGCTCGCCCCTGCTTCCCCAGCCGTGCAGGATGAGGACCAGCGATCGCGGACCGTCCCAGACGCGCGCGAACACCTCCGCGTCATGCGCGCGGAAGATTCGCGTTTGAGGAGCTGTCAGCGAGGGGCCGGTAGTGGTCATCTGCGGGGTCGGCGCCGGTTCGTCAACCGGTGATGTCCTCTCCCCCGTCGACACCGATCACGTTGCCGGTCATCCAGTACAGACGCTCGTCGATAAGTGCCGCGATCGCCTTCGCGACGTCCTCGGGTCTCGTCGCCCGTCCGCTAGGGTTGAGGCGCTGCGCCCGCTCCAACAGTTCGATCCCACCGGGAATGCGCCGCAGCGCTGGCGTGTCCGTGACTCCTGCCCGGATGGCGTTGGCCGTGATGCCCATGGGCGCCAGTTCGAACGCGAGCTGCCGGATGTGGGACTCGAGCGCAGCCTTCGCCGCGGACACGGCACCGTACGACTTGATCACGCGCGTCGACCCGGAGCTCGTCATCGCGAAGATCCGGCTGCCGCGGGTCAATAGCCCGGCCGAGACCAGGTCCTGCGTCCAGTAGACGAGGCTATGCGCCATCACGTCCAACGTCATCTCCATCTGCTTCTGCGTGATGGCATCCTTGGGCGATTCCGCGATGAACGGGTTGAGCGTGCCGAACGCCAACGAGTGCATCAGCACCCGGATCCGCCCGCCTCCGTCCTGGTCGAATCGCTGGCGAATGGCCTCGACCACGGACCGGCGCTTCTCAGCGTCCGCGGCGTTGACGTTGAAGAACACGGCTTGCCGCCCCAGCGCGAGGATCTCGTCGCGAATGCGCTCGGCGTTCGGAAGCGTGGCCCGCATGTCGAGGTGCACGCCGAAGATGTTGAGCCCTGCGCGCGCGAGTTCGATGCTCGTCGCCCCGCCGAAGCCGCTGGACGCTCCCAGCACCAACGCCCAGTCCGGACCCGATGTCGTCATGCCTTCCTCCCTGTCAATCGAGACGCAGCGCGCCGTCCGTGGAGAGCAACGACTCGCGGAAGCGGGCGACCGTCGCCGTGTCACCCTCCAAGGCGCTGCGCACCGCCTGATAGAGCTGCTCCGTCGTTGCGACGCAGTATCGCATGGATTCCGCGGCCACGCGAAGCGCCTCTCCGTACTGCGTTGGGCGCTCGGCCGGCGGACGCGAGCGGTACCCGTTCACGAAGACGACCCCTCGCGGCGGCCGCAGTCCTTGCGCGATCGCCTCCTCGAGACGGGCCCGCAGCCGGTAGTGAGGCTCCAGGCCAACTTCACCCTCGCTCGCCTCGAACTCCACGGCCAGCCGTACGCCGTCGAGCGTCGCCGTCAGCGGTTCTCCCGCGCCGCCCGCGACCGTGAACCCGATGACGGCCAGCGCATCCGACAGCGCATCACGGAGGGCCGGCCCGGAGCCGAGCCAGAGGATTCGTAGCCTGCGGTCGAAGACGGCCTTGCGGGCCTGCGCTTCCCGAACTTCCGCCGTCGCTTCTTCGAGTCGGACCCGCGCCTCCGCCAACTCCGCCTCGGCATCGGCGAGCCCGGGCAAGGGGTAATCCTTCAACCACACAGGAGCGGCCTCGTCGAGCCGGTCCGCCATGCGCTGAATGGCGTCCTGCAACGCCTCGGAGATGCGGTAGCGATCGTCGGCTGCCGGTTGCTTTCGCAGGCTCGGCAGGAACACCACCGTACCGCCGCCCGCGGAGACCTCGACCCCGATGGCACCGCCGCCGGGACTCCGAACGAAGACCTTCCCCCAATCCGGCGCGTTACGCGTCTCGAACACGAACTCCGCTCGCACGCCGGTGTATTTGGCCATCGCCTCGACTGCGCCCGCGAAGGGGTGGTCCTGCTCGACCGTGCCCAGACGCTCGCCGGCTGCACGAACGAGAAAAGGCTCGCGCCACGCGACGCCGGGCGGCGCAGGCAGCCAAAAGTACCGGTCGCACCCGGTGAACCCAGCGACCCCTGCGTGCACCACGTCCGGGTAGGCGAAGACGACCACGACCGCCCCCGCCGCGAGCGCGCGGGCCGCCTGGCGCTGGCGGTCGCGCAAGAGGTCCGTGAGCCCCACGGCGCCGGGCCCGGTCGGCCCGTTGATGACCGGCTCGTCGAAAAACGTACGATGGTCACCCTCACCAGCGACGATCTCCTCGATGAGCCGCGACAGGCTGCCCGGCTCGACGACGAGGGCTTCGTAGTCGGAGAACGTGGGCGCGCTGACGAAGTTGTAGTTGTCCACGCGCGGCCCCGGCATCGGGAAGCCGAGGGAGAGGATGCGCATGCTCAGTCGAGCTCCAGCTTGCGCAGGTATTCACGGAGTTTCGGGCCGATATCCGGACGGCGCAGGGCGAGCTCGATCGAGGCCTGGAGGAAGCCCAGAGGCCGCCCTGTGTCATACCGTGTTCCTTCGAACTGATACGCGAACATACTCCGCTGGCCCGCGAGCGTGTTCAGCGCGTCCGTGATCTGAATTTCGCCGTTCTTCCCGGGCGGCGTCCGCTCAATGACCTCGAAGACGTCCGGCGTCAGCACGTAGCGGCCAACGATGCCCAGGTCCGAAGGAGCCTCATCGGGGTCGGGCTTCTCGACCAACGAGCGGACTCGCCAGACGCCCTCGCGGACCGGCTCGCCTTCGACGATGCCGTACTGGGAGATCTCCTCCTTCGGGACACGCTGGACCCCCAGCACGGGACCCCCGAATTCTTCGAATACGCTCATCATCTGCCCCGCGACTGGCCGATCGGACACGATGACATCGTCGGGGAAGAACAAGACGAACGGCTCATCCCCCACGAGGTCCTTCGTCTGCAGGACTGCGTGCCCGATTCCGAGCTGTTGTTTCTGCCGAACGTACACGATGTTCGCGAGCTCCGAGACCCGCTGGACCTCGGCGAGGCGCTCGAAATCGCCCTTCTCGCGCAACGCCATCTCGAGCTCCAGCGAGCGATCGAAGTGATCCTCGATGGCCCGCTTCCCCATGGCGGTCACGATGATGATCTGGCGAATACCCGACTCGACCGCCTCTTCGACCGTGTACTGGATGATGGGCTTGTCGACGAGAGGAAGCGCCTCCTTGGGCTGCGCCTTCGTCGCCGGAAGGAGGCGGGTGCCGTACCCCGCCGCGAGCACTACCGCTTTACGCACCCTCACGCGCGTCTCCTACCTGCTGACCGATGCGCGGGCATTGTACTCACGAGCCGTCGGGCGCGGCCACCTGGTTGCGCAGGATGCCGATGCCCTCGATTTCGACCTCCACGACGTTGCCCGGACGCAGAAATTCCGGCGGTGTCCGTCCGATGCCCACTCCGGCCGGCGTGCCCGTCATGAGGAGGTCCCCCGGCTCGAGCGTCATCCCCGCCGAAAGCGAGGCGATGAGACCAGCCACGGGGGTGATCATGTCCGCGGTGGTGGCGTCTTGCTTGGTGACACCGTCCACGCGCAGCGCGATGTGTAACGCCTGCGGGTCCGGAATCTCGTCGGCCGTCACGATCCACGGCCCGAGCGGGCAGAACCCATCGAGGCTCTTCCCCTTGAACCACTGTTGGTGTGCCCGTTGGAGGTCTCGCGCCGTGACATCGTTCCCCGCCGTGTAGCCGAAGACGCAGGCGAGAGCGTCCGAGGCCTGCACGTCCTTGACCCTCCGGCCGATGACGGCGACCAGTTCCGCCTCCCAATCCACCGCCTGGCTCACGCCTTCGGGATACGGGATCGGCGCGTCTGGCCCGATGACGCAAGTCGGCGCCTTGGTGAAGAAGACGGGAACCTCGGGCAGATCCGGCCCGCTGACACTTTGCGATTCGCGGGCGTGCGCGGCGTAGTTCAGACCGACGCACATCACGTTCTTACGCGGGCGCGGGATGGGCGCCAGCAGCCGGACACGTTCCAGCGGTAGCCCGTTGCGTCGAGCCTCGCGCGCAGCGTCGAGCGTCACGCGGGCATCGTGGAGCGCGCTGGCGCCGGCCTCGATGAACGCGAGCATGTCGGACGGCAGCGGCGGCAGCCCGAGAGCCTCTGCTTCGTCCGCGAGATCGAAGACGGCGCCATCTACGAGCGCCCCGAGCCGCGCGCCCCTGGACGACGCATACGTCAAGAGCCGCATGCTTCAGTACCAGTCCCGTTCGATCACGTTCGCGGCGTGGCGCGCGAGGGTGAGCAGCACCACCTCGTCACGATCGCGAAACGGCTTACCGCCGTCTCGGTCGGTCACGTACAAGCTGCCCCGCACGACGCCCCGGACCCAGATCGGCGCTCCCATCAACGTCCGCATCACCGGATGCTTCGGGGGAAACCCGAACGCGTTGCGCACCTCTTCGAGGTTGTCGTATCGCACCGGGCGGCCGTCGGCTCGCAAGACGCCGAGCGGGCCATGGCCCTGAGGCGGCGTCCTCAGACGGCGAAGCGTCGCGGAGTCGAGGCCGGACACGACGAATCCCTCGGTCCGGCAGCGCTCATCGGTCACGGCCAGAGCGGCATACTTGGCGCCTGTGAGCTTCCTGGCCAGGTCCACGACGTCTTGCAGCTTGTCGAGGGGATGCGCGTCCTGGCCTCTGCGGGCGCACACCTTCGCCAGCGCCACGAGCGTGACATACTCGGGATCCGCTTCGGACGCGCGGGACGTTCGAATCCGGGTTGCGGGTGGCGACACCATCGACGCCAGCATAGCCCCACCAGAAGTCACGGGAAAGCGCGCCCACCCTGTATCGTCCGAACAGCGAAACCGCCCTTTCAGCCGATGGCAGCAGTTCCGCGACGACTACTACGGTAGACGGATCACGAGGGCAGAGCTCCAGGTTGAGCGCGAGGTGTACGGCGTCAACCAGGGCATCAACGGCTACACCACCGTTGCGCAGGCCGACACGCTGGTGGCCGTCCTCGCCCTCGGCCCGGGCGTGCGGTTGCTGGACGTGGGCGCCGGGTTCGGCTGGCCCGGCCTGTACCTGGCGGGGAAGGCCGGCTGCGAGGTGGTGCTGCCCGACGTGCCGGCGGCGGCGGTCCGCGGCGCGGCGGCGCGAGCGGCCAGGCGCGGCCTCGCCGGTGGATGCTCGTTCGCGGTGGCGAGCGGCGCTCACCTGCCCTTTCGCCCGCGGACGTTCGACGCCGTCGTGCATACGGACGTGCTCTGATGACTGGGCGCCAAGCTCTCCGTGCTGAGAGCATGTCGAAGGGTCCTGAAGCCGGGCGGACGCATCGGCTTCGTCAACATCGAGGAGACAGACGTCACCGACGAATATCTGCACATCGAGCGCGCCCTGTATGAGGCGAACGAGCGCCACGCCCGCAGCCTGCGGAAGTCGCTTGGGGAGGCCAAGTTCGAGGAGGCGCAGTCGAACCGGAAGCGGGCGCTGCTGGGCATCGAGGGAGGCGTCCTCCGCCGCTCGCTCTTTGTTGCCGAACGGCCGCGGCGAGCGACGCGCTGACCTCCCAGGCGATACCGGGGCCACCTCCAGCACCTCGCCGGCCCGCGACCCAGACGAAGCGCTAGACGTCCCGCCCCGACCCTGTCGAAGGGTCCAACAATTACGCAACGGTGACGACCCGCGCCAGGACCGGCTCGCGTTTACCCTTGACCTCCGGATTCCCCCACCGATGCGGGCAGCCACTCACGAGCCCGACGCCGTGCGTAGCGGCCTGCGCTACGTGATGGCCCTGAGTGAAGGCGACCGCGCTGGGAGACGAGCGGCGGCGACAACGCAATCGCTGTTTCCGCGGTCGGCACGTAGGCTCAGTTCCTTCCGAGCACGTCTTTACAACGCCCGTTCGCCCATCGTATACATATGCCAATTCATCCACGCGCACGCTTGTGGATCCCAGAGAGGGCGGTTCGCGAGCTCATCGCCCGGCTCGCACCCGATCCAGCGGGGGATTCCATGCCGACGACGTCCGATCCCGACCTCGTCCTCCAGGCTACGCTCGGCGGGCTCGTCCACGACCTGGGGAAGCCCTGGTCTCAGGCTGCCGGGCGCCCGCCTGAGGCTTCTCGCTTCGACTGCGAAACGCCACGGGAACACACCGGAAGCTTCGAAAAGTGCCGCTCCTGCAAGGCGAAGTACCGCTCCGCGCACGGCCCCCTGGGGGCGACCCTGCTACGCGACTCCCTTTCCCAGTTCCCCTTCCTTCAGCAGCTCGCGCTGGCCCACCACGCCGGAGAGTCGGAGGTGGCTGCGTCCGGGCCGGCGATGCGCTACGTGGTCTTGGGAGACCGGCTGTCCGCCGGCGAACGCGACGAGCGCTTCGACGCGGAGGACCCCGCCGCGCGCGTTCCAGCGCTGAGAAATCCGTTCTCGGAAACGGACGCCCGGGTGGAGCCGAGCGGCCTGGACCGTTCGGACGCGCTCCTCCATACGCTCGAGGACGCGACGCGAGCCGGGCGCCTACTGGGGGACGTGGTCGCGCTCCAACGGCGTGCGCTCGAGGAGGCGGGGCGCTTCGCGGGCCCCGACCCACGCGCGCTCGTGGACCACTTGTGCGGCGCCGTCGAGGCGGCGTCGAGCCTCGTGCCTTCCGCCTTCTGGCGGCATGTGGCCGATATTTCGCTCGCCGCGCACCTCCAGTTTGCCGGCGCGTTCGCCGGAGCGTTGGCGGCTGGCGGCGTGTCGCCCGACTTCGACCTCGACCGCCAGGCCGACGAGCCTGTCGCGACCCTCATCATGGGTGACGTCAGCGGCATCCAGGCGTTCATCCACCGCGTCGCCAGCAAGCGGGCCGCCCGGTCGCTGCGGGCGCGGTCGTTCTACCTGACGGCTCTCTCCCTCGTCGTGGCGCGGTTCGTCGCCGAGCAGCTCGGGGTGACGAGCGCGAACGTACTCTCCTCGGTGGGCGGCAACTTCCTGGTCCTGGCGCCGCGCGGCTCTGAGGAACGCCTTCACGACATCACCGCCAGGGTCGACCGGGCGCTCTCCGAGACCCACGGCGCCGCCCTCTCGATTAGCTTGGAGACGGTGCCGGTCGCCCCTGGCCAGACAAAGCACTTCGCCGACCTGCTCAAGGCGCTGCGTCGGTCGCTACGCGATCGCAAGGCCCGCCGCGCCGAGCACACGGCCCTCACCACCGAATTGTTCCAACCGACGGGGGACGGCGGTCCACTACGGGCCTGTCGGAGCTGCGGGGACGACGCCTCGGACGGCGTCACCGAGGACGATGAACGGGTCTGCCGATTCTGTCACTCACTGGAGGACCTCGGCCGGAAGCTGCCGAAGTCCAAGTATTTCTCGATTGTCTCTGCCGAGCCCGCGAATGCGCCCGGCTGGCAGCAGGTGGCGCGACGGCTAGGCTACGCCCTCGACCTTCTCGCGCATCCACCCCGAGCGCCCTTCGCCGGCGCCGTCTACGCGCTCAGTCCGAGCGCACTCCAGGAGCTGCGGTGTGCGCGCCTCATGCCCACGGGCCGGTACGTGGCCATCGACGAGAAGGGAGCGCCACTGGAGTTCGAGCAATTGGCGCTGAAGTCACGGGGTCGCGGCCTGCTCGCCGTGCTCAAGGCGGATGTCGATGACCTCGGACGAACCTTCGCCACGTACTTTCAGCGGGACGGCCAGTCGGTGCAATCGCCCTCCCGGACCGCCACGTTCATGCGGTTTCTCTCGCTCTTCTTCGAAGGCCGTGTGAACGAGCTGGCGGAGACGAAATACCCAAACCTCTACGTCGTGTTCGCCGGAGGGGACGACCTCGCGGTGCTCGGGCCGTGGAACGAGGTGTTGGACTTCGCGATACAAGTCCGCCAAGAGTTCGCACGCTGGACTGGCGGGAACCCGACGTTCCACATCTCGGCAGGCATCTCGTTCGGGGACGCCAGCCGACCGGTGATCGCCGCCCTCCAAGAGGCGGAACGACTGCTCGGAAGGGCGAAGGACCGTTCTGGCAAGAACGCCGTCGCCCTACTGGACGACCGGGTGCTGCCCTGGGACCAGTTCGAGGAAGCAATGGCGTGGTACGAGCAGCTGCGCGGGCTCATCGAGGGCGCGGGGTCAGAGGGTGGCGTCGCCCGGTCGCTCTTGCAGCGGCTGAAGCGGCTCGACACGCTCACACAACCCAACGACGGCAAACTCGTGTACGGTCCCGAGCTCTGGCGTGCGTACTACGCCCTGCGCCGGTTCGCCGAGCGGCACGGCGCCGCATCGCAGGGCATGGAGTCCATCTACCAGAATGCGCTCACGGAGCACGGTGGCTTGAAGCTCGCAATCGCCGCGCGACTGGCCGAGTTCTCCACGACGCGCGGAACGAAAGGAGGACGCAATGAATAGACACCCGCAGAGCCGCGATCCGGGCGCCGCGGGACGGCGACCGCCCGCGGACCCCCGGGCCGCCGCCGGCGGTCGCGAAGGGCTCAGCCCAGATGACGCGCGCAAGATCGTCGAAGGGGACGCCGAGCTGCTGGTGAAGCGGGCCCAGGCCGTGGCCGGCGACTTGAGGGACGAGACGTCCCGCACGCAGCTCCGCCGGCTCTACGGCGAGGTCAAGCGGATCGAGATGCTCTGGCGCAGCGCTAAGGAGGGGGACGCGAAGGAGACCGAAGCGCAACGGCGCGTCCTGCTCCTGAAGCCCCGGCTGGCGTACCAGGTCGCGCGCCAGAAGGGGTCGGGGCTCCCCAGCCTGCGGAACACCATCGAACCGGTCATCGACGCCGTCCAAGGCGACCGCCAGCGCTTCCAGCGCTTCGTCGAGTTCTTCGAGGCCATCGTGGCCTACGCCCGATAGGAGGAGCCCCTATGCCTGACGGACTACGACGTCTCACCTCCATCCTGACGTTGGAATGCAAGGTGCGGGCCTTGACCGGCCTGCACATCGGGGCGCAGGAGTCCTCCATCTCCATCGGAGGGATGGACAACCCGGTGGTGCGAGACCCCCTGACGAACCGGCCGTACATTCCCGGTTCGTCCATCAAGGGCAAGATGCGCTCGCTGGTCGAGCGCCGGCTCGGTATGGATCAAAATTGGAAGATTTCGGACATCCGCATTCACGCATGCACGGAGTCCACCACGTACGCAGGGTGCGAGGTCTGTCAGCTCTTCGGTATCCCTGCTCCTCGCGATCAGTGGTTCTGCCTCACGCGGCTCCGCGTCTCCGATGTGCTCCTCTCGAACGAGAGCGCCGAAGAGCTCGACCGGGCGAGCACGGACCTTTCCTACACGGAGGTGAAGGCCGAGGCTGCCATCGACCGGGTGACGTCGGCGGCGACACCGCGTTCCATGGAGCGCGTCCCTGCGGGTGCGGTCTTCGCGCCGCTGCGCATCTCGCTCTTTCGTTACGAGGGCGACTCCCCTTCGCTCTTCGACCGGCTCATCGAAGGCATGGAGCTTCTCGAGGCGGATTACCTCGGGGGATCCGGAAGCCGCGGCAGTGGCCGCGTCGCGTTCGAGGAATTCTCCCTCGAAGAGCTGGCGTTGCCCGCCGATAGCCGCGGGGAGGTGCGCCGCTTCGACGGCGAGTTCCTTGGTCTCGCGGCACTGCGCGGTGCGGCGGGCGATATCCGGAGCTGGATGACGGGAGGCTGACGTTGGCGCTGGCGCTGGAGGCGTGCTATCTGCTCAGGCCGCACGGGCCGCTGCGTTTCGGCGCCCACCCGGACGACCTGGCGTCCGCCCGCGCCTTTCCGGCGTCCGACACGCTGTTCGGGGCGCTTACCTGGGCGGCACAAGTCACCGACGGCGAGCAAGCCGCCGCAGCCTGGCTCCACCGCTTCCGCGACGGCGATCCTCCCGCGTTGCTCTCGTCGGCGTTGCCGTATGTCGAGGAAGCGCACGCGGCCTTCCTCCCTCGTCCTCAGCGGCGCCCCGCGTTCGACGAAGACGACGGAACGACGACCCGAGCGGACTGGGACCCGAAGACGCTGAAGCGGGCCGAGTTCATCGAGCTGCCGCTGCTCTCGATGTGGCGAACAGGCCTGCCGGAGCGGCCGCCGGTCGCCCTGGACGAAGCCCTGGTCACGGGCGAGCTGTACGATAGCCTCGCGCGACTGTCGAGAAATGGCGGAGCGCGCTCCCAGCGACCAGCCCTGTGGCGCACCGCCGCTCGTCCCGGGGTGACGCTCGACCGTCGCACCTCCGCCTCGCAGGTCTACAGCATCTCCGCCACGTCGTACGCGTGCGCCCTCGCCGTATACGTCCTCGCGGAATCGGAGACCATCCTCTCGCGGCTGGACCGCTGGCTCGACGTGTTGGCGAGGACGGGCGTGGGCGGCCGGAGGTCACGCGGGTTCGGGGCCTTCACCTGGGAACGGGTCGCCTCGCCCCTCCCCCTGTCGGCCGCGCCGAAGGGACTGGCCCTGTCGCTGATCTGGCCCCGGCGCGACGAACTGGAAGCCGCCGCGCTCTCGCCGCCCGCTGGATACGGCTACCGCATCGTCGACCGCAGGGGCTGGATCGCGTCGCCGCCGTGGTCCACCGAACGCACCCGCACCGTCGCCATGCTGGGAGAAGGCTCGTACGTCAACCCAGCGCTCGCGCCGACCGTAGGCGGGCTCGCGGACGTGACGCCAGCAGAACCCCGCGGGCGTCATCCTGTGTATCGTTACGGCCTCGGCCTCTTCCTGGACGAGGAGCGACTGCCATGAAGCTGGTTCGCTACGACGTGATGCTCGAGGTACTGACGCCGCTCCACATCGGGACGGGTCAGGAGCTCTACCCCGATGCTGACTTCGTCGAGGAGCCACAGGGCGGACAGCGATGGGTCCGGTTGATCGATGTGGAAGCGGCGCTGCTCACCATGACGCCGGAAGAGATCGCAGGGATCCGCGACGGCCGGATCGCCGCAGGCATGGGCCAGCGCCAGCGGGAGGCGCACACACGGGCGCTGCTGCCTGTGCGCGGCCCGGGCGCCGTTACCCGCACGCGCGCCCTCCAACGGCTCCCCGACGGACGGCCCTTCATCCCCGGCACGACGGTCAAGGGCTCCATCCGGACCGCCTTGCTCCAGGCGCTGGCCGACCACGACGCCCTCGCACGGCTTTCGCTGCCGAACACGCGGGAGAAGACGGGCGCCCAGCCCATCGAGGAAGGGGCGTTCTCGGTGCCGCTGGCGGCCGACCGCGAACGCGTGGAGTTCCCCAACCGTGACCTGAATCGCGCAATCCGCGTGAGCGACTTTCTCCCGCAGAGCGACGTCTCCGTCGCCGTCGTCAACATGAGCGCCTACCGGCTCGACGGGGCAACCGGACGGGGCGCTCCCTCGCGCATCCCGATCTGGTGCGAGGCCATCGAGCCCGGCGCGACGTTCAAGGGCGTCCTCACGCTCGAGCTCGACTCGCCGGTCTGGCGCGCCATGTCGCAAACGCAGCGCGACGCCGTGGAGGGCCTGTTCACCACCTGGTTCCGGTCCGCGGAACGCCTGCTGGAGGCGGAGCGACAGGCCTGGCTCGACGGTCCCAGGGACGTCCGGGACTCGGTCCTGGCGTTCTTGGACAAACGTCTGCAGGCGAAGGAGGGCTGTGCCAACCTTGGCTGGGGCGGCGGGTGGCGCTCGAAGACGCTGGGCCTTCGCATTCCTCCCGGCCGCCTGCCCTTCATCGCCCAGCAGTACAACCTGCGCCGGTGGCAGGGGCGCGACTTTCCGCAGCGCTTTCCCGTCACCCGCAAGCTGGCCCACGCACCTGGCGGGCCGGTTCCACCCGGCTGGGTACGCGTGTTGCCATGCCGGCTGGAGGAGCGCCCGTGAACGCCGACCTCGTCCGCGTCGAGCTACCGGTGCGGTGGACCGATGCGTCGCCGCCGTCCCACCCGGGACGGGCGCTCAACGCCTGGTTCTACGGGTGTCTGGCGCGCCGGGACGAGCGGCTGGCCACTGAGCTGCACGAGCGGCCGGGCGCGAAGCCGTTCACGATCGCCCTGGTCTCGCTGAAGGACGACCCCGTGTCCCCGCGGCTCGTGATGACCGGATGCGGCCGGCTCGCTGCCCACGTCGACGCGATCGGGCGCGAGACGGAGCGACTGGCCCTGGACGCTCGCTGGCTGGAGCGCGTCGGTGACCCCGTCGTGCGAGCGGACCGCTGGGGCGACCTGGCGTCCCGGTGGCTCGTCGCGAGCGGTCGGTCCCTGCCCGTGCGACTGGAGTTCCTGACGCCCACCACGTTCCATTCGCGCGGGCGTACGCTCCCGCTCCCCGTGCCCGATTTGGTGTTCGGCGGTCTCCTCGAGCGCTGGCAGGCCTGGTCCTCCATCGACCTCGGCGAGGGCGCGAGGGTGGCGGTGAGCGAGCATGCGGCGCTCCGCCGCCACCGCCTCTGGACGGTGATGACGCAGATGGAAGGCAAGCACACCGGGTGCCTGGGTTGGGCGGAGTTCGTGCCGGTCAAGGCCGACCCCGCGTACGGCGGTCTGCTGGCGCTACTGGGCGCGTTCGCCGAATACGCCGGCGTGGGACAGAAGACCGGGATGGGGTTCGGCTGCGTGGGAACGACGATACCCGACGGCTCACGGCCCGCCGGCCGCTGACGTTTCTCTCGAAGCCGCGCTTTTCGTTTCAGTCCCCCTCGGGGGATTTTTCGTGTCTGGCTGATCCGGAAGCGCTCCGGAAGGCGCGCGCCGCGCAGATGTTTCAGTCCCCCTGGGGGGATTTTTCGTGTCTGGCTTGAACCCTCTTACTGGTATGAGGGAAGTCGGGTCGCAATTCGTTTCAGTCCCCCTGGGGGGATTTTTCGTGTCTGGCGTAAGCAATGCGCGCGCGAAGGGAGGGGGTGATATGCCGTGGTTTCAGTCCCCCTGGGGGGATTTTTCGTGTCTGGCCGCCACGAGGGTGGCGTTATCGGCCACCCAGCGGGCAATTGGGTTTCAGTCCCCCTGGGGGGATTTTTCGTGTCTGGCAGCATACAGCACGACTATAGCGGCGTCCTCTCGTGACTTTGTTTCAGTCCCCCTGGGGGGATTTTTCGTGTCTGGCTGATGACCATCGCAGTGAACATTGCCGATTTGTCGGAATTGGTTTCAGTCCCCCTGGGGGGATTTTTCGTGTCTGGCGGGCCTGGCACGGCTCAGCAAGGAGGCGCGGGTGCTGATCGGAA
>FWPU01000236.1_pt1 | contig 173729 bp, 142 predicted proteins | sample 2228361 | NCBI WGS metagenome assembly FWPU01 (sample SAMEA103939777, study PRJEB20133) | metagenome | reverse complement strand
GCGGGATGAGGGGGAGTTTGACCGTATTCTGGCCTACATCATCAACAACCCGGTCAAAGCGGGTCTGGTGACCGATTGGCAGGACTGGCCATACACCTGGGTCAGCTCAGCCCTGTAGGGCAACTCCACAGGAGTTGCCCTACAACACCCCGGGCATTCGTTCCTCGAACAGGGCGCGCAATTGGCCGAACATAGCCTCGCACTGCAGCGCGTCGCCGGGCGCACCTACGCCGAACACTTGGCCTGGCTGCGTTCGCTCACCGACGCCCGCTCCGACCTGGAACGCCGCTTCCTGGACATCCTCGCTGCCCAGGGCCTGCGCCTGCCCGACGATGCCCAGCGTGAAATCCCCGCACCGCGCTGCGTGGCCGATTTCTTTTACGAGCCGAACGTGTGCGTCTTCTGCGACGGCCCTGTTCACGACCAGCCCGAACAGCGCCGCCAGGACGACGCCCTGCGCGCCGAACTGCAAGCGCGCGGCTACCAGGTAATCGTCATCCGGTACGACCAGGATGTGGCCCAGCAGATCGCCGGGCAGCGGGACCTTTTCGCGTCTGTGGGTGTGTAGCCTCGCGTGTACAGGGGTCAGATGCCGCCCGGTCCGCGCCTGGTGCCTGCTCCTGCGCGCAGCCATGCCGGCCTCGCATGGAACACGACCAGGCTTTCAACCACGCCCTGCGGAGCAAAGAAATCTCTGCCATGGTCGTGCGCGGACTGCCCTCGATGCGCCGCACGCGAGTTGGTCTGCACTCGGCCTCCCGTCAACTCACGGGTGCCTGGGCGGACAAGTGCCTTTCGTCTCTCTGCAGTTTCCGCCCTTGGGCCATTCCACCCGCGTGCTGCCGAGCGCAAGAACGCCGCCGGGCCCAAGTGCGTTTCAGCCGCCCGCCTTGACCTGCGCAGGCAATAGGTGGGCTGTTCGTGCCGCGTCACCATCACCCAGGTCACGCTCACTTTCGTAGTTCGGTTTTGCCCGCAAGAAAGCCGCCCCCAAACCCACGAAGACACGCCCAGCCGGCGGGGTCTTTCGCCTTGATTGTTTTTCCAATTTGTTGTACATTTACACTCGGTAAGGTAAGAGCATCAGAGGAAGTTACAGAGATGTTGGCTGATTTTGCAGAACGAGTGACCACCCTGCGCGAGCGGCTGCTCCAGCTCCGGGGGTGTCTTTGACCTGGACGGGAAAGAGAAGCAGATCCCCGAGCTGGAGGCGCAGACGCAGCAGCCGGGATTCTGGGATGACCGCGAGCGGGCGCAGGAGGTGATGCGCAAACTCAGCGCCTTTCGCGGCGATGTGCAGACGTGGAACGACCTGACCAAGCGCCTCGAAGACATCGAGGTACTGGCCCAGCTCGCAGATGAGGAGCAGGACAGTCAGGCAGAAGCGGAAGTCGCCAGTGAGCTGAAGCAACTGGAGCAGGCGGTCGAACGGATCGAGCTGGAGACCATCCTTTCCGGTGAAGATGACGCCAAGGACGCCATCCTCACCATCCATCCCGGGGCTGGGGGCACCGAGAGTCAGGACTGGGCGCAGATGTTGATGCGCATGTACCTGCGCTGGATCGAGCGCCGCGGCTTCACTGGCGTGGTCATGGACGCGCTCCCGGGTGAAGAGGCCGGCATCAAGAGCGCGACCATCGAGGTGCAGGGCAAGTACGCCTACGGCTACCTGAAGGCAGAGGCCGGGGTGCATCGCCTGGTGCGCCTGTCGCCCTTTGACTTTAACAATCGCCGGCACACCTCCTTTGCCTCCGTGTTCGTCTACCCGGAAGCGCAGGAAGAGGTGGATATCCACATCGACCCCAACGACCTGCGCATTGACACGTTTCGAGCCAGTGGGGCAGGAGGGCAGCACGTCAACAAGACCAGTTCGGCGGTGCGCATTACGCACATTCCCACCGGCATTGTGGTGCAGTGCCAGAGCGAGCGTTCGCAGCACCGCAACAGGGACTTTGCCATGAAGATCCTCATGGCTCGGCTCTATCAGAAGAAGAAAGAGGAGGAAAGGGAGCGCCTCGAGAAGATCGAGAGCACCAAGCGCGACATCGGCTGGGGGAATCAGATTCGCTCCTATGTGCTGCACCCTTACAACCTGGTCAAGGATCATCGCACGGGGGTAGGGACCAGCAACACGCAGGCAGTGCTGGACGGCGAGATCGACGACTTTATCCGCGCCTATCTGCTGCAGCAGCGGGGTAACGACAAGGTGGTGGCGTAGAGGGTGGGTGGGAGGCTCCCGCAGGCAGTAGATGGCTTTCCAGGATTTGGTTTCATTGATAGCGGTGGGGTTGACCCTCGTCGGTGTCGCCGTGGGACGATACCCTGGCCTGCGCATGAATCGGGCCACCATTGCTCTTGTGGGGGCCACGGTGGTGATCGCCTGTGGTGCAGTGCCGTTGGAGCACGCCTATCGGGCGGTGGACTGGAACACCATCGTGGTGCTCTTTGCCATGATGGTGCTGAACATCAACCTTCGGTTGGCAGGGTTCTTTCGCATCGTCTCTGCCCAGGTCATCACCTTTGCCAGGACCCCCAGGCAGCTGCTGTTCTTGCTCATTGCGACCTCGGGGGTGCTGTCGGCGCTCTTTCTCAATGATACCGTGGTGCTGATGTTCACCCCGTTGGTGGTGGAGATTCTCACTGCCCTGGGGCGGAATCCTGTGCCGTATCTGGTGGCTTTGGCTACGGCAGCGAACGTGGGCTCGGCGGCGACCATCATTAGCAACCCCCAGAACATGCTCATTGGCATGGCGTCCAAGATTGGATTTGGCCAATTTGCCCTGGCGCTGGCGCCGGTGGCCGCAGTGGGGCTGATGGTCATCTACGTGGTGGTGCTGTGGGTGTACCGCCAGGAGTTTGCCCAGAACTCCTTTCGCCCGGTGGCCCACTTCGAGGTGCGGACCTTCCGTCCCCTTCTGGTCAAGAGCCTGGTGGCCTTTGGCCTGATGCTGATGGCACTGCTTGCGGGGGCGCCCATTCCACTGGCCGCGCTGGGGGCGGCCTCGCTCCTTCTGGTCACGCGGAGGATCAAGCCGGCGCGGGTGTTCACCGAGTTGGACTGGTCGCTGCTGGTGTTCTTTGCGGGCCTTTTTGTCGTCACCCACGCGATGAATGTGCTGCTGGTGGGTTCGGTGCGCGGCCAGATAGCCAACGTCAGCGCCGGAAGCGGTCTTGCCACCTTGAGCGTGATCTCGGTGGTGCTGAGCAACCTGGTCTCCAACGTGCCGGCGGTGTTGCTGCTTGGCCCGGTGGCCGCCTCGTGGCCGGAGCCGACGATGGCGTGGCTTATTCTGGCCATGGCCACCACGTTCGCGGGCAACCTGACCTTGCTGGGCTCGGTGGCCAATCTGATCGTGGCCGAGAGCGCACGGGCACGCGGGGTGCATGTGGGCTTTGGCGAGTACTTGAAGGCGGGGGTTCCCATTACGCTGCTGACGGTGGCGTGGGGCGTGGTCTGGCTGGCGTACATCAGGTGAGGAATGGAACGGAACGCCGGAGGACGGAGGCGAGCGTGCGGCCCACGTGGGCGGAGATCGACCTGGGTGCTATCGCGCACAACATCGCGCAGATCCGGGCTAAGGTGGCCCCCGCCCGCGTGATGGCGGTGGTGAAGGCCAACGCCTATGGGCACGGCGCGGCCCAGGTGGCAGCGACCGCCTTGGCCAGCGGCGCCCAGTACCTGGCGGTGGCCTTGGTGGAAGAGGGGATAGAGTTGCGGGCAGAAGGGGTGAAGGCGCCCATCCTGGTGTTCGGGGGCATGCTGCCAGAACAGGCGCCGCTCTTTGCCCGGCACGGTCTCATTGCCACAGTGTACACGCGCGAAGCTGCGCAGGCCCTGGCACAGGAGGCAAGCCGCACCAACAGAGCCGTGCCCGTGCATGTGAAGGTGGACACCGGCATGGGGCGCGTGGGCGTGGACTGGAAGGAAGCGGTCCCCTTCCTGCGCTGGCTGGCCGGAGTGGAGGGGGTGCGTGTGGAAGGCATCTACACGCACTTTGCCACCGCGGATGAGAAGGACAAGGCCTTTGCCGAGCTGCAACTTGCCCGTTTTCACCAGGTGCTTGAGGGTGCCCAGGAGCTGGGACTGCGGCTGCTGCGCCACGCGGCCAATAGCGGGGCCATTCTCGATCTGCCGGCCAGCTACTTTGACCTGGTACGCCCAGGGGTGATGATGTACGGCCACTATCCCTCGCCAGAGGTCAGCCGCAGCGTCCCTTTGCGCCCGGCCATGACCTTGAAGACGAGGGTGCTCTTTGTGAAAAAGGTGGAGCGTGGCACCAGCATCAGCTATGGGCGCCAGTTTATCGCCAGCGAGCCGACTACCATTGCCACGCTGCCGGTGGGTTATGCGGACGGCTACAACCGTCTGCTCTCCAACCAGGCTGAGGTGCTCATCCGGGGCCGCCGCTATCCGGTGGTGGGCAGGGTGTGCATGGATCAGATCATGGTCAACCTGGGCCCGGAGAGCGATGTTCAGCCTGGAGAAGAAGTGGTGCTGCTCGGTCGCCAGGGGGAAGAGGAGATCAGCATCTGTGCCATCTGTGAAAAGTTGCGCACCATCCCCTACGAGGTGACCTGCTGGGTCTCGTCCCGCGTGCCGAGGGTTTACCTGGGGCAGCCAGCAGGCAAAGAGAGCGATGAGCGATCCTGAGGAAAACGCCGTCACATTGGCGGCAGAAGAGCTGAATGAAGTAATGCGGGTGCGGCGACAGAAGCTGGCGCGCCTGAGCGAGTTGGCGGTCAACCCGTATCCGTACCATTTTCGCCGGACAGTAGTGGCGCGGCAGGTAGTAGAGAACTTTGCCGAGTATGAGGGCAAAGAGGTGGCGCTGGCCGGGCGGGTGATGTCGCTGCGCCGCATGGGCAAAGCCACCTTCGCCCACATTGCCGACGCCTCCGGCAAGATCCAGATCTATGTGCGCCTCGACCAGGTGGGGGAAAAGGCCTACGAGGTGTTCGAGCTGGTGGACATCGGGGACTTTGTCGGGGTCAAAGGGGAGGTCTTTCGCACCAAGACCGGCGAGACGACGGTGCTGGTCAAGGAATTTGCCTTGCTGGCAAAGAGTCTGCGCCCCTTGCCGATTGTCAAAGAGCGGGAGGTGGACGGTCAGCGCCAGGTGTTTGACCAGTTTGCCGACGTGGAGCTGCGCTACCGGCAGCGGTACGTGGACCTGGTGGTGAACCCGCAGGTGCGCGAGGTGTTTCTCAAGCGCACGCAGATTGTGCGGGCCATGCGGCGCTTCCTGGACGAGCGCGGCTACATAGAGGTGGAGACGCCGGTGCTGCAGCCCATTTACGGCGGAGCGGCAGCCAGGCCGTTCATCACTCACCACAATGCCCTGGACATGAAGCTCTACCTGCGCATTGCCGACGAGCTCTACCTGAAGCGCCTCATCGTCGGCGGTTTCGAGGGGGTGTACGAGATCGGCAAGGATTTTCGCAACGAGGGGATTGACCGCTCGCACAACCCCGAGTTCACGATGATGGAGCTGTACGTGGCCTATGAGGACTATTACTTCATGATGGAGCTGGTGGAGCAGATGATCAGCACCATCGCCGCCGAGGTCACAGGCAGCACCACCATCGTCTACCAGGGGCAGCGCATCGAGCTGAGGCCGCCCTGGAGGCGCCTGAAGATGTTCGATGCGCTGCGCCAGCACATCGGCCAGGACCTTTACCCCATGAGCCTTGAGGAGCTGCGGCAGGTGGCAGCCCAGCACGGCGTGCAGGTCGAGAGCTTCTGGGACAGGGGCAAGATCATCGACGAGCTGTTCAGTCAGTGCGTGGAGCCGCACCTGGTTCAGCCGACCTTCATCATGGACTACCCCATCGAGCTGTCGCCGCTGGCCAAGAAGCACCGGGACGACCCGCGGCTGGTGGAGCGCTTTGAGCCTTACATCGCCGGGCAGGAAATCGGCAACGCCTTCTCTGAGCTCAACGACCCTGTGGACCAGCTGGCCCGGTTCCAGGCACAGATGCGCCTGCGCGACGCAGGGTTCGAAGAGGCACAGGTCCTGGACCAGGACTACATCAGGGCCCTGGAGTACGGCATGCCGCCGACTGCCGGACTGGGCATCGGCGTGGACCGCCTGGTCATGCTGCTGACCGATTCCCACTCGTTGCGGGATGTGATCTTTTTCCCGCACATGAGGCCGGAGCATTGAGCAGACCATGAGTTACGAGCTCTTTATCGCCACGCGCCACTTGCGCTCCAAGCGCCGTACTGGGTTTGTCTCCCTGATCACTTACATCTCGGTCTTTGGCGTGATGATCGGGGTGGCAGCGCTCATCATCGTGCTCTCGGTGATGAACGGCTTCGAGAGCGAAGTGCGCTCGCGCATCGTCGGCTTTGACGCTCACCTGCGCGTGGGCACCTACCACGACCGCGGCATTGAGGACTACCAGAGCGTGGTGGCGCAGATCCAGGACCTGCCGCACATTGTCGGGATTTCGCCGTACATCGTGGACAAGGGCCTCATCCGCTCGGCGGAGAGCAGTGGCGAGGGAGTGGTGCTCAAGGGGGTAGACCAGGCCACCGTGGTGAAGGTCTCCGACCTGAAGCGCAACATTGTCTACGGCGCGCTGGAGTTGGGCATGACGCCAGGGGCAGAAGGGGAGCGGCCCTTGCCCGGGATTGTGTTGGGGTTCAACCTGGCGGACAAGCTGGTGGTGGGCATTGGCGACAAGGTCACAGTCATCAGCCCCGTGGGGGTCACCGGGCTGTTTGGCCCCATGCCACCAGTTATGCAGTTTCGAGTAACCGGGTACTTCCAGACCGGGCTGTACCAGTATGATGACACTTTTGCGTACATCTCCCTGGAGTCGGCGCAGAAGCTGTTCAGGATGGGGCAGGCGGTGACCGGACTGGAGTTGCGCCTGGACCAGCTTGCCAATGCGCGCTGGGTGGCGCAGCAGATCGATAGCAGGCTTGGCTACCCTTACCGCACTACCACCTGGTTTGACATGAACAGGAATCTGTTCTCCTGGATGCAGATCGAAAAGTGGGCCGCGTTCATTGTCCTCAGCCTGATCATCATGGTGGCGGCCTTTAACATCGCCAGCACCCTGATCATGATTGTCTTGGAAAAGACCAAGGAGATCGGCATTCTCAAATCGATGGGGGCCACCTCACGGAGCATCATGAAGATCTTTGTCCTGGAGGGGTTGATCACCGGCATGGTGGGCACGATCTTGGGGTGCGTGGCGGGCTATGTCCTGTGCTGGTCGCAGCTGGAGTATAAGTGGTTTTCCCTGCCGGGCGATGTCTACATTATCAGCTTTTTGCCCGTGCTCATGAAATGGACGGACTTTGTTTGGGTGAGCCTGGCGGCGATTCTGATCAGCTATCTGGCTACCCTGTACCCGGCGTGGAAGGCCTCGCGGTTGGATCCGGTGCAGGCCATACGGTACGAGTGAGCAATGGCGCAGCAGAAGCCGATCCTGGTGGCATCCAACTTGCACAAGAGCTATCCCATGGGGCGGGGGAGTGTGCATGTGCTGAAGGGCATCGACCTGGAGGTGAAAGAGGGGGAGATTGTGGCAGTGGTGGGGCCGTCGGGTGTGGGCAAGAGCACGTTGCTGCACATCTTGGGTGCCCTTGATCGGCCCACGGAGGGCCGGGTGTTCATTGACGGTCAGGACGTCTTTGCCCTGGACGATCGCGAGCTTGCTGAGTTTCGCAACAGGCGCACGGGTTTTGTGTTCCAGTTTCACCACCTCCTGCCGGAGCTGACGGCGTTGGAGAACGTCATTCTTCCGGGGATGATTGCAGGTCACTCGCGGCGGGAGTTGGAGGACCTGGGCATGACCTTGCTGGCCGAGGTGGGGCTGGAGCATCGCGCTGGCCATCGGCCCTCTGAGCTCTCAGGAGGCGAACAGCAGCGCCTGGCTGTGGCGCGGGCGCTCATCAATCGGCCCCAGCTTGTGCTGGCTGATGAACCCTCCGGCAACCTTGACCTGCAGTCCAGCCGGGCGCTGAACGCGTTGATGTGGGAGCTGAGCAGGAAACAGAACCGCACTCTGATTGTGGTGACGCATAACCTGGAGCTGGCGCGCCAGGCGGACCGCATCATCGAGCTCTACGACGGGCGCATCAAGGATAACACGGTAGTGAAGCGGCCATGATTATCTGTGACCTCTGCGGGGTCAATCCGGCTGCGTTCAAATTGACCCAGGTCATCAACGAGCAGCACACGGAACTGCACCTGTGCAAGCAGTGTGCGGAGGAGAAGGGTTTGGGCCTACCGTTCGGTGCGCTCCCATCTGCCTTTGGCGCGATGATTGTGGGTTTTCTTGGCGCGCAGCTTGCAGAGACCACCCGCACGGTGGGTTCGGTCAAATGCGAGCATTGTGGTATCACTAAGGGCGATTTTGAACGCACAGGACTTTTGGGGTGCGGCCGGTGCTATGAAACTTTCTATGAGGACCTCAAGTTTATTCTGCGGCGCATCCATGGGACCAACAAGCACATCGGTACGCGCCCGCCTGCGTTGCGGGAGGCCAAGGGGCATCCAGACCTGGAGCAATTGCGCCAGCGACTGCAGGAGGCGGTGGCGAAGGAGGAGTTCGAGGAGGCGGCGCGCCTCAGGGACTTGATCACCGATCTGGAGGCCCAACTCCGTCAGCACGCCAGGTCCAATCATGGAAGGCGATGAGGAGTACAGAGCGACTGGGGCAAAGACTGCTGCCACGCAGGCCATGGAGTTTCTTGAAGGGCACCTGTGCGCCTGGTTGGATGGCAGCGGCCCAGAAGCGGAGATCGTCATCACCAGCAGGGTGAGGCTGGCGCGCAACCTGCGAGGGGTGCGCTTTCCTGGCACTGCTTCGGCGGAAGAGCGGGCGGCGGTGCGCGCCCAGGTGGCTGCGGCGGTGGCCAAGAGCACGGCCCTGGGCCAGGGGCTGGAGATCCCGGTGGATCAGCTGTCGCCCCTCGACCGTAGGTTCCTCATGGAGCGGCGGCTGATCAGCCCCCAGCTTGTGGAACGCACCGAACAGGCCGCCGTGTTCGTGGACTCGGCCCAGAGCCTGGCGGTGATGGTGAACGAAGAAGACCACTTGCGCCTGCAGGCCATCTGGTCCGGCCTGCGCATCCAGCAGGCGTGGGAGACCCTCTCGGGGCTGGATGACGATTTGGCAGAGTCGCTGGATTATGACTTCTCAGAGCAATTTGGCTACCTCACCGCCTGCCCCACGAACACGGGCACCGGCATGCGCGTGTCCATCTTTGTGCACCTGCCGGGGTTAGCGATCATGGACGAGGTGGACAAGGTACTAAAGGAGCTGGCCGGCAGCGAGATCACGGTGCGCGGTTTTTACGGCGAGGGGAGTCGCGTGCAGGGCCATATCTTTCAGGTGTCCAACCAGCTCACCCTGGGGAGGGCGGAGAAGACGATTGTGAAGAGGATTCAGGGGATGGCGGAGCGTTTGGTGGCTTTGGAGCGCGAGGCCCGCGCCCGGCTGGCGCAAGAGCGGCCGCTGCGCCTGAAAGACGCCGTGTACCGGGCCTGGGCGGTGCTGGAACATGCGCACCTGCTCTCGTCGCTGGAATTGATGAACCTGCTGTCGGCAGTGCGGGTGGGGAGCGAGATGGGGCCGTTGCCGCCCATTCCTCGCCGCACCCTCAATGAGTTGCTGGTAGTGGCCCTGCCGGCCCATTTGCAAAAGCGCGCCGGCCAGCAGATGGAGGGCGAGGAGCGGGATGCCTACCGCGCCCGGTTCGTGCGCGAGTACTTGGGGATGTGAGATGAGGAGCCAGAGGAGTCGCCGACCCGGTGCCCGGTGGCGGGTGCGGGAGCAAGCGACCAGGAAATAAGGGAGTGGCTGCCATGAGAAACAACTTTTCCCAGCGGGTGCAAAGGGTCATCCAGCTATCGCGGGAGGAAGCGCGGCGGCTGGGACATGACCACATCGGCGCCGAACACCTCCTGCTCGGTCTGATTCGCGAGGGGGAGGGGCTGGCCGTGACCATTTTGCAGCGCCTGGGGTGCGACCTGGACGAGATCCGCACAGCAGTGGAGGATGCCCTGGGCGTGACCGGCGAGACCACTACCTACGGCAATATCCCTTTCACCCGCCGGGCGGAAAAGGTGCTAAAGATGGCCTACAACGAGGCCGAACGCTATCGTTCCGACATCATCGGCACCGAGCACCTGCTGCTGGCCCTGGTCAAGGAACGCGAGGACATTGCCAGCCAGGTGCTGCACACATTCGATGTCACTTATGAGGCGGTAGCCCAGGAGTTGGAGAATATTATGCAAGGCGGAATGTCTTCTGACAAGGAGCTCTCCTCGCAGCGGGGCTCCAAGACGCCGGCGCTGGACCATTTTGGCCGCGACTTGACGGAGCTGGCCCGTCGCGGGGAGCTGGATCCGATCATCGGTCGGGACGAGGAGATTCAGCGCGTGGCGCAGGTGTTGAGTCGGCGCAAGAAGAACAACCCGGTGCTCATCGGCGAGCCGGGCGTGGGCAAGACGGCCATTGCCGAGGGCCTGGCCCTGCGCATCGTGCAGAAAAAGGTGCCGCGCGTGCTGCACAACAAGCGCGTGGTAACCCTGGACCTGGGGGCCATCGTCGCCGGCACCAAGTATCGTGGCCAGTTCGAGGAGCGCATGAAGGCGATCATGAACGAACTGGTCAAGGCCAAGGATGTCATCCTGTTCATCGATGAACTGCACACCATCGTCGGGGCGGGCAGCGCCTCCGGCTCCCTAGATGCCTCCAACATGTTCAAGCCTGCCCTGTCGCGCGGCGAGCTGCAATGCATCGGTGCCACCACCTTGGACGAGTACCGGCAGTATATCGAGAAAGACGGGGCTTTGGATCGGCGGTTCCAGAAGATCATGGTCGACCCGCCCACGGCAGAGGAGACGCTGCAGATCCTCAAAGGGCTGCAGGACCGGTACGAGAAGCACCATCACGTCAAGTACACGGACAAGGCCATCGAGGCGGCGGTGCGCCTGTCCGAACGCTACATCACCGACCGCTACCTGCCGGACAAGGCTATCGACGTGATGGACGAGGCGGGCGCGCGGGTGCACCTGAACAACATCGTGGTGCCCAAGGCCATCACGGACCTGGAAGAGAAGATCAAGCGCCTGCAGAGCGAGAAAGAAGCCGTGGTGGCCAGCCAGAACTTTGAGCGCGCGGCGGTGCTGCGCGACCAGGAGAAGCGCCTGCTGCGGGAATTGGAGGAGGCGCGGAAGAAGTGGGAGGAGGAGGAGCAGAAGATCGTCGCCACCGTGCCAGAGGAGGAGATCGCCGCGGTGGTGTCGATGATGACCGGCATCCCGGTGCAGAAGGTGGCACAGTCAGAGTCCGAGCGCCTGCTGCACATGGAGGAGGAGCTGCGCACGCGCATCATCGGCCAGGACGAGGTGATCCGCGTGCTCACCAAGGCCATCCAGCGCACCCGGGCCGGGCTCAAGGACCCCAATCGCCCCATCGGCTCCTTCATCTTCCTTGGGCCCACCGGCGTGGGGAAGACGCAATTGGCCAAAGAGCTGGCTCGTTACCTGTTCGAAAGCGAACAGGCGCTCATCCGCATCGACATGTCCGAGTACATGGAAAAGTTCTCGGTGTCGCGTTTGACTGGTGCACCTCCGGGCTACGTGGGCTATGAGGAAGGAGGGCAGCTCACGGAAAAAGTGCGTCGTCACCCCTACTCGGTGGTGCTCTTTGACGAGATCGAGAAAGCCCACCCCGATGTGTTCAATATCCTGCTGCAGATTCTGGATGACGGCCGCCTGACCGATGGCCTTGGTCGACAGGTGGACTTTAAGAACACCATCCTCATCATGACCTCCAACATAGGCGCGCGCGAGATCCGCAAGACCGGTGGCTTCGGCTTTTCCAAGGGCGATGAGCGCTCTGACTATGAGAGCATGAAGAAGCGCATCATGGACGAAGTCAAACGCATCTTCAATCCGGAGTTTCTCAACCGGGTGGATGAGATTGTGGTGTTCCGGTCCTTGAACCTCAACGACATCGTCAAGATCGTCGACATTCTCATCGACGAGATGGCCATGAAGTTGCGGGACCGGGACATTGAGGTGGAGCTCACCAAGGGGGCGCGCGAGCTGCTGGCCACCAAAGGGTTCGACCCGGTGTTTGGCGCGCGGCCGTTGCGCCGGACCATCCAGAAGCTGGTGGAAGACCTCATTGCCGAGGAGATCCTGCGAGGCCGCTTTACCGACGGCAGCCGTATTCGCATCGGCCACAAGGGCGGCAAGCTGACGTTCACCGAGGTGGGACGCAAGGAGCCGCGGCGCGAAGGACCACGCGAAGAGGGACGGAGAGAGGTGGTCAGCAACTGAGAAGTGTTGGCACTCCGGACCTTTGCACCCGTTCCACAAGAATGAACAGTTGAGGTGCCCGAGTTCCTGGATCGGGCGCTTCTTTTTTCCTACGGGGGGCAGAGGGCGCACCTGTCTGTAGTCACGCCGGGTGAAGAAGTACTTGCATCTTGCCTTCTAGTTCCTTACATTTAGCCGCACTTCAGAGGAAGACAGGCTGACTATGGTGACCGTGGCACATGCGGCATTTATCGCTGATGCACATTTGCGGGGCACTGCAGACACCGCTGAACAGGAGAAGACACGGCGGTTGCACAGCTTCTTGACTCAGGCCGCACCGCACCTCGCCCTGCTGTGCATCTGCGGGGATCTGTTCGACTTTTGGTTCGAGTACCGGCACGCAGTGGTCAACCGCTACTTCCGCACGCTTCGCATACTGGCGGAGCTGGTGGAAGGCGGGACGCAGGTGCATTATGTCGCCGGCAATCACGACTTCTGGATGCGGGATTTCTTGGGGCAGGAAGTCGGGGTGACGGTCCATCGGCACAGCTTTCAGGGCGAGGTGGCAGGACAGCGCCTGTTCGTGTGCCATGGGGACGGCATTTATGCCCGGGACCGGGGCTACCGCCTGCTCAAGCGCCTGTTGCAGAACCCCCTGGCCGTGACCGCCTATAGGCTGGTCCATCCGGACATTGGCGTGCCAGTGGCGGAGTTCTTCTCTGCGCTGAGCCGCAACCACGGCGCTGAGCGCGAGTTCCAGGGACAGCAGGACTACCGTGCCTTTGCGCAGAACACCCTGGCCAAGGGTTACGACGTGGTCGTGCTGGCGCATACCCATGAACCCACCTGTGAGCCGCTCGCCTCCGGAGTGTACCTGAACCCGGGCGACTGGATCTCCCACTTCACCTTTGGCCTCATCGATGAGCAGGGGGTGTGGCTTAAGGCCTGGACCGGCGACCAGAGGTCCGTGGAGGTCGCGCATCTGCCGCTACCGGTCAGAAGCACGTGAGAGGGGCTCACTCAGGCCCGGGAGAGGGAGACAGGCTCTTGAGACGAATCATCGCGTGTGAGGGTGCATGAAGAGAAAGATTCGACGTTCATTGTCCGCTACCTTTGCTGAAGGCGAGGCTCCCAGTGAAAAGCGGCGCCCGCTGCGGTATGTCTATGTCGTGCTGGTGCTGGGCGTCGTGGCGTGTGCTGCCTATCTGTTCATTCTCTCCCGGCAACTTCCTTCCTTGCAGCAGTTGGAGGAGTACAACCCTGAGCTTGCCACCAAGCTCTACTCCGCCGATGGGCAGGTCTTCAAAGAGTTTTTTGTCAAGAACAGAGTGCTGGTGCCCCTTGCCCAGATGCCGGATCATGTTTGGCAGACCGTGTTGGCCTCGGAAGACCACCGCTTCTTTCGCCACTGGGGCGTGGTGCCTCAGCGCTGGGTCAAGGCGGCGGTGGGCGGTATTTTCCGGCTGCGGACGCCACGGGGCGTGAGCACGATCACTCAGCAGCTCGCCCGCGACCTCTATTTGACCAAGGAAAAGTCAATTAGCCGCAAGATCAAGGAGGTGCTGACCGCTATCCAGATCGAGCGCACCTACAGCAAGCGCGAGATCCTGGAGATGTATCTGAACCAGTCGTATTTGGGTCCTGGCGTCTACGGTGTTGAAGCTGCGGCACAGTACTACTTTGGCAAGCATGCCCAGGAGCTGAGCCTGCCTGAGGCGGCGCTGTTGACGGCCCTGCTGCCCAATGCCGGATACTATTCGCCATTCAAGTACCCGGAGCGGGCCATGAACAGGCGCAACTTGGTGCTGCGCCGGACCAGGGAGATGGGTTACATCAGCGAGGAGCAATATCGGGAAGCCATCGCCTCGCCGCTGGGAGTGGTGAGCCGTGAGCCTGCGGAGGAGGAGGAGTTGGCCCCCTATTTTGCCGAGCACGTGCGGCGTGAACTCATCGCCCGCTATGGCATGGACATCTACACTGGTGGGTTGCGGGTGTACACGACCCTGGACACCAGAGTTCAGGCGTGCGCCAACCGTGCTATCGCCGCACACATTCGCGCGGTGGAAAGCCGGCAGCGGGCGTGGATCCTGGCCCACCCCGAGAGCGAATTCGCGAAGCTGGTGCCACCGTCGCTGTTGAAGCGGGTCGGAGTGCGGACGCTTATGCGCGACCGCGCGTTTGTGGATTCGCTGCTCAGCGAGAAGGCAAAGGTGCAGGTGGCGCTGGTGGCTATCGAGCCGAGCACTGGGCATATCCTGGCCATGGTGGGGGGGCGGGATTTCCGCGACTCGGAGTTCAACCGGGCAACGCAGGCCCACAGGCAACCAGGCTCGGCATTCAAGCCGTTTGTCTACCTGGCGGCCATCGACAACGGCTACCCGCCTTGCTACGAGCTGTTGAACCAGCCGGTGGTGCTGGATGTGCCCGGGGGCAAACGCTGGACCCCCTCCAACTATGATGGCTCCGTGGGAGGCAAGACGACTCTGCGAGAGGCACTGGCCAGATCGCTCAATCTGGTCACGGCCCGTCTGGTGCTGGAGGCGGTGCCTCCGGAGGTGGTGGTAGAATATGCCAGACGGCTGGGCATCACCACACCGCTGGTGCCGGTGCCCGCCATGGCGCTGGGTTCGGAGACGGTGATCCCCATTGAGATGGCGGCGGCATTTGGTGCATTTGGCAATCGGGGGGTGCTGATGCGGCCGGTGGCCATTTTGCGCGTGGAAGACAAGTTCGGCAACGTGCTGGAGGAGTATCGCCCGGTGCCGCAGGAGGTGCTGTCGGAGGGGAGCGCCTACATCATCACCGACATGATGCGCAGCGTGTTGGACATGGGACGGGGCACGGGCCGGCTCGCGCGCACGGTGTATGGCTTCACTAGACCTGCCGCAGGCAAGACCGGCACTACCAACGACTTTTCCGATGCCTGGTTTGTGGGCTTTACCCCCCAGATTGTGGCCGCCGTCTGGGTGGGGGTGGACGACCCCTCCGTGACCCTTGGCGGAGGGCAGTCAGGTGCGGTGGCCGCCCTCCCCATCGGGGCGCCGTTCATGAAAGCAGCACACGACACCCTCGAACTACCGGTGGTAGACTTTGAAATGCCTCCCACCGTGGCCCGGGTAGAAATCTGCAACGACACCAAGGAGCTAGCCACAGAGTCCTGCCCAGAGATTACGGAGGAAGTATTCCCGGTACAGCAGGCGCCGCGGACCTACTGCAAGAAGCACAGCGGACAGCCGCTTCAGCCCCAGGAGGCGCGCGACCAGGGGGCAAAACGCAAAGTGCGCTTTTGAGTCCCGGCCAACTCTCCACGGTGTAACCTCCTCCGCTGGCCGACCCGGGCGGGGCGTACGCCAGCCGGGTGAGGACCATCAGCAGGCAGAGGGGCGAGAACCCTGTTCTGGCGCTCGAGCAGGCGCAGCGGAGCTCCTCCTGCCTGCGGGCCATCCTCGGCCAGGCGTGGGGCCACACAGAGCGAACAGCTGCCAGCATGGAGGGAAATGCCTTGATACGTTTATTGATTCTCCTGGCGCTTGTCAGCGCGCTTGTGGGCTCTGCAGCCAGTCGCGGGCAGCTGAGCGCGCAAGAGCCTCTGGCCGTGGTGGCCACCACGCCCACGGGTCCGGTGTCCTCCCTGGCCGACTGCCGCACGATTCTGGTCACCTTCAACCAGCCTATGGTCCCGTTGCAGGGGCTGGCCGAAGTGCTCACCGAGGGTCCGTTGCTCCTCTCGCCGCCAGTGCCCGGCCTGTACCGCTGGCTGGGAACCACCACCCTGGCCTTCGTCCCTAAGGACACGCTTCCCTATGCCAGTCGCTTCGTTGCCACAGTGCCTGCCGGCCTCACCTCGGTGAACGGGGCGTCGTTGGCGCAGGCGGCGGTATGGGAGTTCGAGACGCCTCGTCCCCAGCTCAGACATGTCTACCCAGAGCATGGTGCCACCGGCGTGCCGCTGGCAACCGAGGTGGTTCTCTATTTCAATATGCCGATGTCGGTGGCCGGCGCCACGCCTTACCTTGCTTGGAAGGAGCGCAAGGGTGGTCGTGCCGTCCAATTTACTGTGCGCCACCCGAGCCCGCGAGAGATCGAACGCGACTGGCGCGTGCAAGGGGACAGTTCTACTGTGCTCATTCTCAGCCCGGAGCGCCCGCTGCGTCTGCAGACCAGCTATGTCGTGGTGCTGCGCGAGGGCCTGCTGGCTGCCCAGGGGGATCTGGGGCTGAGAGGAACCGAAGAGCTCACGTTCCAGACGCATGGTGCGCTACGCCTCGTCGAGCTGAAGGAGCGGATCCGGCACAACCCGCAGGAGGCACTCTCCTTCCACTTCACCAACCCGGTGAGGCCTTGTGACCTCGTGCGCCACCTTCACTTTACCCCGCCGGTGGCGATTCCGGAAAGCTATGCCGAACGAACCTACGCCAGCGAGGTGGTCGAGCTGTGGCTGGATCTCATGCCTGACACCAGCTATGAAGTGCTGATCGACGATTCGCTGCGTGACGTGCACGGCAACCGCCTGGCAAGAGCGGCGCAGCTAACCCTGACCACCGGGCCGTACCCCAGCACACTGATCATGACCAGCGGACCCGGGGTACTGGAAGCGTTGGGGGACCGCCGCTATCCGATGGAGTATGTCAACCTGCCGAGCGTGCGCTTGCAACTGGGCAGAGTGCTCCCCGATTCGCTCGTCCCGCTGCTCCTCAGGCCCGATCTTTTCAGCTCCTCCTTCACCCTTCCGGCAAGCTCCTTTCTGGTGGACCGCATCTGGAATCTTCCTGGGAAACGCAACCAGCGCAAGCTTGTCCCCATCGACATCGATTGGGTCTTGGGCGGTGCCAAGCACGCACTGGTGTTCGTCCAGGTGGACAACTTATTACCCGATCTTAAGCATGAGGTCTGCAAGGCGCTCCTGCAGGTCACCGAGCTGGGCGTGAGCGCCAAGTTTTCCCCCTCCGACGTATTGGTGTATGTGACGCGCCTCGCAGACGCCAGTCCCGTGTCTGGGGCCATAGTCGAGCTCCGTGGGGATGACAACCGCATCTACCACCGGACGGTCACGGACGCGCGAGGGGTAGCCGTTGCGCCGGGATGGCGGGGGTTGAAGATCGTGCCGGCTAACGTGTGGGAGAAGCCGCGGGTGTGGGTGCTGGTGTACCACGGGCGTGACGTTGCCTACACCGGCTCGGATTGGGGAACTGGCATCTATCCCTATCGTTTTGGCATTGACTACGATTGGCGGGCAGAGCCCGAACGCTATGAAGGAGTGGTCTTCACCGACCGCAATCTCTACCGCGCCGGCGACACCGTGCACGTCAAGGTCATCCTCCGGGAAAAAGTCCGCGCCGAATGGCGTGTCCCTGGTGCACTCAGGCCGCAGGTGAAGATTTACGACTCCCGGGGGCAGAAGGTCTGGGAGGAGGTATTGGAGCCGAACGGGTTCGGTTCGCTGGCCGTTGACTTTCCTACGGTGCCAGACGCCCCCTTGGGGTACTACCGGGTGACCGTGGATAGTTCTGCAGGGCCCCCGCCCAAGGGTGAGTACCGTCAACCTCTGGCCGAGGGCGTCTTTCGCGTGGAGGCGTTTCGGCCCGCCGAGTGTGAGGTGAAGGTGCGGCCTGATCGGCCCGCGTATGTCCTCGGCGACACCCTGTGTGCCACAATCAGCGGTGCCTATTTGTTTGGCGGCGCCATGTCTCAGCACCCTGCAGAGTGGTGGGTGCGCCTGGCGCCGGGCAACTTTTCGCCTTCCGGCTACGAGGGATACTTCTTCGGCGTGCAGGATTGGATGGTTGCCGAGGAGGGAGCAACAGTGCCGCGCATCCGCACCATTTCTTCAGGCACGGCAAAGCTGGACAAGAGCGGCACCTTGCGGCTTGCCACCTGCCTCGGAGGGTTCTCCGCGCAAGGACCGGTGCAGGTGAACATCTCTGCCGACGTCGAAAGTGCCAGCAGACAGCACGTGAGCACTACGGCCTCTGTGCCCCTGCACCCAGGGGAGTACTATGTGGGCATCCTGCTGGGCTCCATCATGAGGCGGGAGGGCCAGCCGCACAGCTTCCGCATTGTTGCCTTGGACCCCAAGGCGAAGCCGGTCCCAAACCAGCGGGTGCGTGTCACCGCGGTCCATCGGCAATATCACTCGGTGCGCAAGGCTGGCATTGGCGGCCGCTACGAGTGGATCACTGAGCCGCTGGACACGCCTGTTGACTCGGCCGTGGTGGTTACCGGGCCTGAGCCGGTAGAACTCTCTTTCGTGCCGATGAAGGCTGGGTTCTACATCCTCCGCGCTGAAGCAGTGGACCGGCGCGGGAACACGCTGGTCACCTGGGCGCCTCTGTACGTGAGCGGCAAGGCCTATGCGGCATGGGAGCGGAGGGATGATGACGTTGTTGAACTTGTGCCGGAGCGGCCATCATATCGGCCCGGCGAGGTCGCCACAATCCTGGTCAAGTCGCCGTTCGAGGAGGCCGAGGCGCTGGTTACGGTGGAGCGCGAAACGGTGTTGCGCCATATGTTGCTGCACTTGCGGGGCACGGCTCCGCGCATAGAGGTCCCTCTGAGTGAGCAGGATCTGCCCAACGTCTTTGTTTCGGTGATTCTGTTGAAAGGGCGCACGGCCAGCCACGTCTTTTCTGCCCAAGGGGAGGATTTGGGCCGGCCCGCTTTCAAGATCGGCTACGTCGGCACCAGCGTGGATCCGGCCACGAAGCATCTGCAAGTGGAGGTGATGACCGACCGCAAGGTCTACGCCCCGGGGAGTGAGGCCACCGTGACTGTGCGCCTCACCGATGCGGCAGGCCTTCCGCTCGGCGGCGAAGTGACTCTGGCAGTGGTGGATGCGTCGGTCTTGGCAGGTTACCGCCTGCCCGATCCGTTTCCGGCCTTCTATGGGCCACGACCACTTAGTGTGCAGACAGCGGAAACAAGGCTGCATGTGGTGGAGCAGCGCAACTACGGAGAGAAGGGTGAGGACCGCGGCGGTGATGCTGGTGAGGCCCGGGGCATAGCCGCACAGGTTTTGCGCTCGCGCTTTGTGCTCACCCCTTACTGGAATCCTGCCCTTCTCACGGACGAGCGTGGTGAGGTCACAGTTACCTTCCGCCTGCCGGACAACCTCACCCGTTTTGTGGTCATGGCAGTGGGGCAGACCACTGACAGCCGCTTTGGCGCCGGTGAGGCCGAGCTGATGGTGGACAAGGACCTGTTGGTGCAGCCGGCTCTCCCGCGCTTTGCCCGGGTGGGAGACGTGTTTGAGGCAGGCGCCGTCGTGCACAATCAGACCTCGCGAGAGGGACGCGTCGAGGTGGGCATGGAGGTGCAGGGGTTGGTGCGCAAAGGCAAGGGGATTGCCCAGGTGGCAATCGGGCCAGGCGAGGCAAAGGAGGTGCGGTTCCCGGTAGAGGTGCGGCAGACAGGAGTGGCGGTGGTGACTTTTTCGGCGCGGATGGGGCTGCTCACCGACGCGGTGAGGGTGTCAATCCCGTTACAGGAACCCCATGGGCGCGAGAGTGTTGCCACTTCGGGGCGCACCACCGGCAAGGTAAAGGAGGCCCTCATCGTCCCGGCCGATTGCGTGCCCGGCACCGGCAGCCTCGAGGTGTGGGCGTCCTCGACCGCTATGACCGAGTTGGCGGCTTCGGCCGAGTACCTGCTCACCTACCCATACGGTTGCCTTGAGCAGCGTGTCTCTGCGGTGCTGCCGATGATCGTGGCCGGTGACCTTCTGCGCGCTTTCCAGCTCCCCGCATTGGAGGGGGAGGATTTTGTGCAGGTGGCCCTGCAGACTATTGAGGAGTTCAAGAAGTATCAGCTTCCCGATGGCGGGTTCTCGTATTGGGCCGGCCAGCTCCGCGTCTCGCCTTTTGTCTCCGCCTATGCGATGTACGCCCTGGTGGAGGCGCGGGCTCGCCGGTTCAAGGTGGACGAGAAGATGTTCCGCCAGGGATTGCAGTACCTGCGGGAGTTCCTGCGCGAGATGTACGGCGCCTCGCCCTATGCGCTGCCCGAGCGGGCGTGGTTAGCCAGCAAGGTGTTGGCCGCCTATGTGCTGGCAAGAGCCGGGGAGCCGGACAGGGGATACCTTGACCACTTGTACGAGCAACGGGCGCGTCTGCCTTTGTTGGGCAAGGCAATGCTGCTGAGGGCACTGGTGAGCGCTGGCATGGCCAAGGAGGGCCAGAAAGAGCTCGCCGACTTTTTGCAGAACGCGATCCGTGTGGACCCCACCACGGCGCATTTTGAGGAGGAAGAGCCTGGCGACCTGGTTTGGATCTTCCACTCCGACGTGCGCAGCACAGCCGCGGTGCTGGAGGCGCTCCTGGAGGCCCGCGGGGGCTTCCCCTTGGACCATAAGGTAGTTGAATGGCTTCTGGCGCAGCGCAAGAACGGGCCGTGGCGCACCACGCAAGAGAACGTCTTCGCCCTGTTGGCTCTGGCTCGTTACTTTGGCATCTATGAGCAGGAGGTGCCCAATTTCAAGGCCCAGGTAGCCGTCGGCGGGCGGGCCTTGCTCAGCGAGACATTTGCTGGGCGCGAGCTGGCGCTGAAAAGAGCTTCCTTTGGCCTGGATGAGTTTCCCAAGGGCAAGCGCCTGTCCGTTGAGGTGGAAAAGTCCGGCACCGGCCAGCTGTACTACGGGCTGCACATGCAGTACCATCCGCTGGCGCCGCCCGCCACCCGCGATCAGGGGCTGACGGTGGTGAAGGTCATCACCCCGGTTTCCGGGGCCGGCACCGGCTCCGCCTTCGCCGCCGGCGCGTTGCTTAAGGTGGAGCTGAAGCTCATCACCCCCCAAGGACGCGCATTTGTGGTGGTGGACGACCCCCTCCCCGCGGGGCTTGAGGCGGTGAATGTCTCCCTGCAAACCGCCTCGGCCGAGGCTGCCCAGTTGGACCAGATCGGAGCCGGGCAGGGCTCTTGGTGGGGAAGCTTCAGCCATGTGGAGCTCCACGACGACCGCGTGGTGCTCTATGCCGACTACTTGCGCCCGGGGGTGCATACGTACACGTACTTGGCCCGCGCCACAACCATAGGGGACTTTGGCCTGCCCTCCACCTACGCCGGGCAGATGTACGAACCTGAGGTGTTCGGCACGTTGGCGGGCCGCCGGGTGACCGTCCGCGCCGCGCAGTGATGGGTTCGGAAATGGCGTGCCGGAGATCACTCGGGGCATGAGAAACAGATGATGCGTTTGGGGCAGACAAAGACGCTGGTGGGAGTCTTGCTTGCCGCCATTGGAGCCACCGCCTTGGGCTTGGCGCTCGTGCCTCTGCCAGGCGCTCTCCGGTGCCGCGCCAGTGGGGGCGCGCTGCTGCTTACCGATCGCCACGGGCGTCCGCTCCAGGAGCGGGTACTGGGGGAAGGGCGCGGGCAGTGGGTGGAACTCGCGGAGATCTGCCCCCGTCTGGCGCAGGCGACCGTGGCCGTTGAGGACCACCGCTTCTACCGGCATTGGGGCATCGATCCCCTCGCGTTAGTGCGGGCCTCGCTCCAGGCTGTCCGTAACAGACGGATTGTCTCTGGTGCCTCTACTCTGACGCAACAGTTGGCCCGACGCCTCTATCGTTTGCCCAGACGGTGGTGGGCCAAGCCGCTGGAAATGGCCCTGGCCGTGCGGTTGGAGCTTGCCCTGAGCAAGGAGGAGATTCTCACCCAGTACCTGAACCGCGTGGCCTATGGCAACAACACCGTGGGAGTCGAGGCGGCCGCGCGCCTCTACTTTGCCAAACCGGCTCTCTATCTCACCTTGCCGGAGGCGGCTCTGCTGGCGGGCTTACCCCAGGCGCCCGCGCGCCATGACCCTTTTCGCTACCCAGACCTGGCCAAGGAGCGGCAAGCCCAGGTTCTGCGCGCCATGCTTCGCCAGGGCATGATCGACAGCGCAACCTATGCCCAGGCACGTGCTGCCAAACTGACTTTTGCGCCCCCTCAGCGCCATTTCTCCGCCCCGCATTTCTGCGACTGGCTGGTGCACAACCGCCAGCGCCGGGGGATTCCGGAGCAAGGCGTTGTCCGCACCACCATTGACCTGGCCTTGCAGCAGCAGATTGAGCTCCTCCTCAGCAGTCATGTGCAGCTATTGGCAGGGAGAAACGTGACCAACGCCGGGGCCCTTGTTCTCGACAACGAGGACGGCGCGGTGCTGGTCATGGTGGGTTCGGCCGACTATTTTGACGAGGCGCACCAGGGGCAAGTCAACGCCTGCCTCAGCCTGCGGCAGCCCGGCTCGACGATAAAGCCCTTCACCTACGGCCTGGCGTTGGAGCGGGGCCGCACCGCGGCGGACATCCTGCCGGATCTGGAGACCCATGCCGTCACCGCGGGAGGTGACTTTCGCGTGCACAATTACGACCGCATGTTCCACGGACCTGTGCGGCTGCGCGTCGCCCTTGCATGTTCTTACAACGTGCCGGCAGTGCGAGTGCTGGAGGAACTGGGCACCGATCTCCTGCTGGCCAAGCTGCGAGAAGCCGGCTTTCTGAGCCTGTCGAGGCCTGCCAGCCACTACGGATTGGGACTCACACTCGGCAACGGGGAAGTCTCCCTGTTGGAGCTGAGCCGGGCCTACTGTGCTCTTGCCAGCGGCGGTAAGCTTCGTCAGGAAAAAGTGCTGTTGGCGGAGCCCAGGAAGGACGAAGGGGTGCAGCTATTCTCCCCACAGGTCGCCTACCTGCTCACGCACATCCTGGCAGATCGGGAGGCCAGAATGCCCGCCTTTGGAGAGGGCAATGCCCTGGAACTGCCCTTTCCTTGCGCCGCCAAGACCGGCACCTCCAAGGACTATCGGGATAACTGGGCGGTCGGCTACACCAGCCGCTACACAGTGGGCGTGTGGGTGGGCAACTTTAGCGGTGAGGCCATGCAAAAAGTTGCCGGCATCACCGGTGCAGGGGTCCTGTTTCGTGACATCATGCTGCTGCTCCATCGGAATGGCGCACCTGGGCCGTTCATGCGACCCCCAGGCCTGGTGGAAAAAGAGGTTTGTGCGCGCTCCGGAGCACTGCCCGGCCCATTCTGCACAGGGACGGTGCGAGAGCTTTTTGTTGCCGGCACCGAACCTACGCGCGCATGTAGTGTTCATCGCCCGTTCGTCGTCGCTGGCCAGGAGAACAGGGTGAGGGTGTATGAGGTCTGGCCTCCGCAGTACGAGCACTGGTTGGTGAGCGCCGGCTTGCCCCCACCGCCAGAGCCATCGACCCCTGAGCCCCAGGAGGCCCCGGCTGCTGCAGCCGCGCCCGTCATCACTTTCCCCGATGAGGGGGATATCTTTGCGCGCGATCCGGTGCTGCGGCCGGAGTTCCAGACGCTCGAGCTGCGGGCTGTTGTGCCGCGCGGCGTGGTGCGGCTCTCCTGGTGGGTGGACGATGTCCTGCTGTGCACGGTGGGTTACCCCTTTGGTGCACGCTGGCCGCTGGTGCCAGGAACACATCGTCTGCAAGTGACGGCTGAAGCAGGTGGGCAGGTGCTGGTGAGCCGACCGGTGCGAATCACCGTGCTCTGAGTCTTGCCTCGCTCAGGTGACCAAGCGGAAAAGGCGGCCACCACCGGCCTTGAGCAGGATAGCTACGTGACGGCTGGGCTCGTCCGGAGAAAAGCGCACCACCATCCGGGCTGCTCCTTCTGGCGCGACTTCCTCCAATCCCTTCACCCGCTGGCTGAAGAACAGGGTCGGCTTTGACCCCCGTGAGAAGTTGCGATTCAGCACCATAAGGTAGTGCTCCCTGCGGTGCTTGCCGCGAAAGAACGTCACCGTGATGTATCCACCGTCGATGCGATAGACGGTCCCTTCCAGGTTCACCCGCTCTCCGCCTAGCGGCACGGGGTCGCTATGGTAGACGGCATAGCACGAGGTGCGTGTGAGGATCGGTGACCACGCACCTGCGAGGTCGTTGATCTCCCTGATGACCCTGGCCGCAGGGGGAAGGGGCCAATGGGCCGTACTCCAGGCGTGGAGCGTGCCCCAGTCCAGCACGTACTCCAGACCTGTGGCCCCATGCGCCAGCAGGCTCATAGCCTGGAAGCGCAGATAGTGGTCACGGAGCGGGCTGTCATCGGTGCTGGGTGCCGCGTGCACGATGCCCCACCATTGTAGACGGGTGGCGATGGCTGTACGGCGCATTTCGGCCAGATGGCGGAAAAAGTCGGAAGCAGGTATGCCCCCCTCGATGCCGCGTTGCCCGAACTCGAAAATGTCGGGCTTCAGCTTCTCCGTGGAGATCGGCGCGGACGGTGAGAAACGGATGGCCAGCAATGCGCGGTGCTGGCGGTCCTCCAGTGCCAAATGCCGCTTGAGAGCCGCAGCGCGAGCCAAAAGCGAGGTGTCGGACACAGCGCCGAGCCAGTACCCGGCGCAGGCAGGATGGTCGCGGCAGACCTTGATCATCCTGTCGGCCCGCTGCAGCACCGAGTCTAACGGCACTCCCGGATTGAGAAAGTCGGGGTCGCCCACGAAGAGCCGCAGACCCGACCTTTGCGCTGCGTCCAAAAGGGGGCGGAAGACGTCGACTTCGGCGGAACTGACTGCCCCGTGCGTGAAGCCGAAGTGCGACAGAGTTGCTACCGCCTCTCTGGTGCGCTCTGTGACCTGCGGGCTTGAGGCAATGACCGTGACCGGTTCGCTTGGCCGAGGTGCACAGGCGAACCCCACGAGTGCAGTAATCGTTGCCGCCCTCAGGGTGCGCGCGGGCAACCTCAGGAGCAGGCTGCCGCCACGACCATAACCCGTGACCCCGCGCGGGCAGTTACCGCGCCAGCACCTGCAGGGCACGATGGGCAGCCTCCAACAGGGGTTGTGCGGAGATCGAGGAGCCGACTGCTGCGCGCATCCAGGCCTCGGGGGTAATTGAGCCCAGGCGGCACATGCGCTCCATCTCCTGGCCCAGGTTCTTGCCGGCAAGGTACTGTTCGATCTGGAACGCGATGATGTGCCCAAGCGGATAATCCGGCAGGTAGAGGCCCGCATCGATCATGTGCGAGTAGATCGCCAGCAAGGTCACGTCCTTGTGCCCCACCACGGGGGCGTAGAACTCGTTCCATACCTCGCGGGCGATGGCCATGGTGGCCTCTTTGAGTTCCGCGGCTGTGGCTTTGGGATGGTCATACATCCAGTGCCAGACGCGCATGTCCACCAGCGCGACCCCGGCGATCTCGTAGGTAGCCCACAGGTTGTCCAGAGCGCGAAGGTGTTCTGCTTCAGGGTCCTTGTGGCGCAGCCCTAACAGTTCCAGGTCACGCGCCTGGAACACGAAAGCAAAGGCCTCGGTGAAAGCAGTGTTGGGCACCCCACGCAGGAGGGTGAAGTCAACCTTGTTGAGGGAAAGAACCTGTTCGCAGTTGTGCCCCAGTTCGTGAATGGCGATGTTGTAGCCCTTGTAGTTCATGCCGGTGCCAGGGATGCGCGTGCGCAGGTGCGCCTTGTCGGCCCGGCGGCCTGGTTCCCAGGCGTGGCCGGCACCCCGCGCCGGATCGACCACGATCCGTTCGCTAAGGAAGCGCGCCTGTTCCGGGGAGAACCCCAGAGCACCAAGAATCCTGGGGAGGTCGCGTTCAAAGGCCTGGGCGTTGGGGTACTTGCGGGCCACCATCTTGTCCAGCTCGGCCTCGGCATAGGCACCGCGCGGCTTGAAACCATTGTACCAGATGTCAAATGGCTCCAAAGGCCTTCCCAGCCGCTTCTCTATCAGTTGCGCCGTGCGCGCAACCTCCGGCGAACTCAACACCTGCGTGAACAGCGCCTCGACCGTGGCCTCTGGAATCTCCCTATCGCGCTGAAACCGGCGGTCCATGAGCGTGGGCATGGTCGGATAGTACGGGTCTGCCTCTCGTTCGGCCCGAAAGATGTCGAGCAGGTGCTCGTAGCGGCGATTGGGTTCCGGGGTGGCCTCCACGTTCGCCGGCGGAGGCGTGCCCTCAACGTCCTGCACTGCTGCCGGCATCACCGTGTTGCTCACGGGTTTCCAATCCACCCCCGGATTGTTGATCACCACCGCCGGAATCTCCTGGGCGATGATCCGCTCCATGATGCGCTGAATCATCCTCTGCCTGGCCAGACCGTCGGCATTGGCGTACTGGGCCTTGAGCTCGTCGCGCAGGTTCCAGTGGCTGATGAGCTTCATGCCAGGGGGAAAGAGACGCTGCCCATCCTCGGTCAACACGTGGTGCATGAAGATGTTGTAGTTGTTGATATAGTCGTCGGCGCTTACGTAAGCCTGGCTAAGCCGTTGGTTGACCGCTGCCGGCACGCGAGCGGAAAAGGTTTGGGCCAGACGTGCCTGGGCCCAATGCTCGCGTGTCCAGCTCGGGCCCAGGGCCAGCCGCTCCTCAAGCGTGGACAGGGGGAAGTTGAGCAGCACCACAAAGGCAATCCGTTTTTGGAACAGGTCCTCCATGAGGTGAGCAGCCGGGCTGAACTCGGCAAAGAGGTAATCGACCGGCAGGATCGGCCCCACGTCCAGATCTAGGGGTTGGCGCAGCTCCCGTCCCATTTCCGCGAAGTGGCCAAAGATACTCTCAAAGTTCTGCTCGTACCGCCGGGTCACCTGTGCAAGGGTGGCGGTGTCGGCAATGAACTGCTCGTTGCAGAAGGACATGAACGCCTCGGGGGGTCCGTCCTGCTGCTGCCACATCTGCGCCACCTGACGCACGCCGCGCTCGATGCGCTCCCGCTGCCCCTCGCCATGCTTGGCCACCAACTCGGAGACCACAGCCGCGATATGCCGATCCTGGACATAGTGCATATCGTTCACTCCTACCTTCCTGATGCACGAACTGAGCGCCAGAAGAATGCCTGCCGCCACACACGCGCATGATGAGCTCCTTGCCATGGACATCTCTCCTCCAATGCACCACCTTATCAGGGAACTGGCGTCACACTGGTGAACTTGCCACCACGACGCATCAAGTCGTTCCACCTCGAGGTTGCGAGGCGCAACGGGCTACTACCTTTCGGGCAAAACGCCGCAAAAGATCACAATCCCCTTCTGACTTGTCCGTAAAAACCACCAGGATGAACCGAGCTCCGTTGGCAAGGTGAATGATGCCCGCATCGTGTCGCTTGCTCTCCACCAATCCCTGTTTGCTCCACAACCGGGCGCTTTTGGGTACAACCCCGGCCAAGAACACGTCGGCCGGATCTGGCTTGCGTCGCATGAGCTTGAGCATCGCCTCGCACGCGCGCCTGCTCACCACTCTCTTCTCCGCGATCAGATAAAGAAGCAAAGCGGTCTCGTCTGTAGTCAGCTTGTTGCTGTTCTCATAGTTCGGGTCCTGCCGTGCACCCAAAAGCTGCAAGTCCCTGCCAAAGGGGTCGCCATCCCAGGTCTTCTGGCAGGCATTGACGCTAGTGAACCCCAGGCTGCGGAAGTAGCGGTTCATCCAGGTGCGTTTGTAGACGAATTCCTCGTACGCGAGACCTTGGAGGGAGTCCCCGGAGGTGGTGTGAGTGAGGCGGTCGACAATGCGGTTGGTGGCTTGATTGTCGCTGATTTCGATCATAAGCGCAAGGTCGCGGCGCAGAGCCCGATTGAGGCGCAACATCCCCTCTTGTACCTGGTGGTAGGCGGCGACCATGTAGAAGGCCTTGATCACGCTGGCGGGATAGGCTTTCTCACTGCCGTGGTAGGAGGCTATCTTTGGCATACGCACGTCGCCCAGGTCAATCAGAGTGGCCCAGAGCACCCTTTTTCCTTCCGCAGTGGGGCCGCACTCTCGCAGGGCTTGCTCGGCTGCCTCCGTCAGGAACTCCTGTAAAGGCGCCCATGGCCGCGGCTCAGTCAGGGCCTCCCGCGTGCTCTCCTTGGGTATCGTCTCGGAAGGATATGGCCCATGCTGGCAGCCAACGACGGCCACGAGGACGGTCAGCACTGCGAAACGTAAATGCGACGGCAACACCACTACCTCCTTCGGGCGAAGGGGCTTTACACTACCCTTGAGGCGAAGTGCCGGTTAAGATCACCGGGCGCAGGATTTCCCAGGCCGCGCCCTGGGCGGTTGACCCTGTGGGCCCCTAGCTACGGGGTCTGGCCGCCGAACATCAGTCCCAGCCTAAAAGAGAGGCCTCCCATCTCCTGGGCCGTGAGAGAATAAAGTGCCCCTCCGTAGCGGATAGAGAGGTCCTCGGACGCCGCCAGCATGTAGCCCGCCCACGCCTGCAAGGCGACAAACTCTACCAACTGGAAGCGCATGCCCGCGCATGGCTCCAGGCAAAAGAACGCTTTGCTTGCCTTGTGTTTGCCCGACTCGTCCTCGATCTCGACCGAATAAGCTCCGCCGCCTAGCAGGCACCCTGCCGAGGCGGTGAGGCGTCCCCGGCGACTGATGTACTCTGCCAGCAAGCCACCGTAGCCATAGTCGACCTTGAGAGAGTGCTCTTGACCGCCGACCAGAGCAGAGGTCCGGGCCGAGGCGCCGGCGCCGAGACCGCCGATGCGGGAATGCGCGAAAAAGGCGTAACCGGCTCCGCCGGCACCGCGCATGAAACCAGGCAGGGAAGGCACACCCAGTCTGCGGGCCAGCTGGTCAATGCCTCGACTATCGAACTCCTTGAAGCAGAAGAAAGGCCCGCCGCCTCCCCCGGCAGTGGCGCCAGGGCGTGGAAGAGCCAGCGAGCCATGGGCCAAAACCAGGAGAAAAGCAGATGCCATGACAAAAACAACGCCACGAGAGGTGCGCATAGGCCCTCCACTGTTGGCTCCTACTGCTGTGCTCGAGCCAGGGCTTGAGGTGCTGCAATTTAACACTATTTGTGCAGTATGTCAAGGGGAGAGAAGGTCGGGCGTGCCTGGTGACGGCACAGGGTATCCAGCCCTGAGCTGGATACGGTGCCGGCCCAGCAGTTGTCGCAGCTAACGACCACTGCTGACTTGGGCCCTGGACCCGCCTCCGGCCAGCCGCGAGGCGGCAAGAAAGAAACGGAGGCGAGTGATCTGAAACTCTTTGCGGCCACAAGGTGCAGAGGCGTCGGCTCGAGGCACCGTGGGCCGCCTGCCCCTGGGCGGCCATGTGCTTCTGCCGCCAAGATTGCGGTTGCAATTGGCGCTTATTTGTTGTAACTTTGCAAACGCATTATTCACTAGGGGCAAAGACGCACGGAGGTCGGCATGACGGCAGAGGAACTCATCCGGTTTGAGGAACAGTATGGGGCGCACAACTACCACCCGCTGGACGTAGTCCTTACCAGAGGCAAAGGCATTTGGGTCTACGACCTCGAGGGTAACCGTTACCTCGATTTCCTCAGCGCTTACTCGGCGTTAAACCAAGGGCACTGCCACCCGCGTCTGGTCAAGGTGATGAGCAAGCAGGCCGGGCGGCTCGCGCTCACCTCCCGCGCCTTTCGCAACGACCAGCTGGGACTTTTGTGCAAAGAGCTGTGCGAGTTGACCGGCTTTGACCTGGCCCTGCCGATGAACAGCGGTGCAGAGGCGGTGGAAACGGCAATCAAGGCTGCGCGCAAGTGGGGCTACACCAAGAAGGGGGTGAAGAAGGACAAGGCCGAAATCATCGTCTGCGAGAATAACTTTGCCGGGCGCACCACAACCATCGTCGGCTTTTCCACCGAGCCCCTGTATCGGCAGTGGTTCGGTCCCTTCACGCCGGGCTTCAAGATCATCCCGTACGGGGACGCCCGCGCGCTGGAAAAGGCCATCAGCAAAAACACAGTTGCCTTCCTGGTGGAGCCGATTCAGGGCGAAGGGGGGATCGTGGTGCCGCCGCCAGGTTTTCTGCGTCAGGCCGCGGACATTTGCCGGGCCCACAACGTCTTGCTCATATTGGATGAGATTCAGACCGGCCTGGGCAGAACCGGCAAGCTCTTCGCCTATGAGTATGAAGGGATAAAGCCGGATGCCATCACCGTGGGCAAGGCGCTCAGCGGCGGCTTTTACCCCGTGTCTGCTGTCCTCTCCCGTCGCGAAGTCCTCGGGGTGTTCACGCCGGGGGAGCATGGCAGCACCTTTGGTGGCAATCCTCTGGCCTGTGCGGTAGCGCGGGAGGCCTTGCGCATCATCGTCGAGGAGCGACTGGCGGAGAACGCCTTCAAGATGGGGACCTATTTCATGGAGAAGCTGCGCACCATCAACAGCAAGCATGTGAAGGAGGTGCGTGGCAGAGGGTTGCTCATCGGCGTTGAGCTTTATCCCCAGGCAGGTGGTGCCCGACGCTTCTGCGAGGCACTGCAGAAGAAGGGTCTCCTGTGCAAAGAGACGCATGAGCACATCATTCGCTTCGCACCGCCGTTGACCATCACCAAGAGGGAGCTCGACTGGGCTTTCACGCGCGTCAAGGAGGTCTTGGAGACGATGCCGTAGGTGCTTGGCGCAAGGGTGCGCTTCGCAAGCGAGGAGAAGGTGGCAAGGCAACAGATGGCAGCAGAGAAATCCCGTTCGCCATGGTTATGGGTGCCGAGCCTCTACTTTGCTGAGGGCATCCCTTACATCGTGGTGATGACCGTTTCGGTGATCTTTTACAAGCGCATGGGCATCTCCAACGCGGAGATCGCCTTGTACACGAGTTGGCTCTACTTGCCCTGGGTGATAAAGCCGTTGTGGAGCCCGGTGGTGGAAATCATCAGGACCAAGCGCATGTGGATCGTCCTGATGCAGCTGGTCATCGGCGCTGCCCTGGCCTCCATGGCTCTTGTCATTCCCCTGCCGAACTTTTTCAAGGTGACCCTTGGCATTCTCTGGCTGTTGGCTTTCGGCTCGGCCACGCACGACATTGCCGCCGACGGTTTTTACATGCTTGGGCTCAGCCAGCACCAACAGGCCTGGTTCGTGGGCATTCGCAGCACTTTCTATCGCTTTGCCATGCTCACCGGTCAGGGGCTGCTGGTGATTCTTGCTGGTTACATCGAGGGCCACACCGGCTTACGTCCGGTGGAAGTACCAGTGATGGCCGCCCACAAGAGCACTGCGGTGGCATGGCCGGACAGCACGGCCGCTGTGGAGCAACAAGGGCCGCTGCGTCTGCGGGTGGAGCCCGAGACCCTGGTGATTGGCCTCCAGCCACGCACTCCCGAGGAGGTGAACGAGCTCGTGGCCCGGGTGCGACAATGGAATGCGGCTCGGGAGCCGGGCGCGGCCACTGCGGAGGAGAGAGCGAGGGCACAAAGCGGGAAAAGTCCCACGTGGTGGCAACGGCACGTCGCCCAACCAGTGGCCCGCCTGTTCGTTGCGGTGTTCGGCTCGCGTTCTGCCACGCCCAGGAGTGCGACTCTGGCAGGCAATGTGGGCCTGATTAGCCTGCGCCTGTCTGGTGCGCCGCCTGCTGGCAAGGCGGTGGTGGTCCACTTTGGCCGGGAAGGCGGGGACAAGAGCATCTCGCTAGTGGAGGGCGGGAGGTTTGAGTTCACCAGCAACAACTGGGCAACGCCGGCCCTGGCGGTGATCCAGCTTGACCCGAAGCTGCGCGTCCCTACGACCGCACGCTTTGTCGCCCGAGCCGGCAATATTCGCCTCTCCTGGATGCTCACCTTCGGGGCGTTGGGTGCGCTGTTCCTGCTTTTCATGCTCTACCATCGATTCGTGCTCCCGTACCCCAAGGCCGACGTGCCCAGACGAGCAGGCGGAGTGGCGGAGTTCTTCGCGAACTATGGCCGCACCTTCGCCACCTTCTTCACCAAGAAGCACATCGGGATCTCCCTGGCTTTGTTGCTCCTATACAGATTAGCCGAGGCGCAGCTGGTCAAGATGGCCTCGCCGTTCCTTCTGGACAGCCAGGAGGCGGGCGGGCTGGCCCTGACCACTGGCCAAGTGGGCTTTGTCTACGGCACCGTGGGCCTTCTTTCCCTGTCGCTTGGCGGCATCCTGGGCGGTTTCCTTGTGGCGCGTGACGGCCTCAAAAGGTGGATTCTGCCCATGGTCATGGCCATCAACGTGCCGGACGCAGTCTACGTCTACCTGGCGCACGCCCAGCCGGACAACTTCTTGCTGGTCAACCTCTGTGTGGCCATTGAGCAGTTCGGCTACGGCTTCGGCTACACTGCCTACATGCTCTACATGATCTACATCGCCGAGGGGGAGTACAAGACGGCTCACTTTGCCATTGCCACCGGCTTCATGGCCTTAGGCATGATGCTCCCGGGGATGATAAGCGGTTGGGTGCAGGAACTGATCGGGTACCAGCAGTTCTTCCTCTGGGTGCTGGTGTGCACAATACCAGGGTTCCTCATCGTGGCGTTGCTGCCTCTGGATCCGGAGTTTGGCAAAAAGAGGGACGAAGAAAAGGGGGCATAGATTGATTTCTCTCTGGTCGCAGCCGCGCTTCTGAGCAGGCGTGTGGAAGACGAGCAGGCCTCAGGCTGAGGCCAGAGGTGGTCCAGTGCGCGGCGGTGATTGGCGCGCAGGGCGCCAACGGGACGTGCCCTGCAGTTCGTGTGTGCTGCAGTGCCGGCAGTGGCTTGAGGAGCTCCAGGCCGGTCCCGGGTCAGGAGAAGAGCTCCTGCGGGCCGGGGACAGCCACCAGGGACGGCTGAGGCTTGCGCAGGCGTCGCGATGGCGGTTGGCGGTCGCCCCTTGAGGGCGAAGGTTTAGGCTAAAGTATAGCAGGGAGTTTCGTGGCTCCTCGCGAGACGGCTCTGGTGGGCGTGACTTCCGGCGCTTGGCGGCCGTGCTGGGGCAGAGCGAATGGGACGCGGTGAGGTACTGCCTCCTAAGGGGTCAGGATCGCCCCGGCCACCGCATTGGCCACAAGGCTGCGCAGGCGCACCACACTGCCCACATCCCTGGGGTGCACACGATTTGCCAGCAGAATCACTGCCGTCTGGGTAGCGGGGTCTATCCACACAGAAGTGCCGGTGTAGCCTGTGTGACCGTACCCGCCTGGGAACAAGTCCCCCTTGTGGGAGGCATAGGAGCTGCATACATCCCAGCCGAGGCCGCGGCCCGCGTGTGGTGCCTCCGGGTAGACCGAGGTCATGAGCAGCACACTGAGGGGGCTGAGGATGCGCACGCCATTGTACTCACCCCCGTTCAGCATCATCTGCGCAAACACCGCCAGGTCTGCGGCGCTGGAGAAGAGCCCGGCATTGCCCGAGACCCCTCCTTGCAGCCTGGCCAGTGGGTCGTGCACCAGGCCACGCAAAGAGACGCCTTGCAACACCTCGGTGGGAACAACGCGCGGAAGCAGGGTGCTGTCCGGGCAGAAACTCGTACTGTGCATGCCCAGCGGCCGGAATATGTGGGTATGTGCGAACTCGTCTAGGGGCTCACCGCTCACCTTGTGCACGATGTGCGCCAGGGTGATGAAACCCAGGCAGCTGTAGTGAAACGCCTGACCCGGCGCATTGAGCTTCTTCAATCTCGAGATGTAGGCTACAAGCGAGTCAGTTGGGCAGGGGGTCCCGTAGCGCTTGGCTACGCTGTCGGCGCTGGCGTAGGGCGGAAGGCCTGAAGTGTGCGTGAGCAGGTGCCAGATGCAGGCGTCCTCTGCGCGTTGCCCTTGCTCATCAACGTACGGCGTGAAGGAGGGGACAAAGAGTTTGACTTTGTCGTGAAGCCGGAGTTTGCCCTGTTCCAGCAAAATCATCACCGACGTCGCCGTGGCCACGGGCTTGGTGATCGAGGCCAAGTCAAAGACCATCTCCTCGGACATTGGGCGTCGTTCAGGCACCACCTGGCAGTCGCCGAAGGCCTTGTGCAGCACGACTCGCCCCTGGCGCACCACCAGAAGCACAGCTCCGGGGATCTCCTGCTTGTCGATGGCCTGCCGAATGAGGCGCTCAGCCTGCGTCAGGCGCTCGGAGGACATTCCCACCTGCTCTGGACGCCCGCGGGGAAGTCCGGCCAAGGCCACTATTGTGGCCAGGAGGGAAAGGGTGCCGGCAGCCAGAGAACACACCTTACGCATAAATGGCTCGGCCGCTTCCGATACCGCCAGAGACACTATCGCCTGCTCACGGCGCGGATCACGGCCATGAACAGGGCTGCGCCGATGACCGCCCAAAACACGGGAATCCCCCCTACCATGAGGAAGCGCGGGGCGTGCAGTTGGGTGGCCAGCCAGCTGCCGATGACTGCGCCAATGAGGCCGATGGCGATATTGGCCAAGCAACCCGGCCGCGAATAGCCAGCGATGGCCGCACCAATGGAGCCACACACGGCTGCGACCAAGAGCAGAATTAGGAATCCCAGCACCGACATAGGGCCCTCCACTTGTCCGGTCATCCGCAAGGTAAGCTCAGGCAAAGGTAAGCAGCACCGGGGACAAATGCAAGGGGATTGTGCGCTCCAGGGGCTGGTCCCTGGCCTGAAACGCTTCTTGCGGCGCCCTGGACCCGGAGGGAAGGACGACCGCTCGGGCACCACATGCAAGTGGGGTCATCTGCTTCCCCAGGCCCGCGCAGACAAGAGAAGAGCACCATGACTGCCGGCGGCAACAGGCAAGGTAGTTGCCCCAGGTACTCTCAGGGTTTAGCGCGGTGCTTCTGCGAGACGCGTTTGAGACAAGAGGCAGAACGACAAGCGCGCGGCAATTTTCCCCATTTGGGGGTTGACAGACCGCGAATTGTTTAGTATATTTTTGCTTGCGTGCGCGACAAGACACTCACCCCAGTTGTTGCTCTCGGCCCTTCTTCTGAAAGCGCGCGCCGCAAGCCACCACGGAGTTGTGCATGGCAGGCAAGACCAAGAAACCGGTCACGGCCTTCTGCAAGCACTGCCGCTCAGACCGCCAGATGAAGCGCACGGGCAAGGGCCTCGGAGGCGAGATCATTTGGCTGCGCTGCCTTGCCTGCGGCAGCAAGGTCCTCATGAACCGACAGGAGTGGGAGGAGCTCCTCGTTGGCGGCAAACCAAAAGGCGAACCTACCGTCCGAGAATATCACCCTAACGAGACATTTGCCATGGGTCAACAAGTGTACCATCCCATTTGGGACGACACCGGGGAGGTCATTCGCAAGGAGGTGAGCAGCGGTGGACAGCACATGATTGTGGTGGCCTTTGCCAGGCTTGGGGAGAAGAAGCTCGTGGAGAACCTGGGTGCCTCCTGAGCGCAGAAGTCGTGTCCCAACCCGATGTTCGCAGGCGCTTCCCTTAGGTAGTGACCAGCCCTTGTCATGATCAGAGGAGGTGAGAGCCCGCGCCCCTACCGCAGTTGTGAGCCGCACGCTGTCGAGCGATTGTTGCCACTCTGAGTGCACGCGAAGCGGGTTACAGTGCCCGGCGATCCTGTCGCAAGGTAGGTCTATGGCCACAAAGAGACACGTTACAGAATCTCATTCCAAGCAGTCCATCGACAAGTACCTGGAGGAGATAAGTGGCTACACGCCGCTTCCTCCTGAACAAGAGATAGAGCTGGCGCGACGCATTCGCAATGCGGACACCGAAGCGCTGGAGCAATTAGTGAAGGCCAATCTGCGCTTCGTCATCAGCGTCGCCAAAGAGTACCAGGGGCAGGGGTTACCGTTGCAAGACCTGATTAGCGAGGGGAATTTGGGGCTCATCAAGGCCGCGCAGCGTTTTGATGAGACGCGCGGCTTCAAGTTCATTTCCTACGCCGTGTGGTGGATCCGGCAATCGATCTTGCAGGCCCTGGCCGAGCAGTCGCGAGTGGTGCGGTTGCCCCTCAACCGCGTGGGGGCCATCAACAAGGTGGGCCGCACCTTTGAGGCTTTGGAGAAGAGCTTCGGCAGGGAACCCAGCGTCGACGAGATCGCCGACGAAATGGATCTGAGCACACACGAGGTGGCCGAAGTGCTCAGGAATGCTGCCCGCCATATCTCCCTTGACGAACCACTTCGGCAGGATGATGGGGTCAGTCTCCTTGAGGTGCTGGAGAGCGACCGCTACGACCCGCCGGACGGCCTTCTCATGCGGGAATCGCTGCGCAATGAGATCGACAAGGTGCTGTCCACGTTACGCCCGCGCGAGGCAGAGATTGTCCGCCTCTACTTTGGCCTCGATGGTGATCGCCCGCTGACGCTGGAGGAGATCGGCGAATACTTCCAACTCACACGGGAGCGCGTCCGGCAAATAAAAGAGAAGGCCCTGCGTCGATTGCGGCACCGTTCACGCCTGGAGCCTCTGCGCAAATACCTCGGGTAGCGCCGAAGTCTCAGCTCCAGGGCAGAGCTGGGTCATTTGGGTGGCGACCCCTGAAGCGGGACCAGACAGGTGAGCGCCTGTGGCAGGATGTCAAAGGTCACAGGCACTCGCCCGGGCTGCTCGCCGTCCAAGTCGAGCAGGACTTGGTCCCCGGAAGTCACTTTCACCCTGCGGCCGCGGAAATATCGCACCTTCGGGTGTTCGGCTAAGGTGCCGCGGTACAGGCGTGGCACATTGCCGATGACCTCCAGCCTGCCCACATCACCGATCACCGCCACTTCGAACAGGCCATCGTCGGCCCGGGCCTGGGGAGCCACCCACATTCCACTGCCGAAGTACTGACCATTGGCGACCACCACAGCGTTGACGACAACGATCTCATCGATCAGCTCGTCGATGGTGAGGTGCACCAGCTTGTTGGAGTAAGTGGCGAGGGTGGAGACCAGGCCGCCGAGGTAGGAGAGAAAGCCGCCCAAGGCCTTGCCGCCGCGATTGACGCGCGCGACCACTGCTCCACTGAATCCCACGTCGCCCACGTTGACAAAGAGGCGCTGTGTCTGACGTCCCTGGTGGTCCACGAAGCTGGCTCGTCCCAGGTCTATGCAGCGGACCGCCCCTGCCGTCAGGGTGTGCACGGCAAGGCGAATGTCCGTGGGGATGCCCAGAGTTCTGACCAGGTCCCTGCCGCTGCCTAATGAGATGATGCCGAGGCGGGTACGAGCGAGAGCCTCACCAAGACCATTGACCACTTCGTTGACGGTGCCGTCGCCTCCTGCGGCCACGACCACCTCAAATCCTTGTGCGGCGGCCAGCTGGGCCAGTTCTCCGGCGTGGCCTGGGCGCTGGGTAAAATGGACTTCAAACTCCTCGCCCAGCACCTCTTTGAGTATGTGGGCGCAGGTGGGCCAGGTGCGCCCTGCCCTACCATTTCCGGCTTTCGGATTGACGATGATATACGCACGCATAGCTGTTAGTCACCGGCATAGTTGCGTCTGGGTCTGTGGGGCCTTAGCGTTTGCGGCTGCCTTGCTTGACCAAGGGCAGGCCTTTCTGGCACAGCGGACACTTGTCCGGGGGGTAGGTGACCACATCAAGACGCATCACTGAGAACAGCTCTACCTCGAAAGTGGCCTTGCCGCCGCTGCGGTCGACGATGGCGCCCAGGCCAACGACCTCACAGCCGGCGTCGGTGGCCAGGGTCATGACCTCGCGCACTGAGCCGCCGGTGGTAATGACGTCTTCCACGACCAACACCCGTTCACCGGGCTGCAGCTCGAAACCGCGGCGGAGGCTCATCTTGTCTTCTTCGCGCTCGGCCCAGATGGAACGCCTGCTGAGCTGGCGGCCCACTTCCTGCGCCACCACGATGCCGCCGATGGCCGGTGCAATCACCACATCCACGTCCGCATCGGCAAAGTGCTCGGCAATCTCGCCGCAGAGCAACTCTGCATAGTGGGGATATTGCAGAACTTTGGCGCACTGGAAGTACTGTGGGCTGTGGAGCCCAGAGCTCAACAGGAAGTGCCCCTCCAATAGCCCTCCACTGCCCCGAAAGATACGCATGACTTGTTCCCTTTCCACCATGAGCCTCCTGTGTTGAGTGTGCGATGCACGTCAGGGATATCTATTGTGGCTGGCGCTTGTGTGCGCGGGCGGCGTTGATGGCATTGCGCAGCGCCTGGGCCTCAGCGCGCGCGGCTTCAGCAAAATCCCGTCCCGATGACTTGTAAATGATCCCTCGGCTGGAATTGAACAGGGCCAACTCCCCGCGCCGATCGGTGCCATGGACCACCGCTGCCTCCAAGTCGCCTCCTTGCGCCCCGATTCCCGGAATGAGAAAAGGCAGGGCCGGGGCAAGGTCTCTCACCCTCGCCAACTCTTCATTATGGGTGGCACCCACTACGAGGCCGCAATTGCCGGCGCTGTTCCAGCCTGTGACCACTGTGGCGATGTATTCGTACAGACGCTGCTGGCCATCGGAGAAGTATTGAAAATCTCGCGCGCCGGGGTTTGAGGTGAGGCAAAGGAAGAAGACCCCGCGCCTGGGGTGGGCGAGGAACGGCTCGACCGCATCGTAGCCAAGAGAGGGGTTGACCGTGGCCGCGTCAAAGTCCAGAAGCTCGAAAATGGCCTTGGCATACAGGCGAGCGGTGTTGCCAATGTCGCCGCGCTTGGCATCGGCAATAGCCAGACAGTCAGGGGGAATCGTTGCCCGCAGCTGTTCCAAAGCGCGCCAACCGTCAGCGCCGCAGGCTTCGAAAAAGGCAAAGTTAAGCTTGTAAGCAGCCGCCAGGTCTTGCGTGGCTTCGATGAGCGCGTGCCCGAACTCGACCATAGCCCGTGTGTCTCGGCGAAAATGGGATGGCAGGCGTTCCAGCTCTATATCCAGACCCACACACAGAAGGCTGTTCTTCTGGTGGGTCACCTGCCCGAAACGATGCACAAAATCTTCTCGCACGGGACGACAAACCTCCTTAAGCTACTTGGCCACACGTCAAGTTACCAGAATCGACGCAAATAATCAACAGGAAAATGGAGGGGCGATTTTTTCCTTGCATCTTTCGACCATTTTCCGGAAATTTCTGCACGCGCAGCCGCACTGCGGACGGTAAACACCACTGACAAGCACGGGAGACAACGACCATGGGCGATGCCTCTGCACCGAGACCCGCTCGCCGGCGCATGGCGAGACACACCAAGATTTTTCTGGGCCTGGCAGTCGGTGCCTTCTTCGGCGTGTTGGCGAATGCGTTTTTCCCTCAAGCCGCCGTGGTGCACACCGTGCAGACCTACATCAGTGACCCGCTGGGGCGAATCTTCCTCAACATGCTCATCATGGTGGTCGTTCCGCTGGTCTTCTCCAGTCTTGCCCTGGGGGTGGCCCAAATCGGCGACCTGCGGCAGTTGGGGCGTGTGGGGCTGCGCACCATGAGCTACTTTCTGGTGGTGACCGCGGTTGCGGTGACCATTGGCCTGGTGTTGGTCAACCTCATTCGCCCGGGCGACCGTCTGCCCCCCAGCACTAAAGAACAGCTCCTTGCTACCTATTCCTCGCAGGCAGAAGAGGTGAAAGGGGCAGCAGAGCAGGCGCAGTTTGGCATCCAGACGTTGGTGAATATCGTGCCGCGCAACCCGTTTGCCGCCATAGCCAGACCGAACCCTGACATGCTGGCCCTCATCTTTGTGTCGGTCATGGTGGGTATCGCGTTGACTCTCGTGACCAGGCCAAGGGCCCTGCCTCTTATCCACCTGGTTGAGGCGATCAATGAGGTGACCATTGTGCTTGTGGGCATCGCCATGCGTCTGGCCCCGTACGGTGTGGCCGCCTTGATTTTTAGCGTCACCTCGCGCTTTGGTTTTGACCTGCTCTCGGCCCTGGCCGTGTACGTGGTCACGGTCATCGCCGGCTTAATTATCCACCAGTTTGGGACCATGTCCGTGCTGGTGGCCGTGTTTGCGCGCTACAATCCGGTCAAGTTTTTCCGCAAGGTGCAGACCGTCATGCTCACGGCCTTTTCCACAAGCTCCAGCAGCGCTACCCTGCCCACCACCATGGCGGTGACGCAGGAGAATCTTGGTGTTCCGCAGAAGATCGCCGGCTTTGTCCTCCCTCTTGGGGCAACGATGAACATGAACGGCACGGCGCTTTTTGAGGGAGTGACGGTGCTCTTTCTGGCGCAGGTCTTCGGCGTACAGCTATCGGTGGGACTCCAGGTGGTGGTGGTCATCATGAGCGTGCTCACCGCGGTGGGTGCGGCCGGTGTGCCGTCTGGCTCCATCCCCTTGCTAATCATCGTGCTCACCATGGTTCACGTGCCGCCCGAGGGGATCGCCATCATCCTTGGTGTGGACCGTATCCTGGACATGTGCCGCACGGTGCTCAACGTGACCGGTGACATTACCTGTGCGGCCTATGTGGCGCGCGCCGAGGGGTATGCCCTCAAGGAATAGCTGCAAGTGCCGGCAGGCGAGAGGCCGAGCGGGCAAAGGAGGAGGGGCAGAGGAGAATGAACCGGCAGTGTTCGGCAGGTATCTGCGTCTGGCTGAGCGCAGTGGGGTGGGGATGTTTCTGTTCTCTCGCTCCACCTGCTGCAGGACAGATGGCGGTGCTCTCAGTTACGCCCGCAGACGGCGCCACCGCCGTGAGCACCCAGATGACCATCGCCGTGGTACTCACACGCCCACTGGACGCAACAGCGCTCTTTGCCAGCACAGGGGCTTTCGTGAACGATGGGCTAAGCCCACCTGCGGCGATCCTTGCTGGGCCCACCCGGAGTTTGAGCGCCGATGGGAAGACGCTCTTTGTGCGGGCGACGCTGAAACCTGACAGCCGTTTTCAGTACTCGCTCCTGGGCGCGCGCAGCGTCACCGGAGAGATGCTTCACCCACCCTACACCGTGGCTTTCAGCACCGGCGCCCTCCTGCCTACGGGTGCGATCTCTGGCGTGCTCGCCTGCCCGGACCACAGTCCCGCAGGCTCGTTCGTGGCGCTGATGAGGAAAGACCCATTTGGGAGCCAGACGCTGTCCGCCATCGTGCGCAGGGGGCAGTTCTACCTCAGTGCGGAGAAGGCGGAGTGCGCCAAAGTGGTCACCAGGAACGACGGCGTCTACACTGTCGCCCACGTGCCGGCCGGTAGCTGGTACCCGATAGCAGTCGTAGATTTGAATCGCGACGGGGAGCTGAGCCTGTTTGACGACGCCTGGGGTGTGATTGACGCGGACCATGACCTCCGCCCGGATAGTCTGGTCCTGGGCGAGGGTGAGACGCGCTCAGGCATGGATCTCTTGCTCCGACGCTGGCTGGTGCGGCACACCGCCAAGGAGGCGCTGGCCAACCAGTCTGGGCTGGCGCGTCAGTGGGCAGAAGATGCAGCGCCCTTCTACTTGGTGGCGCGCGAGATTGACAACACCGGCAGAGCCTGGGAGTGGCAAGCCCACTTCCACTCGTCGTCCCGAGACTCGCAGGTCTCCGTAGCCGCGGTGGGGATGCGCTGCGGTTACGAGCAGGCGCAACGGCACGGAGAGGGCCTGCAGAGCTTCCCTGCAGATTGGGTTGACACTCCCATGGTCATGGACAGTGCACTGGCGGCATGCCCTGGCACACTCACCCCTGGAGATGCAGATAGCGTGGCGATAGAACTGGGGTGGTCGAGCCGCCATATTCCCCTTCCCTATGCGACTGCAGAGCCGCTCTGGGGCTTGCAGCTAGAACTTTTGTGGCGCGTCTACTTATGGGGGAAAGACGGGGCGTTCCAGGAGGTCTTGGTAGACCCCCTGTCTGGACGCAGGGTGAAAGTGTTTCTCAGGGCAACCCTCAAGGCCCAAGAGGCGGCAGTGGCGGCCCAAGAAGCAGCAGGCAGCGTGCTGGGCAGGCCATTAGACCTGGTTTACGTCGGGGGGGATCAGGTGGGTGATGATGGATGCGCCTGGGGATGGTGCTTGAGGTACCTGTGTCGCGATAGCCTGCCACTGGACGTCGCCGTGTCGCCGTATGGCGTGAGGCCGGATACGTTGACACTTGAGGGTCTTATTCGATGGCCGATACCCTCGGGGTGGATCGACAGCGACATAGCGATCGACGCGGCATTCCGGGCTGGCGGACAAGAGTTCCGCGGGCGCCATCCAGAGGTGCGCGTGGCTGCCGAGCTCTTGTGGCTTGACCCACTTGCCCCGCTGCGCGTGGCGACTCATTTGGCCTCGGCTCCGAAGATGAGGCCGCCAACGGAGCTGCTGGAGCGCTGGGGCATAGGGCTGAGGCCAGGGTCGGCGCTGGCTGGTGAGGCCGCCGCTGCCTGGCGCGTGCTCTTTGCCGGACAAGGGAGCAAAGAGTTTCTGCTGGTGCTGGTGGAACCGGCGACCGGCCGAGTGACCCAGGGGTTCGCGAGCGGGCCGCGAACGGCACGGCTGGCCCTGGGCCCTGCGCAGACGCGTGCCCAGAGCTGGGGCACACGGACCGGCCTGGCAGGCGTGCTCTCTTGGGCCGACAGTGTGGATTCGGCGGGGATCTGTTGCGCCTGGGCCTTTGTTTTCTCCCGGCCAGGGTCCGACAGCGCTCTGGTGCTTGTGAGCGGCGACAGCATGGTGACTGCCACTTTCCATGCAGGTGGCATGCCTTGCCCAGCCCATCTGCCAGAGACCTGGATTGATAGCCGCCAGGCCCTGCAGGCAGCCGAGGAAGCAGGGGGTCGAGAGTTTCGCCGCGAATATGCCGACGCGCGATGCGGCGCGGCCTTGGGACGGGGTTGGCTTGCATCATTCCCTGACCGGGCGGTGTGGACTGTGACCTACATGGCACCCGGCCAGGCAGAATCTCTGGAGATTCTCGTGGACGGCACAAGCGGGGAGCTCCTCACGGGCGTGCCGCAGCATCCTTTCGCAGCCTCAGCGAGCCATTGTGTTCTGTACCCGGCGTTCCCCAATCCCTGCAACGAAGGCGTCACTCTGCGGTTTGCCCTCGCCAAGCCCCAAGCGGCAGCGTTGGCGGTGTATGACGTGAACGGAAGGGAGGTGTGGCGTTGGGCTCAGAAAGACTTGAGCCCAGGGCTGCATTCGGTGCGCTGGTCGGCACTTTCCACTACGGGCACGGCCCTGCCCAGTGGGCTGTACCTGGTGAGGATGATAGCTGCAGGGACCGAGCACTGGCACAAGGTTGTGCTCTGCAGGTAGACGGGGCCCAGGGGAGACAGGAAGCGAGTGGCTCGGCGGCACCCGACCGGGTCGCGCGCTGGCGTCGAGAGAGCAGTGGTGACGGGAATGCTGCCTCCCGGCGTGGGTACAGGAGCACTCGGCGGACAGTGGTGGTTGCCCCATTGCGCCCTGTTTGGCTTGTGCAGCTAAAAGGAGAAGTGACCGTGCGCATAGGAATTGTGGGTCTGCCCCTCTGTGGCAAGACCACGCTCTTCAATGCGCTGACGCGCGGCGATGCGCGGGTGGATACTTTTTTGGGAGCAAAGGAGGAGGCTCACGTCGGCGTGGTGAAAGTGCCGGACCCAAGACTGAACTTTCTGGCGCAGCTCTTTCAGCCCAAGAAGGTCACTCCCACGACCGTGGAGTACACCGATCTGGCGGGTGTGGAAAAGGGGGTGAGCAGGAGGAGCGGCTTGGGGGATCAGTTGTTGGGCAGGGTGCGGGTCTTTGATGCACTCCTGGTTGTCCTCCGCCTTTTCGCAGACAAGGATGTCCCCCATCCAGAGGGGAGCATCGACGCACGCCGCGATCTGACCTTGCTGAACACTGAATTTCTGCTCTCCGACCTGGGCATTGTCGAGCATAGGGTGGAGAAGTTACGCAAGAGCGCGCTGAAGACCCACAGCGACGAGGAGAAGCGGGAGCTTCAGCTCATGGAGCGGTGCCTGGAGCTGTTAGCGCAAGAGCAGCCCCTACGCCGGCTGGAGCTCAGTCCAGAGGAGGAAAGGCTTGTCCGGCCCTATCAGTTCCTCACCCGCAAGCCGACCCTGGTGGTGCTGAACATCGGTGAGGAGCAGCTCCCGGAGGCGCAAGCGATCGTGGCCGCGCACGCGGATGTGGTGAGCGGTCCGGCGTGCCTGGTGACCGCTGCGTGTGCGAAAATAGAGATGGAGCTGGCCCAGCTTGAGCCCGAGGATGCGGCCATCTTCTGCACGGAGATGGGCATCGAGGAGCTGGCCATGTCCAGGATAGTGCGCCAGTCCTACGACCTTCTCGGCCTGTTGACCTTCTTCACCTACGTGAGCGAGGAAGTGCGCGCCTGGACGATTCGGCGCGGGGCCACGGCAAGGCAGGCAGCCGGCGCAGTGCACTCCGATATCGAGCGCGGGTTTATTCGCGCCGAGGTGGTCAGCATGGCCGACCTCCAGGCCCAGGGCTCTCTGGCGCAGTGCCGGGACAAGGGCTTGCTTCGCCTCGAGGGGAAGGACTACCTGGTGCAGGATGGGGACGTCATCACGTTTCGTTTTCACGTGTAAGCAGGATAGAAAACGTGCGACCGACGCGGCAGAGGAGGCCAGGAGTGGCACGGGCGGGAAACAGGTGGAAGATGGTGCTGGGCATTGCGGTGAGTCTGCTGTTCCTGTGGGTGGCATTTCGCAAAGTGGACTTTCACCGCATGGCCGAGGCCTTTCGCCAGGCGGACTACTGGTATCTGGTGCCGGGGATAACTGCCTTGTTCATGTCCCACTGGCTGCGGGCGTTGCGCTGGCGCTATCTTCTGAACCCCATCAAGCGCGCGCATGTCTGGCCGCTCTTTTCGGCGCTCATGGTGGGCTACTTCGCCAATACCCTGTTGCCGGCGCACCTGGGAGAATTGCTGCGGGCGTACGTCATAGGGCGCAGAGAAAAGATCTCCGCGAGCGCCGCGTTTGCCACCATTGCCCTGGAACGGGTCATCGACATGGTGTCGTTGCTGCTGATTACCGCCATGACCTTGACCCTGAGGCCTTTTCCGCCTACCGTGGCCATGCCGAGCGAAGTGAGCACCAGCGGCTACCTGATGCTGGCGGCAACGGCAGTGCTGGTGGCCTTTTTGGTTTTCCTCTGGGTCAAGACCGGGCCGGCACTGCGCATAGCCGGTGTCTGCTTCCGTCCCCTTGGCCATCGCCTCCGCGAGCAGGCGGTGCGCTTGCTGCAGGACTTTGTCACTGGCCTGGTGCCCCTGCGCAAGGGCTCAAACTATGCCATGGTGGCGCTGATCTCCGCATTGGTGTGGGTTGGCTACCTGATAAACCTCTATTGCGTCATGCTTGCTTTCGGCCTCGCCCATGAGGGGACGAGGCTGTCCGCGGCCCTGGTGGTGCTGGTCATCACCACCATCAGCATCGTGGTCCCTTCCTCCCCAGGGTATGTGGGTACCTACCACTACCTGGCGGTGCTGTCGCTCAGCCTGTTTGGGGTGGACAAGAGTGTCGCCCTGAGTTTTGCCGTGGTGGCTCACGCCACTGCCGTGCTGACGGTGACGGTGGTGGGCATGGCCTGTGCCTGGAGCGAGGGCGTGACGCTGAGCACCATGCCCCGGCGCGAGGCCCTCGCCACCTCCGGAGAGCAGGGGCAACAAACTCAAGGCTGCTGAGGCGTACACCTGCAGGGCCTGCCGGAGGCCGAAGAACCTCTGTTCGCCTGCACGGCGAAACACTGCGGCGCAGTTGGCGGAGAAGCCTAGACGCCGAGAAACCCTCCTCTGGGCTCCCTTTGCCCTACACGAAACGGGCAGTGCTTTCGTGTTCCCCAAGTTCCTCCACGCTGATGACCACCGGGAGGCTGTCCCGCACCGGCTCGATGTGGGTAATCACAAAGATCTGGCGGAAGCGTGCGGAGAGCTGATTCAGCGCGCTGAGGATGAGCTGGCGCCGGTGTTCGTCCTGGGAGCCAAAGACCTCGTCCAGAACGATAAAGTTCATGGGGGTGACCCCACTGCGTTCGGCCACCACCTGGCTGATGGCGATGCGCAGGCAGAGGTTGGTCAGATCCTGCTCGCCGCCGGAAAAGCGGGCCAAAGGGTACGGCACGGTGCCGTCGTAAAGACGGACGTTGTACTCGTGATCCAATTCCAGGAGGGAATAGCGCCCTTGCGTGGTGAGGCGGAGCAGTTCCGAGGCGCGGGTAGCGATGAGCGGGCGCAGGCGGTTGGCAAGCTCCTGCCGGAACTGATCGAAGTGATAGTCAAGGAGCTCCAGGTAGCGGACCTCTTGCTCCGCCGCTGCGATCTCCTGTGACTGCCTTTGGTGTTCCTCCAGCTCCAAGAGGACGCGTTCCTTTTCCTTCGCCATGGCCACCAGGTCCTCGCGCACTCGAGAGTGTTCTTGCTGGCGTTGATCGAGCGCTTGGGAGCACTCTTCCACCAATTGCTGGGCGCGTTGGTACTCCTGCTCGTCAAAACCGATTGCCGCCATTTCCTTTTCCAGTTCCGCCAGCTCTGCGGTGGCCGCCTCGATGGAGCTCCGCAGGCGGGTGATCTCGCCCTCCAGGCGTGGGCGCTGGGCCACGGTGCCCTGAAGCACAAGGGCCTGATTGTGCACCTGAGTCAGCTCGTCGAAGCGCTTCTGGACAGCCTCGTGGTGCTCGTGGTCATAATCGATATCACCAATGGCAGCGATCTCTTGCTCCAGGGTCTGGGCGGCTTCTTCGTACCGTGCTAAGAGCTGGCGCGTCTGTGCTAGCTGGCGGGCTGCCTCCAGGGCGGAGTGCTTTTGGGGCAACAACTCCGCGTGGCGTGAGCGGAGCCTGCGGAGTTCCTCCTTTCTGCGCTCCTGTTCCGCTGTGGCGATGCGCTCCTTTTCTTCCAGGTGCCTATAGGTTTCTCGGAGTTCAGCCAGTTGCTTGGCCAGGTTGTGCAGCACTGGAGCGTGGTGCTCACCCAGCGGGCGCGTGCAGACTGGACAGGGGCCGGAGGGTCCCAACCTTTGCACCTGGTCGTGCTTCTGGCGGAGCTCCTGCCCGCGAGCGCGTGTCGCCGCGCGTTCATCCCTCAAATCTTTCAGGCTTTTTTCGCCCTGATCCAGCTCCTTTTCCAGGGTGTCAATGCTTGCATCGACCTCCGCGAGCTGGGCCTCGAGATCCGCCAAGGCGCCAGCTCTCGCGTGCAGCTCCGTGAGCGAAGCCTGGAGGTCCTGCAGCTGCTGACGCACCCGCCCCAATTCTTGCTTCTTTGCGTGCTGGGTAGCAAAGGCCGAGGCGGCCTTGTCCAACCGCTCCTTCTCCGCACGCACCGCGGAGAGTTCTCGGAGCTGGGGCTCCATTTGCCGCAGGCTCACTTCATCCTTGTCGATGTCTGCCAGGGCGTGTTGGGCATCTGCCAAGGAGTTTTGCCATTCGCTGAGGCTCCGTTCCAGGGACTGCCGGTGAGTGGCGAGCTTGAGAAAGCGCTCGCGCGCGGTGCTGAGCGCCTCGAACTGCTTCTTGGCCTGGGTCACCGCCTCGCGTGCTGCCAGCAGTGACTCCTTTGACTGCCTCTCCGCCGCTTGCTTGTCCTCCAGGCGCTCCTCAAGCTGGGCTAGTTGGTCTCGGAGGAGGCGTTCGTCCTTGAGGCCTTTGCGCAGGCCGTCGCTGTAGGCGCGGCGCTGGTTGCGGTCGGAGCGCGCTTGCTCGCGAGCGCGGTCAATGAGGTCGATGTTGATGAGGCGGTTAATGCACTTCAGGCGCTCGGCAGTGGGCAGGCGCGAAAACGCATCCAGCTCCTTCTGCCGGGCAAAGACAGAGGCGAAAAAGGACTGGTAGTCGAGACCAAGCAGTTTCTCCACGAACTCCGTGACCCCGGAATCCTGCACTGCCGCAGGTGCCTCGGCGCCCTGGCGATAGATAGCCGCCTCGGCGATGGCATTCTTCCCCTTGAGCTGGCGCACCACGCGGTATTGTTGACCTGCACACCAGAACACCAGCTCGGCAGCGCATGCCTCCCGGGAGTCCGCCGATTGCGAACGTACATCCGACTTGTCGGTCCTGACGATGCGATTGCCGTACAGGGCCCAGCCCAGCGCCTCAACAATCGTGGTTTTACCCACGCCATTGGGGCCGATGATGCCGATGAGGTTCTCCGGAAACTCCAGTTCCAGGGCGCGGAAGCGGCGATAGTTGCGCAGACGCAAAGACTCAATGACCATCGCTGCGACTCCGTTCGAGCACCTCAAGCCACATAGGTGTTGACCAACCCGGGCACAGGTCGTCCGTGCGTGTCGGTAACCTGCAGAAAGAAGCCCCAGCTCCCGCCGGTGTGCGCGCTCTTGATGAGCAGGCGGTTACGCCCGGCGCGGAGGCGGACAGGCAGGCGATCTTGCCCAGGCGCGGCCGACCGCTGCTGACGGTGCACATGTACCGATTCCCCGTTCACCCATAGCCGGTAGCCACCGGTTGAACCCACGGCAAAGACCACCTGCATCTCTTTAGGGCTCTCCAGGTCAGTGACGGCATAGGCGGCCACGTCGTGCCCGGAGCAAATGGTGTTGCGCAGGTTGATAAAGACAGAGCCGGTCGAGCGCCGGGGGGGACGCCACTGCCACTTCTGCCAGCGCACCGGTCCAAACTTCCCCTCGTAGCTGGCGCTCAGGTCGATCTCCCGCTCCGGCGGGTGCTGCCGGTCCAGCGCCTTGCCGTCGCTGTTGTCAAAAGGCCCAATGAGGTGATAGGCCTGAAGGAAGGTGGCGGGGAAAAGGAACTCAGCTGGGTGTTCAAACACCTGGTTGTTCCAGTGGAGCGAGTTGTGGAGGATGAAGCGGATGCGGTCCACGGCAAAGCGAGTGGGCGGCAGCAGCAGGAATGGGGCGGTGAACACGCCGCCCGGGGGCAGCTCCCCTCGCACCGTGTCGCTTCCCTGCAGGCCGTGGTGCCACTCCGGACTGACCTCCAGAGTGCTCTGCACCTGCATGGGGGGCGCAATCTCGCCCGAGGCGAAGGTGCAAGACAAGGGGAGGGCGGCATTGCCGCCGAGAACCTCGCCCAGGCGCGGACATGCCACCAGCTCGAACAGCTGCTCCAGCAGATTGCGACTTCTCCTTGTCACGGGGTGGTGTCCCACCTGTTCCGCGAGGTGCCGCAGGGCAATGGCCGTCTGCTCAAGCTCCCGCTGCAGTTCTGCCTTGGTGGCGGTCCCGTGCCCGCCCGACCTTTGACATGCCCTGGCACGTTCCTGCAAAGCCGCCACTGTTGGTAGCAGGCAAGCCCAGGCCGCCTCTCTGCGCATGGTCCTGCCGACCCTGCCGAGCAACTGCAGACGGTGTTCAATGGCAGCCAGGAGCTCCAGGTACTGTGCATCGGCCGGGCTGTGCACTGAGATGCTGAAGGGCTCTCCCACGGGACGCGGCCCGACCTTCACGGAGAGACAGTGCCCGGCGTTGCGGAAATGCCACGCTTCCTGGTTCTCGGCAAATCCCCTGCTGCTCCGTGCCCGCCGCAGCGGTCGGCCGTCCAGTTCCACCAGCGTGGGCCGGGGTAGGCCAAGCAGTCGCACCACATAGGCGCGTCGATCCGGCGCACCCTCATAGCCCCCTGCGGCCGGCCCCACTGTCACCCTGTGTTCACCAGCAGCGGTGGTGGAGGAAATCGTGGTGACTCGATGTTGGCCGCTCTGGTAGGCCAATGTCTCCCCGTCGTCCTCATAAAGGGCAAATTCTCCGGCAGCGCCAGCATAGACGTCAATGCGCAGCTCTTCGGCAGGCGTGTGGTCGTTTTCGGTCAGGGGGATAATGGCGCCGGCGCGGGCGAACAGTGGTAGCTTTCCCAGTGGCGAACGCCACACCGCCACCTTCGGCCCCATTACGCGTTTTCCACTGAAGAAATCCACCCAGGTGCCAGGTGGGAAGTAGACCCCCTTGCTCGCTACCCCCCGGCTGCCAGGCTCATCGATGGGCGCCACCAGCAGCTCCTGTCCCAGCAGGTATTCGTGACGATAGGCGTAGGCCTCCTCAGTGTCCGGCCACTCAAGGTACAGTGGCCGGCAAAGCGGCAGGGGCTGTGTGTAGGCTTGGTGGGCGTAGGTGTAGATGTACGGCAGCAAGTGGTAGCGCAGGCGAAAGAACTCTCTGGCCACGCGCTGTGCCCTGGCTCCGTAGTGCCAGGGTTCGCGAATGCCATGGTCGCTATGCAGGCGCAAACATGGGCTCAAGGCACCGAACTGGACCCAACGCACATAGAGCTCGTCGTCAAGCCGATTGCCGAAAAAGCCGCCGATATCATGGGTCCAGTAGTGCACCAGAACGTTGCCCGCAGTGGCGGTGAAGGCGATCTGATACCGGAGCACGCCCCAGTCGGAGTAGGTGTCGCCGGAGAAACAGAGGGGGTAACGGTGAGAACCCGGGCCGCCATAACGGCTAAAGATGAGACCACGCTTGCCGCTGTAGGATTGACTCTTTTCGAAGTAGACCTTGTTGGTCCACATCTGTCCGTTGAGGCCAGGCGCTGCTGCCGCCGCACCGTCGATCCACCAAAAGTCTACGCCTTGAACCTGCAAGGGTTTGTGCAGCAGGTCCATGAACACTTCGGCATGCTCCCGCACGGCCAGGTTGAAGACAAATGCGCCGTCTGGGCCCAGATTTTCCCTGCCCAATCTTGCACAGACCTCCGGGTAGCGGCTCCCCTCAGGAGGCAGCAGCCCGGGGTGATTGTTGAGCGTGACTTTGAGCCCCTGGCGGTGCAGCCAAGCCAGAAACTCCTCGGGCTGGGGGAAATAGGCCGGATTCCAGTCATACCCCTCCCAGCCGTGCAGGTGCCAGTCCACATCGATTACCAGCACGTTCAGAGGGAATCCTTCCTTGCGGAACCTGGTCACCAGCTCGCGCAGCTCCCGGTCAGAGTACGGCCAATACCTGGAGTACCAGGCACCAAAGGCCCAGCGTGGGGGTATGGGTACCTTGCCGGTGAGCTGGGCATAGTCTCGGAGCGCCAGGCGGTAGTCGCTCCCGTAGCCGAAAAAGTACCAGTCTTGGGCACCCGGATCTGTGCGAGGGGAATGCCAGCCGTCGGGTGTAAGGAGCGCGTGCTCCTCGTCGCGAAGCACGTAGCACCCGCTGCGGCTGAGGATGCCGTCAGGCAAAGGCGGCAGGCTGCTTTCTGAGACGCCATCCAAGCTGTACAGCGTGCCCCCAAGGTTATGAGGGTCGGGCTGACCAGGCCGCCACTGGCGCCACTCGCCCCCATGGCGGAAGGTGACCTCGAGGTTATCGGCGCAAAAAGGCCCGGAATCCTTGCGATAGCGTAGGCGGAGACGTTCCCCTTCCAGGTGGAGATAACCCTGGCGCTCAAAGTGCCTGGCCTGGACCTCTGCCCACGAGCGGTTGATCACCACCACCGAGGGTTGGTCAACAAACGCGCCGCGTGGCGAATACTCCAATCTGGCCAGCGTGGGGGAAAGAAGGGTGAATCGCACCATTGCGCGCATCTTCCTTTACTTCTGTGCACCGGCCTTGGGCACGCGGAGCAGAGAGAGAAACAGGCACGAGGCTGCCGCCAGTGCGGCACCTGTGCCAAAAGCCACACCGGGTCCGAACTGCTGCCACAGAAAACCCATGAGGAGACTTGCGGGCAGGGCGCCGATGCCGATGGCGAAATTGAACAGCCCGTAGGCAGTGCCGCGCTCCTCCGGCCGCACAAAGTCTGCGACCAGTGCTTTCTCGGTCCCCTCCACGAGGCCAAAGTAGAGGCCGTACAGGACAAACAGGGCCCAGGCGTGCCAGCTGGAGCGGGCAAGCGCAAAACCCGCGTAAGCGAGGGCGTAGACCAGCCAGCCTGCCACGATCACGCGTTTTCTGCCGATGCGGTCGGAGAGGCTGCCTCCGGGCAGAGAAGTGCTCGATTTGATCAGGTGGTGAACCATCCACAATGTGGGAACCAGTGCCGCCGGTACCCCCAGGTTACTCGCCCGCAAGAGCAGGAACATGTCGCTGGAGTTGCCCAGGGTGAAGAGAAAGACGATGCCGACATAGAGCAGAAAGCGGCGGTCAAACTGCCGCCAAGCCAGGACAGGTGCGCCGGAACCAGCGGGCGAGCCACTCTTTTCCTTCGCCAAGCCGACCAGCAGCACCATGCTGAGGGCAGCGGGGATTGCGGCATACCAGAAGACGGTACGAACGTTGGTGGTGAGCGTGCTCAGCATGACGGTGGCGAGCAGCGGTCCCAGCACTGCGCCCACGTGATCCATGGCCCGTTGCAGGCCGAAAGCCTTGCCCCGGCTAGCCGCAGGGGTGGAGGCAACAAGTAGGGCGTCACGGGGGGCTGTGCGTACCCCTTTGCCCACCCTATCCCAAAAGCGCACCAGCAACACGTGCCAGGGTGCGGTGGCAAGCGCCGTCAGTGGCCTCACTATCGAAGAGATTGCATAGCCGCCCACCGCCAGGGCTTTTCGCCGCCGCAGACGGTCCGACAACCAGCCGGAAAAGAGCTTCAACAGGCTGGCGGTGGTCTCAGCGATCCCTTCCACCAGGCCCAGAAACGCGGGGCCCGCGCCGAGCACGGTCGTCAAAAAGAGAGGGAGCAACGGATAGATCATCTCGCTGCTCACGTCATTGAGCAAGCTGACCCCGCTCAACACGGCCACATTGCGGGTCAGCCATGGGCGGCGTCCGGTTCCCTCATCACGTTGGTGTGCGGGATACTCGTTCTGGCTCATTGGCACCTTCTCCAGAGATAGATGAGACCCTTGGGTGTCCACTCAAAAAAATCCGGCATGGACTCCACAGTCCAGCCGGATGTGCCGATACGCCCCCGCGCCGCTGCAGCCCGCAAAGGGCCACAGGTGTAGCAGCCTGAGGCTATTGCAAGCGGTCTAAGTAACTCTGCGCCCGCGGCGCAAATTCGCTCTTGGGATACTCCACCAACAGCCGCTGAAACTCCTCCTTGGCACGCAGGCGGTCGCCCAGGCGCAGATAGCAGAGACCTATCTTCAATTGCGCCGCGTCGCTTTTGTTGCGGTCGCCAAGGCCAAACACCTTCTGAAAGTCGGCGATGGCCTGCTCGAACTGGCCCAAAGCGTAGCGGCACTCACCGATCCAATACTGGCAGTTGTCCGCCAACTTGTGGTTTGGCTGCTCGGCCAGCAAGGACTCGAAGAGTGGGATGGCCTGCCGGTACTGCCGTCCCTGATAGGTCTCCAAAGCCTGCCGGTATCTATCCTCGAACCCTGTACCGCCGCTGGTTGGTGCGCCTGTTGGGGCACTCTTCAGCTCCCGCAGCTCGCGCTGGAGTTCGTCGATGCGGTCGGACTTTTTCGCCACCTCCGAGCGCAAGGCGGCAATCTCCAGGTCTTTGCTCTCCAACTGCTTCTGTAGCTCAGTGATGTCCGGCGGTCTGGCGGCAGTCGCTTCCGCAGCCGGCGCCGCAGCTTTCTCCTCCTTGCTCACGCCCAGGAGCCTCAGCACCTCCGCCTCTTCTGCCTCCTTGCTCGTGGGCTGGGCTTGGGGTTGCGTCTCGCCCAGGAGCTCATCGAGGTTAAACTGCTCCTCGGTGACCGGCTTTTCCTTGGGTTTTGTCGACGCGCAGCCGATGACCAAGGCCATGGCCAACGTGGCCAGCAGGCACCAGCGGTACTCAAGCGTCCGTTTCATAGCTCCTCCCTACTTTTGCCTCCGCAACACCCAGAAACCGGCCGCGCCCCACCCAAGCACCGCAGCGGTCGCCCCAAGTCGCCGCCATCTCGACCCGTGGCCGAATACTCTCACTGCTAAAGGTCGGCGCGGGAGTCCTGAATAACCGATGCCACTCTTGTCCGCACTTACCGCAGCTACAAAATATCGGAGCCCGCTGTCTGTGACACTGTCCGGGATTGTCCCCGTGTAACGAAAGGGCGTGGTTGCGCGAGGAACCATAGGTGCCACGGACCACGTGGTGTGGTCGTCCAGACGATAAAGTGCCGCACAGAGCAGGAGGCTATCGCAGTAAACATCTGCGTCGAGTTTCAGGGCTTTGCCGCGCTCGGCGCGGCGTATGGGGTGATGGATGACCACCGGCCGCTTGTCCGGGGCAGCCTCCTGCCGGGCGATCTCGCGCACCTCCTCTTCCAGCTTCTTCCTCCCCCGGTAATAACGCGCAAAATCGGGGTTGGTCTCCGGCAGACCGTCGTGGTCCAGGTAGCCATCTTGGTCTTCGGCCACTGTGTCATCAAGGTCCAGCTCCTGGGGTACGCCGTCGTGGTCCCGATCGCTCCGATCTCGCGTGGGAAAAGAGAAGCGCACGGCGAGGTAGGGGGAGAGGATACCGTCAGTTTCATCTCCAGTGCCACGATTGTCCAGGGCGTCCACTGCGGTCACGCGCACGTCCACGCCCAAGGCGAGGGTTACCGAGCTACTGAGGCTCATTTGTACGCCGCCCCCTGCTTTTACGAAGGCGTCCCACCCCTTTCGGATAGTGGTGTCAGCCCGGGTGGCTTGCCACCAGAGGGCGCCCGCCCCGAGAGTGGCGTAAGGGGTGAACCGTCGCAAGGGGTAGAGGCGGAAAGTGAGCTCGCCGTCCCCAGGGACCACAAAGGTCTTGTCCCACTGGAGGTGAACCCGCTCGTTCCAGTCGCGACTGTTGAGCGTGGCGTAACTAACTGAGACACCGAAGGCGACGTAGGGCAAAGGCGTGTATTCGAAGCGGGCACCAAGGGTTGGGCAGAGACGCGGTGAAGAGAGATCGCCTTCCAACTTGCTGAAGCCTGCCCGCAGGCCAAGTGCCACTGTCCCCCACCCAGTCTCCCGATCTTGGGCGAGCGAGGGCACCGACATCAGCACGGCCGCGGCTACGAGCACCACGGGTGAGGCGCGCATGCTATTTCCCTGATAAGTGAAATACTTTGCACGGCTTAGTCGATAGGAATGTATCAAACTCTTGTGAGAAAGTCAAGGAGTTTGTCAAGGGTTGGCTGGCCGCCGCTGCGCATGCTCTTTGTGCCTGAGGAGTCTGATCTGCTCGGCGGTGCAGAACAAAGGGGGCTAAAAGAATGGAGACGCGCTCGGGACCCTCGCCTGGCACGCCCACCCCATCAGCACTCTCCGCCCCGCCGGGCCTTTGGCTACCGCCAGTAACCACTAAGGCGATCCATCCCACGCACCTGTTGCGCGCAGATCGCCTCGGCTCATCTCGATGCGAGCGGGTAAGGATCCCCTTTTCGCCTCTGCCCACCCTTAAACCTGTTCTTGCGCAGGTTGCGGTCTTGGCTCCTCAATCTCTGCGCGTGCAACGCGGTCGCCACCGCCTGGGTGCCCCGTGCCTGAGGCCCCACAAGGATAACTGCAAGGACGTCGGCCGCTGCGAAGCAGGAAGAAGCGACTCCGGGGTTGTCCGAGGCTCCGGGTTGCCCAAAGGGAGGGCGACCTTTGTCATCGGTCCCAAGGCGAGGGTGTGCACAAGTGACCTGGTTCCGCAGTTTGCTCGCTGCACGCTCCGTTTTGTCGCGCCCGGACATGGCATCTCCTCTCCGTGAGCCCTGCGAGCAGGGGCGGGGCATGACCTCAGAAATTGTTTGCTTTTCAATGCAGCTTCTGTTCAAGTGCCGTTAAGCCGGAGCCTGTGATGGTTTTGAGCCGGCCACAGGCGAACTGGGAACCACCGCCAAAGGTGAACCGATACCCACCGTGGCCTCTAAACCGCTGTTCTTGCGGGTGGCTGAACAACCAACTCTGCCATCATCACAAGGAGTCCAAATCATCAGGAATTCAGCCTCGCCTCAGAGAGGGCAGGCCACATTGCCCCTTGCTTTGCCCTGTATCGAGTGCTGGGAATACCACGCTCCCCCAGGCCGCCCGTCCGCAATACTGGGTCGAGGTCAGGACCGGTCCCCAATCGCAAGCCGGCTCGCACGAGGGCGGCCAATCCGGTGGGCAGTAGAAAGGGAGAGAGCCACTTTTCATCAGCAGTTCTTAACCGGGGCCCAGCCTCCCTCTCGCCCCGGCCTGCTGGCATTCGCGGCTCTGGGCAAAGGCCTTTGGCTTCTTCAGTCCCCCATCAGGCCTGGCGAAGAGTCAAGCTCCTGCCTTGGCCTGCGCCGACTCTTAGGCCACGCGCCAGCGTCGCCGCTCAGGCTGCATCCACTCCCTGGGCGATGGCCTGGGCCAGGGCTGCCTGTTTGTCCGGGGCGGCAAGAAAGCGCAATTGTCGCGGATTGGTGATGAACTCGCACTCCACCAGAACCGCCGGCATGTTCGTGAGGCGCAGCACGGCAAAGTTCGCCTCCTTCACCCCGCGATCCACGTGGTCGGGAAAGCGCGAGAGCAGCGAGCGCAGAATGGCGTGCGCATAGCGGCTGCTGATGGTGGCGCCGGCGAAGTGAAACACCTCCATGCCCTGGGTGGAGGGGTCGTAGGAGGCATTGGCGTGGATGCTTACAAAGAGATCCACCTCCAGGCGGTTGGCAAAGTCGGCCCGCGCCTCCAGGGTGACATACCAATCCCGCCGCCGGGTCATCACCACCTCGTGTCCGCGCGCGCGAAACTCCTGTTCCAAAAGCTGCGCGATAGCGAGGTTAACCGTTTTCTCTTCCAAGGTAAAAGGGTTTGTCCCCACGGCCCCTGAGTCACGGCCGCCATGTCCCGCATCGATGCAGATTCGCATGTGCACCTCACCGTTACCTGATGAGGAACCAAGAGTGTTGTTGCCCGGCATCCGGGAGAAGGACTGCCGACGCCTCTGCCGGGCGAATTGTCGCGCTTCCTACGTCTCGTCCAAAAAGTGGGACACGCAGTTTCTTCCCCGCCGCTTGGAAAGGTAGAGGCCGCGGTCGGCAAGATCCAACAGAGCCACCGGCTCTTCGGCATCTCTGGGGAAAGTGGCCACCCCAACCGAAATGGTAAGCTCTCCTCCCGGCAGTGAGGCTTCGCCGGCAAAAGGGCTCCGCTGGACGGTGCGGCGCAACTTCTCGGCTGCCGCTCTGCCGTCGGTGAGATCGATCTCAGGCAAAAGCACGACAAACTCCTCACCGCCAAACCGGGCCACCAGGTCTGCCTGTCGGGTGTGGCGGCGCAGCAGGGCCGCGATGGCGCGCAGGGCCTTATCCCCCTCCAGATGGCCATTGAGATCGTTGTAGAGCTTGAAGTGGTCGATGTCGATGAGGAGCACGGTGAGCGGGTGACGGTAGCGCGAAGCCCGCGCTACCTCTTGCTCCAGGCGTTCCTCCAGATGGCGGCGATTGTACAGTCCGGTCAGGGGGTCGGTAATCGACAGCTCCTTGGTGCGCACAAAGACCTTCACCTTGTGGAGGACCGAAGCCAGCTCTCTGGCCGCGGCGGCCACCAACTCCTCCTCCTGCGGTGAGAAGCCGATGCTCTGGGGGCGGGCGACGATGAGGATCCCCTCCGCCGGTGTCTCTTCCCTCACCAGAGGGGCCAGGAGGAGCTCAGGCAGTTGCTCGTGGCCGGCGGGCCAGAGCTCCTGCGCGACGCCTGGCGGCACGCGCAGCGGATGCCTTTGACTCATTGCCTGGACAAACGGTCCGCTGGCGGAGGAGAAGGCGGACTCGCTGAGAGAGGCCAGAGGTTCGTCGGCCAGGGCCAGCGACATCTTCCCATCGGACTGGAGGAAAACCAAGGCGAAGGCAGCGCCGGGAAAGAAGCCGGCGGCCTGTGCGCGGAAGAGGCGCAGCGTGGGGAGGAGTTCCAGGTCATCGCTCAAACAAGAGGCCACTGCGTGTCGAAGTTGCAGCTCGCGCAGCCGTGCGCCAAGAGCGGAGAGTTGCAGCTCCAGCTCCGCGATCCTTCCGGAAAGCAGCCCTGATTGCGGCGATGCATGGCCGGTGGCGTCAGCCATTGGTCTTTCCTGTGCGAGTGAAGGTTGCTGCGCGGTTACTACGCTTTCTGGGCATGCGCCCGACACGGCACCCCGCAGCGTGCGCGTTCCTCTCAGTGCAGCTATCCCCTGGTCACAAGCTTAGGGCATCCACAATGTCTTGAGCGACCTCGGCATATCCCCATGGGCGTCCCGCAAAGGCGCCGGCCAGAGGTGCAGACACGCTGGCAGACAAGGACTCATCTCTGGGCTGCGGCAGCGCTCCCTGCTGGAGCCTCCTGCCTGGTGGTCCGGCAGGATTCCAACAAGGCGATCAACTTTTCGTAGCGCTTGGCCGGGGCGAGGCCCGGCGAAGTGCGCACTTGTAAATTGAAAAACGGATCGCGCTGCTCGTGCGCGAAGCATAGGCGTACCCGCGCGCCGCTGGCCACCGCCAGGGCTGCGCTCAGCAGATCAAACTCCTCATGCAGGTCAATAAAGGCCTCGGCCCGCAGGGTGTGAACCCTCTGCCACAGACGGTGGGTGGGAAAGCGCTTGAAGCGCAATTCCTTGGGGTCCACCTCCCAGAGAGCCCCTTTTTCTACCTCCCCTGGCAGATTCCGGCCCTGGCGGACAAGGAATCGAATCTGACCGGGGCCAAAAAGCTGCACCAGGCGATTGAGCACCCGGGCCAAAGCCTTGGGCTGCCCCGCCATGGCCGGCACGGCTACCAGCACGGTTCGCACCTTGCCGAGCTCTTGCCAAAAGTCCAGCGGCTCCTCAGAAAATGCGCGCCTGGCCCGAGCGCGCAGATAAGCCAAAAGCAGTCTATTCAACATACAAGTTCCTGATCCTCACCGTGACTTTTGTGCAAATGTACACATACCGTGCGAACAAGTCAACCCCTATTTTCTCCCCAGGTGCACGCTACCGGAGATCCAGCTGCACCGCCAGGGCGCGCGTTGTGGGGCTCTGGGTCTCGTCGAGGCCTGAGCCTACGCTCAGGCGGTCGTCGTAGTGCGTACTGGTAAATTTGCAGCCGAGAACCAAATGGCGCCCCACCTGGGCCTGCAGGAGCAGATGCCAATGAGACCCTCGACCACTGAAAGCACGATTGGTCAAAACGCCCGGCAGATCGGCCTCATAGGCGTAGATGCGGGCATCGTAGTTGTCGGTGTCAAACAGAAGAAAGCGAAATTGGCAATACCACCTTGGCCAGGGCCGGACGGTCACATCCTGGAATAGGAGCAGCCCGGCCCCCTTTCGCCGCGGCCCCTGTGCAAGAGCCAGCGGAGCGCTGCGCACCAGGCTTTTCTCGACCCGCCCGCGCAGGGAGAGCAGCCTCGAGAGCTCGTAGAGGGCCTGCAGCCGCACATACAGCCGCCTCTGCGTGCTCAACACCTCCACTTCCCTGGACCAAGGGTCAAGCACCTTGGTGAGCTCAGTGCGGCGCGCAAAGCGAAGGCGAACCAACCCCTGCAACTTGGGCGCAAGGCGCCGTTCCAGCTGGAGCAGCCCGTCCTCGGCGTCGGTCGGCACAGGCAAAGCGTAGGTGCGCCACGGGCGCCTGTAGGTGTCGTAGAAAAACGACACGCGAGTTCCGCCCCGCGGCCGCCATTGCCCCCCGAGGTAGAAACCGTGCTCGTTGGCTACTGCACCGCTGGCGCTGGCAAAGGGCAAGGCATACGGGTTGAAAAAGTCGGGGTCATAGTGGCGATAGTGGGCCACGACCTTTACCCGAGGCAAGTCCACCAACAGGCCACAGAGCATGGCGCTGGCGTCGCCGGAGGAACGTGCCGCCTCGGCAAAGAGCAGCGCCGAGGGCAAAGCGAAGCTGATGTCCGCGCCGCCAACCTGGTGACGCCCGCCGCGAAAGGCAAAGCGCCGCCGCAGCGAGTCCGGCTGATTGATGGTACGGTCATACTCCTGCCCATACCAGGTGATACCGGCTCTGACCGGGCCCACCTCGTAACCGAGGCGGCTGCCGAGGAGCTTGGAGGTCACTGCCTGCCGTTTGGCCTGTTCGCTGGGTGTGCGATGGTAGCCGCTCTGGTCAAAAGAGGTAACCTCACCGCGCACATTGAGATTGGCATCCAAGGGCAGATGAGAGGCGAAGGCCGTGAGGCCGAACTGGCGAACGTTGCTCTCCACGGCCACTCCTCGCAGCCCGCCATATTCGGCAGCGGAGTTGTACGGACGAAGGCCGCGTGCCTTGCGGACAGTTGCCAGAGCGGGTTCGCTTCCCTTGCTGTGACCGTAAGGCCCCCAGAAGACTAGACCCTGACCGAATTCCAGCTGGTAATGACCTAGCACCACCGTACCTCCAGCCCAGGGGACCGAGGCCTGGAGAAAGAAGTTTGCATAGTCGTCGAATCGCTGCTCGCCCGCGTCCTTTTCCAGAAGCCCCCCGCCCTGAAGGAAATTGCCCAGCCGCCAGCGCAGCCGCGCATACGTCTTCAACGGTGAGCCAGGGTAGGTACCTGTGGCGAAACCTCGGGAGCGCTCCAGGCGGCGCGACCCACGCACCCGGAGCTCTGCGTGCCAGGGGCTTGGGGCTGGCGGCACGACAATGACATAGTCGGCGAGGGTCGCCAGGAGCGACTCGTCAATCTCCGGCAGCTCCAGCAGTTCATCCAGCCTGCCAATGCGTCCGCGCGTGCGGCGAAAAGCGACGATCTTGGCGGCCAACACTGGAGTGAGCCAGGGCAGCTGTTGCAGCTCTGCCACTGTCGCGCGGTTGAGGTCCAAGGGGTGGGCGCGAAGGTCGGCCAGCACTTCCGCAAGCTCAGAGGTCTCGGAGCTTTCCTCCTCTTGTTCCAGGATCTCTTCTGGTTCAAACTGCGCGTAGGCCAGGATGGGCAAGGCCAAGATGAGCGCCCAGAGGAGCACACGCCGTACGCCCCCTGCTCGCGGTCGTGTGGGAGGCCCCTCATGCAATGACCGCATCAACGGCAAATACCGCAACATCTGTCCCTACTCCGTGCCGATGGTGACCGAAATCGCGTGGCTGAGGCCGAGGTCATAGTGATAGGAGGCGGCATAGTCCAGGCGCAGTGGACCCAGCCAGAGGCCAAGCCCAGCGGCGAAGCGGCCTGGATTAGTCTGCACCCCGCAGCGAACCACCAAGGCGGAGAGGGGCTGGTAGGCGGCGCCCAGACGCAGCTCCGCGGGGTAACGGACGTCCTTGTGCAAATCGACCGTGACCACCAGCGGCATGACTGGCGTGATGCTGAGGCCGGTTGCCAGAACCTGCGGCAATTGCTCGTGGCACTCGCCGATGCGCGGCCGATTGAGGTTGCGAACAGTCACTCCCCAGTTGATGGTTGGCGAGACGGGCATGAGCATGCCGACGTCCAAGCCAAGCGTGGAGGCCGCGCCGTAGGAGGCGATCCGCAGATGGTAGAAATGCGCGGCCACTCCCACGTACAGCTGAGACATGACGATAAAACCAGCCCCTGCGCACAAAACTTGCTCCTGGTAAGGGGTGCGTCCGAACTGGCGCGCAGCAAGTCCGACTCCCCCCAAGCGCAGAGGGTATTGGATGCTGATGCTGCTGGCATCGAGTTCTTTGAGCCCGAAGGGGCGACTGTAAGCGGCGGTAGTGGCGAGGCCGACGGCGCCAGCGATTCCGGCCGGATTGAGCACCAATGCCTCGGGTCCGCAGGCATAGCCCACGTAGGCGCCGGCCATCGCGGTAGGACGAGCCCCAAAGCTGAGGTACTCAAAAGCTGCGCGGGAGGGCAGCGGGCCCCAGAGCAGCAGGGCCACGGTCACGACCGCGGCATAGCTGCGGCCACGGGTGGATCTCCTGCACATGGCCAACATACCTCTTGACATTGTCAGCAAAATCTGGTAACTTTTATCGCTGCGGGTACGGCGATGACCGGCCCGACGCGCGCTAACCGACGATCCGAGGCTGTAGGACCTGGGCGTGCAGAAGAGGAGAATAGCGATGAGCTCAGCACAAAGATTCGCCATGGCGCTGGCCCTCCTTCTCGCCATCCTGCTTATGGCCGCGATGCCGGCCTTTGCCCAGAAGGTGGTCCCGCGCGTGAAAACCATTCTGCAGACCCTCCCTCTGGAAAAGCAGCAGTGGATGCGCGACTTCCACGAGCGCGTGGAGAGCTACATCCGCGCGCGGGATTGGCACGACAGGAACTATGGCGGCGAAATCCACGTGCATATGGAATTCTTGCTTCAGGACAACAGCACCAGCTCCGAGGAGCGCTACAGCGTCAACCTTCTGGTCTCCAACGGCGAAGACCTCCAGTATTTTGACAAGCGCTGCCGGTTCAAGTATACCCACGGTGAACAGATTACTCTCAACGACCCTGAGCAGCTCCCCCTGACTAACCTTATCGACTTCTACGTCTACCTCATCCTCGGCGGTGAGTTTGACAAGCGCGGCACCCTGGAAGGTACCCCCTTCTACGAAAAGGCGCGTGACATTGCGCAGCATGCCCGCTATGGGCTTGGGCGCTTCGTAGAGGGGTGGGACTTGCGCGAAAAGCTGGTCAAAGACCTGCTCAGCGAAGCCCATCGCCCGTTCCGGGAGATGGTGGACTACTATTTCTACGGGCTCTCGCTGTTGGGCGAGGACGATGCCCAGGCCAGCAAGTACTGTGCCGAGGCGGCAGACATGTTGGTCAAGCTCTTGAGCCAGGAGCCGAAGAACGACCACGCGACCAAGTTTCTGGATGCCCACCGGCGCGAAATGATCGCGGTACTCGCGGGTGGCCCGGAGGCGGCGGTGCTGCACCGGCTGGCACAAGTGGACTCGGCCACCGCCAAGGCCATCACAGTGACGCGCCAATAGCCCGCACCGTCACAGCTCCACTGCCTCGCCCAGATCCGGGAGGCGCACCTCCCCTTCAATCCGTTCCCGGAGCGCCTCTGCAAAAGGCTCTGCCTGCGATGGCTCCCCATGCACCACGAACACGTGCCGAAGCCGCCGCCCGTCCATCCTCTCCACGTAGGAGAGCAAGTCCTGCCGGTCCGCGTGGGCGCTAAAGGCGTTCATGATGACCACCTCTGCCCGCAGGCGATACGGTTCGCCAAAGATTTTGACCGACTCCTGTCGCTCCACGATGCGGCGCCCGAGGGTGTTCTCCGCCATGTAGCCCACCACGAGAATCGTATTGGCCGGGTTCTCGATGTTGTTCTTCAGATGGTGCAAAACGCGCCCGGTTTCGCACATTCCCGAGGCGGAAATGATGATGCAAGGCTCGCGGAGGGTGTTGATCTTCTTCGACTCTTCCACGTCGCGCACATAGTGGAGCCGCTCAAAGCCGAAGGGGTCCTGATGTTGCTGCATGAACTCGTAAGTCTCCCGGTCGAAGCACTCCGGATGCATGCGGAAGATGGCAGTGGCACTGGTGGACAGGGGGCTGTCGACGAACACCGGCAGATCAGGAATCCTCTGTTCTCGCCACAGCTGGTTGAGGTAGTAGACGACTTCCTGCGTCCTTTCCACAGAGAAAGCGGGAACGATGATCTTGCCGCCGCGCTCATAGGTGCGTTTCACCACCTCGGCCAGGCGGGTCGGTATCTCTTCCTGCCGTTCATGCAGCCGGGCCCCGTAGGTACTTTCGGTGATCAGCACGTCGGCCTCATGGACCTGCTCTGGGTCGCGCAACAGAGGCATCTTGGGTCGACCCAGGTCCCCCGTGAAGACCAGCCGCACCTGACGCCCGTTTTCCTTGATGTCCAAGAGGGTGATGGCCGAGCCCAGGATGTGGCCAGCGTCCAGAAAGCGGAGCCAAATGTCGGGGAAGAGCTGCAGTGGTCGGCTGTAGCTGACCGAGACCATGTGTCGCAAGACCGCCAGCGCCTGCTCAGGGGTGTACAGAGGCCGTACCGGCGGCAGTCCCTTGCGGCGATGGCGTTCGTTCACGTACTCGGCATCCTTCTCCTGAATGTGCGCCGAGTCCGGGAGCATGATGCTGCACAGGTCGCGCGTGGCCGGCGTGCAGTAAATAGGCCCCTCGAACCCCCGGCTCAGCAACGTCGGAAGGTTGCCGCTGTGATCAATGTGGGCGTGGGACAGCACTATACAGTCGATGGCGCCTGCGTCGAACGGCAAGTTGCGGTTGCGTTGTTCCGCCTCGGCACGGTGCCCCTGCACCAGGCCGCAATCGAGCAGAATCAGAGCGCCGTTCGCGGACACCAGATGCATCGAGCCTGTCACCGACCGCGCTGCGCCCAGAAATGCAATCTTCACGCACTCCCTCCTCAATTTTTTTGCCCCATCAACTTAGGGATTTTCGCGTGCATAGTCAAGAGTTTTTTTCTTGATTGTTTCATGAGGATTTCCTAACATCAATGTTGGATGTATCCACCGAGGGCGGTGAGCATGATTGCGGCGGCAATAGACATTGGCACCAACTCTGTGCTGCTTCTGGTGGCAGAGCCGGTCGAGGGCAGAGGGCTGAGAGTGCTGGCGGAGGCGGAGCACATCACGCGTTTGGGCCGGAAATTGCATGAAACTGGCATGCTCCAGCCGGCGGCGATACAGGAGACCGTAGCCGCAGTGCAGAAATTCGCGCAAAAGGCGAGGCAAAGAGGCGCCCAGCGCGTCGTCGTTGCGGCGACCAGCGCGGTCCGCGAGGCGGTAAATGGCAGAATTATAGCAGAGGAGGTTCAGCGCACCACAGGCCTTGGGCTGCGCGTTCTTTCCGGCGCTGAGGAGGCCAGAACGACCTTCGTCGGCGTGGCGAGCGACCCTGCCCTCGCGCACCAGGCGTTGTGCGTGGTGGATGCAGGCGGAGGCAGCACGGAGCTGATTCGAGGACATGACGGACGCATCGCCTCGCTCACCAGCATTGACATTGGGTGCGTACGGCTCACCGAGCGCTTTTTGGCCACAGACCCACCGCGCCAAGAGGACGTTGCCCAACTCATGGAGCACGTGCGCGAAGAGTTGCGTAAGTCTGGGGTGAGGAGGCATCTGCCGGGTGAAATCTTGGTGGGCGTGGGCGGCACGATTACCACCCTTGCGGCCATCGACCAGGGGCTTCCCCGCTACCAGGATGAATGCATCGATGGGTACGTGTTGCGGCTGGAGCGCGTGCAGGCGCTGCGGGAGTGGCTGCAGCGCCTGCGGCTCAGCGAACGGGCAAAGGTGGTAGGTCTGCCTCCCCGCCGCGCGCCGGTGATCGTGGCCGGAAGCGCGCTGTTTGAGACCCTCATGGCCGAGCTGAACTTTGCGCAGTTGCGGGTGAGCACACGCGGCCTGCGCCATGGGCTGCTTCTGTTGCAGGACGACGCAAATGGCTGAAGGTCAAGTGCGGGCCAAGGAGGCGGCTCGTCTCGGGCGCCGGGCCAGAGCCATTACCCCAAGGAAGAACACCGTGCCTTGCCGCGGATGTGGCTGTGTGTTGACGCCAAAGCATAGGCAGGAAGGGGGGCTGAAGCGGCAGGCCCAGCGCCGCCGGCTTTCAGGCAGGTGAGCCGGGTGGCATGGAGAGCAAGGGTGCTCACGGTTTTCTGAGCCGTGCTCTCAGTTTTTTGACACATGACGCCCGCGACCGGTCACTGTCGGTGGTCTGTGCGGGCAACCCCGCGCGAAAAGGCACTCGGGCCCCTGTGGCGCCCCGGTGAAGGCCGGCCTGGAGAGTCGCAGAGTCCTTGGCGAGGAGGCCACCAGTCCGTGCCCGTGGCACGGCGATTGCGAAATGGAGAGCTGAGGTGAAGGTGCGAGTTTGGCGCCCATCGATTCGGGTGCGCCTTGCTGCAGTGATGGCCTTGTTGGTGGTGGCGGTCATGGCGGTGGTGAGCCTCCTGCTGGGGTGGTATGTGCGGGGACTGGTCGAGGCCGAGCTTGGCGAGAAGCTGGTGGTGGCCGCCGCTGCCGCCGCGGTGCAGGTTGAGGGCGACCTGGTGTTGGGGTTGCGCCCGGGCGACGAGCACACGCGCGCCTATCGTCGAGTGCAGGAACTGCTCCAGGCGCTGCGCAGCGCCATGGGTCTGGAGCGACTGTACGTAGTGGATGCTCAGCTGCGCATCCTCGCTGCTGCTGATCAGAGCCTGGACATCGGTCATAAGGTGCTCCGCCTGGAAAGCGATCGGGCAGAGATCGGCCGTGCACTGGCAGGGACAGCGGTCAGCTCGGTGCTGTTCGAGGGTATTGACGGCCGTTTGTACAAATCTGCTTATGCGCCCATCCGGGCGGGCTCGGCGCGGGGTGTGGTGGTGGCAGAGGGGAGTGCCAGGAGCTTGCAGGCGATCGTGCGTCTGCGGGGCTATCTGCTGCGTGTCGGCCTGGTGGGAACCTTGCTGGCGATAATCCTGGGAGTGGTTCTGGCCACGCAGATCACCCGGCCTCTGCAACGTTTGCGGGAGGCGGCGCTAACCATTGGCCGTGGGCACTACCACGTGCCGGTGCCGGTGCGCGGCCGCGACGAGATCGGCTTCCTGGCGCAGACCATGGAGGAGATGCGGCAAAAGGTGGTGGAACGGGACACCGGGCTCAAGAGCATGTTGGCAGGGGTCGCCCATGAACTGCGCAACCCCTTAGGCGGGATGGAACTGTTTGCCGGCCTCTTAGCCGAGGAGTTGCGTGGTACTGCCCAGGAAGCACGCGCGGCCAGGGTGGTGAAAGAGGTGCAACATCTGAAGGCGATAGTGAACGACTTCCTGGACTATGCGCGGCCGCCTTCGCCGCAACCGCGGCCCTGCTCCCTTGCGGAGGTCTTGAATGAAGTGAAAAGCCTGCTGGCCGAAGAACTCACGACCCACGGGGTGAGCTTCACCTGGCGGACAGGCGAGCCGTTCATTCTGGTGGATCCACAACATGCACAACAGGTGTTTCTCAACCTGGCGCGGAACTCGATTCAGGCCATGGCCGGCGCGGGTGCCATCCGGGTCACGGCGCGCGCCACCGGCAGCCAGGTGGAGATCCTTTTTCCCGACACAGGCGCTGGCATCGCGCCCGAGGTGCAGCAGCGGCTGTTCGAGCCATTCTTCACCACCCGCAAGGCTGGCACTGGGCTCGGCCTGGCGATCGCGCGCAGCCTGTGCGAAGCCAACGGGGGCAGCATCATTCTGCAGCAGAGCGACCGTTCCGGCACCGTCTTTCGGCTCACGTTCCCAAAGCCAAGCGAGGGCGGAGACAAATGAGTCGGATCGTGGTGATTGAGGACAACGAGACCATGCGCGAGGGCATGGCCCAGGCACTGGCCAAGATGGGCCATGAGGTGGTGGAGGCAGAGGACGGTGAGAAGGGGGTGGAGGTGGCCACCGCCCAGGCCTGCGATCTGGTGGTGACCGACTACCGCCTGCCCGGCATAGATGGCCTGGAGGTGCTCCCGCGGCTAAAGGCCCGGGCTCCGGGCGCCGAGGTCATCCTCATCACCGCCTATGGGACCATAGGCCTGGCGGTGCAGGCGATGCAGGAAGGAGCGGCTGACTTTATCACCAAGCCCTTTTCCCACGAAGAGCTGCGGGTGAAGGCAGAAAAGGCCCTGCGGCGCGCCGAGGAGCGGAGGGAACTGGAAAGGGTCTCGGCCGAGAACGTCTATCTCCGCCAGGAGCTGGAAGGCCGGCTGAACTTTGGCGAAATCGTCGGCGAATCGCCAAAGATGCGCGAGGTCTACGCCACCGTGGAGAAGGTGGCGCGCACCGATGCCTCCGTCCTCATCTACGGGGAGAGTGGCACCGGCAAAGAGCTCATCGCTCGAGCCATCCACCGCGCGAGTCGCCGCTGCGATCGGCCCTTTGTGCGCGTGCACTACGGGGCCTTGGCCGAGGGCGTGTTGGAATCGGAGCTGTTCGGCCATGAGCGGGGGGCGTTCACCGGGGCGTTGCGGCGCAAGAATGGGCGGTTTGAGTTGGCTCACACCGGTTCCATCTTTCTGGATGAAGTGGGCGACATCCCGCCGAGCACCCAGCTGAAGCTGCTGCGCGTGCGGCAAGAGAGGGAATTCGAGCGCGTGGGCGGCGAAGAGACGCTCACCGTGGATGTGCGCATCATTGCCGCCACCAACCGTGACCTGGCAGAATTGGTGCGGCAGGGTCGATTCCGCGAGGACCTCTACTACCGCCTGCACATCGTGCCCATCTACCTGCCCCCGTTGCGCGAGCGGCGCGAGGATATCCCGGCCCTCACTCAGCACTTCCTGGCTCGCCTGGCCCGGGAACTGGGAAAGCCGCAACTGTCCATCGAGGAGGAGGCCATGGAGCTCCTCCGTAGCTACCAGTGGCCGGGCAACGTGCGCGAGCTGGAAAACGTTTTAGAGCGGGCGGCGGTGCTGGCCGATGGCTCGACCATCACCGTCGCCGATCTGCCGCCCTTGCGAAGTCCAAGCGAAGGACCTGGGGTGCCGCAGGAAGGCGAGAGCCTGAGGCTGGAGCCGGTACTGGAACGCATCGAACGGAGCTACATCGAACGGGCCTTGGCCAAGGCGCAAGGGGTGAAAACCGAAGCGGCTCGCCTGCTTGGGCTGAAGCCCGGGGCCTTGTACTACAAGCTGGCCAAGTACGGCATCATGCCAAAAGCCGGCTGAGAACGGCGCATGTGCCGGGGAGGAAGAGTCGGTGAACAAGGTGCCTGACAGCGTGTGCACCCTGCTTCTCGCAGTGACTATCGTGAGCTTTGCCCTGCCGTGGGTCCAGAGCCGGGCACAAAGTGGTGTCGACACCCTTGAGCTCCGGGCTGCGCGCTGCGAAGCGCGCCTGGCCGAATTGGCGGAGGAGCAGAAGGAGCTAGCCGCGCGTTTGGAGAAAGCAACGCAAAAGGTAGCCAAGCTGAAGGAAGGCCTGCAGAACCTCTTCTCCAGGCGTCGGCTGGAGAGCGCGCTTAGGGAATTGCAGTCCCTGGCTGATGCGGCAGAGGCTACCGAGCGTCAACAGCGCCAGGTGAACGCCTCGCTGGACAGCACTCTGGCCCTCCTTTGGGCCCACTATGATGCGGAGATCAATCGCCTGGTGGCAGCGCTTGATGAGGAGGGGGGCTCGTGGAGCCCGACCCAGCGCCAGGAGTGTCTGCAAGCCATCTCTGTGCTGCGGCGGAAACGAGCCGCGGCCAGCGCTCGCATGGCTTCAGTTCCAGCACAGCTGGACAGCCTTCCTGCCTGGGCCTTGACCAGCGAGGACGACTATCGCCGCCTTGAGGACAAGGCCATGTTGTCGCAGGAGAGAGCTGAACGCGTGCGCCAGGAGGGACAGGCAGCGGAAAAGCGCCTGCGCCAGCTTCGCGAGGAGCTGCTGCTTAGGAAGAGGCTCAACGAGCTGGTGAGAGAAATGGCGCTCTTGGACCAGCGGGACGAGACGGTTCGGCAGGCGGAGGCGGCCGGAGCCGAAGGTGGAGTGCTGCCAACTTCGTTCGAGTCGACTGGCAGCCGCGGAGTAAAGGCCACTACGGAAGCCTACGTGGTGCTCCCACCAGCCGGGCGCCTCTGGAGTGCAGATCCATCCCAGCTTTCCCCGGCGGAGGCAGAGCAGTTTATCCGCCAGCTAGAGAAAGAGAGAGCCAGACTGTCGGCGCTCGCGGATACGCTCGCCGCACGCGCCCAGGCGTTGGCGCAAAAGGCCGCGCTCCTCCGTACCCAGCAGGCGCCCCCTAGCCCATGAGCTCGCCGCACTGGCTCCCTCTGGTTCTCCTCGGCTGCCTGACCACGCTCGGTCTTTCCCAGTCGCCCACGTGGGAGCACTCTGGTCGGTGGCAGCTGTCCCTGGAGCAGGACACCAACGTCAAAGAGTCGCCGAAGGAGGCAGAGAGTGCGGGGTCCCTTCGTTTGTTCGCCGACTTTCAGGCGCAACGCCCAGGCGGCAGGAGCAGGGCAGAGATCTCGCTTCAGGGCGCCTGGCAAAGCGTTTGGCGCCACCGAGAGGAAGCCAAGCTCATGGCCGATGTGCACACCAGCCTGCTGTGGCGGGTCGCGGCCAGGTGGGAACTGGGAGCGCAGGGGGTCCTCCGCGGAAAGCTTTGGCTGTACGATCGACCAGACTACCTTTTCTCTTCTCTCCTGGTCTTCGCGGAAGGAAGGCTCCCTGCGCAGCTTGGGCTGAGAGGCAGCGTGGCGCAGGAGTCAATGAACTATGCCGGCTCCACGTTTTATGACCAGACAGGTTGGCGGGGGGCTGTCCAGGCGTTCCGGGCTGTGTCCGCACGGCTGGTTGTCATCGTGGAGGCCGGTCTGGAGCGCAGTCGCATGGACAGGCCCGCGCTCCGCTATGAGGAATCAAGCAAGCGGTGGTGGCCTCTGCCTTGCGAGCAGGTGGATCGTGGGGCGCATGGTGGCGTATTTTTCGAGCTGCAGGCCCTGGGGCATTGGCGGGCTGGCTACCAGTACGAAAGGAGCCGCTCGAATTCGTTCGGTTACAGCTACGTTCGTCAGCGGCTGCAGGTACTTGGTGCAACCAGGTTCTCGCAGAAGGTGCTCTTACGCCTGTTCGGGGCGCTGCAGCGCAAGAGGTACGCAGAAGTCCTGGGACCGTGGAACCCCATCGGTCTAGACACCGAGAGGGAGCAGAGCAATCTTCTGCTCATGGATGTCTCGCGCGAGCTCGCCCAAGGCTACCGCCTCCTGCTGCGCATCAGTTGGTACGACAACGAGTCCTTGATCCGTGGGCGCTACTACCAGAAGGGGCTGTTCTCATTGTCCCTTGAGCGCCGTTTCTGAGCCGGGGGTGGCGCCTCATTTGTCACCCTACCTTCTCGCAGCAGAAAGACTGCCCTGGACGTTCCCACATTCATCCCCGCTCAAGGGTGTCTCCGGCACGGGTGCGTCGCTGTCCATCTTAAGCTGGGACCATTTTTCCCCTTGATGCGCTCACCCTGTTTCTTTATCTTTGTCAAGACTTGGCGTGAACTGTATCGTAGGGAGTGGTTGTGGAGATCAAAGAGACCCTTGTCAGCGAAGCTATCATCCGCACTTATGATGCGCGGCTGGTGGCGGCCTTGGAGAGCACCGTGGCCATCGTCGGGGGCGGGCCTTCTGGACTCATGGCGGCGGCGCGGCTGGCGGCCCGTGGCATCAAGACGACGCTGTTTGAGCGGCGTCTGAGCCTGGGTGGGGGCATGTGGGGAGGCGGGATTGGGCGCAACGTCATCGTCGTGCAAGAGGCGGCCGAGCGCATCCTGGCGGAGTTGGGCATTCAGCACAAGTCTTATGCGCCAGGCTACTACGTGGCCGATTCCATCGAGGCGGTGTGCAAACTGGGCGCCGCCGCCAAAGACGCGGGCGCGGAGATATTGAACCTGTTCAGCGTGGAGGATGTGCTGTGCATGGAGCAAGAGGTGCGCGGGTTGGTCGTCACCCGCACGCCCATTGAACAGGCCGGCCTGCATGTGGACCCCATAGCGGTGAGTGCACGGTTCATCGTGGACGCCACCGGTCACGCGGCGGAGATAGCGCACATTGTGGAAAAAAAGGTTGGCCCCCTGCGTACTGCCAGCGGCGCCGCGCTGGGGGAGAAGGCCATGGCTGCAGACGCAGGCGAGCAGTTCGTGGTGGAGCACGCCGGCGAAGTCTATCCGAACGTCTTCGTGACCGGCATGGCCGTGGGCGCAGTATTCGGAGGGCCACGCATGGGGCCCATCTTTGGTGGCATGCTGCTGAGCGGCGAGCGCGTGGCCGAGCTGATTGCCGCGCGCCTCGCGTGATCACCTCCTAGGGCCGCGGAGCTTTCTTCACCCTCTGTGCTCTGTCGGCGTGCCGGCAGGCGACCGCGGTTCTCCCTCTAACCCAAGGCTCTGTGGTTGAGGCAATGGCACCTGTTCCTACTGTCTTCTTGGGGATGGACATCGGCTCCACCAGCGCCAAGATGGCCGTGTTCGTGCGCGAGAGCGGTCATAATGCCTTGGCGGAGCAGTTGGTGCGTGCGGGGTTTCTCCACTTCTCCCAGCAGGGGGTGTCCGGGCTCTTCCTTTCCCCGGCGTTGCCGACGCTCGGCGAGCTTGGGCGGGCGGCGAAGGAACTGCGGCGCTCACTTGAGGACATCCTGCCCCCGGATGCCATCTACGGCGTCGCCTTGACCGGGTGCGGCGCCAACCTGCTGGCAGCCGAATGGCAGGGTGCTATCGTCAACGACTTTCGCGCTCTTGCCGAAGGGGTTGGGGCCCTGTTTCCGCAGGTGCGCACCATTCTGGAGATGGGCGGCGACTCCTCCCGCTACCTCGCCGTGGAGGGGGCGCAAGAGGGGGGATGTCCGTCGATTCTGGACTACGCCCAGAATGGGGAGTGCGCCGCCGGGACGGGCTCATTCATTGATCAGCAGGCGCGGCGGCTTCTTTACCGCGTGGAGCAGATCGGCAAACTGGTGAGCACAGCCTCGCGCGCCGCCACTATTGCCGGCCGTTGCTCGGTGTTTGCCAAATCCGATATGATCCATGCCCAGCAGCGCGGCTTTCAGCCGGCAGAGGTGCTAAAAGGACTTTGCCAGGCGGTGGCCCGCAACTTCAAGGGCACCATCGTCCATGGGCGGGCTTTGCGACCGCCAGTGGCCTTCGTCGGCGGAGTAGCCTTGAACCAGGGGGTGGCCGAGGCCCTGCGGACGGCATTGGAGCTTCCCCCTGGGTCATTTTTTGTGCCACCTTTCGCCGCACACTATGGCGCCATTGGGTGCGCATTCGCCGCACTGCGCCAAGATCCGGACCGGGCTCAACGCCGGCACGATGGCGTCCTCGCCCCGACGACTGCCTTTACCTCTGCCCCACGCCTCTCACGCCAGGGTGTGCGGACGATGCGACACCTTGCCGCCACAGCACCTCCGGCTCATCCCTCCGCCTTGGAGGCCTACCTGGGGTTGGACATCGGCTCCGTGAGCACCAATCTGGCACTGCTCGCTGCTCATGGGGCGCTGCTCATGGACGTCTACACCAAGACCAATGCTCGCCCCATCGAAGTGGTGGCAGAGTGCCTGACCCAGGTCAAACGGGCCCTGGGCGACCGGGTGATCATCCGCGGGCTGGGTACCACGGGCTCGGGACGGGAACTCATCGGCGAGCTCTTGGCTGCCGACGTCATCACCGATGAAATCACTGCCCACACCGTGGGGGCCAACTTTGTCGCCGACCGCTTCGGTCTGCCCCGACCGGACACCATCTTTGAGATCGGCGGCCAGGATTCAAAGTTCATTTCCATCCGCGAAGGGGTGGTGGTGGACTTTGCTATGAACGAGGCATGCGCTGCTGGCACTGGCTCCTTCCTAGAGGAGCAAGCAGAGCGCCTGGGCATCAGCATCGTGGACGAATTTGCGCAGTTGGCCTTTGCCGCTGAGCGACCGTTGCGCCTGGGGGAACGATGCACGGTGTTCATGGAAAAGGACGTGGCCGCCTATCTCCGCCGCGGGGTGGCGAAGACGGACATCGCGGCAGGGTTGGCCTATGCCGTGGCGCAGAACTATCTGCACCGCGTGGTGCGCCATCGCCGGATTGGCGAGGTCATCTTCTTTCAAGGGGGAACCGCCTACAACGACGCAGTGGCCGCGGCGCTGGCGCAATTGGTGGGCAAAGAGATCATTGTGCCGCCGTTCAACGGTGTGCTCGGTGCCATGGGCGCGGCACTGTTGGCTAGGGACAAAGTACAAGCCACCGGCATCCCCAGCCGATTCCGCGGCCTGGACTTTGACCCTGGTCACCTGCGCGTGCGCCACTTCACCTGCAAAGGTTGTGCAAACTACTGTCAAATGCAGGAGTACGACTGTGCGGGGGAGAAGAGCTATTGGGGCGACAAGTGCACCGAGCGCTATCGCAAGGCGCGCCGGGCCGAGCAACAACCCGAGCTGCCTGACCTGTTTGCCTTGCGGCAGAAGCTCCTCCTGGACCAGGTCCCAGAGCGCGACGGACCAAACGTCACCGTGGGCATCCCCCTGGCGATGTATTTCTACGAGCAGCTGCCGTTCTGGCGCACCTACTTCCACACCCTCGGCGCGCACGTGGTTGTCTCGCCGCCGACCACACGCCCGGTGGCAGAGCTGGGCGAGCAGCTGGCGGTAGCCGAGCCCTGTTTCCCCATTTTGGTGGCCCATGGTCATGTCGCCTCCTTGTTCCAGCGCGGCGTGAATTTGGTGTTTCTGCCCACTGTTATCAACGTCAAAGCAACCCCGGATTCACCGGAGTGCTACCTCTGCCCCTGGGGCCAGACGTTGCCGCTGGTGGTGGTCAGTGCGCCGACCTTTGAGCACAAGCAGGAGTGCATCCTGCGCCCGGTCATCCGGTTCAAGGACGGACCCGAGGCGGTGAAGCGGGCCCTGCGTCCAGTGGCGCGGCGTTTGGGGGCCTTCAGGCGATTGCATGAGCTGGCAGTGGAAGCCGCCTACAGGGCGCAAGCCACTTTTGTCGAGCACTATCAGCGGGCAGCCGCACCCCTGGTGGAGCGCCACCTGCAGAACGGTGGGCAGGCAGTGCTGCTCTTGGGGCGCCCGTACAACGTGCACGACCCGGCGCTGAACCTGGCCGTGGCCAGCAAGCTCCGCACCCTGTATGGAGTGGACGTCATTCCCATGGACGCGCTCAACCTGGAGGGGATTGCCATCGCCGACATTCACCAGAACATGTTCTGGAACTGTGGCCAGCGAATCCTGCGGGCGGCGCGCTTTGCCTCGCGCTACCCTGGCCTCCAGGTAATTTACATCACCAACTTCAAGTGCGGACCGGACTCATACATCAAGCACTTTGTCGGCAAAGCGCTGGGCAGACCATACCTGGTACTGCAGTTTGATGGGCACAGCAACGATGCCGGTATGCTCACCCGGTGCGAGGCCTTTTTGGATAGCACAGGACTGTTACGACGGTGGCAGGATCGATGCCAGGCCGTGGTGGCAAATCGCTAGCTGGGCGCACCCTGTACATCCCGCGCATGTCCTCCGAGGGGGCGTGTGCCATGGCGGCGGCCTTTCGCTCGGTGGGGTTTGCGGCCGAGCCCACACCTGAGGGCGACGCCCACACCTACGAGCTTGCCCGCCGCTACACCAGCGGCGACGAGTGCCTGCCGGAGCTGGTTACGCTCGGCGACATCCTCAAGATCGCCGAGCGTCCGGACTTTGTGCCGGAAAAGACCGCCCTGATGATGCCGACCTCCAACGGCCCCTGCCGTTTTGGCCAGTACCGGCACCTGATCGCCATGGTGCTCGAGGACCTGGGATGTGGAGAGGTGTACCTCTTCTCGCCCACCAGTGCCGACGGCTACGGGAGCATTGGCAAGGACGCGCGCAGGCTGGTGCGAAGCGCGTGGTGGGCAGTGGTGGTCTCTGACGCCTTACGCAAGCTGCTCCTGATGACCCGGCCATACGAGGTGGTGCCTGGAAGTACGGACCAGGCCTTCCAGCAAGCTCTGGAGGTGGTGTGCACGGCGCTCGCGCAGCAGGGGCTTTCGGTGCTTGCGCACAGACGGCAGGTGGTGGAGGCAATGGGGCAGGCGCGTGACCTGTTGAAGGCCGTGGAGGTGGACAGGAGCCGCCGCAGGCCCCTGGTGGGCATCGTGGGGGAGATCTTTTGCCGTCTCAACGATTTCAGCAACAACCAGGTGATTCGCCGCATCGAGCATTTTGGGGGCGAGGTGTGGATCTCCGATGTTGCCGAGTGGGCCTGGTATACGAACGAAGAGGAGAGGGTGCGTCTGCGTCGAGAGGGGAGGAGGTGGTCGTTCGCCATGATGGGGAATAGGCTGCGGCAGGCCGTCATGCGTGCGGACGAACATGCGCTCCTGGCGCCGCTGGCCGGGGAGTTCCGCATGCGCCTGGAGCCGCCGCACACCGGGGCGATTCTGGCGCGCAGCCGGCCGTACCTTCCCGCAGAGGCGGCCTTGGGGGAGATGGTCCTGAACGTTGGCAAGGCCATCTGGTACTACGAGCAGGGGGCCGCGGCAGTGATTGATGTCAGTCCGTTCAGCTGTATGAACGGCATCGTCTCAGAGGCGGTCTATCCGCGCGTGAGCCGCGACCTCGGGGGGTTCCCTATTCGTACCCTCTACTTCGATGGGGTGCAGGACAGCCTGGACCGCGACCTGGACATCTTTCTGGAGGCGGCGCGCGGTTTCCTGACGCGTTCTTCGCGCCCAAGGGCAGGGGGAACGTGACGGAGGAGCCGCCCATTTCGTAGCGCCCACGCTCAGCGATGAGCCCTTCTGGGGGAATGACGGCAACAACGCTGCCCGGGGCACCATCTGGTAGAGCTTGACGGGTGACAGGGAGTGTGAGGGGCTTTGTGCGGGTCTCAACTGCCGGTGCCGCTTTGGCGCCAGAGGAGCGTCCGGTGCTTGCGGAGAATCGCGGCTCTTCCCTTAGGGTGGAAAGCCGACTCATCGCTGTTTGTCGAGCCCCTTTGCGCCGCTTTCATGCAGTGAGCACTGTCAGGCCGTTGTTCTGACGAATCTCAGGGAAACAGCTTGGTCCCCTTGAGCTTCGCTGCCTTGCTGGCGTCTCCGCGTCCCACAGGATGGCCGTACCGGTCCATTCTTGGCGGCAAAAAACACAACAGACGGCCGGGAGCCTCCTCCCCTGATCTCGAGAGCCTCGCCACGCAGAGGAGTCTTGCGTGAAAGATCGCCCCAGGTTAGTCTCAATGCAACGTAACCCAATCCTCCAGCACTCCTGCGCCGGAGACGAAGGTTTCTCCCGAACAACCCAAGGGAAAGGCGTCCCGCTGCTGTTTGCTGATGATGACCTCCTCCCTGCTCAGCAGTCCGCGCGCTTGATAGCGCTGAAACAGGGCATCGGTCATAACGTCGAAATAGCTGACCAGCCTGCGCCGCCCCTCCGGTGCATCGACGCTGACGGCGATGTCGGAATAGGTGCGGGCGCCATAGTGGGTGCCGAGCAGCTCTCCTGCTCGTACTTTTCGACCTTCCCGCAACGATGTGTCCTGCAGCACGACGTGAAAGACACCAAATTGAAAGTCCGGATACTGCTTGGATCGTATCCACACCTGTGAGCCCAGCCACTCCTCGAACCTCCAAGACACAACACCGTCCACCGGCACATAAATGCGTGCGGTCTCCCAACCCGACTCTCCGGTGAGCCAAAAGTAGTGTTTCATACTGCGGCAGTCTTCAAAGTCGTCCGAATAGTCATGACCGACGGCCGAACGAAACCGAGAAATCTTGTAAACGCGATCAAAATCGATGTAATTGACATCGACAAATCGAGGGCATCCCCAGGCGTCCACGTCATAATGGCAGTTTAGGGTTTTCCAGTTCTCAAGAGTCCCCTCGCTGGTGAAACGGCCGTTCTCGCAGGTGAGGGGGTCGGCGTCGCGCTCCTCTTTGCTGATAATGAAATCAACGCGACAATACACCTGGCACAAGGCAAAGGTGGCCAGCAGCGAATCCGGCAGCACATCAAAGTAGGAGACGAGCTTCCGTCCTTTGGTGGTATGAACACCAAGACCAATCTCAGAATCGACCCCTGGGCCCGCATGCAGGCCGATGTTTTCTCCGGCACGAACCGTCTTGCCGACGGCAACCGTTTCACGTGGTCGTACATGAAAGATGATCACTTCAAAGTCGGGGTACTGCTGGGACTGGATGCGAATGGTGGCCGCGGAGGCCTCTGGCGTGATCTCCTTGACCGTTCCGTGAAGAGGCGCGATAATTTCCAGCGCGGACCAATCATAGTCGGCGCGCGGCTGGAAGGAGTGCTTCATGTTGCGGCAGCGCTCGAAATCGTCGGAATAGTCCGCGCCTACGCCAGACCGGAACTTTGAGATGCGCGCCATCCTTGTGGGATCGATGTAGTGGGCCCGGATGATTTGCGGCAGGGGGCTGGCAACGTCCCACCCGGTCGGTGTTGTGGGCTTCTTGTGGCCACAGACAACGAGGATAGCGGCCAGAAGGACGAACATGGTTGTTGCACAAACTCGCTTGAGGTAGAGCGTCATTGTTTTGCCCTTTCCTTAAGAACAAGCGCAAAAGGCTTCTTCCCTTCTTGCTCTTTTGAGTGCTGAAGTCTTGCTTCAGCACTCAATATCTGGCACATGGACCCGATCATAGCCAAACCCCTCTCGGCGAAAATCCTCCGGCGTCTGGGATTTGAACCACCTTGCGGAGCAAAGTGGGTGCTCCTCGGCGACTCGAAAAAGCCTGTGCTTAACGGGATTACTGTGGACATAGTTCAGGCGAGCGTAGTAACTCCTCTCGAACGTCAAACAGGTGTCCCAATATTGGAACCAGACACGTCGGCTAGGGGTGTTCTCCACTTCGCTGACCAGCCGCGCCCACTGCGGATGAAGGCGCTGGATCATGTGCTTAAGAGATGACCCCTCAGCGGGAGAGCGGGCGATGTTGTGATAGTGGTGGGAGAACAGCGCCCAGGCCTGCAAGTCCCCCTGGTGGGCCCGTGCTGTTTCGAAGAGCGTTTGCGGTGACAGGCGCAGTCTCTCCGTTGTCGTGAAGATGTGCTGCTTGTGTAAGGTGCAGGCGGTCACCACGTATAAAGTCTTCGGCACGAACAGGTGCAGCGGGCCCTGGTTCCATTCGCCGATCTGAAGGTCGTCAGTCATAGGTCTCGATTGCGATTGCGGAAGAGGGGCTTCGCGGAAGCAGGGCTTCCGCAGTCCAAGGTGGTTATTGCGGAAGCAGGGCTTCCGCAGTCCATATCCGAGGGCAAGGCTCGCCGTGGCGGTTGGGCGTCTCCGTGTGCTTGGACGATTAGGCCTCCTCTTCTTCCTTTCTGACCCAGGCGAATTTCCGCGCCAACGTCTTTGGGTAGTACTTGTCCAGCACCTCGTAGCCCACCTTCTTGCCCCAGTGGTAGTACACCCGAGGTTCGATGTAGGACTTGAGGCTGGTGCCCAAGTTCCAGGTGCGGTTCTTGCTGGCGATGGCGATGCGCGCCTTCAAGGTTCCCAGGGCGTACTCAGCGTTCTCCAGACGGCGGCGGGCGGTGGCCAGCTTCTGCTCCGCCTGGGCGATAGCCTTGTCGTAGCGCGCGCGCACAGTGGCTCTCTTGGCCTCTGGGGCAGCCCTTGCCTTTTCTCTCGCTTCCTTCTTGAGCGCTGTCGCCGTGGCCTGCGCCTTGTGCACCTCAGCCCGGTATTTTTGCACGCGTTCCTCGGCCCTGCGCTGGCGCTCGCGGAGTTTTTCCCGCCGCTCGTCCCAGTTTGCGGGTACTTTCTTGGTATGGTTGCAAAGGATTGCCGCCTCCAGATTCGCCAGCGCGGCGGCCTGCCACTTCTTGTACTCGGGGTCTTCCGGGCTCACTCCGGCCTGCTCCAGGTTCTGGCGCACAGCGCGCGTGGCGTGGTGCGTGCGGAATACTTTCGCCGTAAGGCCCGGCAGGATGCTGGACAGGTACTCGTTCACGTGTCGGCTGCTGATGCCGGGAAAGAGCTGAGGCTTCTCGCGTGTGGGATGTTTCTTGCGGTTGCGATTGTTGGAGGGCCGGGCCTTGCGAATCAGCTCCTCGAGATTGGCCACGACCTGCGGTGGCAGGGGGAGCTTCTTGTGCCACAGTACCGAGTCTTTGCCGAGGAAGCGGAATTCCGCCACCCCGTCCGGATGCAACTTGACGTGCTCTGGACGCAGGGTGGTGGCACCCACAGTGTCTGCCTCGTCTGGGTCTTTTTCGTCGCCCACGCGCATGCACAGGGCGTCGATCAGATAGCAGGCGGTGGCCACCTCTCGCTTGCGTGGCTCTGGGCTGGCCAAGTCCTCGGCGATCTGACGGCGGACTCGCTCCAGCTCGGCGCCCAGTTCATGGGCTTTGTCGAACTTGCTGGCCTCGCGGGCCTGCTTGACCGGCGCCGTGTCGTGCAGCCAGATGTACTTCATCTTGCCGGAAAGCTTGTCCTTCCACTTGGCCACCCACAAGGAGTCCGGTTCCCAGACGATCTCTTGCCACTCGCCCTCGGGGCGCGGCGCGTTGGGACTCAGGTTCAGGGTGATGTCGCACTGGCGGGGCCCCTCCTTCCAGCGGCCGCGCAACGGATGCTTGCCCCGACCCATGAAGATGCAACTTGGCTCCACCAGGTAGGTGCCGAGCTCCACCCGCTCGCCATCCACCATAGCGTAGCCGTGCCGTTCCTTGAGCGCCTCGCGCTTGGCCTTGCGCTCTGCCGCCAGCGCCTTTCGCTCTTCCTTGGACATCGCCAGCTTGGCTCGGCGCTCCTCTTCCACTAGGCGAACCGCCGGCGTAAAGTCCACTTCGTCGCTCCGCAGCGGAGGTTCGACGCCCAGGGCCGCGCTAAAATCATCCACGAAATTGCGCACAAAGACCGGATCTTCCACGTAAGGGGTACCCAGTTTGCGCGCCCAGGCAACGGCCATCTCCTCCTGCTTCGGGTCAAGGGTGCGCTCCTCCCCACGAATCTTCAGCTTCAACCCGCGATAGGGAGGTGGCTCCGGAATTACCACCCCATTGTGAATCAATTCCTTCAACTCTCCTCCTGATCCTGCTATCACTCCAGATCCACGCTCTGCCAAATCAAGGTTAGGGTTAAATATAACGCGATTTCCCACAAATTTCAAACGGTTTATACAAATACTGCACAGACCCATGGAGGGAACCTGGAGAGGGGTGGGGGAAAGCTCGAGGCAGAGAGGCTCGGGCCACGACTCTATTGCTGGAGAGGCCCCGGCAGGGCTTGTGCCTTGGGTACGGGGTTGCACCTCAGTGGAGCTTGCCGAGGACCAAGGTCAGCGTGGCACCGGTGAAGGAGTGGAGCGGGTTGATGTTGCAGAAGCCGTAGCCGCCCAAGGCCATGAACCGGCTGACCGGGATGAACACCTGGATTTCAAGGGGAAAAACCCAGCGTTGGACCCCTGTGCACCCATTCCCCAGAACGACCTAACAGGCTGCAAGGGCCCTTAAACTCTCGACCGGATACGACAGCCAAACGGCCCGCCACGCTCATGTGCACTCGCTCCACCCGCCACCCATGGCCTGCCATCAGGCCATAGTCCTCGTACTCCTCCCCACAGACGAGCTCTGAGGCACTTCCGGTGAGACGGGCGGAGAGCAGAAAGTGGTCAACTTGCAGGCTTCCCCCCGCGGTTCCGGCGAGCCACCCGACGCTGCTGTAACCTACTCCAGCAGAGAGCCAATAGCGCACTGTCCTTCCCTTGCCAGCCGAAGCCGGTGTCCAGGACAGAGTCAGCACACATGCCGCCACCACCCCCAGTGCGAAGAGATTTCGTGCGTGCATACTTCCTCCTCACGTTGCCCCCCACGACGGCACAGGCGAACGAGGCGGCCGCGGGCAGGCCCTCACGCCATGGCGGCAAGAATGGCCAGGGCTTTGCGCAGCGCTTCCTCTGGCACGGCGAAGGAGAGGCGGAAATGAGTGCGCCGCGCGGAGAACTCGCCGCCAGGAACCACTAACACCCCGTGCTCGATGGCCTGGCGGACAAAAGCATCGCCATCACCATCGGGTGCCTGCGGGAAGATGTAGAAAGCCCCCTCAGGGCGTTGCACTGGGAACCGCTTGCTGAGTTCTGCGAAGGCCAAGTCTCGCTTGCGGTGGCAGCGGCGGACATGTTCGGTGACGTCCAGCTCCAGGACCACCAGGGCCGCCTTCTGCGCGGCGGAGTTGACGCACGCGTACGAGTACTGCTGGAGTATTGCCATGGCCTCAACTACCTCTTTGGGCCCGGTGGCATAACCCACACGCCAGCCGGTCATGCCCCCGGTCTTGGAGAAGCTGTTGACCACAATGGCCTCTGGCAGCACCTCCGCCATGCTGGTGAACCGGGCCTCCTCGTAGACGAAGCGGTCGTACACCTCGTCAGAGATCACCGCCAATTCATGGGCACGGGCGATGCGCGCCACCATCTCCAGCTCCTGGCGCGTGTATACCACCCCGGTGGGGTTGTGCGGCGTGTTGATGATGATGGCCTTGGTGCGCTCGGAGAGCTGCGCGGCAATGGTGTCTTCCCGCAGGCGGAAATCGGGGTAGGTGTCAATCAGGCGTGGCGAGGCCCCCAAGAGTCGCACCACGTTGCAGTAGGCGACAAAGTGGGGGTCAGGGATGAGCACCTCGTCGCCTTCCCCCACCAGGGCCATCAAGGCCAGAAGCAGGCCCCCGGTGGCGCCAGCGGTAATGAGCACCTCCTCCGGCTCCACGCCGCGGGCACGAAGATGGCTCCGCACCTTCTGGCGCAGCTCGGGAATGCCTCGCGTCGGCGTGTACTTGTTAAATCCTCGGTTCATCCATTTGATGATTTCCTTCTTCACGGGGCGGGGTATGTCAAAATCGGGCTCCCCAATGGAGAGATTGATCAACTCCTGGCGGCTGCACGCGATCTCAAAGATCTTGCGAATGCCGGATGGGTGCACCCTGCGGACGCGCTGAGCAAGCTCCAGGCCTCGGGGCACGTGCTTCCTCCTTGCCTATGTCCGACTGCGCTCGCTCCTGTTCTGGGCAACTCTGGTGGCAATAACGATCTTTCGCACTCCTGCCTGTTTTGCCACATCCATCACTTCGACCACGCGGCCATGCGTGGCCTCCTTATCCGCACGGAGCACAAGAGGGCGTTCAGGATCTTCCGCCATCTTGGCCTCCAGATGGGCGCGGAGAGAGTCAAGGGAAACAGGCGCCTCCCCCAGGAAGAGCTCACCCCGGGGCGAAATGTGCACGATGAGCTCCTTCTGTTCCTCCACTGCAAAGGACTTGGCCGGCGGCAGGTCCAGCTTCATCCCCGGCTGTTCGAGAAAGGTGGAGGAGACCATGAAGAAGATGAGCAGGAGAAAGAGCACATCAATGAGGGAGGTGATGTTGATGAGCACCTTACGAGGAGGGCGTTCACGAAAGCGCATGGGCCTCCCTCGGCTCGTGCCCCTGGTGGGTGTTCACCTTGTGCAAGAGCATGGTCGAATACTTTTCCATGTCCAGAACCAGGTCCTCGGCCTTGGAGGCGAAGTAGTTGTAAAACACCAGCGAGGGGATTCCGATCGACAGCCCCACGGCGGTGGTAATCAGTGCTTCGGAGATGCCGCCTGAGAGGGCGCTAGCCTGACCGACGCCAATGCGGGAGATGATGTCAAAGACCTTGATCATGCCGATGACCGTCCCGAACAGACCGAGGAGAGGGGCAACGCCGGCCACGGTCTCCAGAATCACCAACCCGCGCTCCAACACGCGGGCTTGCTGCCGGCCCACGTCCTCGATCAGCTCCTTCGCCTCTGAGCGTTCCAGGTGGCGATTCTGCAAGACGGTTTCTACCAGCGCGGACAAGGGCCCCTGCGCCTTGCGGCACAACTCCAGCCCCAAGCCGGTCTCCTCCGGCCCGGCCATGTGTTCGATCCAGTGCACGATGTCCGGTACCAGGATGCGTCGCCGCCTGAGGGCAAGGCTCTTCTGGATGACCACTGCCAGGGCCAGGACCGAACAGAGCGCCAAGGGGATCATCGTGACACCACCCTTGGCCAAGGTGTGCCATACCCCACTCACCGTGTCACCCCTCCCTGCCAATTCATGGCCGCGTCACCGAGTAGATGAAGGTCCACGTCAGCTCCAGGTAGTCCTCCGGGAACCCTTTGGGCAGCGGCTTGAACGGCGCCGAGTTCTTGACCGCAATGACGCTTGTCTCCTTCAGCGAGGGGTGGCCGGTGTAGCCCAAGACTTCCAGGTTTGTCATTTGGCCGTCAGGCAGTACCCGGAAGCGCAGCACAGTCTCGCCGCTGATGATCCCCAGACGGGTGAACGCCGGAGGCGGATAGATGTTCTGCCGGATCCTGCGCTTCATCTCCAGCAGGTACGGGGCAAAGTCCCAGGCATAGGTGTTCAAGGTAACGCCACCCAGTTCTTCGGCGCTAAAGTCGACGTTGCGGTAGGAGAGGTCGTCGCTGCCAAAGCCCTCTGTCCCTGGACGCCTGCTGGCGTTGCCGGAAAGGACCTCTGGCGAGAAGCGTTCCCGGAGGCGTGTGGCTGCGCCGCGCTCCAGGTGCTGGACGCCGGGCGCCAGTGGTTCAGCCTGTCGCGCGCCCTCTTGGTCACCAGGCACTCGCTCGTAGGGGGGCATGAGGCCGGCCTCGGCTCCAGCATGCGCCACACCGCCGCCGGCAAAGGTGCGGTAAGCCGACTGACCGTCAGAGTAAGCCTCGCCCTTGGGCTTGTCGCTGGCTGTGTACAGGTCGCGCGCCTTCGTGCTCTTGTCGGAGAGGAGATTTGTCCGCTCGGTGGGCCGCTCCGTAATGGCGTCCGGAGGCGTTTCCACCAGCTCGAATTGCAGGCGCTTCTCCTCCTCGGCTGTTTGCACGGTTGCCTTCGCGAAAGGGTTCACCAGGTGTAGTTCGCGCGCGCCGCCCCAGAAGAAAAGCAGGAGCAGGTGGGCCAGTAGCGAAGCCACAAGGGCCAGCGAAAAAGAGTCCTGGCGCCAAAGTCTGTGGGTCAGTGCCGACATAGGTTCACAGGTGAAAGTTCATCAGGTCCTCAGCTACGGTTATCGGGCCAGCGAAATGCCGGGCGCAAACGGAGAGCACGTCCACCTGGTCACAAGGGGGGTAGAGGTGCACCAGGACGAGGCGCTTGCATTTGGCCTCGTGCGCGATGCGGCCCGCCAAGCTAGGGGTGAGATGGCCCTCAACCTTCTGCTCGTCGGGGAGCGAACATTCCAGGATGGCCAGGTCGGCCTCGCGGCAGAGCTCCACCACCGCCGGGCAATAGTCAGTGTCACCTGAGACTGCCACCGAGCGGCCGCCTACCTCCACACGTATGCCCACAGCGTTGCTACTATGGCGCACGGCCATAAACGACACTTTCCACCCTTGCACGCGACACGTCTCGTTGCCAACCTCGGAGACTGAAAGCCCGAACGGGAGCTCCTGCAGCCAGGGGGCATGTGCCGCCCGCAGGCGGTTGAGCAGTGCCTGCGTGCCTTTGGGACCGAGAATCTCCAGATGCCAGCCAGATGCCAGGTCGCGCGTGTTCTTGAGCGCAAAAAGCCACGCCGGGATATCCCCCACGTGGTCGAGATGGAAATGGGTCAGGATCAGCAGCCGAGGGCTCCGGTAGTCGATGCCTGCTTCGCTCAGGCGCCGCAGGGTGCCAGGACCGCAGTCCACCAATGCCACGTGTCCCGCGTGGCACAGCGCGATGCCTGGCGAAGACCGGCGCCACTGCGGGATACATGTGCCGGAACCCAGGACGATCACTCGTAGGCCTTCAGCGGCGATCCTCGTCCCTCCGGGTCGCGTCCCATAGCCATGCCGCATACCTGGGCGCTCCCCCGCGCACGGGCAAGGCAAGGATTTCTGGCACCTGGTAGCTATGCACCTGGCTCACCGTGGCCGCAAGTTGCTCAAAGAGTGTTGCACGCGTCTTGACCACGAGTAGGCACTCTTGGTCTCTGCACACCTCCCCTTGCCAGCGGTACACCGAGGTGACGTTGGGAACCATGGTGACACAGGCGGCCAGTCGCTGGGACACCAGAAGTTCAGCTATCTGCTCCGCCTGCGCCTGGGTCGGTGTGGTGACAAAAACGACCAGGAAATCGCTGGCCGTTTCGTCGCCCACTGGGGCATCCTTGGTGTTGATGGTATCGGTCAACTGAGAGCTTCCTGGCGATTTGTGCTACTCCGAGGCTCCGAGTGCTGCCTGCGGTCAGCGCAGCAGGTCGTCTCTGCCCTTCTCTCGCAGCACCTGCTTGTAGATTGCGGTGGAAAGGGTGAAGAGCGCTTCGATCTCTCCCATGGCCCGTACTGGTCCTGCCGCCCTGATTTGCCGTGCCATGATGGCCGCAAGCGGCTTGACTTTGCCCGACCAGAGCCGATGGGCCGCTTCCCCTGACATCCAGAACTGAATCTCGGCCGGTGTGTCGCACGGGCCGCACACCACGTGCCAATGGGCGCCGTCCACTTTCACCGTGATTTCGGCCTTCGGTTCGTGGAAGACAAAGCGCAGAGACTTGTTGAGGTTGAGCAGCTTGGGGCCTAGCTCCGTCTCCTGCAGCGATCGACGGAACACCGTGGCCAGAATGTCATAGAGCTCTTCCTGGGAAGCAAAGGCCTTCCCCATGCCTATACCTCCTCAATTCACCCCCAGAATGGGCATCTTGAGCTGCAATCGCCTGTCTCTCATGATGCCCGCTGTGCTGGTCGTCGGCGGTCAGTTCTGTTCCATCCGTTGCTTGATGATCAGCTCAAAGCGCGGCTTGTAGATCAAGTCGTAGGTGGCTTCCTTGTCCGGGAACAACCGGAGCACGCTCTGCTTGGCGGCGTGGGCCAAAGCAAGGGCTTCTGCCAACGTCATGGGTTCCTGCTGCAAGACCGCCGCCGTCAGGTCCACAATGATGCGCACCCAGCGCAGGCGCCTATTCTCCTCTTGAATTTCTTGCTCGGTCGCCATGGCCCTTCTCCAGCGCGGACGCGATCCACCCCTTGGCATTCACACTATGGGAGCCTTCCCAGTATACGCGTCCGCATTTGGGACAATGCCAGAAAGAACGTTGTTGCAGCCGCACGAACTCTGTCAGCTGCTCGCCCACTGCCTCAAGCCCAATGGGCTCCACCTGGCAGTTGCAGATGGTGCAGATGGTGAACAGCCGCTGCTCGGTGTCCAGGCCAAAGGTTTGGACCACCTGGCGGAACTGTTCCCGCACATTCTGGCTTTCGATGAACAGGCTCCTGCCCGGAGCGAGCGACTCGGCCAGCGCGCGGTCCCTAGTGAGCACTAGGCGCTGCTCGCTCATCGCCGCCGCACGCAAGTCGGCGTCCGTCCAGGTGGCGCTGTACGTGGTGTCGTAACCGATGATGCGCAGCCACTTGGCCAGCTTCCCCAGCATCACATCGACGGCGAACTTCATCCCTCTGCCCAATGGAACGGACGGCATCAGAAAATTAGCATACATCTGTCAAAAAGTCAAGCGCTTTGTTGCCCCTTGTGCCCCGGCCCTGAGTCTCACTCCGGGAGTGTCGGCGGAGGAAACGACAGGGAGCTGGCCAGATCCCAGCGGCGGATGGACTCCTTCGGATCGCGAGAACGGAGGGCGCAGTGAGCGTTGCCGCCGCCGTCTTCCAGACGCAACAGGCCTCAGGAACCTGTCTCCTGCGGGCCTTCCTGGCGCCAGCGCCGTGCCTCTTCGCGATAGGCGTCGCGAAAGGCTTTGCCCTTGGCCGCCTCCATCAGCGCGCGCTGGGCCGAGAAGAGTTCTGGGGTCATTGCCTGCCTGCAGCGCTCGGCGTCCACCCGGAAGAGCGGAAGCACGTGCGCGGCCACAGCCAGCGACTGGCGCGTGAGCCGCAAGGCGCTGAGCACCCTGGCCTTTACCAGCTGCAGGTCGCGATGGTACCCCGAGGTCAGGTTGGCTACCAGCGTGGCAATGGCCATCTCGTCGGCCAAAATGGTGTGATAATGGGCGCGCATGAGCTCCAACACATCCGGGTTTTGCTTGTGCGGCATCAGGGAGCTGCCCGTGCAGATTTGCGCCGGCAGCCGGAAGTACCCCAACTCTGGCATGCTGAACAAGATGACGTCGGAAGCCAGCCGATTCAGGTCGCCGTGGACGAGGGCGAGCACGTGCACCATGGCTGCTTCGAACTTGCCGCGGCTGTTCTGCACGTAGAGGGGGTTACGTTGCACGCGGGCGAACCCTAACTCCCTCGCCGTGAAGGCGCGATCTACCTTCACGGGCAGGCCGTACCCTGCCCCTGTGCCAAGGGGCGACTGGTCGATAAGATCGCGGACCCAGCGCAGAGCTTTGCGGTTATCGCGCATCGCTTCTTTGAACGCCCCTGCCCAAAGGCCCACGGTTGAGGGCATTGCCTTGCGCGTGTGCGTATAGCCAGGCAATGGCACCTTGCCCCACCGCTTGGAAAACTCCGCCAGAGCTCTGGTGAACTGGCCGACAAGTGTTTCTATTTCCTGCAAACGCGCCTTGTACAGCAAGCGCAGCGCCGCCAGAACCTGGTCATTGCGCGAACGCGCGGTGTGAATCTTTTTCCCCGCCTCACCCACTCTCTGTACCAAGAACTGCTCGAGGGCAGTGTGACAATCCTCTTGCTCCGGCCGGATCTCGAAGCGTCCCTGGCGAGCCAATTCCTGTGCCTCCTGCAGCACCGTGGTTAAGGCCTCCTCTTCCTTAGCCGTCAAGAAGCCCATCTTGCGCAGCATCCTGGCGTGGGCAATGGAGGCGAGGCAGTCGTATTCCACCAGCTCGCGGTCCACAAGGTAGTCATCCCCGACCGTGTAGCGCTCGACTACCGGATCAAGGGAGCTCTCCACGTCCCACAGCTTCATGTTTTCCTCCGCGTCAACTGCGCACGCCAATCGTACGGAAAACGCTTACGCAGCACGATGCTGTGCGCCTTGAGTCTGATGGCGTTGATTTCAATGAAGCCGCGCGCGTCGGTAGCATCGAAGCCACCCTCGACCTCCATGCTGGAGAGCTCGCGGTCGTACAGCGAAATGGGCGACTCCCTGCCCACCACGTACACGTTCCCCTTGAAGAGCGCCAGCCTCACCTTCCCATCGATGGCCTCCTGGCTCTTTTCGATGGCGCTCAGTAAAAAGTCCATCTCCGGCGAAAACCAAAAGCCATTGTAAATGAGCTCCGAAAACTTGGGCACCAACATGTCACGCAGATGCATCACCTCTTTGTCCATGGCGATCCCCTCGAGGTCGCGGTGTGCGGTCCAGAGGATGGTCGCCCCGGGTGACTCATACACGCCGCGCGACTTGATGCCTATGAAGCGGTTCTCCACCATGTCCACCCTGCCGATGCCGTGCATCTGCCCGAGCTCGTTAAGATAGAGAAAGAGCTCCAGCGGTTTTCCCTTGGAGGTGCCGTCGTCCAAGTTGACTACTTTGATCGGGAACCCGTCCTTGAAATGGATCTCAATGAGGCTCTCCTGGTCTGGGGTCTTGCGCAGATCCCGCGTGCGGCTAAAAATCTCCTCGGAGGGGCGCAGGGCCGGGTCCTCGAGTATGCCGGCCTCGTGGCTGATGTGCATAAGGTTCTCATCCTCGCTATAGGGCTTTTGCAGCGAGGCCTTTACCGGTATCCCGTGCTTTTCGGCATAGCGCAATAGATCCGGCCGCCCCTTAAAGGTTTGCAGAAACTCCGGGTCCTTCCACGGGGAGATCACCTTTATCTGCGGGTCCAAGGCGTAGTAGGAGAACTCGAACCGTACCTGGTCATTGCCCTTCCCCGTGGCGCCGTGGGCCACGTAGGCGGCGGACTCGCGCTCGGCTATCTCGACCTGCTTCTTCGCCAAGAGCGGCCTCGCAAGCGCCGTACCCAACAGATAGCGCCCCTCGTAGATCGCATTGCCGCGCATGGCGGGAAAGATGAAATCGGTGACAAACTCCTCCCGCAGGTCCTCCACGTAGACCTTGCGGGCACCCGTGCGGTAGGCCTTCTGCGCGATCTCGGCAAAGTCGTCGCTCTGACCAACATTGCCCACAAAACAGATGACCTCGAACCCCTTTTCCAAGAGCCACTTCAAGATCACAGAAGTGTCGAGCCCCCCGCTGTAGGCAAGCACTACCTTGTCCATGGCTAGACTCCTTGTGCTGGAATGACGAAAGCGTGTTCTTGACCGCGGCCTGGCGTGGCCGAAAGCTGAAATTGCACGAAGAGCTATGTGGGGGTAATGGTTAGGGCCGGGGCGTGACCCCGGCACGGCGACGGACAAAACGGCTTCTCGCTCGAGCCGCGTCCTGTGCTGGCGACGGCTCGCGCTGGAGACTCTGAGTGCGGGAATGTGGACAAGTGCGCTGCATGCGTTATTAGGGCTCTCTCGTAGAAGATGTAGTAATTGTATGAACAAACGGGGAGATTATCAAGCCCTTTTTTGCAGCGCCATGTTCGGTGGCTGCAGGCGAGATGCACTTCTCGCCAAGGCGGGGATCTCAAAGGGGGGCACCGACGCCCACGGCCGAGAGAGGGGGCACTTCGAGGGGTTCCCCCAGGCCATCCTGGCTGCTCGTGCCGTGGCGTTTCTGGGTGTAAGAATTGCCCACCGGAAGGGCAATCCATCCTGCAACGGCGACGCGCGCGCCATATCTCTGTGCGTTCGGCGAGTGGAGGCAGTCGGGCTTTTCTCGCTAGGTCTCGGGCAGGGGCGTCACTCTACTCAACGTAAGATGCGGGGTGGCACAGCCGGCCCAGGCGGTGGCCAGCGGCCATGGGTGCGCGAGCCGAGATACTGTGGCCGCCTGCGGCGGCCAGCAGCGCTCGTCAATAGGCAAAAGGGCACGCGGACTAACCACACCGGGAAGTGCGCCTAACGCACGCCCTCAACGGTTGCCGGAAGCGCGCCAGCGCTGGAGGCAATCTGATTGCACGGTGCGGTTAGCCGGCGTTTCCGATCCTCGGGAAATTAGGAAGCGAAAGTGCTCCGTTACATTGAATCTAAAGGACGTTTCCCTTCGCCGGCTCCCAAGGATCCGGTGTCTTCAGTCTGTTCGCCTTGGTCCTCTCCTTGGCATAGACGAGAGGGGGGAGCAAAGGCAAAGCCTGCCCTGGATCCACCACCTTCAGAGCAACCCAGATCCCGTTTGGACCGACATGCCTTCGCAGTTTTCCACGGTAATGCTCGAGCACGAAATTCATCCCGGTACCGAAGCCCGGCGCCACCAGGCTCAAAACGATTGCCCTGGCAGTACGTTCCCACCAATTACCTTCAATCAACCCCTGCGCCCAATCTTTCCCCGCCTCGAACCAGATGACTGTACTTGGAAGATTCGTCCACAGAGCAAAGCCGCGCTTAATAATCTGTCTCTTTGGGCTGTCAGGCATGTCTAACACCTTTCGTGACATGAAGAGCCTTGGCAATTCGAGCGCTGTGGCTCCTGTTCATGGGATGAGGCATGTCTCGTCCTCCAGCCAACGGTCGCGATCAGCGGCCAGCACCACGCCAGTGAGCTGCAGGCCAAGGCTACAAATGTGCCCGGCGGGGTACTGGTCGGACTGCATGCACTCGCTATGCCCCTCCTCTCATAGGAGTAAAGCAATATCGCCTGGCTTTCCGATCTCGTCTTTGCTTATAACCAACGTGCCCACTGCTCGTGCAACATAATGTGAAAGCTCTTGAGGTATCTTTCGGCGGCGCTCCCTGTGCGTGCTGAGGGCTGAGTAGTCAAAGGATTTTTTGAGATAATTATGAATGTAGTCAATACGCCAATCGTTGAGAAACCACAGCTCATCTAGGATATCCTTATGCATTCCAGCATCTGAGCATCTGCGCATGAGCTCTCCAAAGGATAGCCTGTCCTTGTATATGTCTAACCCGGAATAAGACCTCCGCCCCCAAAGATAAATTCGGAGCCATACTTCAATGTGAAGAAGCATTAGAGAAAGGTACTCAATATAGCATCCATTATTGAAGGCCTTTACTGCCCGTTCCCCTAGTGTGCCCATTCGCTCAAAGAATTCGCCTGTATTCCGAATGCCAAGTTCAGGAATCGGGGCAACCTTATAGACTGACCTACCTTGGCGTTTAGCATCATCGAATATGGTGTCCGTCGTCACCGTCTCTTCCACTGCGACTCCTCACTGAGGCATAATGGTCCGGTTCAGCCGCGTTGCGGAGCGCTCCGCAGCAAGGTCGGCTTCAAGCCGTTGTTACCCCAGATTGTGTGGCGGCTTTGTCCCAACCTACTCTCCAACTCAACGAACATCGGTCTATTACCGCTCGCCTGTCATTCCGTAGAACGCGGCACACGAATCCTTAATTCGTTGGGAGCAAAGCCCATTTGGTCAGTCTCGTTTGCTGGCTTAGACTACCGCAATAACATTATCAGCGCAATGAGGATGGCTAGCACAAATCCAACCGTTGCTGCCAGACCTCCACTCCGAGCAATGCTTTTCCGAAAAAATAACACTCCCACACCAAGGCCAAGCACGCCAACTACGAGCATTGCCACAGCATTTCCCCAAGCCGTAACTATGAGCAGCACAGCCACGGCTACAGCTGCCAGTTTATCAGATAGCGATTGGTTGTTCATCAGATTGCACTCCTTTCTGGTTCCACGGCACTGCTCCCAACGTTTGCCTCAGTTGCGGAACTGCCTATACCAGAATTGATTTGATGTGTAAAACTTTTGATTTCCCACCGAACTTCAATTAAGGCACGGCGGTTCGGTCAACTGCAGCCAGATGTTAGCTGGAATAATCAATCTCAGCTAACATTGATAGCTTAAACCAATTGGAATAAGTTCTTATTTCTTGCCCAAAAAGTCCTTAGCTGGAATAATTAATCCGATCGCCAACAGAACCAGGCCGATAATATTAACGGTGATTAGCAAAGGATTATTAAAAGCTGCATTCGCTAACAGAGTATTGCCCCAACCCAGAATACCACAAACTAAGATGTAAAACCAGGCCCATCTGGCACCTTTTTTAAATGATGTTAATAGAACAATTAAGCCTCCGACTGCCACTACCAACCCCAATCCTGTTGCCATCCGTTCCAGAAGCAAAATATAGTTGGCTAATCTGGGACTTTCAGCCTGGTAATTAGCAAAGGATTGGTCGGTATACAACTGAAATGAGCGTTTTACAATAAGGTCGGGTCTAATGAAGCCTGTGAGTCCATACATCAGAGCAAAGATCATCATGATCAACAGGATCGCAAAAGAGACCTTGATTGACCTTTTTGTTTCCATGATTTGTCCCTCCGTCTATTTTTTTAATTGACAATGTCAATAAAAAAACAAAGAACAAAAATTATCTTGTCTTCCACCTCCTATAAGTTCACTAAAACGTATTCCTATATTAGCTTTCAATTTAGATACGTACTAATCAGTTCACATAGTACTATTTGCCCACTCCTTCAAAAACCTCATGTCTACTAATAGAAAAAATGTATCTTCATAAAGGAAAAACTTCGTCTTTTCCTAATAGGAGGAAAAAGTCCTTCCTAATTCGTAGACATTTTGTCAAGTTGGGTCTCGTGAATGCTTTGTCCCATATGTAGACATTACCTACTCCATGAAGATAGGACTTCCTAGACCCACCGCCATAACCTAGCGATAGGGGAGTTCCCAGGGTTTTCTTTCCCGGTTCCATTTCCGCCGGCCGCCCGCACCATTTTCGCCGTGTGTAGGCCATAGTTCACTTTTACACCAACCAACTTATTCGCAGGTATGCGATCCTCCTCTATATCCCAAGGTTCTTCTTCGACGATTATTCCCAACGTGTTCAATTTCATTTTTCTTATGTAGTCATACTTGTACCGAACGCAGACCAATTTCTCCCCGAATTGAGAGACCCATTCTTTCGTGCCCGGATGTCCCGGTCTTGTGGTTTTTTATCGGATCGAAGCATGCCCTATCCTTGGGTCATAATCCGTCCGCCGGGCTCTTTACGGCCAGCCCGCCTTTGTTAAAGACATGGGTGTAAACCGCGGTCGCCTTGACGGCGTTGTGTCCCAACAGCTCCTGAACGGTTCGAATGTTGTATCCACCTTCCAAAAGGTAGGACGATTGGAAAGCGAAAATCGGGAAAAATCCATCACCACTTCTTGCTCGGCCTGTGCTTTGAGGCCCGTATGAGATTGATGAACATAACATCTTAATTCTTCCAGGCTGGAAGCCTGCGCGAAGTTAATTTACTTGGTTGGAATTTAAAAGAATGACTCTCGAAAGTCAAGAGTTTTTTTGAAAAAGATTTGCCTGGTCACCGTACATGGTATCTGCCCTTGAGGGCAGTAGGGCGGAGGTTGAAGACCTGGTCAGGTACTGTACTGCCGCCCTCTTTGAGGATTTCGGCACGCAGTGGCTGCTCGTGGGTCCAAGGTTGCCCAGCAGCCACCATAACCTGGGGGGTTCCTTCTGCGTCGCCTCGGCCCTGAACGGGGTAACGAGCGGAGGCCGTTCTCCTGGGGGAGGTTTTCCTCGGAGGTCGACAATTCTGAGAAACTCCAGCTCCCAAGGCTCCTTCGGGGACCCTCCCCTCCAAGGCGGCGCTTCCGCGAGGCGTGTGTGGCCACCCATTTGATCAAGGTACGCCTGAATGCAGGAGAGCCACCAGGGTTCGGTGCGAAAGAGCGGCGGCCGGCGCTGTGCCGGCCGTTGCGGTGCCGTGCCGAATCCTGCTTCCTGCGTCAGGCAACTTGGAGACCCGTCACCGGGACCCACGGGGGTAGCTCGTGTGTGCCTCTATCCCAACTTGTAGCCGATCCTGCGTAGGAACTCCTTGCGGTGAGCCACGTCGCTTTCTGTCTCCACGCCGAGCGGGCTGCGACCGTCGACCACCCCGACGATGCCCCTGCCCTGCGTAGTCTGGACCACCAATGCCTCGACAGGATTGGCAGTGGCGCAGAAGATGTTGACCAGCTCCCCCACTTCACGAAGGGCGCGCAACACGTTGATGGGGTAAACGTTGCCCAAGAGAAGGACGAATGAGTGGCCGGCGCCGATAGCGAGAGCGTTCTTGGTGGCCAGCTCCACGAGCTGCTGGTCCGTTCCACTACGCCGCACCAGGCAAGGCCCGGACGACTCGCAGAAGGCCAAGCCGAACTTGATGTTTGGCACCGCACAGACGAGCGCCTCGTGCACATCCTCCACGGTCTTGATAAAGTGAGACATGCCAATGATGACGTTCACATCATCGGGCTTCTCAATCTTGACGCTTGTGATCTCCATAACTCTCCTCCGGCTCTGCAAAAGGTCATTATTCCGCGGGGCCCCAGTCCTGCACTACTTCCTCGAGCCAGGCCCACAGGAAGCGGCTCGCCGTAATGACCGCCAGCTGGTGCTCCGGGGCGGTGCCGCTGACTGCCGTCGCGGCAAAGGGGATATCGCTTTCTGCAAAGACCTTGGCCGCGGCGGCCATGCCGCTATCCCACGACCCTGCGAGCAGATGGAGTCCGCTCTGGTCCTGAATTGTGAACGCCCCCTGCCACGCGCGCAGGAGAGCAGAGGCCGAAAACTGCAGGTCCGTGCTCACACCCACCCGATCCACGTGCAGCCTCGGCGTTGACGGGTGCCCGGCGGCACCGGCGTAGAGCTCCTCTGGCAGGAGTTGTTCTTTGAACCGCAGGTAGGCGTCGATGGCCATTCCCAGCAGGCGCTGGTTTGGCCAAAAGTGCCTGCTGAAAGAGGCCCGCTGCAAGGTCGGGTCCCAGGTCCAAAGGGCACCAGGGTCGTAGGCTTCGCCATCGTAGCGACCGTTGTGCCCGATGGCCCATGCTGTGTTGAGCAAGATATCGCCTGTTTGCGCATTCACAGCTTCGCATAGGGCAAGGCCCAAGACCGCCTGGGGCCGCCACTCCGGCGGGAGCGCATGCGCCATGAGTACCGCGCTCGCGGTGGCGTTCTCAGTCCCCGGTGGCACCGTTTCCAGCACGATGCGCACCTTGCGTTGGCATTCGTACTCCACCACCCGGAACACGCGTCCCATCGGCGCTTGGAAGGTGGAAAGCCTAGCGTTGCCCCGCTCGAGCAGCGACAGCAGGGAATCGGCCACCTGCTGCTGGGCGACTTGCACCCCGATAACCAACCGCTCTTCCTGAGGGGCGCCTTTGAGGGACAACAGCAACACCCCGATGAAGAGGATAAAAGTCCCCACCGGGAACGCGAACGAGCTGTTATGTCGTCTCATCTGCCCTTGCTCCCATCATCCACCGCCGCTCCTGTCATCTGCTGGACCTTGTCCGGCCCTCTCAGCAGGCCGGGCGGAAGCAGCGTCAGGGCGGGCGAGGCCCAAGCGTTCCATCATCGAATACAGGCGCCTGCGGGTGACGCCTAGGAGCCTGGCGGCTTCCGTCTTGTTGCCACCGGCTTTGTCCAGCGCCTTCACAATGAGGCTCCGTTCCACCTCCTCCAATCGTAGGCCCTCGTGAGGGACCTCCGTGGGGAATGGGCCCTGGGCGCTATACAGCACGTGAGCAGGCAGGTCGGCGCGGGTAATCACGCCGCCCCCCGCCATGATGATGGCCCGCTCCACAATGTTTTCTAGTTCACGGACATTTCCTGGCCAGTTGTACCTCATCAAAGCGGCCAGGGCCTCTGGTTCGATGGCGGCTTTGGGGCCACCGTGTTTCTTCAGGAAGTGGTTGACCAGATCAGGAATGTCATCTCGACGCTCGCGCAGGGGCGGAATCACGATAGGGAAGACATTGAGGCGATAGTAGAGGTCCTCGCGGAATGTGCCTGCGCGCAGGGCCTCTTCGAGGTTGCGGTTGGTGGCGGCAATGACGCGCGCCTTCACCGAGATGGCGCGGATGCCGCCGAGGGGCACCATTTCGCGAGTCTGCAACACGCGCAGCAACTTCACCTGAGTGGCAGGGGAGATGTCGCCGATTTCGTCCAGGAAGAGGGTGCCGTCGCCAGCCACTTCGAAGAGGCCGGCCTTGCGCCGCTCGGCCCCGGTGAAGGCACCCTTTTCGTAACCGAACAGCTCGCTCTCCAGCAGACTTTCAGGGAGGGCGCCGCAGCTGACGGCCAGGAAGGGCTTGCCGGCCCGCGGGCTCAGCTCATGAATGGCGCGGGCAATGAGCTCCTTGCCTGTGCCGCTTTCCCCGCGGAGGAAAACCGTGGCGTCGGTGGGGGCCACCTTCTGCACCATGCGGTAGACCTTTTCCATGCCCTCGCTGCGCCCCACCACATTCGCCAACTCGAAGGAACGCCGCAGCTCTTGGCGCAGCGCCACGTTCTCTTCCACCAACTGACGCTTTTCCACGATGTGGCGCACCTTGAGGCGCAGCTCGTCTGTCTCAAAGGGCTTGATCAGGTAGTCGTAGGCCCCCTGTTTCATGGCCTCTACGGCAGTCTGGGCCGTAGCGTAGGCCGTCATCAGGATGACCTCCACCTCTGGCTGTCGGGCCTTGAGCTCTTTCAGCACCGCAAGGCCGTCGATGCCTGGCATCTTTAGGTCGCAGACTACCACGTCGAACTGCTGGTGTGCGCACTCTTGCAGGGCACTCTGGCCATCGAAGGCCATGCTCACTTGATGCCCATCGGCCTCGAGGGCCGCCTTGAGCACCTGGCACATGCGCTCCTCATTGTCGACGACCAGTACGCGTCCCTGTCGCACTTTGTCCTCTCAATCGACGTCCGCGGCTCGCTATTCGGCCAGGCTGGTGAGCAGGGTCTTCAGCTCTCCTAGCGGCGTGATCGGGCAAGGGTAGCCGCCCCTTCGCAGGTCGCAGCTGTGCCAGCAGGCGCACCGGGTACTGCAGACCAGGAGGCGTCCGTTTCCGTTACCGCCGTCGGGAATAATGGTCGGGCGTGATTCTCTGCGCAAGCCAGTCGCGGCCAGTCCAATGAGGCCGCTTGCTGGCGCCAGGCAGCCATCGAATAGCTGAATGCGCTGCCAGATGTTTTCATTGGTGCGCACCAGGTGGCGCAGCTCCGGATGGAAGGGTACATAGCCCCACAATTCCGCCTGCAGTCCCAAGAGGTCCAGGAGCAGCGCACGCAGGGCCTGTCCCACGCGCCGGTCACTGCTGTCCCGCACGCAGTTGACGATGATCCCCACGCGCATCTGTTGGAGCAACTCCTCTAACAGGCTGCTCAAACAATGCCGCCCGCGATTGAAGGTGCTGAGCAGCGACCGCAAAGGAGCGTGCTCGCCGCCGCGCTTGCGCAAGAAGCGCAGCAGTGTTTTTGCTTCCGGGCGCCCCACGGCCTTTTTCTGCAGGCCATGCAGCACGCAGGCCTCGACAAAACTGAAGGAGCTGCGCACTGCCGCTGGCTCCGGTGTGGTGACTACGATGCCCACGTCGGCGGCAAGAAAGCACTCCAGCGTGAACAGCGCCGTGCCTGGGCCCAGATCGACGATGGCCAGAGTTGTGCCGAGACGGCGCACGTTACGGATCAGCCGCGAGGCGAGCGCCCCGTCTTCGCCGCCTTCCTCGCACCCATCACATATGGAAAGAACTTGCAACTCCCCAGTCCCCTTGAGGGGGAGATACTCAGGGGACACGGAAAACGCCCCGACGGTGCGAACTCCAGGAGGGGCCAACCACGCCGTCAGATTCTTCCCTCCCAGATCGCCGTCCACCAGGGTGACGGTATGCCCGTGCTCGCACAGGCGGTGGGCCAGGGCCAGCGCAAGCGTCGTCTTGCCCACTCCACCCTTGCCGCTGGCTACCGCAACGATCACCCTCCTACTCCCGCCGTTCCTCATGGTGCACCCCTCTCACTCACCACCACCTCCACCACACTCACAGGGGCCCCCGCACAGACCCCTCAGCTCAGATCGAGCTCCGACTGTGTGGGCAGGACCTTGACTTGCTGCGCAAATTCGCGCAATCGCTCCACCTCTTCCTCGGTGAAGAGACGCCACCCCCGGCGGTCCTTCAGTTTGGCGTCGCGTACCAAGTGCGCCGCCTTCCAGCGGTACCAGGTAGCGCGACTGATGCCGGCGGCCGCCAACGCTTCGTGTGTTCGATAATAAGTCTTTCCTTTGATGACTACAGGCATCGTGTCTCCCGTCGCGAGGCCCCCACCTTTCTACATCGACCGTTCTTGAGACATCTTAAGATAATACTTTTTCCTGAATTGGTCAAGAGAAATCTCGTCCGCGCCCCGTCCCCTCCGGACCTCAGGCAGGTGGACTAACGGAAACAAAAATCTTGGTTTCTTGCCCGGGGCGCCAAGTGGCAAAATGGGTAAAATGGCCCTCGGGTGCCTGGAGAAGCGTTAGGAGCAAGCGGCACCCCATATGCGGGCAGCAGCACCAAGATGAGTACCGGCGACAGGTCAATGCAAGCTTGGCCAAGATGCAGGCAAAGTGTGCTGGGATGCCAATGGCCCACTCGCAGTGCAAAAAGACTTGCCCTCCACCACGTACTGCTCCCAACTGCACTGTTCGGAAATGGCGGAGGGGCGGGAGCGCACGAGGCAGCCTGGTCGCGCGTGCCAACGCCTTGGTGACTCGTGTGTGAGCGGAGTGCAGGAGCAGGCCTGTCCCGCATCGCGTACGGGGGATCTGGTGCTACGAATGTCAGGGCAGAAAGGCAAACTCGGGCGAGAGACAGTCTGGCTGGTACTGGCCCGAACCCCTTGGTGAAGGCGAGCCCAGGCCGTGTGCTCAGGGCAGCAATCTGACAGGAACAGGCGCGGCCTGGCTCCTACAGCTCGGGGCCAGGCCGGTGTTTTTCAAGCTGACACACAACTCTCGCCTCAGTGGCCGCTCTCACCAAGCAGAGGTGAGTTGTCCGGTTTGATCCTCCCAATGGGGGACCCAGGCCAGCGCCACCAGGGAGGGCACGACGTCGGCCTTGCGAGGCCTGAGCACGATCTGCTCCAGCTGCTCGTTCATGGGGTCGGTGCGTGCCTGAAGGAGTTGGATCTCGCGGGCCAGCTCCTGTTCCACCTCAGCGAGCTGCTGGCGGGCTACGGCCAAGTTCTCTTCGGCGCGTCGGACGTCTTGTTCCTCCTTGATCGCTCGGCTGGCACCGCGGGCTGCGGTGGTGGCCCGTCCGATGGTGGACTGACTGAGGGCCTTTCGCCCCATGAAGGCCCCCAGCAGGGTGGTGCCCATGGAAATTGCGGTCTGCATCTTTTGCTGGCGAGCCTGCTCTGCTTCACGGGCCACGACCATTTCTGCGCGCCGCACCCGTTCCTGCAGCGTGGCGAGACGGGCGGCGTACTTTTGTCGCAAGCGCTCCACCATCTCGTCCCGGCGCTCGTGGGAGGTCATCTGCAAGCGGATACGAAAATCCCGCTCCGACTCGCCCGGGTTGGAGACCATGTCCAGCGACGGGCTCCGGAATAGCTGCAGAGTCTGTGCGCGAAAGAGCCACTCCTGGAAGTCCCTGCCCCATGCAAGGTAGTTCGACTTCTTGGCCCCCTCTGGCGACACGCGGCCAAACTTCGCGTGGGGAGTTTTCGGTGCCTGCTCCAGTTGGCTTTCCTCCATGTCCAGGCGTTGGGCCTGGTCCCATGCGACGAGCGCGGGCCGGTCCGGCAAGGCGGCCAAGAGCGCTACCTCTTGTTCCGCGCTGAGATCTAACTTGCGATCCACGTAGTACACCTTGCCCATGCCCAGGAGCATCGGTTCATAGCGCAGAGTGGCGGCAGGCGGTTGTGCCCGGTGCACCGGCACAAAGTATTGGGGAATTCCCGGATCCAGGACAGGGCGCGCCGTGGCCCCTTCTTGCGCCGCCCTTGCAGAAGGCACGGCCGTGGAAACACGCCCTTGCTCAACAGGCGACACAGACTTCTTGCGCTCGTCCATCAACTTCTTTATCTGCGCACGCGTCAAAGGACCGCGCAGGTAAGACATTACCCATCGCGTCTCGAAGATCACCGGTTCTTTCTCATGCACGTTGTTCATGAGGAAGATGCGCTTGCCCAGCCCTGCCAGGGTCTGCTCCATGCGCTTGCGGTCGAAGGAGCCGCCCAGGTTGGCCCCTTCCAGTCCGTCAAGGAGGCGCTGCTTGTCGCGCTCGGTCTGCAGGCGGCCAATGAACCACGTGCCCGTGTTGGATAGGCCCTTGTAGTCCAAATCTACCGGATTCTGGGTCGCGAGGACTATCCCCAGGCCGAAGGCGCGCGCCTGTTTCAGCAGAGTCATCAGCGGCGCCTTTGCCGGCGGATTGGCGACGGGCGGGAAGTAGCCAAAGATCTCGTCCATGTAAAAGAGGGCCCGCAGACTCTTGGTGCCCGATTGCGTGCGCATCCACCCCAGGAGCTGGTTCAGCAGCAGGGAGACGAAGAACATGCGCTCGGCGTCGTTAAGATGGGCTATGGAGAAGATGGCGATCCTGGGTTTGCCCGTGGACGTGAAAAGGATCCGACCGATGTCCAGGGGCTCTCCTTCCAGCCAGGTCTCGAAGCCGGGTGCTGCCAACAAGTTGTTCAAACGCATGGCCAGGGCGAACCGCTCCTTGCTGGGAAAGAACGATTCCACGTCGAACACGCCGATCTTGCTCATGGGGGGTGACTGGATGGCGTGAATCAGTGCGGCGAGCTCCATGTCCTGCCCCTGCCGCCACGCGTGATCGAGAATGTTGCTCAACAGGATGTGCTCGCGGCTCTTCAGTGGATCGGCCTCCACACCCATCAGGTTGAGCAAGCTGGTGACCGTGGTATTCACCCGCTCGCGCAAGAGCTCACCGTCTTCAAGGATCTCCTGCGGGGGCGTGGCGAAAGAGGCGACGATGGACACCAGGAGGCCTGCGGTGCTGCCCGGCGTGTAGATGGCAAAGTCGGCTGCCTCGCGCAATCGCGCGATCCTGGCGCTGTCCTGTCCCCATTCGGCCAGCCCCTTCTTCCACAATTCGGCCTGCTGCCGGGCGTATTCCTCGAGCGAGAGGCCCTGGTTGCGCGCATCGTCTTCGTTCACCCACGGCAAAAACTCTTCGGCACTCAATCCTAAGAAAGTAAGCAACAGGTTGGGCAAGTCGCCTTTGGGGTCGACGACGATTGCCGGAATGCCATCGAGCGCCGCCTCCTCCAGGAGGGCGATGCACAAGCCGGTTTTGCCGCTGCCGGTCATACCCACGCACACGGCGTGAGTAACCAGGTCTCTGGCGTCGTACAGCAAGAGTTCTTCCCCACGGATCCTCTTCTCAAGATCGTAGAGCCGCCCCAGGTAAAAGACTCCAAGCTTTTCAAAATCCTGCATGACTCCGCCTCCAACGGTCTGACAAACTCTTCGCGTCACCGTATAAGATACTAACCCTGGTGACAAAGTCAAGGGGAATTTTCCCGTGTGTCCGGGAACACTGAGGCCGAGTGATGGGAGGCAGCAAACTCGCTGCAAAATAGTTGTTGACATTGATGCGCTGGTTTATTAATTTACAACAAGCTAAAGAACTCTCAGAATAGTCACCAACAAAGGGAGGTTAGCCATGGCAAACTACAAGCTTGAGGAGATCGAAGGAATCGGAAAACAGAACGCCGCGAAGCTACAGAAGGCGGGCATCACCACAGTGAACGACCTGCTCGAAAAAGGGGCGACGCGCAAAGGGCGCCAAGAGCTGGCGGACGCCACTGGCATCAGTGGCGATCTGATTTTGAAGTGGGTCAACGCCGCTGATCTGTTCCGCGTGCCGGGTATTGGCAGCGAGTATGCGCAGTTGCTGGAGAAGGCAGGTGTGGATAGCGTCAAGGAACTGCGCAACCGCAAGCCGGAGAATCTGCACGCGGCGCTCACTCAGGCGAACGAGAAGCACAAACTCGTCAGGAAGCTACCCGGCCTCAGCCAGGTGGAAGGCTGGGTGAAGGCGGCGAAAGAGCTCGAGCCTGTGATTAAGTACTGAACCCCGTTCGCAAGCCATTCTTGCAGCCCAGGCGGCGCCTCGATGCGGGGGCGCCGCACTTTCACTGGGAAAGGGGCGCCCTACTTTGCTGGACCGCCGCGAACAGGGCATTTTCCGCACTTCTCCGAAATTGACCGGAAGCAGCTATCTTGAGTGGCAGGAGGGCGTCATGTGCAGACTCCTTCTTTGCAGCTTTGTGCTCCTCGGCGTTACTGCCTCCCTATCCAAACCGAGCAGCCTTCCCTACAGGCGCGATGAGCTGTATTGCGGCTCCACAATTCGCACCTTCACTGGTCAATCGTTAGGGCAAGTGGCTTTCCCGCTGGGCGGCATCGGCACCGGTACGGTCTCCCTGGGGGGGCGCGGCGAGCTGCGCGACTGGGAGATATTCAATCGTCCGGGCAAAGGGTTCGCGTTGCCCTTTACCTTCTTCGCCATCTATGTTGAGCCGGAGGAGGATGCAGCAGTAGCAAAGATTCTGGAACGCCGTTTCCTGCCGCCTTACACAGGTGCATTTGGCCTCCCGCAGAACCACTTGGCCGGGGTGGCCCGCATGGATGAGGCAGTATTCGGCGGTGAGTATCCGTTTGCCTGGATTGAGTTCCGGGATGAACAACTCCCTGTGCAAGTGCTGCTGGAGGCGTGGAATCCGTTCATACCGCACGAGCCAGAGGACAGTGGCCTGCCCGTGGCTGTGCTCACCTGGACGGTGACCAATACACACCGGGAGCGTGTCCGCGTGTCGGTGGCGGCAAGCCTCTTCAACCCCGTAGGCACTGACGGACGAGACCTCAGTCGCAACGTCCTCGGCGGCAATCTGAATGAGTACCGGCAGGCTGGGAACCTGCACGGCCTCTTCTTGTCGAAGCCTTCTCTTGCCCCTGATGACTTGCGCTTTGGGAACATGGCCCTGGCAACCTCCTGGCCGAGGCTGGATGTGCAGACGCACTGGTACCGCGGAGGGTGGTGGGACGGGGCCCACCTTTTCTGGGACGATTTTGCCGCCGACGGTCGGATCAAGTCCCGCACCGACTCAGACCCCTCACCCGAAGGCAGGAGTGACGTCGGGAGCCTGGTTGCTTTTGCGGAATTGGCGCCCGGCCAGTCGGTCTCCATCCCCTTTTTGCTCACCTGGTATTTCCCCAACCGGGAGAACTATTGGAACCAGGAGCCGGCCGTTTCCCCGAGGAAGATGCGCAACCACTACGCCGGGCGTTTCGCCAGTGCCTGGGCGGTGGCTGAATACGTCCACAGCCATCTGGAGAGGCTGGAGCAGACCACGCGCCTCTTCCATCGCACTCTCTTCGAGAGCAAACTCCCCGGCTACGTGCTGGACGCCGTCTCCAGTCAGGCATCCATTATTCGCACCAACACCTGCCTGTGGCTCGAGGACGGTTCATTCTTCGCCTTCGAGGGGTGCGGCGACGCCTCGGGGTGTTGCCCCATGAATTGCACGCACGTGTGGAACTATGAGCAGGCCCTCGCCTACCTCTTTCCCAGTCTCGAGCGCTCCATGCGCCGCACCGATTTTTTGCACAACACCTTGCCCAACGGCTACATGACCTTCCGCACCCTGATACCGCTCGGTCAGTACTGGTGGCAGTTCAAGGCCTGCGCAGACGGGCAGATGGGCGCTATCATGAGGGCCTATCGCGACTGGAAGCTCTGCGGCGACGGCTCCTTTCTACGCGAGCTGTGGCCCAAGATCAAGGCCGCTTTGGAGTTCGCCTGGAAGGGGTGCGGCGCTCCCCCGCCCAAGGGCTTCGAGTGGACTGCGGAGCAGGTGAGCAGGCCGTGGGACCAAGACATGGATGGCGTCATGGAGGGGGAACAACACAACACCTACGACATCGAGTTCTATGGCCCGAACACCATGACCGGCTCGCTCTACCTGGGCGCGCTGAAGGCGGCAGCAGAGATGGCGGAGGCGATGGGTGATGCTCAAAGCGCGGACCGATATCGCCGGCTCTTTGCGCGGGGCAGCGAGAAGTACGACAAATTGCTCTGGAACGGCCAGTACTTCCGCCAGGAGGTGATGGTGGTGGAGGGCTTGCAGGTGCCGGAACATCTGCAGGCACCTGCAGCCGAAGAGGGGGGACAAAAAACACCTCAGCCTAAGTACCAATACGGGGATGGCTGCCTGTCAGACCAGCTCCTCGGGCAGTACCTGGCCCATGTGGCGGGTTTGGGGTATGTGTTGCCTGCTGAGCACGTAAGGGCCGCGATCGAATCGGTGTTCGACTACAACTGGCGGCGGCCCCTGGGCGACTTTTCCAATGTCCAGCGCGTGTACGCCTTGAACGACGAGGCCGGGCTGCTGCTCTGCTCGTGGCCTGTGGGCAACCGGCCGGCGCTCCCGTTCGTGTATAGCGATGAGGTGTGGACCGGGATCGAGTACCAGGTAGCGGCCACGCTCATCTACAACGGCTGGCTCGACCAAGGGCTGTCAGTGGTCAAAGGCGCACGCGACCGCTACGACGGGCTGCGGCGCAACCCGTGGAATGAGATCGAATGTGGGCACCACTACGCACGGGCCATGGCCAGTTGGGCGGTTCTGCTGGCGCTGTCGGGCTTCACCTGTGACGCAGTTAACGGCACGATGGGCTTTGCGCCGGCCATCAACAGCGCGGATTTTGCTTGCTTCTGGTCGATGGGGACGGCCTGGGGGCAATTTAGGCAGGAGCAAGGCGTGGCGAGCCTCGAAGTGCTTCACGGCACTCTGTCATTGCGCCAGCTCTCTCTGGGGCCTCCTGAGCTGTTCGACAAAAGACCGCACCTTTACGTGAACGACAAGCCAATTCCTGTGCGTGTTCAGCGCAGGGATGGGCGATTGGAGTTGACGTTTCAGCCGTTGACTCTTTGCGCAGGTCAGGTGCTCCTGGTACGATGAGCGGGCACGGTCGCAACCACGTCTCAGGCTGCGCGGCGGCAGGACAGGAACAGCGGGCCGCTGGCGCGGCCACAGTGCATCTGCCCAGCGAGGCGCAGCGGGTGCTCCAGGAGCAGCGCTTCGGGGTGCTGTGCACCCAAGGCGAGGAGGGCCCCTACGCCAACCTGGTGGCCTTTGCGGCACTTGCTGATTTGCGGGTGTTGCTCATCGCCACCCCGCGCAAGTTCGAAAACCTTCGCACCCGCGCGCAGGCGGCCCTGCTGGTGGAAGATCGCGCAAACACGGCCGCTGACTTGCGGCACGCCTGGGCCGTGAGCGCTTTGGGGCGTACCCGCGAAGTGCAGGGAGAGCTGTAAGAGACGATGGCCCGCGTGTATGCCGCCAAGCATCCCTACCTGGAGGAGTTCGTTCTCCGGCCGGACACTGCCCTCATCTGCCTCCAGGTTGAGTGGAATGTGGTGGCGAGCGGCCTGACCGGCACCTCAGCAGTGCGGGTATGACTGCACCGCATCAGCTGAGGGCTTCACGAAGGGGAGCCATAGGTCTACGGCCGCAACGCGGACGCTCTGCAGAAGGTGGCTTGACTCTCACGAGAGAGTCGCGGCGGAAGAGAAAAGGCTCCGGCGGTGGGAGACGTCTGTTCCTGTGGAGGAAAAGGTGAAACGTGTGCTGGTTCCGATCGCCGATGGGGTAGAAGAGTTAGAGGCGGTGGCGATTATCGACGTGTTGCGTCGAGGGGGTGCGGTGGTCACCGTGGCAGGGATTGACGGGGTGGAAGTGGTGGCCTCGCGCGGCACCAAGCTTGTTGCTGACCTGCCGCTGGCTGAGTGCGTGAACCAGGAATTTGACTTGGTCGCTGTGCCCGGGGGCATGCCTGGGGCCGAGCGCCTTCGCGATTGTCCGGAGTTGGCCAGGTTGCTCAAAGACCAGGCTGCGGCTGGGCGCCTGTACGGCGCCATCTGCGCCTCGCCCGTGGTGGTTTTGCAACACCACGGGCTTCTTGCAGGTCGACGGGCTACTGCTCACCCCTCTTTCGCTTCCCAGCTCCCCAATCAGGAGTCGGTGGCTGAGCGCGTGGTGGTCGATGGCAACTGCGTCACCAGTCGGGGCCCGGGCACGGCCATTGAGTTCGCCCTGACGCTTGTGGCGCTGCTTTTTGGCGAGGAGCGCGCGCAGGAGGTGGCAAGCGCAATGCTCGCGCCCTGGCCGCGCCCCTCAAGGGTGTGAAAGGCGGATGAAGGCATATGGCGATCTACCTAGTCCAGCATGGCACGAGCGTGCCCGAGGAGGTAGACCCGCGGCGGCCTCTTTCCCCCGAAGGAAGGAAGGAGGTAGAAGGGGTCGCTAGCTGGGCGCAGCGGGCCGGGCTGAGAGTGCAGCAAATCGTGCATAGCGACAAGGAGCGCGCCCGGCAGACCGCCGAGCTCCTGGCCGCTGCCCTCAGGCCTCCTGAAGGGGTAGCCCAGAGGCCGGGGCTGGCGCCGCTCGACGACGCCGATCCCTGGGTGGCGTGGCTGGACCAAAACGACGGGACAATGGTTGTGGGCCACCTCCCTTTCCTGGCTCGACTGGCGAGTCTGATGATCGTGGGAGCACCGGAACCCACCGTCGTCGAATTCAGGCAGGGAGGGATCGTGTGCCTTGCGAGGCGGGAAGGCGGCACTGGCTGGGCTGTCAACTGGGCGGTGTGGCCAAACCTTCTGCTTTAAGCCGGTGGGGTCAGAACAGTGCCAAGGAGAAAAGAGAAGACCCCGGCTGCGAAAGCCTCGCCGGAAGACCAGGTGGGGATGTCCCAGGCGGAACAGAGCGTGGTCAGTTCCTCCAGCGGGCGCCCAGGATGGGACGACTACTTCCTGAACATCGCGGGCGTGGTCGCGACACGTTCTTCCTGCCTGCGGAACAAGGTGGGGGCAGTCATCGTGCGCGACAGGGATATTGTCTCCACTGGCTACAATGGGGCACCAAAGTACCAACCGAACTGTTTGGAGCTGGGCGCCTGCTATTGCAATGAGCATCGAGTCGCTTCAGGCAGGCAGTTGGAGCTCTGCCGCGCGGTAGGCTCACACGCGGAATCGAACGCCATCGCCCTGGCTGCGCGTAACGGCCATCCCACGCGCGGCACAACCATGTACATCGTGGGCCACTATCAGATCTGCAACCAGTGCAAGGCCCAGATCGCCAACGCCGGCATCATCCGGGTGTTGTTACGCACGCCTGATGGAACTTTGCTAGAGTTCTTTCCCGCGCGCGATTGGACGCGCCACCCCATTGACGGAGGATTGGGCTAGCGCCACCAGTGGCGTCCGTCTGCCGACTGGGCGACAACAGTGCCAAATGGGGGGCGAGCTGAGGGACTATGCTCCGCGGCTGCCGCGAAGGCTGGTCACCACCAGCACCAATCCTGCGGCGATGAGAAGTAACGGCCACCATTCGCCAAGCCCCGTGATCTGCCAGGCACCGACGGCCATCAACAGCACCGCCGCGATCAGCCTGCCGCCGGAATGGTGACTGGATTGCAGCAAGAAACGGCCCGCGATGACCTCCAAAAGGAAGATCACGCCCAGGCCGAACAAGAAGTACCAGACCCATGACACGCCGGAGGCCAGCAGGTCCAGCCGGTCCAAAAGGAAAACGACCCCGAGCCAGATGATGATTACCCCGCTCATGACCCCAGAGAGCATGCGATGCTTCTGGTTGCTGTGGGGAGCAGGTTGCTTTTCCACGGGATACCCTCCTTTTGCGCCCGCGAGAGGCGCCATTCACGGCTATTCGCCCATCACTTTTATCACCACCCGCTTCCGGCGCTGACCGTCAAACTCGGCATAGTAGACCTGCTGCCAAGGTCCCAGGTCCAGGCGTCCTTCGGTAATGGGCAACACCACCTGGTGATGGAGCAGAAGGCTCTTCAGGTGAGCATCGCCGTTACGTTCGCCAGTGCGATGGTGATGGTACTCCGGCCCTTCGGGGGCGAGCTTCTGCAACCATTCTTCGATGTCCTGGATCAGCCCGGACTCGGCGTCGTTGACGTAGACTGCGGCGGTGATGTGCATGGCCGAAACCAGCACCATCCCCTCCTGCACGCCACTCTTCTGCACCGCCTGCTCCACCTTGTCGGTGATGTTGATGTACTCGCGGTGCTTCTTGGTGTTAAACCAGAGGTACTCGGTGTGGTGTTTCATGGTCGTGATCCTGCAAGGGAGTTAAAACCACGTGGGCTATGCAATCATTGAAGCGCACCTGCGGCGGCGAATGCGCCAACTTTCGTAAAGCCTCAGATTCATTGCCCCGGCAGGCGGCAGGGCAAGGTGCTAGTCTGCCATGTCGCCCAAGAGCAGGGATTCTCGCTCAAACAGCGCCTGGTTGAAGGCATCCACCGCGTCGCCCATGCGGAGCGCGCGTTCCTCGAGGTCCGCCTGCGAGAGCGAGGCCACCTCCAGATCCGCGAGCTCCTCATCCAAAGTGCCCACTTCGCGCAAAAGCGCCAACTCAGATTCGTAGAGCGACTGCAGCATTTGCGCCGGCAAGGGGTCCCTGTCGAAAAACAGGGAGTGCAGGTAGGCGGGCGCCTGCAGGCCTCCGCAAATGGTGCAGACTTTGCGTTGGAGGCGAGCCAGCGGTTCGGAAAGCTGCTCGGCCCCAAGGTTCTGCGCATGGGCCACAGCCCCGCCCAGTTTGGCCGCCAGCTGTTCCAGCCGACGTGTAAGGTGGGCTCTGAGGAGTTCATCTGTCTCCCGGCGCTGCCCTTGCACGCTATAGCCTGCGTAGCCATGTACCTGGCGCTGAATGAGGTCAGGCACTGGTTCGCCCATGCCTTCGACCTTCGCCATCGCTGCGCTCCTCTCTGTTGGTCTGTCTCATGTTCCCAACAAAAAGCCGTCGTGCCCTGCACCGGACGCGACGGCCAGATCGCTCCTCTTTCTCGCGACGGGGCCCGGCGTCAGGAACGGCTGCGTCTTGGTGTCGCTGAGGACACCGGCTCTCGATTTGCCTGAGAAACTCGTTTATGCAAACGCGCGCATACTGCCCTTGCGCGCTACGCCATAGACCGCGAACAGCAGCGCCATACCTGAGCGCCGGGTAACCCTAATTTACAACAAAGAGGCAAAAAGTCAACAGTTTTTTGCACCAGCGTGGGAAAAGAACCCGCGCTGCATGCCATAGAGCCAGAGGCTGCCATAGGCGGAGGGAGACAGGTCGGCAGTGCGTGTCTTGAGAAAATTGCCAAGCGCGACCGCCTCATCCGCTAACCCGAAGATGGCGGCAAACTCCGCGGCGTGAGGCTGTCTCAGGGCAGAGCGGCGTAATGCTCGATAGCTGCGGTTCACCTGGCAGGTGAAAACCAACTCGGGCTTTTGGTTGCAGCAGCTCTTGATCAGGCCTATGAGGCGCAGGGAAGCGATGTGGTGCGGACGGAGCTTGAGCTCCTCCTGGAGTTCGTTGCGCATGGCAACAAACGGGTCAGGCCTTCCCGCACGCAGGTCCACCTCCGGGTCGATGTGGCCGCCGAACACGTCGCTGCGTCCGGGGTATTCGCCCACGGTGTTGCTGCGCACCATCAGCGGCAGGACCCCATCGGTAGTGAGGACCACGGCGCTGACCCCCAGGACGCGAGGCAGATGGTGTTCGCCCCAACGGCGCACGATCTCCTCGGCGCGCTTTTCGGCCAGGAGGACGTAGCGGTAGGTGGTCTTGCTCAGGCTGAGAAGCAGGCGTCCGTTGTCGAGGCAGAAATGCTGCAAGGCGCACAAGGGCCCGTCAAAGAGCAGGGCATCTTCTGCCCTCGAGGCGCACGCCTGGCACCAAAACTCTTCGGCCAGGGCTTCCATGTCCGGCGGATAGCGGAGCGGTTCAGGGTTCCACTCCACCTCCAACTCTTGCTCACCAAGTGAGCAGGAGAGGAGGAGCTCGGCTGGAGCCTTTTGACCTTCCACAGGTACCGTGAGCTCTCCTGTAGGCATGTTTCTATCCGCCGGCTGGCAGCGCGGGCATTCGAGCTGGTAACAAAGAGGAGCGCAGAACGTTCCGTGCCCCTGGGCGGTTCATAGAAAGACATTGTGCTGCTTGGCCAGGTCACGCGCGGCCGGGGTGACGATCATTCCAGGTTCCACACGAATCTTCTGCCCGCGCAAGATGGCCTGTCGCACGTCGTTTTCGGTGATCACTCTCCGCCCATCCAGGTTAAAGTTGTACCGCAGGCTGCTTTTGACAATGTAGACCATGTCACCGTTCTTGAGTCCTGCGGCATTGGCCTCGTCCAGGTCGATGTGCATCTGGAGCCGGAAGGTCTCGTCCACCCGGATGAGCACGTTGCCAAAGATCACCGTCCGGCGCTGGGCAGGGTCTACCCCAGGGTCCTCCACTGGAGCCACAAACACAGTGTCGCCGTGGCGCACACCCAGCTTTGCTGCCGTCTCCGGATTGACGTGAATGTGCCGTCGAGCTACCACCACATCCTGGTGCAGGGTCACCGAACCTTGGGGTCCAATGAGCACTGCGGCCTGGCCGGGGGGCAGGGGCCCAGTGTCGCCCACCGGGCAATCCAGCCCCAATCTATAGGCATCCGTGCGTGACACTTCCACTTGCGTGCGGCTCCGCAAAGGCCCAAGGATGCGCATACGCTCGATAGCCCCCTTGGGCCCGCTAATAGTGACCGTCTGTGCAGAAACGAACTGCCCGCACTGGTAAAGCTCACGCTCCTTGCTGAGCTCGAACCCCTCGCCGAACAGCACCTCCAGATGCTCGCGACAGAGGTGAGCGTGGCGGTTGGAAACGCCGACCGGGATCAATATTCTCTCGACGCCGTCCTTCATGAGATGTGGTTCCGTGTACGAGCAGCCACAGGGATCAGGCTCCTATTTGCCGCGCAGAAACTCGGCCACAATCCGCTCCACTTCTTCATCGGTGAGGCCGCTGCTCCCGTAGCGTCCCCAAAAAGGGGCTGGAGCTGGGCGAGGTTCAGGTTGGGCTGCAGGCGGCTCCTTCCGCGAGATGCCGGCGGCCGGGGTGAGTGCCGCCTGGTAGGGTGCGGCCACGTTGACGCGGCCGTGGACAAGTCCCTCTGGCCGCCAATCTAGGTTGCGATCGGTGCGGCGCAGTGGCTTTGTCTCGTAGGCCACGCGCTTGATGTTGAGCAGATGCATCGGGGTCACGTTGTCGGTGGTGATATTGCCGCCGTAGGTGCCACACCCCAGCATCATAGACGGGTCAAGCTCAGTGGTGAGCCCTACGGCCCCGTGGGTACCTGGCGTGTTCACCAAAATGCGAAACGCGGGCTTTTTCAAGGCAAACTGCATGATGACCTCTTGGTCGCGGGAGTGGATGACCAGCGTGTGCCCAAGCCCGCCAAAGTTGAGCACTTCGATGCAGCGCTCGCACCCTGCCTCCCAGCCGTCGGCGACGTAGAAGGCGATGACCGGTGAGAGTTTCTCGATGGACAGAGGATAGTCGCGGCCCACGCCGTCCAGCGGTGCCACCAGCAGAGAGGTGTCCTGAGGCACACTCACGCCCGCCTTCTGAGCAATCACGTAGGCGGGACGCCCCACACAGTCGGGCCTCACCGTCAGCTCCGGCGTCACCAGAGTGGCGGCCACCTTCTGGCACTCCTCGGGGTTCAAGAAGTAGGCGCGATGGGCGCGCAGCTCGGCGATGACCCGGTCCCGCACGGGCAGATCCACGATGATGGCCTGCTCTGAGGCGCAAATCGTGCCGTTGTCGAAGGTCTTGGAGGCGACAATATCGGCCACGGCCTTGCGTATGTCCGCCGTCCGTTCGATGAACGCCGGCACATTGCCAGGGCCGACCCCATAGGCAGGCTTGCCCGCGCTGTAGGCCGCCTTCACCAGCCCGGCGCCTCCAGTGGCCAGAATGATGGCTACATCCGGGTGGTGCATGAGCTCGTTAGTGCCTGGCAGGGTGGGGAGCGTCATGCAGCTGATCAGACCCGGCGGAGCGCCGGCGCTCTCCGCGGCCTCGCTCATGACCTTCGTGGCGGCATTGGCGCAGTGCACGGCGTTCGGGTGCGGAGAAAAGACGATAGCATTCCTCGCCTTGACAGCAATGAGCGACTTGAAAAGCACCGTGGAGGTGGGGTTCGTCACCGGGACAATGCCGGCAATGACCCCCATCGGCTCGGCGATCTCCAAGATGCGCTTGCCGGGCAGTTCGTTGATGACCCCGACCGTCTTCATTGACTTGATGAGATTGTAGACCTCGCGGGTGGCAAGTTGATTCTTAGCCAGCTTATCGGCCACCACGCCAAAGCCGGTCTCCTCCACGGCCAGCTGTGCCAGCCGCTCTGCTGCCCGGAAGCCGGCATCCGCCATGACCGCAACCACGCGGTCAACCTCTTTTTGCGAAAACTCCTTGAACTTGAGCTGCGCCTCGCGCGCGCGCACGCACAGATTGCGCGCCTGCTGCATAGATTCCAAATCTCGATCCACAGCACCTCGCCTGGCTATGATTGCAGAAAGAGATGAGCGAACACTTTGGCATCGGCAAGGACGTTGCTGATGCGGCAATACTCATTGGGCTGATGCGCGGTTTGGTCGATCGTCTCCCAGACCACCGCCGGGAGCCCTGCCCGCCGAAAATGCGCCGCCACCGTCCCGCCACCAATGCCCATGGGCACCGCCTTTACGCCTCTGGTCTCGGCTAAGGCACGGGTCAACGCCTGCACCACTGGGGCATCCGCAGGTGTAGGAGGGGCCGCCTCTTCCCGCTGCGGAAAGAACATCTCGACCCGCACGCCAAACTGGGCCTCGACCTCACGCACCACCGAGGCGATCCATGCCACCACATCGTCTACTTTGTACATGGGCAAGATGCGGCAGTCGAAGTAGAACACATCCTCACCGGGGATGGTGTTGATGTTGGGAACATTGGCCTCCTTCTTGGTAGGCTCGAAGGTGCTGGTGGGAGGGACAAACACCGGGTCGCTGTGCGGAAAGGCCTCATAGAGCTTGTCCAGTTTGACAATCAGGTGGGCCCCAGCCTTGTGGGCGTTCTTGCCATGCGCCGGGCGAGAACCATGGCACTGCTTGCCGATGGTCTTCAACCCGATCCAGAGAATGCTCTTTTCTGCGACTTCGAGCATGGAGCCGTCCGCGTTGCCGGAGTCGGGCACCACAATGAGGTCATTGGCGCCGAAGAGGTCGCGATGCCCAGTGAGCAGATGCTGCAGTCCATACTTGCTGCCCGTCTCCTCGTCCGCCACCAGCACCAGGCCCACGTGGTTGCGCGGCTGCAGCCCCGCCTCGTAGATGGCCAGGAGGGCTAAGAACGCTGCCACCAGGCTCTGCTGGTTGTCCTCCACCCCTCTGCCATAGAGCACGTCCCCGTCCTGACGCACCCGATAGGGGTCGCTTTGCCACAAAGCCAGTTCTCCAGGCGGCACAATGTCCAGGTGGGAGAGTACCCAGACCATGCGCGCCCCTTGGCTGCCCGCGTACCTGGCCACAATGTTCGGGCGGTAGCCGCACGGCACACGCGCATCAGGCGCGGTAAACTCCTGGACCTGCCCACTGGGCAATGTGGCCAACAGCCTCTTCACGTACTCTGCCTTGGCCTGTTCTCCTTCGCCGCCATTCTCCGGGGACAGGGCCGGAATGGCAGTTAGTTCTGTTTGTAGCCGCACGACCTCATCACGGTACCCGTCAATGCGCGAGGCCACCAGGGGGAATCCTTCGGGCTGCATCGGTCCCTCCGTAGGAAGTCTCTTTTCGACTCGACGGCCGTCAATATACGAAATTCGCTTCTCAAATGCAAGATGATTGCCCGGCTGTCCGCTCAGCGACTCACGGTGATGGATTGACGCACCAGGGAACCTGCTGCCTGCCCCTCGTTCATGAGCATGTCTAACAGGGAAAGGCCAGGCACAAAGCCATCAAAGAGCTGATGGTAGCGCGGAAACTTGATCGCAGCGACCCAGACCCTCTTGTTCGCGCGCCGCAGAAGGCTGGGATCGATGAGCTCATAGTCGCGGGGGAGCACAAGGTAAGAATCGCATCCCCAGGCCTCCAGCAGGTCCAAGACCTTCTCTGTGCGCTCCGGTCGTGTCTTCACTCCAGAGGTGAAGCCAGCGAAGGGCCAAAGCGCAAGCTCTTCTGCGAGCAGCTGCAACAGGGCCAGGTTCAGCTCCAGTAGGCGCGACCATGACCGCTGATAGACCAGCCCCAGCGCTTCCTCGTACCGGCCCCAATACGGCGCAGGTGCGTAATTGATGTGCAGGGTGCGCCAGTGGCGAGGTCGCCATTCGTGAAAGGGATCGATTTCCACCTCCGCAATCCGCTGGCCAAGGCGTGCTTTGGTCAGCACTGGCACCGTCAGCCATTGACTCCCAGTTGCACTCTTGATGCGGGTGCGATTGAGATTGCTGCGAGTAGAATACTGCAGGTCATCGGCCAGCAGGGTCACGTCGGCCGCCGCCCACATGGCAAAGAAGGCGAGACCAGGCAGATAGCCCGGTTGGAGCACGGTCAGCGTCATGCTCCTCGCGCCTGCAGGAGCTGCCGATAAAGCTCCAACAGCCGCTCCTCCTCGTTTTCCCAACGGTAGCGCGTGTGCACGACCGTTCTGCCGCGGAGCCCCATGCGCCTGGCCTGGCCCGGGTGGTCGAGCAGGTAAGCGATCGCTTGCGCATGAGCACGGGGGTCATCCGGTGGTACCAAAAGGCCGCACCCCGCGCTTCCGATGAGCTCCCCCAGCGAGGGCAGATCGCTGGCCACTATCGGCAGACCGCAGGCCATGTATTCGAAGACCTTGTTCGGGAAAGACATGCGCATGGTCTGCTCGTTGCGCTGCCACGGCACCAGGGCCACCCGCGACCTGACCAACTCTCGCGGCACCTCTTGGTGCGGCCGCTGGTCGATGAAGCTTATGGCCGGGCCCAGCCGCTGGTCCTGCGCGTACTTGAGCACTTCTGCCTTCACTCTGGGCTCGTTGAAAGAGCCCAAAGCCACCAGGTGGACCTCAGGGTGCAGGCGCCGCAGTTCACGCATGATGTCCACCAACATTCTGGCCCCCTTGGCCACGGTCAGTCCGCCCAGGTAGATAAGGCGGTTTTCCTTTGGCAGACCGGCCCGAAACGCCGCCTCAAAGGGCTCCAACCGGGGAAAGTTGCGCACCATCACGGTCCGGCACCTCTTGCCGCGGAAGCGTACTTCCTGGTCAGGTACCACACACACCACCGCATCCAGGCGTCGAGCGAGCAGCGGCTCGACGACGCCGATGATTCTGGCCACCCAGGGTCTGATGAAGGCCGGGTACCACACCCTTTCGAAAGCGGTCTCCGGAAAGTTCTCATGGCAATCGTACACGACTGGCCGTGCAAAGAGCCACTTTATGAGCACGCCCCCCGGAAGGAGTTCGGGGTCGTGGAAGTGATACAGGTCGGCTCGCTGGGCAATGGCCTCACGCACGAAGGTCACCGTGTGCACCAGGCGCTGGAAGCGATTGCCGGGGCGCGGCACCCCCTTCAGCAGCACTCCCTGCTCAAGGCGCTGGGCGAAGTCGGCATGCGCAACCAACACAACCCGATAGCCGGCCCTGGCCAATCCGCAGGCCTGGCGATGAAATACGCGTACATCAAAGGGGCGATGGACGGTGGTGAAATGGCAGACCGTGGGCATGGGGCCAGCAAGCCTCAAGAGTTCGAGGAACGTGCATGGAGGCGGTCGGCATGCGGCTGCGGCACGATCACCCGCAGGGCCTTGTGGTCGATGGTCACCCTTAGGTGCGTGCCCCCTTCTACTGGCTCGCCATCCACGTGGAAATAGCCCGGTCGCTCACGGACAATCTCTACCTCTGTGGAGCGGTAGTTCTCGTAGTGGCGCACGCGGTCGATCTTGCCGGTGAACAGTTTGGGCAGGTGGAAAAGGGCCTGGCCAAGGTTGACCTTGTGAATGACGCAGACGTCCAGAAGGCCATCGTCCGGTTCGGCATGGGGAGCGATGATGGCGCCGTTGCCCCATTGCCGGGTGTTGGCAATGGTGACCAGCAGGGCGGGCACCGTAATCTGCCGGTGGTCGAAACGCAGGATAAAAGTCTCCGGCTCATAGGTCAGGAACTCGCGGAAGCCGAAGTAGAAGTACGGCAGTGGACCGCGCAGGCTCTGGTCGTCGAAGAGCTTGCCCACCACCGCGTCAAAGCCGAGGCCGGTCACCACGAAAAAGTAGCGGTCCCTGATGCGTCCGGCGTCGATGGCGCGCACGGTGCCGTCGACCAGGAGCTGGCACGAGCGGCGGATGCTGACCGGAATCCCCAGCCCGCGTGCCAGTCCGTTGCCCGAGCCAATGGGGATGATCCCCAGTGGCAGACGGCTGTGCAACAGTCCCCGCGCTGCCGCGTTGACGGTGCCATCGCCACCGACCACCACCACCGCGTCAAACCCCTCACCCTCGGCGGCCGAGGCGAGTTCCACCGCATGGTCCTTGTACTCCACGGTGTGGACTTCGTAGCGGAAAGGGGCCCGTCGCAAACAGAGATCCACAAGGCGCAGGGCCAAGTGCGTGTGCCGCAGAGGCCCGGCTTTGGGGTTGAAAATGAGCTTTACCCGTTCAAGTCTCATGAGTTCAATGCTCCTCGGGCAGGCGTTCGCAGGGGGTTCTCCTTCCGGATGTGCCCACCTGCCGCGTCATTGTCGCTCCAACTCTGTGCTGAGGCTGCTTTGCGCAGCACGTAAATCCACTGGCTCTTGGACGGCGCCACCTGGTCCACGGTGAAGCCCAGCTTCTCGGCCAGGTCTGCCATGAGCGCAGGCCCGTGGGAGAACAACCGGTGCCCCAGCAGTCGCCGCAGGCCCAGTAGCACGTTGCCGGGCGAGGTGGAGAAGATCACGGCCCCATGTGGGCGCAGGCTGTGGCTGAGAGCGGCAAGCAAGGTCGAGAGATCCGCCACGTATTCGCTCAAGCCGATGCAGCACACAAGCTCAAAGGTGCCACGGCGAAAGGGTAAGCTGAGGGCATCGCCGCACACCGCCCTGACGCCAGGAAAGCGCCTGCAGGCGTAGGTGAGCATGAAACGCGAGCTGTCCAGGGCGAAGATGGCAGGTCCTGGCGGCAGGCACCTGAGCGCATCCCCGGTGCCAGTGGCCACGTCCAGCACCGGGCCCTCGACCGGTCCCAGATGCTGTACTACTTTGCGCAACACTCTGTGCTCCAGGCTTGGCACCAGCGCAAAGGGGGGAAGCCAGCGGCCCAGGTAATACAAGCGAGCCTTGAGGTCCCACAGCCTTGCCACGCCGCTCTCTCCGCCGTGCCTACCCTTGCGCGTCCACAAACAGGTCGACAAAGGAGAAGGTCTCGACGTCCACCAGCCCGCGGTCGGTGAGCTTGAGCTTGGGCACCACTGGGAGGGCGAGAAAACTCATGCTCATGAACGGGTCGGCCAGGGTGGCACCCAGGGCCTGAGCGGCCTTGTTGAGGCGCTTGGAAATGGCGCTGACCTGCTCCAGCGGCTGGTCCGACATCAAGCCGGCGATGGGCAGCCGCAAAGACTCTTTGACCTCCCCATCGGCGACGACCACAAGCCCGCCCCCCATCTTGTTCAGTTGGATGACGGCACGGGCGATGTCCTTATCATCCACTCCGCAGACAATGATGTTGTGTGAATCATGGGCAATGCTGGAGGCCAGAGCCCCTTTGCGCAGCCCAAGCCCCCGCACCAAACCCTTGCCTATGTTCCCCGAGGCCCGATGGCGCTCCACCACGTAGCAACGCAGCAGATCCTGCTCCGGTTCCGAGACCACCAGGCCATCGCGGATGGGCGCTTCTTCCACCAGGGATTCGGTGACGATTTGATGCGGCACCAGGCCCATGACGCGACACTTGCGACCCCGCGCGCGGATGGCAAATTCGCCGCCCTCAAGCCACTTGATGTTCACGGAGCTGCGCACCTGGGCCGGCGGGCGCACGGGCATCTCGTAGATGGCCTTGCCCTCCTCTGCTACCAGCCGGCCATTCTTGAAGACCTTTTTGATGTTAAAGTGGTGAAAGTCATCGAAGACCACGATGTCGGCTGTGCGACCGGGGGCAATGACCCCGAGGCGGCGCAGGCCAAAATACTCGGCCGTGTTGATGGTGGCCAGACGGATGGCGGTGACCGGCGGCAAGCCCTCGGCAATGGCCGTCTTTACCATGTAGTTGATGTGTCCCTGTTCGAGGATGTCGTCGGGGTGGCGATCGTCGGTCACGAACATGCAGCGGCGCTCGTTCTCTGGCGTGACCAGCGGCAACAAGTCGCGCAGGTTCCTGGTACCCGTGCCCTCGCGGATCATGATGTGCATGCCGAGGCGCAGCTTCTCGCGCGCCTCCTCCACCGTCGTGCATTCGTGGTCAGAGCGAATGCCCATGGCGATGTATGTGTTCAAGTCCCTGCCGGTCAATCCCGGCGCATGGCCGTCGATGCGCTTTTCCTCGACGATTTTGAGCTTGTCCAACACGTCCTCCTCGCCGGCGAGCACGCCGCCAAAATTCATCATCTCGCCAAGGCCCAGCACCCACTTCTCGCGCAAGAAGGGGAAAATGTCAAAAGCGCGGAGCACCGAGCCGGTGGATTCCAGGTTCGTGGAGGGAATGCAAGAGGGAAGCATGAAGAAGACGTTCAGCGGGTTGTACTTGCTGGCGTCCATCATGTAGCGGATCCCCTCGTAACCCAGAACATTGGCGATCTCGTGCGGATCTGCCACCACCGAGGTAGTACCCAGGGGCACCACGGCGCAAGCAAACTGCGGCACCTCCACCATCGAGCTCTCGATGTGGATATGCCCATCGATGAAGCCTGGTGCCAGGTGGAGTCCCTTCAAGTCCATGACCTGCCGGGCCTCATAATGCTGCCCGACGGCCAAAATCGTGTCGCCGAGGATGGCCACGTCGGCTTCGTAGATCTCCCCAGAAACAACATTGACCACCTTACCATTGCGCAGGAGCAGATCGGCCGGCACTTCCCCCTTGTGCGCCCTGATGATCTGTTCTAATGGTACCATAGGCGGCTCCCTTCCCACTTCACCTCAATTGACGCAGAAGGCGCGAGATCTCTTCTTCTGCCTTCCGCACCACCTCGTCTTCGTCCATCCCCTGCAAGCGTCCTTCTTCCAGCAGCACTCTCCCGTCAACCAGCACCGTGCGGACGTCTCTGGCCGTACAGGAAAAGACCAAGCGGCTGTAGATGTCTGGGCCAGGGCTGTTATGGGGCAGGTGGATGTCCACCAATGCCAGGTCTGCCCTTTTGCCCACTTCGATGGTGCCGATGTGGTCCTGGAGGCCCAGAGCTCGGGCGCCGCCTATGGTGGCCATCTCTAATACGGCTTGGGCAGGGAGGGCACCGACCCCCCGGCGTGGCCCCTGGATCAAGGCCGCGAGCCGCATCTCTTGGAAGGCGTCGAGGTTGTTGTTGCATGCCGCCCCATCAGCCCCCAGCGCCACATTGATGCCCTTTTCTCGCATCTCCGGCACCATGGCGATGCCCGAGCCCAACTTGAGGTTGGCGCTCGGGCAGTGGAGCACATGCGTTCCCGTGCGCGCCAGGATGCCTATCTCCTCTTCGTCCAACCAGATGCAGTGAGCCAGGCAGACGTGGGGACCGGTCAGGCCCAATTCGTGGAGATAGGCGATGTTGCCCGTGCCCATCGAGGTCTGGAAGTGCACCCTCTCTTCGCGACTTTCCGCGGCGTGCGTGTGCACTCGGGCATTGAGGCGGGGTGCTTCCTCAGCCACCCAGCGGTGGAGCTCCGGGGAGGCGGAGAGGGCAAAACGGGGGGCAAAGGCGTAATGTAGCCGCCCCTGGGCCGCGCCCTCCCAGCGGCGGAACAGCGCCAGGCTGCTGTCGATGGCCGTGTTGAGTTCTTCGCGCAGCTTTGGGGGACAGTCGGCACCGCAGTCCATCATGGCTTTGCCGCAGGTGGCGCGCAAGCCGAGGGCCTGCAGCTCCTCGAAGATGATGTCCGTGTGGTGGACGGTGCCCATGTCCAGCACGCAGGTGGTGCCGCCCCGCAAGAGCTCGGCCACCCCCAGGCGGACCGAGGCGCGCATTGACTGCTCATCGTGCAGGGCCTCCAGAGGCCAGATGTAACGCCGCAGCCACGGCAGCAAGGGCAAGCCGTCCGCCACATTGCGGAACAGCGTCTGGCAGAGATGAATGTGCGCCTGTACCAGTCCCGGCAGCAGCGCGCACCCCTGGGCGTCGATCTCGCTCCTGCCGCGGCCGCGCACCTGCCCCACGGCCGCAATGGTACTTCCTTGAATGGCGACATCGCCCTGCATTTCCTGCCGCCTTCCATCCATGGTCACGATGGTGGCGTTGCGAATGACCAGGTCGAAGCCGTGTCTCATGGCTCCCTCATGGTGCGCAGTTCCTGCGCCAAAGCAATGACCACCTCTTGCAAGAAGGGGTTGAAGCGCGTGCGCACGCGGTCGGCTACCGCCGTCACCTCCTCATGGGAGAGCGGGTGCGACGACAGGCCAGTGGCAAGATTGGTGATGCAAGAAAAGCCCAGAACCCTGATCCCCCGCTGTCGCGCCACGATGACCTCCGGCACCGTAGACATGCTGGCAGCATCAGCACCGAGGCGACGGAGCATGCGCACCTCGGCGGCAGTCTCGTAGGTGGGGCCTGGCAGCCAACAGAACACCCCCTGGCGCAAAGGGAGGCCCAGTCGCATGCTCACCTGCCGCGCTACTTCCGCAAAGCGCCGGTCATATGGCTCGGACATGTCCGGGAATCGGGGGCCCAACTGCTCCTCGCTAGGCCCAATCAAGGGGTTGGTGAACCCCAGACTGATGTGGTCGACGATCAACATGATGTCGCCCGGAGCGAAACCGGGGTTGAGCCCGCCCGAGGCGGTGGTGACAATCAGCCCCTTGGCCCCCAACTCAGCTAGCAGATGGACTGGATAGCCGACCTGCTGGATTGAATGGCCTTCGTAGTAATGGGCGCGTCCCTGCACGGCCACCACCTGCACGTCAGCCAGGCGGCCGAAGACCCAGTTTCCAGCGTGCCCGGGCACCGTAGGCAGCGGAAGGTGGGGGATGGCGCTGGCGGGGATGGTAATACGGTCGCTCAGCACCTCCGCGAAGCTGCCCAGTCCGGAGCCCAAGATGACGCCCACTTCCGGAGCTCCAACGCCACTCTGGCGCAGGGCCGCCAGCGATTCGGCAAATTTCTGTCGCAACGCCTCGCTCATGTTTCCTGCAACTCAGAAGAGCACTCCGGCGATGGTGGCCGTCATCCACGAGGCCAGCGCCCCGGCCGCCATGGCGCGCAAGCCTACTTTGGCCAAATCGGCCCGACGACTTGGGGCGAGCGCGCTAATGCCGCCGATCTGAATGCCAATGGAGGAAAAGTTTGCGAAACCGCACAAGGCGTAGGTAGCTATCAGGATCGCCTTGGGCGAAAGGTCGCCCGCTGCGACATGTTTACTCAACTCCGCGTATGCCACGAACTCATTGGCCGAAACCTTGATCCCTAAAAGGTTGCCCACCGCCATGGCATCTTTCCACGGCACTCCCATGACGAAGGCCAGGGGAGAGAACAGGGCACCAAAGAGCGTGCGCAAGCTGCCTGGGAAGAAGCCCTGGAATTCGCCCCGCTGGGCGTTGTAGGTGCCGCCCAACAGCCGGCCATCGATCATCTTGTCGCCAAAAGCCAACACGACGTCCACTAGGCCGATGAGGGCGATGAAGGCGATGAGCATGGCGCCGACGTTGGCAGCCAGCTTCAGCCCGTCGGTGACCCCGCGCGCGGCCGCGTCCAGCAGATTGTCCCCTTTCGGGATCGGTGGCAGGTGCACGTCGCCGGCAGTCACCGAGTGCTCCGTCTCCGGCAGGAAGATCTTGGCCATAACCAGGGCCGCGGGGGCAGACATCACACTGGCGGTGATCAGGTAGCCAGCATCGATACCCATGCGGATGTAGCCGGCCATTACCCCGCCGGCTATTGTGGCAAAGCCACCCACCATGACCGCGTGAAGCTCCGAGACCGTCAGACGCTCCAAGAAGGGACGGATCAGGAGCGGCGCCTCGGTCTGTCCCACGAAGACGTTTGCCGAACAGGAGAGGGTCTCGGCGCCAGAGGTGCCCATAGTCCAGCGCATGAAGCGGGCCATCATCAGCACCAGTGCCTGCATGACGCCCAAGTAGTAGAGGACGGACATGACCGCGGAAAAAAAGATGATAGTGGGCAACACGGAGAAGGCGAACTGCACGCCGAACTGGTCAAAGAACTCCGCCTTGGCCAGGTTGCCGAAGAGAAATGTCGCCCCGAGGTCGCTGAGTTTGAGGAATTTTGCCACTTGGTCGGCAAGCGCGTGCATGACGCCCTGCCCGAAGAGGCCGCGGCTTATGAGTACGCCCAGCCCCAGGGTCAGCACGGCGCCACTCACGTAGCGCACATAGTGGCCGCGCTTGAGGGCGTGGAAGATTATGGCCGTGGCGAGCAAAAGACCAACAAGCGGCAAGGCCAACTGCAGTCGGTCCAGAAAGTAGGCAGCGGTCACCCCCGCGGCTGCCGCTACGGCAATTAGCGCCGCAGGGCCGGCCGCTTTCGCCCACTGGCCGGGGGTGAGGGCCGTGTCGGTGAACACGTAAAGCAGAATGAGGAGCAAGAAGACGTACATGCCCACCCAGCTCAAAGCGTTCTGACTCAGGATGATGAGCGCAAACAGCACCTGCAGGGCAAGGCCCCAGGTGACCACGCGCAGCCGGATGCGACGGCGGTCCCGCGAGAACAATACCCCGATCCCCAACAGCACTGCCAAGCCGAGGATTCCGATCCAGCGCATAACGGTTCCTTTAGTCCTCTTTGGGGGGTTCGAAACAGTGGCGGCAGCGCGCCTCATACACGTCTTCGGCGCCCACCAGCACCCGCTCCTTTGCCTGGGTGATGCGCTGCGTGCGGTTGGCCGGGTTGCCGCATTTGACGCAGATGGCTAGCGTCTTGGTAATGTATTCGGCCACCGCCAGAAGCTGCGGAATGGGCTCAAACGGTTTGCCCCGATAGTCTTGATCCAGACCGGCCACAATCACCCGCTTGCCCTGGGCCGCCAGCGTTTCGCACACGGCCACCAGCTCTTCGTCGAAGAATTGGGCCTCATCTATGCCCACCACCTGGGCGCGCGCGGATTTTTCCAGGATCTCCGCCGCCGTGGTCACGGAAGTGGAAGGTATGCGCTGCTCGTCATGGGAGACGATGTGATCGCTGGAATAGCGATTGTCAATACGTGGCTTGAAGATGGCGACGCGCTGACGGGCGATCTGGGCCCGCCGGATCCGCCGGATCAGCTCCTCGGTCTTGCCGCTGAACATGGGGCCGCAGATCACTTCGATCCACCCGACGTTGCGCGGGGCTATGGTGAGCATGGCTGCTACTCCTGGTTTGCAGTGGTTTGTCTCTTGTCTAGCTCCTCGCGGATCCGTCGCTCCAAGGCCGCCAAGCCTTGCTCGTCACCGCAGCCGTTAAGCACCAGGTTGGCGAAGTGGCGCGACGGTTCCACAAAGGCTTCGTGCATAGGGAGCACCGATTCGGCAAACTGTCGGTGCACGGACTCCGGAGTCCTCCCTCGTTCCGTCGTGTCGCGGGCCAGGCGGCGCTGCAGGCGCACCTCCACCGGTGCCTCCACAAACACACGCAGGTCACACAGCGCCCGCAGGCGGGGATCGTGAAGCACCAGAATCCCCTCCACAATGACCACCTCTGCCGGCGCCACCGTCACCTGCTCTGCCCGCCGCGTATGCAGGACAAAGTCATAGACCGGCTTGGCAATGCTCTTGCCGTGCACGAGCTCTGCGAGATGCCGGACCAGAAGGTCGAAATCCACGGCATCAGGGTGGTCAAAGTTGCGCCGCGCCCGCTCTGCGAGGGGGAGGGCACTGAGGTCGGCATAATAGGCATCTTGCTCCAGCAGCACGCAGCGGTCCTGCCCCAGGCGCTCCATCAACCGCTGTGCCAGATAGCTCTTTCCGGAGCCGGACCCGCCGGCTATTGCCACCACCACCGGTGCGTGCACGCGAGAGGCCATGTGCTCTCACTCCTGGAAAAAGTGGTCGTCAAAGGCCTGCGGAAAGAGCTCGCGCAGCTGGTAATGTCTGCGTGCGCCAGAGGGCGTAGCCAGAATGACCTCCAGCTCGGGGGCATAGTCCCAAAGGAGTTGGCGGCAGGCGCCACAGGGTGGACAAAAGTCTTCCAGGTCGGTCACGATGGCCAGCGCGACGAAATGACGCGCCCCTTCAGACAGGGCCTTGCCCAAGGCGACGCGCTCTGCACACAGTGTGAGGCCATAGCTGCTTGATTCCACATTGCACCCGGTGTAGATGGTGCCGTCACGGTCGAGGAGTGCGGCGCCCACGGCAAAATGGGAGTAGGGCGCTGCTGCGTGCTTTTTGGCCTCGAGGGCTCGGGCAATCAACTCCTCTACCACCGCTGCACTTGCTGGCACGACCCTGGCCTTTCTTTCCATGCGTGTGAATAGCAAGAATCCGGAACCGACTGATCCCGGATTCTCACCATCCGCCTCAGACATGCGGGCTTTGAGACTCGGCGGCTCAGAATGGGAGGTCGTCCCCTTCCGCGGGGGGAGGAGCCATGTCGACCACGTCGGTGGGCGGAACTTCAGGTCCCGCCTCGGCCTCCCTCCTGCCCAGAATCTGCATATTCGTCGCAACAATGTCGGTGGAGTAGCGCTTTACCCCGTCCTTGTCCTCCCACGAGCGGGTTTGTAGCCGCCCTTCCACATAGACCTGCATCCCCTTCTTCAGGTACTGCCCGGCGATCTCTGCCAGCTTTCGCCACAGTACCACGCGGTGCCACTCGGTCCGTTCCTGCGTGTTGCCTTCATTATCCTTCCACACCTCGTTCGTGGCCAACCGCATGTTCGCCACTGCCGCCCCACTGGGGGTATAGCGGAGCTCCGGGTCACCTCCCAGGTGACCGATCAGGATTACCTTGTTCACACCTCGCGCTGCCATGACACGACCCCTTTCCTAACTTGGGTTAACGGTCTCACGCCGACACAACTACCCCCACCCGGAGGACTGTATTGAATCATAAGAAAAAAACCTCTAACAGTCAAGCTCTTTTTTCTGTAACTGTGCCGGGTGACCGCAGATGGTGTTCAGGCGTGAGCAGCACGAGGTCGCTGGCAGCACCGGAGGGGCCTGGAACATTGTGGCACTAGGCTGCTGGCCTCGTTCACGCGCTGCAGGCGTCCCCCTTTTCATAACCCCAACTGCGTAAGAGCCAAATCCGTCCTCACCCTGCCAGCCGGAGTCGCGAAGGGCGCCCTCGTTGCCATTTCGGCGTTTGTCCCGCGGACAAGATTAAGTCTGCGGCCCTACCAGGGGTTCTTCGCGGTCTCCACACCGTTTGGGGAACGACGGTCCGGTAGTGAACCACCTGCGCGGTGCGCCCAATGGAGCGTGTTTCTCCACCCTGTGCCGCTGGTGAACGAGATCCGCCAACCCAGGCGTGGTTCTCCGGACTTGCCCACGCCGCATGCATTTGCACCTCACTCGCCGTGTTGAGGGACAAATTCCTCTCCATACGCCTTGAAGCAGGCCGTTCCTGGGCCGTGCGCGAGCTGCCGGCCCCGCTCCTTGGGCCGTCTCGTTTCGCGTCCCATTTGGCCAAGAAGACCGAGGCGACGCAGGTGGGAGTAAGGGCTCCACAACAGAGGCAGCCGCATGCTCCAGACGGGCCGAGGTGCCACCTCAGCTACGGTGAAAGGCCAAAACGAAAGTGCGCCGGCGAGGCGTCCCAACTGTGGTCTCCCTGCTTCCAGCTACAGGGAGGCGGCCAACGGGCCCGCAGGTGTAATCTGCTTGGTTATTTCCGAGGATTTTGATACATTAGCTACAGCACAGATATGGCCTCGGCCGTGCGGCGATTGCCAGGCCGGGCCAGGTGGAGTCATGGGGAAACAGCGCGCACTGCTCCTCCGTGTGGGTTCACCACCAATGGCGACGACGGGTCGCCGAGGAGGGTAGCATGCCAGTCAAAGCGCTCAAGGAGTTCCTGGATCGCCACCAGGTCAAGTACACGACCATCAACCATTCCACCGCGTACACCGCGCAAGAGATTGCCGCCGCAGCGCATGTACCCGGTAGGGAACTGGCAAAGACCGTGGTAGTAAAACTTGACGGTAAGATGGCGCTGGCGGTGCTCCCGGCCTCGCAGCGGATCGATTTTGCTCTGCTGAAGGAATTGGCTGGGGCGCAGAAAGTGGAACTGGCAAGCGAACAGGAGTTCAAAGAGCTCTTCCCTGAGTGCGAGGTGGGCGCCATGCCGCCCTTCGGCAACCTCTACGGCATGGAGGTGTATGCCGCCAGGTCACTCAGCGAGGACGAGGAGATCGCCTTCAACGCCGGCTCGCATACGCAGCTGATTCGACTTGCGTACAAAGATTTTGCGCGACTGGTCGAGCCCAAGATAGGCGATTTCGCGCGCTAAGGACGTCGGCAAAAGCGGCGGTGAGGAAGTGAGGGGCAGGAGGAAGCCGACGTAAGGACCGGTATGGGGCCAGGGTGGCCGGGATAAGTCAACGGGGCAGTAGGACAATGGTAGGGAGGGTACCTATGGACGTTCAGCTGGTGGGGGGCAATTGGGAGGTGGCATATGAAGCGAGTAGGCGTCTTCATCGACATCCAAAACATCTACATGACCACAAAGACCAGGTTCCAACAGGGGAAAATCAACTTTCGCGTTTTGCGCGATTATTTCACGCGCGACCACGCCATCACTACTTTCACCGCATTCACCTGTTTCGACCCCGAGAACTCTCGCCAGCGCGACTTTTTCAACCTGCTTGGATTGATCGGGTATCGTGTGGTGGCCAAGCCCATTAAGAGGCTGCCTGACGGCACTGCCAAGGCGAGCATGGACATGGAGATGGCGGTGGAGATTCTCACCCAGGCGCCCCGCCTTGATGAGATCGTGCTCATCACGGGCGACGGGGACTTTGTCGCTCTGGTGAACCATCTTTGTGCCATGGGCAAGAGGGTCACGGTGGTCGGACCCGATCAGCTCAGCGCGCCCGAACTGATCCAGGCATGCCATGAGTTCATGAATCTTCATCAGATTGAGGGTATCCTGGACCTGGAGGCGAAGGGAGAGAGGCGTCCGCTGGATCCAGCGGCACTCTTAAGCACCGACGAGCTCCCCTTGCCAACGGAGACGGAGAGCGAAGCAAAGGCGGCATGAACGGGCTGAGGGCGTGGCGGGAGAAGCCCGTCGGCCATCTGCCTGTCTTTGGCGCAGACGCACATGACTGCGCGCGAGCGGGTCAAGACCATCTTTGCCGGGAGGCAAGCTGACCGCACCGGCTTCTGGCTTGGTAAACCTCACGAGCAGACGTGGCCCTTGTACTTGCGTGCGTTTGGCTGCAAGGACGAAGAGAGTCTGCGGCGGCTCCTGGGGGATGACCTGCGGTGGGTCTGCTTACAGTACACCTGTTATCGGCATCCAGAAGGGAAGCCCATCTTCGACACTCGGCCGCGCGATCGCGCCTTGAGCGCCGCAGGGGTATTCGCCGATTGCGAAGACCCGCGGGAGGTTGCCGCCTTCCCATGGCCAGATCCTGACTTGCTCGTCTTTGATGAGTGGTTGCGCGCCTTGGAGGTGGCCGGGGAGGTCTACCGCGCCAGCGGCTTCTGGTGCCCGTTCTTCCACGACGTGGCCGCGTTCTTCGGGATGGAGAGCTATTTTGTTAAAATGTACACGCATCCCGAGGTGGTCCATGCGGTGACGCGGCGCGTAGTAGATTTCTATCTGGAGGCCAACCGTCGCCTGTATGCCCAGGCTGGGGACCTCATCGATGGCTTCTTCTTTGGCAACGACTTTGGTTCCCAGCGGGACCTGATCCTGGCGCCGGAGCAGTTCGACGAGTTCGTGTTCCCTCACATGCGTGAACTGGTGGCTCAGGCCAAGGCACACGGCTACCAGGTGATCCTGCACTCTTGTGGTTCGGTGTTCAAGCTCCTGCCGCGATTTGTGGCCATGGGCATCGATGCCTTGCACCCACTGCAGGCACGGGCTGCCCACATGGATGCCGACACCCTGAGTGCCGCGCTCAAAGGTCAAATGGCGTTCTTCGGTGGCGTAGATACGCAGAGCCTCCTTGTCTATGGCTCGCCGGCCGAGGTGGAAGCGGAGGTGTACCGTCTACAGCGCGTGCTCGGCCCCTGTCTGGTGGTCAGTCCCAGCCATGAGGCCATCTTGCCGAATGTACCGCCAGAGAACGTGCTGGCCATGGCACGTGCGGCTACAGGGAACGTATCTTAGCACGGAGTCGTCGTGCCGCGAACAATGAGCCCAAAGGAGCGGGTCCTCACCGCCTTCGCCCACCAGGAGCCTGACCGTGTGCCCATCAACTTTGCCGCCAACCCCGGGCTGCAGCAGCGCCTGATGGCCCAGTTTGGCCTTGCCGCCGATGATTGGCCCCACCTACGCGCTGCCCTCGGCGTGGACTTTCAATGGATCTGGGTGCCATACGTGGGCCCGCGACTGCATCCGGAGGTGCCTGGCCGGCGCGTAGACCCCGAGTGGGGCATGCACACCCGCTGGGTGGAACATCCCGCAGGCGGGTACTGGGACTTTTGCGACTTTCCCTTGCGCGAGGCCAGCGCCGAAGAGGTGGCAAAATGGCCCATGCCCTCGCCGAATGACCACGACTACTCCCAGGTGCTGCCGCAGTATGGGGCGCAGCAGCAGTTCTGCCTCTACGTCGGCGGGCCAGGTCTGGGCGACATCATCAACAGCACCACCATGCTGCGAGGTATGGAGCAGGCGTTGGTGGATCTGGCCACGGAGGACCCGGCGGGCATGTTGCTTATCGACCGGCGCCTGGAGATACAACTCGAGGTGATCCGCCGCACGTTGGAAGCCGCAAGGGGCCTTGTCGATATTCTGTGGATCGGCGAGGACCTGGGCGGGCAAAATGATCCGCTCATCAGCCGGGAGCTTTTCCGCAAACAGATTCGCCCCCGCCTGCAACGCTTCGTGGACCTGGCGCACTCCTTTAACCTGCCGGTGATGATCCACTCCTGCGGCTCCAGCAGCTGGGCCTTCCAAGATTTCATCGACATGGGAATCACCGCTGTGGACACGCTCCAGCCCGAAGCACGGGACATGTCCCCGGCCTACCTGAAGGAGCACTTCAGTCAGCGCCTCGTCTTCCATGGAGGCATCTCCACTGGTGCGCCCCTGGCAAACGGCTCCCTCCGGGAAGTGACGGACTACTGCCGTCGGGTCCTGGAGGTGATGATGCCAGGAGGTGGTTACTGCTTTGCCCCCGCGCATCAGCTGCAGGACAATACCCCCACGGAGAACGTGCTGGCCATGTACCAAACGGCCCTCACCTTCGGTCGCTACCGCTGAGTTCCTGCCCAGAAAATTTGCTTGATAGTCTGAACGGAGTTTACTACAATCTCACCACCAACTCCCTTGCTGTCACCATGAGACGAGGGTCCCTTTCGCAGCACAAGAGTGGCGTGACCGACGCAGCCAAACCATAGGCGCTCAAGAGGCCGTGTAGCCCGGGGATGAGCTCGTGCTGACCCATGTCTCTGGGTACAACGAGCGCAAGCCACCTCCCATGCGACAAGGTGCGACCCTGACTTCGCAGCATGAACAGGGCGTGGAGAGCCGACTCTTTTGCCAGGAGTCACAAGCCACATCGGCTCCTGAGCCCACATCAGTTAAAGGACCCGAGCAGCAGGCCAGGGCATTGTGGCTCGGGGGGCAACAGCATACCTGCCGAAGAGGGCGGGCAGCGGTGGCTATGCTGAGCGAGACTTTCTGCGGCACGGAGATGATGGCCGCGAACGGCCCCTGGAGCCCTTTCTGAGGTCAACTGAGCAAGCAAGAAGGTGCAGGAATTCATCGTGCGGCAGCTCATTTACTTTGACAATGCGGCCACGACCTGGCCAAAGCCCAAAGCCGTGAGTCGGGCCATGGTGCGTTTTTTGGAAGAGGTGGGGGCCAACCCAGGTCGCTCTGGGCACCGGCTGTCGGTGGCTGCGGCGCGCGTCGTCTACCGCGCCAGGGAGGAGGTGGCTGCGCTGCTCGGCTGCGACGACCCGCTGCGGGTGGTGTTCTGCGCCAACGGCACCACGGCACTGAACTTTGCCCTGCACGGACTGGTGAGGCCTGGAGATCATGTGGTGTGCACCAGCATGGAACACAACTCCGTGATGCGCCCCCTGCGTAGCCTTGAGCGGCACCGGGTCGAGGTCACCGTAGTCCGGTGTATGCCCAGTGGAGATCTCCCGCTTGCCGAGGTGGAAAAAGCCCTCAGCGCGCGCACGCGGCTGATTGTCGCCACCCATGCCTCAAACGTCGTGGGCACCCTCATGCCTGTGGACGAGTTGGTCCAGTTGGCCAGAAGGCGCAACGTGCTGCTGTTGGTGGACGCAGCGCAAAGCGCAGGCGCGGTGCCCATTGACCTGCGGCGCATGCCCATTGACCTGCTGGCCTTTACCGGGCACAAGGCCCTCTTTGGGCCTACCGGCACTGGCGGACTGGTGATTGGTCCCCGCGTGCCCTTGGAGCAGTTTGCGCCCCTCATTCAGGGGGGAACAGGGAGCCGCTCCGAGGAGGAGGTGCAACCGGAGTTTTTGCCTGACAAGTTCGAAAGCGGCACAGCCAACGCTGTGGGACTGGCTGGCCTTGTCGCTGGAGTGCGGTGGCTGCGCAGCCGCACGGTGGAAGCGATTCGGGAGCGCGAGATCGCCCTCACCGCGCGCCTACTGGCTGGGCTCTTGGACAGCCCGCGTGTGACCGTGCACGGGCCGTTGGATCCAGCTGCACGCCTGCCAGTCGTGCTGTTCAACGTCGACGGTCAGGATCCTGGGGTGTTAGCCCGGCGCCTGGACCGCGAGTTTGGCATCATGTGCCGTCCAGGCCTGCACTGTGCGCCGAGGGCCCACATGACTATTGGCACCTTTCCCCGTGGCGGGGTGCGCTTTAGCCTGAGCGCCCTTTGCACCCAGGGACAGGTGGACGCAGCCTTGCGCGCCGTGCGGCGAATTGCCAGGGAGCGACCATGACGGGTCGCTACGGGATCATTCTGGTGGGTTCTGCCTCTCATGCCCTGCGCGCCGAGGCGCTGCTCGAGGCTCAGGGCATCCGTTGCAAGCTCATTCCGGTGCCTCGCTGGCTCAGTACCGACTGTGGCATCTGCGTGCGCGTGCCCCACGACGACGCCGCCCGCGCCGCGGAACTGCTCAGGCGCCAGGGAGTGGAAGTGGTGGGACTTCACCAGATGGAGCAATAGGGCATTGTTGAAGGAGGAGAACGTGGAGAAGGTCGTTGATGCACGGGGGCTTGCCTGCCCCCAGCCGGTTATCCTGACAAGAAAGGCGCTGCAGGAAAGTGACCAGGTGGTGGTCATCGTGGATAACGACACCTCGCGCCAGAATGTGACCCGGATGGCAGAAAAGTCGGGCTGCACCGTGCGTGCCCAGACGAAAGCAGACGGCATTTACCTCCACATTCGCACGCTGGCCACGCAGGAGAGCCCACGGCCGGCTCCGGCAGCTCCCAAGGCTGAGGAGCCTTTGGTGCTTGCGGTGTCCCAGGAACGCATGGGGCACGGCGACCCAGAGCTGGGCAGCGTACTCATCCGCAGCTTTTTCCACACGCTGAACGAGCTCCAACCGCTGCCCCAGACCATCATTTTCTTCAACAGCGGTGTGCGGCTGGTGGTCCAGGGATCGCCGGTGCTCGAGGACCTGCAGGCTTTGCACGAGCAGGGGGTACAGATCATGGCCTGCGGCACCTGCCTGGCCCACTTTGGCCTGAAGGAGCGGATCGCAGTAGGGGTGGTTTCCAACATGTACACCATCGCGGAAACGTTACTGGCCGCCGGCAGGGTCGTGAACCTTTGACAAGAGGAGCGCGTCGTGACTCCGACAAGGGTACGATTGACCTCATTGACCACGGCTGCGGGCTGAGCGGCAAAGACGGGTCCCCAGACCCTGGCGCAGGTGCTGCGCCCGCTGCAAGAACGCTTCAGGCGCGCTGACTTTCCGCAAGTGCTGGTGGGACTGGAAGCCAGCGATGACGCCGCCGTCTACCAACTGGCACCAGACGTTGCGCTCATTTTTACGGTAGATTACTTTACGCCCATCGTGGATGACCCCTACGACTATGGAGCCATTGCTGCGGCCAATGCCATGAGCGACGTCTACGCTATGGGCGGCCAGGTGGTGCTGGCGCTCAATGTCTGTTGCTTCCCGCCCGATTTGCCTCTGGAGGTGGTGGCTGAGATTCTGCGCGGAGGTGCCGACAAGGTGGCAGAGGCAGGGGCTGCCATTGCCGGCGGGCACACGGTGGATGACAAGGAGCCAAAGTACGGCCTGGCGGTGGTGGGTCGTGCGCATCCGGAATACCTTCTCACCAAAGCCGGAGCCCAGCCAGGAGACCTGCTCTTCCTCACCAAGCGCCTGGGCGTCGGTCTGGTCACCACCGCGGCAAAAGGTGATGTGGCCGACCCTGCTCACCTTGCTCTGGCCGTGACGGAGATGAAGCTCCTGAATGGCCCTGCCGTGCAAGCGGCCCTGGAAGTGGGGGTACACGCCTGCACAGACGTCACGGGGTTTTCGCTACTGGGGCATGCCTGCGAGATGGCCGAAAGGAGCACTGCGCGCCTGCGCTTTTTCTTCGCCAGGCTGCCCTTTGTGGAGGGCGCGCTCGGGTACGCCGACGAGTGGCTCTTTCCCGGCGGCTCTTGTCGCAATCGCGACAACTACCAGGCACGCGTGACCTTTGCTCCGGTTATTAGCGAAGAGCAGCAACTGCTCCTGTTCACGCCGGAGACTTCGGGCGGACTGCTTGTGGCCGTACCCCCGGCCAAGGCGGAGGCATTCGCCCAAAAGTGTAGACAGCAGGGGCAGAGCTGCTGGATGGTCGGTGAAGTGGTCACGGGCGCAGGGGTGGAAGTCGTACCGTGAGGGCTCTCTGGTCGATGCCTCGCATTCGGGAGGAAACCGTGTCACTTTCAGCCAAAGTGAGAGGGAGATCGGCATGAAATGCGTGATTGTGCTGGCGTTGGCAGCAGAGGCGGCATTGGCTTCTGCGCCTTCTGTGAGCCAGCTGGTGCTGCACGCGGGATTGACCGAATATCAGGTTTTCCAACGGGACGAGAGCGGCCACGCCACGATGGCCTTCACGGGCTCGCTCAGTGAGAAGAAGAACGGACACGTTGTCGGGCGGGTGCTGGCTCAGCTCGACGGCATCACGGTGGTGGACTGGCAGCAGGCAGGCCCCTGCAAGCGCGGCAATGTGGAGGGAACACTCCAGGCGGTGCCCACGGGCGGCCCTTACGTGGTGGAGCTGCGGGTATTGGACGAGGGCGGCAAGGTCCTGGCCGCGACCCAAGTGCGCCACGTCTTGGTGGGCGACCTCTGGCTTCTTGCCGGCCAGTCGAACATGGAGGGGTTGGGTGAGCTCCGCGACGCCGAGCAGCCGAGCATCTACGTGCACAGCTACGGCATGGACGAGAAGTGGAGTATTGGGGCGGAGCCATTGCATTGGCTGCTGGACTCGCCGGATCCCGTGCATCATCGAGGACTGGCCGGTGAGGAGCTGGTCAGGTCCCGGGAGACGACGAGGCGCACGCGCCAGACCGGCGCCGGGCTAGGTCTCCCTTTTGCCAAAGAGCTGGTCGCCCGCACCGGCGTGCCCATCGGCCTGATCCCCTGCGCCCATGGCGGCACCGCCATGGAACAGTGGGACCCAGCCAAGCGGGAGCTGGGTGGGGCGTCGCTGTACGGGTCCATGTATCGGCGGTTTAGGGCCGTGGGGGGCAAAGTGCGAGGAGTACTCTGGTACCAAGGCGAGGCGGAGACCAATCAATCGGCGGCTGCGCTTTTTCGCGAGCGCTTTCTCTCCTTTGTGGCCAGGCTGCGGAGCGATTTCGGGGACCCCAAACTGCCTTTTTACTACGTGCAGATCGGACGCTACGTAGCCCCAGCCGAAAATCAGTACTGGAATGCGATCCGCGAGCTGCAGCGCCAGTGTGCCGGCGAGCTGGAGAACGCCGGCATGGTAGCCAGCATCGACCTTCCGCTCGATGACCCCATCCACGTCAGCACCGTTGGCCACAAGCGTCTTGGCCGAAGACTTGCGCTCCTTGTTCTCCGCGATATGTTCGGTCACGCCGAGTTCCACGCCGGCCCCCAATTGGCAGGGGTGTCCGTGGTGCCATTTCGCTATCGCTGCTACCGATTGCGCTTTTCCGGGGTGAACGTGCGACTGTGCAGCCAGGGTTTGCCTGCGGGCTTTTCCCTGCGGGACGCCCAGGGGCGGGACCTGCGCCTCATCTACAAGACTGAGCTGGGCAACGACGGGCAGTCGGTGGATCTGTTCTTGCGCGAGGCGCCGCCCCCAGATGCCCAGCTTTGGTACGGAGGGGGGGTGGATCCGTACTGCAATGTCACAGACGAGCTGGACATGGCCCTTGCGGCCTTTGGCCCGATCGATCTGGCGCGATTTACGCGCGAGTCGTTCATCTCACTTGCCCAGAACGATCCGCGCGACCCGGCAGCACTGACGCTGCTGCCGCAGGTGGTGAGCCTGGGGGACGCTGATGAGCTCCTGCCCTTGGTGCGGCAGGTTTTGGCAGGCCTGCCAGAGGAGGAAAAACTCTCCCGCTCGCCCTATCTTTTTGCGCTTGGGGACTTGGGGGCTTGGGACGATTACCTGGCCGCCGTGCGCCAGGCGCCGCTGGCCACCCGGAAGCAATGGGCCCAGGCCTGGACAGGCAGTGTTCACTTTGCGCACCTGCCTGCACCCTTTGTGCGGCGCTGGCAGGTCGTTGGCCCCTTCGATAACGCCGACGATCGAGGGCTCAACCGCCCCTCTGGCCCAGAGCGCTTTGGCCTCAGCGCGGCGCCATTCGCTGACGGCCTCACCGGCGCGGTGAGCTGGCAAAATGCCCGTGCCGAGGAACGCGGGTACGTGGATCTGACCCAGTGCTTCAGCGTCAAGGAGAACGCAGTGGGCTACGCTTTGGCCGAGATCTCGGCCGCCGAAGAGGTTGAGGCGCTAGCGCTCTTAGGGAGTGACGATGGAGTGGCCGTGTGGGTCAATGGCGAGTTGGTGCACAAGGAGCACATTCACCGCGCGCCGCGGCCTGCCCAGGATCTGCTGGTGGTGCGTCTGCGCAAGGGGACGAACACTATTCTGGTGAAGGTGGAGCAAGTCGGTGGGGACTGGGGCTTTTACCTGCAGCTTGTGGATCGGCACTCTGGGCTGCGGTACGAGTGAGGGCACAAAGCAGGGTCGATCGCTGATGGGGCTGATCTGCTCTGTGGGGAAACTCCTTGACGGTGAGGGGGTGGGGATGGGTACGAGCTGCAAGGCGGCGGGTGGCCGAAGGCATTGCCGGGTGGCTGAAGGCAATGCCTTCGGCTACCGGTTTGGCACCCCAGGGTCCCCGGGTCGACAGGTGCGGCTTGGTTCCCTGTGGAGTGCCTGCGGGGGGAACCGACCCAAGGTTGGCGCCAGCTCTCAGGGGCAGGCGAAGGCACTGCCTCCACCTAGCCCAAGGGCACCGCTGGCACGCGAATGCCGGCGATGTCCACCTTTGGGCCGGGCCGCGGGGCAGCAAGAACAACGAGGTACCTACCTCGGCTGCCGTGTGGGTCGCACGAGCCGCCAGGGGTGAGGCAGGAGCAGTGGCGTCAACAGCGCAACTTTCCATTGTCGGGGATCGGGCTCCGTCCCTGCCAGAAAGGAAGAACCGCACATTCACCACACTCGGAGGAGACAGCTATGATTGGTGCCCTTGACCAGAAGATGCTTGAGGCTCTCCTTGAGGCCCTGCCAATAGAGTTTTCGGTGGTGGACAAGGATGACCGGGTGGTGGCATGGAACAAACACCGCTCGCGCACCTTCCGGCGTCCAGAAGGAGCGTTGGGCAGAAACGTGCGCAACTGCCACCCGCAAAAGAGCCTGGCGCTGGTGGAGAGGATCCTTGCAGAGATGAAGGCCGGCACACGCGACAAGGCGCGCTTCTGGATCGACCTCCATCCGGAGGGACAAGACCGGCCGCACAAGATTCTCATCGAGTACTATGCGCTCCGGGACGAACAGGGCAACTACCTTGGCTGTCTGGAGGCGACACAGGACATTACCGAGATCCAGGGCCTCACTGGCCAGAAGAGGCTGCTTGAGGAGTATTGAGCACAGCCAGAAGGAACGTCATCCATTTTTCTTGCCTACCAGGCTGAGGTGGTGAGCAGAGTATGCACTTCGCGCTCTCGCTGACGATGGCGGTGGCTCCGTCGCTCTATTTGGTGGCGTACTTCTACTCCCAGGACCGACGGCGTCCGGAGCCCAAGGGACTGGTGGTGCGTGCCTTTGCCTGGGGTTTTGCAGCGACCATCCCAGCTGCCTTTGTGGAGGCCGCCTTTTCCTCGTTTGTTGCGGAGCAGATAGCCGCGCCACTGCTGCGCCGGGCGGTTGAGGCGTTCCTGGTCGTGGCCCTGTGCGAGGAGGGGTTGAAGGTGCTGGTGGTGCTGGTTTGCTGCTACCGCGTCCGCGCATTTGACGAGGTGTTGGATGGGATCGTGTACACGGTGGTGGCCAGTTTAGGGTTTGCCTGTCTGGAAAACATCATCTTCGTACTGGATGCCGGCGTGAAGGTGGCAATCGCGCGTGCCTTCACGGCCGTGCCCATGCATGCCATTGCCTCGGCCCTTATGGGCTACCATGTGGGTTTGTCGCACTTTGCCGGAAGCAAGGAGGCCAGACGGCGCCACCTAGTCACTGGACTCACCGTAGCCGTGGCCTATCACGGCGCGTATGACTATCTCCTTCTGACGCAGCCCCAAATTGGCCGTCTGGCGTTCATTGGGGTGACACTGCTGGTAGCTGGGGGGTTGCTGCACGTGCATCATCAGATCGCGCGGGCGCGGGCGCTAGACCTCGCCGCCCACCGCGTGTAACCGTTCACCAGAGGAAGTATACATTCATGCAATTTGCCGGCAAGTGTGTGTTGGTGACCGGCGGGGCGCGCGGCATCGGCAGGGCCATCTCTACCGCCTTTGCCCATGCTGGTGCCCGGGTGGCCGTGAACTTTCGCGTCAGTGGGGATGCCGCCGAGAGTTTGGTGGCCGAACTCCCTGGCGGCCCGCATCTGGCGGTGCAGGCAGATGTGCGTGACGCCGAGGAGGCGCGGCGTTTGGTGCAGGAGACGGTGGCTGCCTTCGGCCGCCTGGATGTGTTGATCAACAATGCCGGTGGGGCAGGGCCGCCGCATCGACTCACCGAGCTGAGCTACGAAGAGTGGGTACAGGCCTGGCAGCGTACCCTGGCCGCAAACCTGATGAGCGCGGCCCAGGTTACCTACTGGACGGTACAGCAGATGCTCACGCAAGGAGGCGGCCGCATTGTCAACGTCTCCTCCCGGGGTGCGTTTCGCGGCGAGCCGGACAAGCCTGCATACGGCGCGGCCAAGGCGGGGCTCAATGCCATGAGCCAGTCGCTGGCTGTGGCCTTGGCCCGCCATCAGATCTACGTGGCGGTGGTCGCACCCGGCTTTGTCGCCACAGAAGGGGTAACCAGCCGTCTTGGGACGCCAGAAGGCGAAGCAATTCTTAAGCAGATCCCCTTCGGGCGCCTGGCCCTCCCGGAAGAGGTGGCGCGCGCCGTGCTGTTTCTCGCGGCTCCGGGAAACGAATACCTCACCGGCGCTATCGTGGACGTCAACGGCGCCTCCTACCTGCGCACATGAAGCAGACGCCCCTGCCTGCACGGGCGAAGGGGCCGGCCAAAGCGGCCAGCAGGCAGGGGATTGGCTGGTTCCCTTTCAAGATGCGCACGGCTCCGCTTCTCATTCTCAGAAAGGACAGTAGATGAAGTTCAGCACGGTTCTCACATGTGGTGGTCTGGTCGTTGCCTCACTTTCCTGTTCGCCTAAGGTTGAACGCATCGTGGACAAGCACATACAGGCCCGGGGCGGCTACGAGAGGATCAAGTCCATCAGCTCCAAACGCATCACCGGCACCCTTGTGCAAGGCGAGGCGCGCATGCCGTTTGAGCTCCTTGCCAAGAGGCCCAACCGGGTGCGCCTCAGTTATCCTTACGAAGGCGGCACCATGCTCGCCGCTTATGACGGCCGGCTGGCGTGGGTGATGAATCCGGTGTTGGCAGGAGATGAGCCCCTGATGATCGACCCGGCACAGGCGAAGGATCTGGTCGAACTGGCCGATTTTGACGGGCCGCTGGTGGACTATCGCAAAAAGGGCCACCGGCTGCGCCTGGCAGGGGAGGCTTACGTCAAGGGGAAAAAGACTCACGTGGTGGAGGTGTCTCTGGCAAACGGTGACGTACTGCGCGTCTATTTGGACAAAGACACGCTCCTGGAGCGGCGCTGGGACGACGAGGTCCTGCGCCGCGGCATGCTCTTGCGCTCGGAGACCTACCTGGACGATTTCCGCTCGGTGGACGGGGTCATGGTGGAGCATTACAAAGAGACCAGGCTGGGTGGCGAACTGGACAATATCATCCTCACTGACAGAGTGGAGTTTAACGTGGAGTTGCCCGATTCGCTCTTTACCCCGCCTGCGCCGCGGCGAGCGCCCTAAGGAGGGACTGGCCCTAGCCTTGATCCCTGGCCGAGGTGGCCGGAGGCGGAAGGAGTCCAAATGACGCAATGACAAGGCCCCGGAGACGACGCTGCCGGGGCCCTGGTACATAAGGCTGCAGCCAGTGGCACAAAAGCCTCACTTGAGGAGCTTGAGGGTGACCTTGGTGTCGCTGCTCACCGCCGAGGTGCCGCTCATCTGCCCACCAGAGAAGGCAGTAGTCCCCTCGAAGCTGTCCTCCGTAGTGTACTCAATCAGGATGCCTTGTTCATGGGCGAACCAGGCATCGCCCAGGACTTTGCCCTCGCCTTCGGAGCTCATTTCGCCGCCGCGCCCGCTGCCATAGCCCTCGCGGCTATAGGTAGTCTCGGTCTTGATGTGCAGACACTTGAAGCCGTTCTTCTTCTTTTCCTCCAGCACGGTGTAGGTGGTGGTGCCCTTTTCGATTTCGCGGCGCATGAAAGGCCCGCCCCCAGGCGAGGTGGAGTCGGTGTAGCTGACCTTCCAGGTGTCGCCGATCTGCACCGGCTTTTCCGGCAGGCTGAGGAAGGTGAGGCGCAGCAACCTCTCCGGCGGAGCCATTAGTCCCATGCCCATGCGGGGTCCGCGCTCGCCCTCCCGCCCAGGTCGCGGCAGTTCGTCGATGGGGGTAAATTCCTTCTCCTTGCCGAGCTGGTCAATGCACCAGCGCACGCGCTTACCCTCAAAGTCCTTGAGGTCCAGGGTGCGGCTGCCACGCATCCCTTGCATGCTCCCTTGGATCTTGCGCACGGTCAGAGTGAAGCAGAGCTCGGTGTCGGTGCTCTCGGCCCACAAGTCGCACTCCATGCTCCTCTGCGAACTGGTCTGCATGGACTGCCCGCCGCGTTCCATCTCCCTGGTGGCCGTCTCCTTCCGCTCGTAGCGCAACACCTTGCCCGGCTTGGCCTTGTAGCGCAGGGTGAAGCCGTCGCCGGCAGTAGCTACGGCTGCCCCCAGGCCCAGAAAGAGCAGGGCCATTGTCACTCGTCGCACAGCTGTTGCTTCCATAGGAACACCTCCGTTTCTTATGCCCAATTGACTCACTGCGTTGTTGGCAACACATGCATGGCGGAACCGTCTCAGGAAATAAACTTTTCCCTCTTCTGCAAGTTGAGCAGGCCGAAGAGTATGGCCACGGTCATTCCCACGAGCATGTAGAGGCGATTATTGGCCACTACACTTGCCCAGATGGCCTCGTTGATGTTGCTCGGCGTCTGAAACGGGTTAAGAAAAAGATTCCAGCGGCTGGTACGGAGCATACCGCCGGCGATCCAGAAGCCAAGGCCGAGTGCCACCATGACCACGGCGGTGCCGTTGCCGTTGCGCACCAAAGTGGAAACCATGAAGGCTACAGCTCCCAAGAAGAGGACCGGATGGGCAAGCTGGTAGACCATCTCCACCACCCCTACACGGACCAGGGCGAGGCTGCTGACTATGCTCAGCGCCAATAGCACCACCATTACCACCACCGCCACCAGCAGCAGCCTGACGAGCCAGACCTTGTACCGGTAGTTGGGGATGCCGAAGATGATTTCGATCATGCGCGCGTCCACGTCGCTCTGGATGCCGAACACGGTGGGGTAGAAAATCACCAGCAGCCCCGGGAGCAGCAACAGGTAGTAGACAGTGGCCTCGGTCGGTGGGTTGTCCGAGAAGACGTTGATCAGGGTGACGACGATGAAGAACGCAAGCGCCGCCAGCAAGAAGTAGAAGAACCTGTTGGCGAAGATGATCTTCACGTTGTAGCGGATCAGCCGTTGCGCTACGTCGCTGTAGGTGCGCAGTTGTGAGCGAAAAGTCATAGCCTCATCTCACCTGGTGAATGGATAGACCTCAGTCTCCAGGGTGCCTCCCGTCCTGGCGCAGGAGCCACAAGTAGGCGTCCTCAAGCGACGGGCGCACCGGGATGGCCTCCGGCGTGGGGGCCGTGGGCGCCAGGCAGCGCACCCGAATACGAGCGCCGTCGCGCATGTGGTGGACCACCATCAACTGGCGGCGCAAGGCATCGAACTCCGCCGCCGGCACGTGCACTTGCCACACATGCCCCTCGGCCAGGCGTGCCATCTCCTGCGGTGCGCCCAGATAGCGCAGCCTGCCGCGATGCAGCACCGCTACCCGATTGCACGAGCTGGAGATGTCCTCGATGATGTGTGTGGAAAAGATGACCACCCGTTCCTTGCTCAACTCCACCAAAAGGTTGCGAAAGCGGATGCGTTCCCTGGGGTCAAGGCCGGCCGTGGGCTCGTCCACCACCAGAATGCGCGGCAAGTGCAGGAGCGTCTGCGCGATGCCTATACGCTGCTTCATACCGCCGGAGAAGGAGCCGATCTTTTCATCGCGGTGATCGCTCATGTGCACGGCATCGAGTACGTACTCCACCCGGCGGCGCCTCTCCTCCGGGTCCAGGATGTGCTTCAGGATCGCCTGATAGTCCAAGAACTCATAGGCAGTCATGTTCTCGTAGCTGCCGAACTCCTGGGGCAAGTAGCCGATCAGTCCCTGCAGCTCCTCGCGCTTCTGGCTGGCATCTATGCCGTTGATCCACACCTTGCCGTGGCTTTGGTTGAGCACGCCGCAGATGATGCGCATCATCGTTGTCTTGCCGGCGCCGTTAGGTCCAAGTAGGCCAAACATGCCGCTGCCAATCTCCAGAGAGACCTGATCCAGGGCGCGAAATGGCGTCTTCTTTTTCCCGATGATCGGAATGGCCAGCACAAGGCGATAAAGGGCGCGGCGCAGGCCGCCAAAACGCCCACCTATGCGCGCCACGTTCACCCGTTTCTCATACAGACGACGCGCCAGGGTGTGGATGCCCAGCCCTACATACCACAAGGCGCCCACCACCGTCACCACACCGATGCGCTTCCACCGCAGCTGGAAGAGGAGCAAAGTCAAAAGGGGAAATGCCCACAGCCAGACGGTTTGCAGGTAGTCGCCCAACTCGCGCAGCTGCCGCTGGGGCCTCCGCTGGAAATGATGCCGTAGGTAAACCCCGACTGGCTTCAGCAGCATGAGCATGTAGAAGTAAAGCGCCAAGGACAGCGGCACGTACCAGAAGGCGCTGCGCGGATAGAAATGGACGAAATAGATGAGAAAGCCGAGCAATGGCACCTGCCAGACGAACTGGTCAAAGTCGCGCAGGGAGGTGAAGCGCCGATGCAAACCGGCCTTTTCCCTGATCACTTTGCCTTTCTTCCACTCCCGCACAAAGCGCATCTCCTGGTCGTAGATCTTTACCAGGTTCTGCAGCCGGATGACGATGGGGGCATCGGCAGGGATGAGCTCGCTTTTTGCCCGGCGCAGGCTGGTTATCAAGAAGTAGGTGACGGCGGGGATGAGCATGAGCAGCACCAGCAGATCCACGCCCTTCCAGAACGCGCTGTCCACGGCGCTGAAGATCAGCCAGCAGCCGAGGGCCAGTGCGGCCCCTTGCGCCGCCTTGATGCGCCAGTTCAGGCCAGCGATCCAGCGCAGGAGGGTCTCCAGGCCGGCGTAGACGGTGGGGATGAACACCAGGGTCAGCAGGGTGCTCATGCTCAGGCCGCCGATCACCGTGATGGCAAAGGGTGCCCCGATGTGGGTCACGTACTCGGCCTTGCCCATGGCCAGTGGGAACATACCGACGATGGTGGTGATGGCCGTGATCAGGATCGGGCGCACGCGCGCCTGACCTGCTACCAACAGGGCGCGCGAGCGGCGGAAGCCCCGACTGCGCAAGATCCGGGTGTAGTCAATGAGAATGATGCCGTTGTTGACCACGATGCCGAAGAGGATGAGAAAGCCGGTCAGGGTGTTGGCATTGAGCAGCGAGTTGCCGGTGGCGATGAGAGCCGCGAAGGAACCGATGGCCGCGAAAGGGATGGAGAACAAGACCACAAAGGGCAGCCACAGGGACTCGAACACTGCTGCCAAGATCATGTAGATGAGCACCACGGCGGCGCCGATGAGGTAGTAGAACTCGCGCAGCTCCGATTCCGGTTGCACCATCTCCACGGCGATGCCGGTGGGAATGGTGAGATTCCCCAGGAGTTCGGCCACCTCGGCACGTGCCCCCTCGCGCAAGGTCTTGGAGGCATTCACCTCGGGGAGGAACTGGTAGGTGACCTCAATCTGTTTCTCCTGGTTCACCCGATTGATGGTGGCTAGTCCTGTGGCGTAGACGATGCGGCTCAGTTGCTGCAGTTCGTAAAGGCCGCCGCTCTGTGAGGGCACGCGCAAGTGCCGCAAATCGTCGACGGTCTTGTCGCGGTCCTGCGCGGTGCCGCGAATGACGATCTCGTACTCATCGGTACCCTGCTTGAACTGCAGCCCGGAGGAGAACTCGCGCTGGAAGCCCATCAGCTCTGCTGCCACCGTCGCCAGGGTGACGTCGTACTCGCTCATGAGGGCCTTGTCGAAGAGTAGATGCAACTCCGGCCGGTTTTCCGAAACGTTTAGGCGCACCGACTGCACCGACTCGATGTTTTGCAGGTAGTAGCGCAGGTCTTCGGCCACGTTGCGCATGCGGGCAAAGTCGGTCCCTTTGACCACAATCGACTCTGTTTGCGTACCCATGCCCAGCAGGCGCTCGAAAGAGGCACCGGGGTTCACGCGCCCACCGCCGCCCCGGAAGCGCCGGCTGGCACGGGGCTGCTCGAAGCTCACCTCTGCCAGCCGAAAATCCCGCACCCGCTCCTGAATGTCGCTCTTAATCTGCGCAATGGAGCGATTCTTGACCTTTTGGTAGTCCTTGCGCAGCTTGACGGTGACGACCGCCTCCTCCTCATAAACCTTACTGACGATGTCCTGCTTCTCAGGAAGGTTGTCCAGCCGTTTCTCCAGCTCACTGGTGACCGCGTCGGTAGCTTCCAGGGTGGCGCCGCTGGCCATGGTCAAGTACAGGTTGATGTCGGTAGTCTGCACCTCACGGGCCACGTTCAGGCTCACCGCCAGGGAGATGACCACGCCAGCGACAAAGAGCACAAAGGCCGTGCCGATGGTGCGCACCGGAAAGCGCATGCACGACTTGAGCAGCAGCGTGTAAATCTGTAGCAGGCGATTTTTCTGCGAGACGATGCGGAACTCGATTTGCCTGCCTACATGGCCACGGCTCAAAAAGTAGTGGGTCGTCATCGGCACTAACAGCAGCGCGACCCCGAGCGACACCAGCAGCGTGGAGACCACCGAGACACCGATGTGCCGGCCGAAAAGGCGGATGAGAAAGTTGCTGGAAAAGACAAAGGGGAGAAAGACCACCACGGTGGTCAAAGTCGCGGCCACAATCGAGCGCCAGACTTCGCGCGTGCCCCTGGTCACGGCCTCGTCGGCAGAGCGACCATGGGCCGCATGCCGGTAGACGTTTTCCAAAACCACCACGCTATTGTCCAGGAGCATCCCCACCACCAGGGCGATACCCACGAGGGTCAGGCTGTTGAGCGTGATGCCAAAGGCGTAGAAAAGGTTGAGGGCGGTGAAAATGGAAATGGGGATGGCCACAACGATAGTGGTCACCAGGCGTAGATTGCGCAAGAAGAGCCAGAGCACCGCCACTGCCAGACAGCCGCCAACCAGGGCGAGTTTGATGATCAGGTTGACGTTGTTCTCCATGTCATCGGCGAGGTTGCTCTGGATGACGATCTCCAGGTCTTTGCCGCGCAGCTCCCTGTTCAAGCGGGCAATGGTGGCCTTGGTGGCGTGCGAGAGGGAGATGAGATTGGTTTGGGCGTCACGGACCAGCTGCACGGTGACCGCCTCTTTGCCGTTGACGTGGCTGAGGGAGGTCTCCTCCTTGACCCCGACAAAGACCTGGGCCACATCGCGGAGCAGGACCGGGCCCTGGCGGCGCACCACCAGGTTCTCCAGATCCCGCACGTCGGTGTAGTCGGCGACCACGTTGACAAAGAACTGCCTGTCGCCACGGAAGGTGCGGCCCACGAAGGTGGTGGTGCGGCTGTTGAGGCGGATGAGATTGCGAATCTGGGCGGCGGTGACCCCGTGGGCCTTGCACGCCTCCTCGTCAAGGACGATCTCCACCGATTTTTGACGCCCGCCGGAGACCACGACCGAAGCGATGCCGTCGATCTTTTCCAGCTCCGGCACTACCTCGGTGTCCACCAGATGTCGCACGCGGTCCACGTCCCCGCCCCCACGCACCTGCAGCTCCATGAACTGATTGGCCAGCTGGTCCACATCCACGCGCACGACATTGACGTTGAACTCCTCTCCAAGCGTGTTCTTCACCAGGTCCACCTTCTCATGCAGCCGCAGATAGGCGTACTTGAGGTTAGTGCCCTGGGCGTAGTAGACGAAGATCATGCCGCGGCGCGGTTCGGCGAAGGAGTCGATGCGTTCCACCCCTTGCAGCGAACCGATGGCGCCTTCCAGGGGGATGATGGCATGTCGCTCCATGTAGGAGGGATCGAGGTCCAACTGCCCGGAGACCTGCACGATGAGAAACGGCAACTCGGCATTGGGCAAGAGCTCGATGGGGAGCTGGCGGTAGGACACGACCCCGAGCAGGGTCATGCCCACGAAGAGCATGCTAATCAGCGTCTTGCGTTGGTAGATGAAACGCACCCTTGCACTTCCTTCGTTGCAGTAGTTCGCTCCGACAGCTCATCAGCCCCTTGGTCGCAGCCGGGAGCGGAGCTGGTCGAGGACCAGGTATACGCAGGGGATCACCACCAGGGTCAGAAGTGTTGAGGTTACCAGACCACCGATGACCGCTAAGGCCATGGGCGCACGGAGCGCCGCCCCCTGGCCGAAGCCAAACGTCAACGGCAAGAGTGCCAGGATGGTGGTCAGGCTGGTCATAATGATGGGCCTGATGCGGCGCCTGCCTGCCTCGATGATTGCCTCCTGCAGCTTGAACCCTTCTCCCCTCAGGCGATTGATGGCGTCCACCAGAATGATGGAGTCGTTGACGGCAATCCCCGCGAGCATGATGAGGCCAATGTAGGCCATGATATTCAGCGACTTGCCGGCCAGGAAGAAGGCCACAATCGAGCCTACGCCCGCAAGGGGCACGCTCAGCATCACCGTCAGGGGGTGGATGAGCGACTCGAACTGAGCGGCGAGAACCATGTAGACCAACACCACTGAGAGCAGGAGGGCAAAGCCGAGGTTGTGGAAGGCCTCACGGCGCTTCTGTTCCTCGCCGGCAATTGTCAGACGATAGTCGGCGGGGAGCTGGAGTTCTGTCAGGGCCGCCTCCACCTTCTTGACCACCTGGTCGAAGGGTTTTCCTTTGTGGATGTGCGCGGTCACACGGCCGATGCGGTTCTGATTGCGCCGGTAGATCTCTTTCGGTGCGCGCGTCTCGCGGATGGTGGCCACTTCGCTCAGGCGGATCTGCCCGCCGCCGGTGGTGGTGAGGAGTAGGTCGCGCAGCTGTCCCACCCCCACTTTGGGCAGATGGAGGGTGATGTCCTGCGGCTCGCCGCCGGTTTCCCAGGTGCCTGCTTCCTTGCCCAGCAGGTGGTCTCGGAGCTGCGTGCTAATGCTCTCCACGCTGATGTTGTAAATGCCCGCAAGCAGGCGGTCCACCACCACCTCCACCTCCGGGGCGCCCTCCTCGAAGCTGGTCTGGACATTGAAGAGCTCCTCGAGCGCTGCCAGACGACCCTTGGCCTGCTGCGTCAGGCTATCCAGCACCGCCAGCTCCTTGCCCTTAATCTCCACCACGAGGGGCGCGGTCTCGGTTCCCAAGGTGGCCTGGAGCGCCGACTGCTCCTGGATGAATGACACCTCCAGGTCGGGCACCTCGGCCAGCACCGTGTTCAGCCTGCCGATCACCTCTTGCGGCGGCGTGCGGTGCTTCGGGGTGAGGATCACCTTGATGGTGGCGGTGTTCTCCGCCGCAAAGATCGCCTTCTCGTCACTGCTCGAAACGGCTGATGGGCCTATGTGGCTATACAGTGTCTGCAGCTCCTCGCCCAACGTCGCCTTGATCAGCTTCTCGATCCCTGCCACCGTCTGCTCTGTGCGCCGGAGCTCTGTGCCCTCAGGCAAACGCACCTCAATTGAGAACTCGCCAAGGTCGGCCTTGGGCATAAACTCGCTGCCGATTACCGGAAGGAGCGCCAGCGCCAAGGCCATCAGTGCCGCAGCGCCACCGATGACCGGCCACCTGTATCGGAGGATGCGAGCCAAAAGCCGGGGGTACCAGGGGAAAGTGACAGAGCGCTGCGCTGGGATTGCCGAAGCAGGTTTCAGAAAGCGCGCAGCCAACATTGGCATCACCAAGATGGCCACCACCAGGGAGGAGAGCAGGGCAAAGGCCACGGTCCAGGCCTGGTCCTTGAACAGCTCGCCGGCCACGCCGTGCAGGTAGACGATGGGCAAGAAGACCACAATCGTGGTCAGGGTCGAGGCGGTGATGGCCCCGCCGACCTCAGCAGTGCCCACCACCGCCGCTTCCCGCACCGACATCCCTGCTTCCATGTTGCGGAAAATGTTCTCCATGACCACGATGGCATTGTCCACCAACATGCCCGCGCCCAAAGCCAGGCCCCCCAAGGTCATGATGTTCAGCGTCAGGCCATTGAAGTACATCATGTTGAACGTGGCCACCACGGAGATGGGAATGGCCACGCTGATAATCGCCGTGGCCCCAAGGCGCCGCAAGAAGATGTAGAGAACTGCTACCGCCAGCAGCACGCCGATGAGCGCGCTCTGCTTCACCTCATCGATGGCTGTGGTGACAAAGTCTGCCTGGTTTTGGACCACGACCAGCTGGTACCCGGGGAGGGCTTGGCGGATGTTCTGCAGCGCGCGGCGCACGTCGTTGGCCGCGCGCACGGTGTTGAATTTGGTCTCCTTGTAGACTGCCAGGCCCAGGCAGCGCGTCTTGTTCAGCCGAACGATGTTGTTCGGGTCCTTGTTGCGCAGTTCGAGCTTGGCCACGTCCTTGAGCAGGACTGGCACCCGGGCCGTGTTGCCTCCCTCACTGCCGACGGCCAGATCTGGCTGCCGGTAGGCGAGCACGGTGTTGCCAATGTCCTCGACGGATTGGAAGGCCCCCACACCCTTGATGATGTATTGCCGCCCCATCTCCACGATGGAGCCGCCGGAGACGTTGCGGTTGTACAGATTAAGGCGGTTGGCCACAGCATCCGCTGTCAAGCCATAGGCCTCCAGGAGGTAAGGGTCAGTGGTGAGCACGACTTCTTTCTCCTCCTGGCCCGAAATCTCCACCTCCGCCACGCCTTCCAGCCGGATGAGTTCGTTGCGAATATAGTTCTCCGCCACCTTGCGCAGCTCATCCATGTCGTCCACCTGGGGATGAGAGAAGGCGACCAACAAGATGGGCGCGGCATTGGGGTCATGCTGGGTAATGGTGAGCTGGTCGATGGCCGCGTTCTGGCTGAAGCTGCTCAGGGTCTTCTGCAGATCGAGGAACGCCTCGTCCATGTCGGTGCCCCAGGCGTATTCGACCGTGATCTGGGCCGAACCCACCCGGCAGACCGAAGAGACCTCCACCACGTGGCGCTGGCGGATGGCCAGGGCCTCGATGGCATCGACAAACTGCCTCTCGATCTCCTCTGGCGGGCGCTCACCGGCCTTGAGCTCCACGTAGATCCGCGGGTTGTTCAGGTCAGGGAAGAGGTCCACCCCCAACTTGCGGAACGAAATGTAGCCCAGCAGCAGGGTGGCCAGCACCAGCATGAGCACGGTGACCGGGTAGTTGACCGAAAATCGCGTCAGCTTTCTCATTGTTCTGCTTTCAGCTTATCGGGCCATCTCAGCGCACGATCTTGACCCGCGAGCGGTTCTGCAGGGTCTCGAACCCCTTCACCACTAGCCGCTCGTTGACGGCCAGTCCCTGCACCACCTCGACTTCGGTGGGATTCTCCAGTCCGGTGACAATCACGCGCTCCTGCGCTGCACCCCGTTCCACCACATAGACCGTCTTGCCCTGACGCTTGGCAAGGATCACGTCCTTGGGCACGACGATGGCCGAATCGTTGCGCGCCACCACGATCTCCGCCTTGACGAACATGCCCGGGCGCAGACGCCACTCCGGGTTGTCGATGAGCAGCGCCGCCTTGAACGTGCGCGTGCTGGCATCAATAGCCGGCGATACTTGCGACACCTTCCCGTACAGGGTGTCCTCCGGCATGGTGTAGTTCATCACCCGCACCGGCTGATTGACCTTGACCCTGCCGAGGTCCACGCCGGGCAGGTTGGCCTCCATGTAGAGCTGGCTGTAGTTCATAATTTTGACCATCGGCTGGTTGGCCGCCACCCGCACTCCCGGCGTGTAGTAGGGTAACTCGACGATGACCCCGTCAAAGGGCGCCACCACCTTGAGCTTGGCCAACTGCAGCAGGGCGTTTTCGTAGGCGTACTTGGCCTCAACATAAGCCCGCTCTGCGTTCTTGAGCTCGCGCAGCGTTACCCCACCCTTCTCGTACAGTGACTGCTGCTTCTCATACTCCCGCTTGGAGATGTCCAGGTTCAGCTCCTGGGACTCGATTTTGATGCTGGTCTCCAGCTCTGGGTTGTCCAGACGGATGATCTCCTGCCCGCGAGAGACGCGGTCGCCCAAGGCAAATGGTCTCCCGGTGTGCGGGTTGGTCAACAGCCGATAGTAGCCTGCAGCCTCCGAGTTCAAGAGAGCCTCCTTGATGGCACTAACCGTGCCGGTGGTCACAATGAACTCCTCTATCGGCCGCAACTTGATCTCCTCTACCGACACCGGCACGGAGATGTCCGTGTCGCCGCCCGTTTCCCGTCCACCGCAGGCCGCCAACAGCAGCACACCGCACACCAACAACAATCTGCTCTTCACCTTCCGCTCCTTCATGCACTCAAACCCTCTGCCAGCCGCTCAGGAACGCGTCTTCAACAACTCGCGCGGCACCACCGACTCGTTCTTCTCAAAGTCCCACAGGGACTGGATCTTCATATTCAAGAGCTCGATCTTGTAGCTGATGAGCGCGTCCACCAGCGCCAGCTTCTTCTGCGAAAGCTGGTTCTGGTACAACTGCAAGTCCATACTGGTCAGATCGCCGTTCTTGTAACGCTCCAGGTTGATGTCATAGGTCAGCTGGGCGTTACGCACGTTCTGGCGCGCGATTTCGATCTGTCCCTCTAAGTTTTGCAGGTTGCGATAGACCTGCCGGATGGCAATGATGATACTGTTGCGCTCCTCCTCCAGTGACAGCTCGCGCGTTTTGACCACGGCCTCGGCCGACTTGATGCGCGACTGCTTCTCCCCCCAATCCCAGAGCGGTATTTGCAAGGAGACGCTGAATCGCTGGTTCTTGGTGGGGACCTCATAGATGTTGGCAAAACGCTCGTCAGTGCCGATGACCCCGTAGGAGATGGTCACGTCGCCACGAAACTCGTTGGTGGCAGAGGCCTGAATGAGATCGAATTGCGAGGTCTCGATGTCGATGCGCGCTTGGCGCAGCTCCATGCGCCACTTCAAGCCGTGGTCCAGGGCCAGCTGCAGGTCCACCTGCACGGGCTGATGAGTAATGTCTGCCTGGACGGCAGTCTCTTCGAACAGTGACAGGCCAATGAGCTGCTTGAATGCGTCCAGGGAGTTGTCCAAGATCACTTGTTTGTTCTGCACGTTGGACTTGCTGGTGGAGAGGTTCAGCTCTGCCTGGTAGAGTTCCTCCAGGGCGGAGAGCCCGGCATCTACCTTGTTCTTGATGATCTGGTAGCTCTGTTCCTGGTTGCTCAGCTCCTCCCGGGCGATCTCCAGGCTCATTTTGTTTTTGTAGACATCGAAGAAGGCTTGCGCCACGCTCCGTTCCAGCGCCAGCCGGCGAATGGCATAGCTCAGCGCCGCATCCTCGAGGTCCAGCTCCAACCTGCGCAGGGCCATCAATGTGCGGTTATAGGTGAAGATGGGCTGCTCCAGGCTGACGTAGAGGTTGTTGCTGAACGTCTTGCTTCTGGCGTGCTGGAACTCGCTGTAGGCATCCTGCCAGGCAAAGCGATTGATGAGTGCCAGGGTGCCGTCTGTCCACTTGACCGGCTGGGCGATAGTGAATGTCGTCGAAGAGGTCTTGGTCTCGTTGGTGTTCCAGCGCGAGAAGAAGGAGTTGAACACGCGCTCGTTGCGGTAGTCCATTGGGGTGACGGACAGGCTGAATTGCGACTTTAAGGCTGCCTTCTGCGCGTTGAGGGACTCGCTGCTACGCTGCAGGTTCAGTTGTGACCGCTGAATGTCAGGGCTCCTCTCCATGGCAATCTCTAACGCCTCCTGCAGCGTCAGCACTCGCTGGCCATAGGCCTCGGCGAAAGAGGTCATCAAAAGAAGAGACAGGAGCGCCTGAACAAAACTTCGTAACCGACTATTGCTCGCTTTGCTGCTCATTGTGCTCTCCGCTGGCTGACTCTGCTCGTGTTGGCTTGGGTGATCCCTCACTCTTTCACCCACTTGACGGCGTCCGCGAAAATGACCCGGGCGTCGCTCTTGTTGAGCAACTCGACCTTGGCGCTGTCGCCTGAGAGGTAGTAGCGGCCTAAGAAGTTCCAGCCCTCTTCGGCGGTGGCGCGGTCAAAAAGCACTTCGTCCACTCCGTCATCGTGATGGATGCGGAAGCGATATTGGCCGCTGTCACGGGGTCTTTCGCCCGGTCTGGGGGCCGGGCCCGACCTTCCGCCAAAGCGCATGAAGCCAGGTACCATCCCGCCTTTGTAGTAGTACACGCCATAGTGGCCGGGCGCCGGCAGCGCCGTGGTCCAGGTCACCACCTTGTCGCCACCTCCAGCCTTGGTGAAGTAGGCGGAGCGGACATACGTGCCGTAGAAGTCGGCTTGCACGGTTGCCTTCCACTCCGCGGGCAGCCGCCAGAACTGCATGCCCACATAGCGCTCCTCCTTGCTCTTGCGTCCCGCACCGAGAATGCGCCGCAGGGGGCTGCCGCCACTGGCACCCGAGGCACGGCAACCTGGGTCTTCATTGTCCACCACAAGCTCACCCGGATTCACCAGGGTCACTGGTTCGCTCAGCACACGCTCACCATCGAAGGGCACCGCCTTCTTGTTCTCCTGAAAGTCCTCGAACGGTCTGGTGAGCACAGAGGGTAGATTCCGAGACGTCAAAGTGTTGATCGTCACCATGCGTGGCTGATCGTCGAGCACGATGCCGACCTCCTTGGTCTCGCCAGGCCCGAGCGCGACCGTGCGCTGCACCTCATTGGCTTGACCAAACCCAGGAGGTCCAAAGCCGAACCCTGGCCCCCCGCCCGCCACGCGGAAAGTGAGCACCAGCAGACCTGCCGCTGGTTCCAGGTTGGAGACCTTGAACTTGACCTGATAACGAGTGCGCTCCCCCTCCAGCACCTTGTACCCCTCAGGCTGGCTGAACACGTACCCAGGAAGGGCCGTGCTCGCTGACCAGTGGCTGAGCAGGCTGGTCAGGTCGATGCCATAGCGCGCCCGCAGCTCCTCTGTGAGCTCCTGCGCCTCCACGGCCTTGAAGCGCGTGCGCTCGAGCCACTGGCGCAGAAATTCCGAAAACCGTTCCTTGCCGATCTGGTGCTGCAAGTAGGTGAACAGGAAGGTGCCTTTGAGCTTGATGGCGTCGGCCACAAGGTCCTTGTAGTTTTCGTCGGCAAGAAGTTCCTCCAGGCTCTTGTCCTGCAGGGCCTGGTTGACCTTTTCCTCCTGCGTCAGGCCGGAGAAGAAGCGGAACGGAGGGGCGAACCCTCCCTCTGCCCGGCTGCGCAGGAATGACTCCATGGCCAGGTTGAGAAATGGCCACTGGTGCGAGCGCAAGGCAGTGGCAAAAGCGTAAAAGTTGGGGAAGACGTTGTAGCCGGCGCCAGACAGCACGTCACCTCCCCGGCCAATGCGGATCATGGTCATGCCCGAGACCAGGGTGCTGCCCACGAACTGGCGGAACAGCCGCGTCTGGGTCTCTTTTGCGGTAATGACCTGGTTGGTGCGCTCTGCCCGCCAGCGTTCGCGACGCATGGCCTCCCGAAAGTCAGCCGCGAATAGCGACATGCCTTTCTCCGGCAGGAATACCACCTGAGGTTGCACGGTCTCCTGTGCGCCACCCCACGCCCGCGGGTAGGCGTAAAACTGCACCGGCGCCTCCACCAACAGCAGCCGGCGATACGGGTACTTCATTTCCACCCGCACCTCGTAATCTTGTTTGATCTCCCGGATTAGGGCCGCCAACGTGTCGCCGACCTCGTTGAAGTAGGGGAGGAAGTAGTCGTGCTCTTTGAGGGTGTACAAGGTGTACTCCACCGAGTCTACGGTGACTGAGCGCCGCTCATACGGGCCGATGGCCAGAGAGATGCGCGGCAGTGGCACTTCCGGTTGGAACAAGAACTTCCCCGGTGCCACCTTGTGGGCCTTTCCCTGGGCGATGGCCTCCAGCCCCGGCGCCGTGTTCACCTCCAGCTGGAACATGGCAAAGTCCTCGGCCACCGTGCCGGGTGCGTGCGGGGTATAGGTCACGCCAGGCCGCGGGTACCAAAGCGCCTCTGGGGTCAGGAGGACAAAGTCCTTGGTCAGCAGTGCATGGCGCTTGTCGATGTTGAACAGGGCCAGCCGAAAGAGGCGCTCCCGCGTGCTCTGGTCCACATCCACGTAGCAGACGGCCTCATCCGTCTTGCCCCAGTAGCTGACTTCCAGCGAATCTCTTGCTCCTGCGCTCAGCGGATTTGGGAGGTTTACTTCCAGCAAGTGTCGCCTGCGCGTTACCGCCGCCGCTTGTCCTGCTTGAGCGACACGCGCCACTTGCAACCCAGGGTTTAGGGCCAGCACAAGGCGGCTCAGTGGCTTGCCGGTGTCGTTGCGGAGGGTCATGGCGGCATGGCCGTGCACCTGGTCGCCGCGATGCTCCACCTTGAGGCGCATGCTCTCGAGGGTGGGTCGGGGCACGGCCGCAAGCTCGGTGTTCAGCGCCACCATCTCCTTGCGCGCCGCACGGAGCTGAAAGAACGCGCGCAAGTGCGCATAGCCCAAAGCCACTCCGCCAAGGAAGAAGGCCCCAGTCAGCACCGCCGCCAGGCGAGTCATAGCCACCGATTGCGGCAGGCGCCGGAGCAAGAGCACGGTGGCCGCGATGAACGAGACGCCGAGACAGAAGTAGATGCCTCTGTGCACGAGGATCTTGCTCACGTCCCCAAACCCGACAAAGTCCGAGTACATGAGCGGCACGTTAAAGCTCATATAGTCGAAAAGTTGGTGGGCCTTGCTGCCCAAGACAAAGAGGGTGAGCCCAATGTACCCGAGCAGGACCACAAAGGTGACCGCCTGATTGCGAATCAGGGACATGAGCAGGAGCGCCAACCCAAAAACGTAAAAGAGCGTGGGCAAGCTGATGAGCAGCGGATAGTAGAGGTAGGGCTTGATGCCGAAGGGCAGGTCGCTGAAGGCGGCATGAAAGATGCGGGCCACCAGCAGCACCGCCACGTTGAGGCCCAAAAACACCAGAAAGATGCCCAGCGTCTTGCCGAAGACATAGTCGCCGTTGGTCATGGAACGCATGTAGACCACTTCGGTGGTGTCGAGCTTCTTGTCGCGCTTCAGGAAATCTGAGGCCAAAAACACCGCAATGACCGCCTGCACCACGTTGAGCAGGGAAAGGTTCATGTAGGGCACCGATGCTGGCAGAGCACGAAAGATCCAGGGAGAGTTGCCCACGTTGGTCAGCAGCAGCAGGTTGAGCACGAACAGGCCGACCACCGCCAGGCCGGCGAAGATGCGGAAGAACCAGCTGCGCAGCAGCGTCTTCATTTCGAAACGAGCCACGGTCCAGATATTGTGCAGAGAGAGCATCCTCATCACCTCGCTATAGTCAAAGTGAATGTGCCTTACCGTTCGCTGAGCTCCTTTTCATCCAAAGAAGCGCCGAGTTTGTACTCCATGAAGTAAACGTAGGCATGCTCCAGATTCGGGTCGATGAGCTTGCCTTGATGGGTGTCGAGGTTGTCGGCTACGACCTCCACTTCCCAGCCGGTTTCGGCGGGTATGGTGGCTATTACCGGGTAGCGTTCTTTGATGGCCTCAAGTTCATAGTCCGCGGCCTGGATGCGCCACACATGGTTCTTGGCTTCCTGGATGAGGGCGTCGGGTGGGCCCTGAAAGACCAGATGGCCGTTGTTGAGCAGGGCCATCTGCCGGCAGGTGCTGGAGATGTCGCCCACGATATGGGTGGAGAGGATGATGATAATATCGCGGCGGGTCATGTCGGAGAGGAGGTTGCGGAAGCGGATGCGCTCCTCCGGGTCCAGGCCGGTGGTCGGCTCGTCGACGATGACCACCTTGGGGTCGCCGATGAGTGCCTGGGCGATGCCCAGGCGGCGCTTCATGCCGCCGGAGAGTTTGTTGGCCTGGCGGTCGCGCACTTCGTACAGCCCAACCTGCTCCAGCATCTGTGCCACGGCCTCCTTGCGTGCCCGGCTGTCTTTGAGCCCGGACAGGGCCGCGATATACTCGAGGAACTCCCAGGTGGTCAGACGCGAGAACAGGCGAAAGTCCTGCGGCAGATAGCCGAGCATGGCCCGGATGGCCCGCCGGTCCTTCTGCAGGTCAAGCCCGTTGAATTTGACCACCCCGGCCGTGGGCTTCATCAGCGTGACCAGGATGCGCATCAGCGTGGTCTTGCCGGCACCGTTGGGTCCCAACAGCCCAAACATGCCGCTCTCGATGCGTAGATTGATGTCCTCTATGGCCTTTTTGCCGCCTTCGTAGACCTTTGTCAGTCCTTCAATGGTGATGACCATACACTCCCTCTCATGAGACAACACCTCGCGCAAAAGACGAATGTGTACATGCACTTTACGAAAAATTCGCCGCAGAGTTCCCAGTGAGGGTATTGGCTGGGCGCTTGTCCGCGTCACGGCTTTTTAACACCCAATACGGCCAAAACTTGCAGCCACCATACCGGAGGGTGGGGTACGCCATGGGCCCAGAGCTGCGCTTCACCGGGGCCACCTTATCCAGGCCGGCTCCTGCACCGCCGGCTCTCCGGCCTCCACTGGGGTGGATACCATCTCCCGCCACCCGGCACGCAAGCTCCTTTTTTCGCCTTGCGAATGGCAATGGGTTTGCGTATATTGCCTCAACAGCTCCTGCTGCGCACGGCTGCATCGAGGAGGTGTGGACCGGACCGCCCGTTGTCAATGACTCTTCACAGAAAGGTTCCTTTCCTTGAATTCGCAACACAACTTGTCGGCGCAAATCGAGGCCCTGCTGGCCCAGGAGCCCGCGCGCACATTCAAAGCCAAGGAGATTGCCAAGCGCCTGGGTGTCACCCAGGATCGCTATCACTTTTTACGCGCGGCCCTGCGGCAGTTGGTGGCCACTGGCTCCATCGCTAAATATCCGCGCAACCGCTATGGTCGCGGACGACCGGCGCAGGAGGTGACAGGCGTGCTCCGCGTCAAGACCCAGGGCTATGGGTTTGTGGTGCGCGACGAAGGCGGCGACGACGTATTCGTGAGCGAGCGCAACATGGGCCTGGCACTGCACCGGGATAGGGTGCGGGTGCGCCTCTTTGCCCAGACCCGCGGCCGCAGCTCGGAAGGGAAAGTGGTAGAGGTACTGGCCCGCGCACGCCAGAACATCGTCGGCACCTACAAACGCGGGCGCAAGTACGGCTTTGTCGTGCCAGATGAGCTGAAGATCCCCCACGACATCTACGTGCACGACTCGGAGGCCATGGGGGCGCAGTCGGGGCAGAAGGTGGTGGTGCAGATTATCAATTGGGAGCACGAGCGACTGAACCCGGAGGGGCGCATCGTCGAGGTGTTGGGGTTCCCGAGCGAGATGGGCGTGGATGTGCTCTCGGTTGCCAGGGCCTATGACCTTACCGAGTCCTTTCCTCCGGAGGTGGAAGAGGAGGCCGCCTCGCTGCCTGAGGTCATCCCAGCGGAGGAAGCGCGGCTCCGGCTGGATCTCCGTTCCACGCTGCTCTTCACCATCGACCCGCCGGACGCGAAGGACTTTGACGATGCGGTGTCGCTGGAGGCGCTTGCCAACGGCCACCTGCTGCTGGGCGTCCACATTGCCGACGTCAGCTGGTATGTGAGGCCAGGTGGGCCGCTGGATCAGGAGGCGCGACGCCGCGGCACCTCGGTCTACCTGGTGGACCGCACCACCCCCATGCTGCCGGAGAGGCTGTCCAGCCACCTCTGCAGCCTGGTGCCCAACCAAGACCGCCTGGCTTACAGCGTGCTCATGGAGCTGACCCCTGCCGGCGACATGGTCCGTTACCAGTTCCGCGAGTCCATCATTCGCAGCCATCGGCGCTACAGCTACGAGGAGGTGCAAGAGGTGCTGGATGGCGCGCGCTCGGACCCCTTTGCGCCCATATTGCAGCAGATGCATGTACTTTCGCGTGCGCTCATCGCCAAGCGGCAACGCCGCGGCAGCGTGGACCTGGATGCGCCCGAGGTGCAGGTGCTCCTGGACGCAGCTGGCCGGCCGGTAGAGATTCGGCCGCGCCCACGTCTTGCTAGCCATCGGCTGATTGAGGAGTTCATGCTCCTGGCCAACGAAACAGTGGCCCGCCATGTGGGCGTGTTCCTCCGGCGTCAAGGGGACGGGGAGCTCGAGCCTCCTTTCGTGTACCGCGTGCACGAAAAGCCGGACCGGCAGAAGATGAGCGAATTCCTGAGCTTTGCCGCCGCCTTTGGCGTGATGGTGCAAGAGCCGCCGCGGCTGTCCCCGCGCTCCTTCCAGAAGCTGCTCGCACAGATCGAGGGCTTGGAGGCGGAGTCCATCATCCGCGACGCCATGCTGCGGGCCATGATGAGGGCCCGCTACTCCACCGAGAACGTCGGCCACTTTGGCCTGGCCTATCAGCACTACACTCATTTTACCTCGCCCATTCGCCGCTATCCGGACCTCATGGTGCACCGCCTGCTCAAAGCGTACCAACGCCATGAGGCCAGGGAGGTGGCCCTCCGCGTGGACCGTCAGGCCTTGGAAGCGGAGTGCCGCCTGGCCTCAGAACGGGAAGTGGTCGCCCAGGAAGCCGAGCGCGAATCGGTCAAGATGAAGCAGGTCGAATACATGGCAGGACATGTGGGGGAGACCTATAAGGGGGTCATCTCTCGGATCGTGCCCTTCGGCATCTTTGTAGAACTGACCAGCTTGCTGGTAGAAGGCCTAGTGCACGTCACCGATCTGGGGGACGACTACTACGTGCATGACCCGGACCGGCATGCCATGATCGGGCAGCGACAGGGGCGAGTCTTCCGCGTGGGTGACACGGTGACCGTGCGCGTGGCGCGGGTGGACGAGAACCAGCGGCTGGTGGACTTTGTGCTTGCGGAGCCAGTGCCGCGGCCCCAGCGTCGCCGCAAGACTGGGAGGCGCACCATTTGAGGGGTCGCCGGGGAGAGCCTGCCAAGCAAGACGCTTTTCCTTGGGCGAGAGGACATTGATGCGGGACGCCGGGAGGAACTCAGCCTGACTATTGTTGACCTGAACGAAAAACTCGCTTCGGCCTACTTCTCGTGCCTGGGGGACTGGTCGGAGGAAATGAGAGAAGCCGGCTCGCACAAGGCCACCTGGTACGCACGCATGCGCCACAGGGGGCTCAGGGTGAAGCTGGCGGTCGAAGGCGAGCAGGTGGTAGGGATGGTGCACTATCTGCCCATCGAGCATGCGTGGGTAGAGGGCAGTGGGCTCTATTTCATCCCCTGCATTTGGGTGCACGGTTACAAGGGCAAGGGAGTGGGTGACTGGCAAGGCAAGGGTATCGGAGCTGCCCTGCTGGCCGCGGCGGAGGATGATGCGCGGGCCAGGGGGGCCTTGGGCATGGCAGCCTGGGGCCTTACTCTGCCGTTGTGGCTGCGCGCCTCCTGGTTCAAGAAGCATGGCTATCGGCCTGCAGACCGGATGGATATGCAGACGTTGCTCTGGAAGCCTTTTGCGCCCGCAGCCCAACCGCCCCGCTGGCTGCGGAGGAGAAAGAAGCCGGCTGGTCGCACCGATCGGGTAGAAGTGGTGGCTTTTCTCAGTGGGTGGTGCCCTGCATACAATCTTTCCTATGAGCGGGCACGGCGTGCGGCAGCGCAGTTCAGCGAAGCCGTGCACTTTGTCACAGTGGATACCTCGGAACGCGCGGCACTCGTGGAGTGGGGGATCAGTGATGCCATTTACATCGACGGCAAGAGGCTTCGGCAGGGCCCGCCGCCGTCTTATGAGTCCATTTACAAGCGCATCGCTGGCAGGGCGCGACACATGAGGCGCTGAGGCGGAGATGTGGCGCCAGTGGCCAGGGTGCTGATGGCGCAAGGAAGTAGCCCTTGAGACGCCGTTCCCTCAGGCGTGGCATGGAGCACTTGAACGCGAAAGGAAAGCCCGAACGTCGTTGCCGGAGCCAGTGGCGAGGTTCGGGCTTTGTCACTGGCTACGTGTTTAGGAAGCACTTCCTGGCACTGCACGAAGGCTACTACCCCTTCAGGTTTCCGATGATCCAGGTCGGGCAGTACTCCGGCACGCGCCCTGTCGAGGTGATCGTGCGGGGGAAGGTGCGCCTGGACAAAGCGCTGGGTCGTTTCACCATCGCCGAACAGGACGTGGTACCCGGTAGGGTGACCCTGGCCAGGGCCTGGTGTGATGACCACGTGCAGCTCCGGTGAACAGGGCGCAGAGCAATGCTCCAGTGGCGGAAATCATGGACCTCAGCCTCAAGCAAACCATTCTGACGCCCTATTCTGGTCTGCTGGTCTTTCGCCCGAGAGAGAACCATGGGTACCAGCCAGAGGCGCAGCAGAGCTCGACCCCAGGTGGGCCGGAAGAGCCGGGGGGTATACGCCTGTGGCTGAAACCGTCGCGGACTCTCGCCGTTTCCATTTCCTCAGTGGCACACCCCAATCTCTTCAACCAGTCGGTGAAGCTCACGGTGCAGCTGCCGCCGGGTGTGGGGGAGATGCATCTGGTCATTTACAATGCCGCCGGTCAGCGCGTGCGAGAGCTGGAGCTGGTGCCACGGACCTCTGCGGTGCAAGAGTGCGATGGGACGGGCGGGATGAGTGCGGGTACGCTGAGGGCTCGGGCGTCTATCTTGTGGTGCTCTCCGGCGCCCGTTGGAAGAACACGCTGAAGCTCATGCTGTTGCGGTATGCGGCCCTGGCCGATCGAGAAGCAGTACCTGGCCTTCCAGGGCGGTGGCGCGGGCCCGGGAAGGCCGTTTCTTGCGCCCCAGCGGCGCTGCGGAAATATTTCCCTTGCACGAACCCCCAATTGTGCGTAGATTTCCGCATCGCTGGAGTCAGTGTCGAGGAGGATGGAATGGTCCGGCAAGATGGGGCCCCGCGAGGGAGCCAGATCGGGGCGAAGGAGACTCAGCCCAGGCAGGCCGCGGAGGCGCCCCTGCACGACTTTGGCCTTTCTCCGCGGGCGATACACCGCGTCCTGGTGACCGCTTTGGATGCCGGCGGTGAATTTTCGGAGCTGTTCCTGGAGTATCGCCTGAGCACCACGGTGGTGATGGAGGAGGACATCATCAAAGAGACCTTCGAGAGGGTCTCGCTGGGCGCAGGGGTGCGCGTGCTGGCTGGTGAACAGACCGGTTATGCGTACACCAATGACCTTTCCCCTCGTTCCCTACGTCACGCTGCCCTCATCGCTGCGGCTATTGCCACGCGGCGGCCTGGGGCGCGTGTGGCGCCACTCTGCTCTGCCCCGCCCCCGCATCAGGTGTATGACCTGGAACAAGTGGTCTCGGCGCTCCCTTTGGAGACCAGGTTGGAGCTGGTGCGGCGGGCCTATGCGGCTGCCTTGACCTACGACCATCGCGTGACCAGGGTGCAGGTGTCCATGTCTGACCTGCTGCAGCAGGTGCTGATTGCCAACAGCGAGGGGCTGCTGGTGGCTGACGTGCGTCCACAGGTGCGACTCCATGTGCTGGCCCTGGCCGAGCAGGGCGGTGTACGCAACCGTGGTTACTTTAGCGCCGGCGGCCGGGTAGGGATAGGTTACTTTCAGCAGGTGTGGACCCCGGAACAGGTAGGGCGCACGGCTGCAGAGGAGGCCATCACGTTGCTGCAAGCGGTGGAGCCGCCGGTGGGGGAACAACCCGTGGTCCTGGGTGCCGGCCAGAGCGGGGTCATGATCCATGAGGCCGTAGGGCATCCGCTGGAGGCAGATGGCAATCGCAAAGGCACCTCCATCATGGCCAATCGTATGGGCAGCATGGTCGCTACGTCCGAAGTGACCATCTATGACGACCCGACCATCCCGCATCTGTACGGTTCGCTGAATGTCGATGACGAGGGCACCCCGACGCGGCGCACCCTGCTCATCGAGGGTGGCCGACTGGTGGGCTATCTCCAGGATCGCCTTTCGGCCCGGCTTATGGGCATGGCCCTGACCGGCCACGGCCGACGAGAGAGCTACAAACATTACCCCATGCCCCGCATGTGTAATACCGTGCTCGGCCCGGGGCGCTACTCGGCGGAGGAGGTCATCGCCTCGGTCAAGAAGGGGTTCTACGCCAAGACGTTTCAGGGAGGAGAGGTGGAGAACTCTGGTAAGTTCGTCTTCTCGGTGAATCTTGGTTATCTGATCGAGGATGGCAGACTGACTCGTCCAGTGAAGAACGCCACATTGATCGGCACGAACGTGCACGTGTTGCAGAGCATCTCCATGGTAGCCAACGACATGGGGTTCTCCCTGGGCGTCTGCGGCAAAGAAGGTCAGGCAGTGCCCGTCACCGATGGCACCCCTACGCTGCGCATCGACCGGATGACGGTGGGAGGGCGCAGATGAGAACGACCGACCTCCTTGCGTTGGCCGAGTCCCTGGCCAAGTATGGCCGTAAGGTGGGCGCTGACCAGGTGGAAGTCACCATTGGCCGGAGTACCGATTTCTCGGTGCGGGTACGTAACGGCCGGGTGGAGCATCTGGTGGAGGCCGGTGCCTTGAGCGTAGGCGCGCGGGTGATCGTGGACCAGCGTGTGGCGAGCACCTCCTCTTCGGACATGGATCGCACCACGCTGGAACGACTGATCGCCGGGGCGGTCAGGCGCGCGCGCCTGGTCAATGCTGATCCTTTCGCGGCTCTGCCCGAAAAAGAGCTGCTGAGCGTGGACATTGCTGCCCTGGAGCTCTATGATCCGGCGGTGGCCGAGCTGCCCGTCGAGGAAAAGATCCAGCTGGCGCACCGGACCGAGGCGCTCTGCCTGGCCGACCCCCGCGTGGCCAACTCTTATGGCGCCAGCTGCGGCACCCACGTGGGGGAATTTTTCATTGCCAACTCCTTGGGCGTCAGTGGTTCGTACCGCGGCACAAGCATCTCCTTGGGGGTATACCTGCAGGCGGGCAGCGGTGATGAGCTGGTGGAAGAAGGCTGGTACGAAGGCAGGAGGCACGCGGCTGACCTTCCCTCGCCCGAGATGGTGGCGCAACAGGCTCTTCTGCGGCTGACCCGACTCATCGGGCCGCGCAAGGTGCCCACCCAGCAGGTCCCGGTGGTGCTAGAACCCCAGGTCACCGGAGAGCTGTTGCAACTCCTCTATGCCTGCGTGAACGGCGCGGCCATTTATCAGCGCCAATCCTTTTTGGTGGATAAGCTGGATCAGGAGGTCGCCTCTCCGCGGGTGACCGTGGTGGACGAAGGGCTTGTCCCGCGGGCTCCTGGCACGCGGCCGTTCGACGGCGAGGGCGTGCCGACGCGCAAGACGGTGGTCATCGAAGGCGGCTACTTGCGCAACTACCTGCTGGATACCTATTCAGCCCGAAAGCTGGGCATGAGGAGCACGGGCAACGCCTCCGGGCCCACCAACCTCTATCTGGCGCCAGGCCAGCACGCTCCTGAGGAAATCATTGCCACTGTGGACCGCGGCCTGTTGGTGACGGGCACGATGGGATGGGGGTTCAATCCCGTCACCGGTGACCTGTCGCGCGGGGTTTTTGGCCTGTGGATCGAAGGGGGGCAGGTGGCCTATCCGGTGGCAGAAGTCACCATCTCCGCCAACCTCGGCGGCATGCTCCGCGGCATCGAGATGGTGGGCAAGGATCTGCACCTCCGTCGCAGCGTCATCGGCCCCACCCTGAAGGTGGCAGAGGTGACCGTGGCAGGCCTCTAGGGCCGGCCTTGCCTCTATTTCGCTTTTGACATTTGCCGGAAAATTCCTTATATTTGGCCCCGAAGCTTTGACGTGTGCACTGGCAGCGATCAGGAGACACCATGCCTGCGGTAGTGGTCACCGAACACCCGCTGATCAGGCATAAACTGGGCCTGGTGCGCATGAAACAGACCGAACCCTGGTTGTTCCGCCAGCTGGTCAACGAGATCACCTATCTCATGCTGTATGAGGCCACGCGCACGCTGCGCACGCGCCCCATCGCCATCGAGACACCGCTCGCGCCGACCACTGCCGAGTGGCTGACCGACGATGTGGTGGTGGTGCCGATCCTGCGCGCTGGCCTGGGCATGTTGGATGGATTTCTCCGCCTCATCCCCCTGGCGAAAGTTGGCTTCCTGGGCATCTATCGCGACCACCATTCCCTTCAGCCGGTCGAGTATTATTGCAAAGTGCCAGAAATGGCGCAGAGCCAGGTGTTTGTATTGGACCCGATGTTGGCCACGGGCGGTTCGGCAGTGGCGGCTGCGAGCGCGTTGAAAGCACGCGGGGCGAGGCAGATCCGGCACCTCTGCCTTCTGGCAGCGCCCGAAGGGATCAGGACCCTGCACGACGCGCACCCGGACGTTGACATCTTCTGCGCGCAGGTCGACGATCGGCTCGACGAGCAAGGGTATATCGTGCCAGGCATAGGGGACTGCGGCGACCGCCTCTACTGGACAAAGTGAGCAGAGGCCGGGAACCACGAGGTGTCCGCCCCGGGCCTGTGCTCCACGGGAATGCTGCGGTCGGGATGCGGGTGGAGCGCGCCGCTGAGATGATGATCTTGTGACACGAGCCTACTTATGCACAGTGCGCAGGGCATAGACCGTTGCTGTTCAGCAGAAGCAGTGGTGTCGCAGGGCACGGCAAATCTGCGCACTGCCTTTTTCCTCAATCTCGCCTTCACCATCCTGGAACTGGGCGGGGGGGTATTGACCAACAGCCTGGCCATCTTGTCCGATGCTCTCCACGATCTCGGCGACAGTCTTTCTCTCGGGCTCAGCTGGTACCTGGACAGGGTCGCTGGGCGCGCGCGGAGCGCACGCTACACCTTTGGCTACCGACGCTTCTCCCTCTTGGGCGCGGTGGTCAATTCGCTGGTGCTGTTGCTCGGAGCTGGAGTGGTCCTCTGGCACGCGATTCCGCGTCTGTGGGCACCGCATCCGGTGCATACCACGGGGATGTTGGCCTTGGCTGTGGTGGGCATGATGGTCAACGGTGTTGCTGCCTGGCGTCTGCACCGCGGCGAACGCCTGAGCGAGCGGGTGGCCATGCTCCACCTGTTGGAGGACGTGTTCGGGTGGGCCGCCGTGCTGGTGGCCAGTGCGGTGATGCATTTCACCAACGCGCTCATTCTGGACCCCGCCCTCTCTGTGGCCATCACCCTGTTTGTGGTGTGGAGGGTGTGGGTGAACCTGAGCAAAGCCGTGAGCATCTTTCTGCAGTCTGTGCCTGAGGCGGTGGACCTGGGTTTGGTGGAGCGGGCGCTGGGCGCCGTGGCGGGCGTCTGCTCGGTGCACGATCTGCACGTGTGGTCCATGGACGGACAGTTCAACGTCCTCACGGTCCATGTGGTGGTTGCTCCTGGCACCAGTGCCGCGGAGATGGTGCGCATCAAGCAGCAATGTCGGAACGTGCTGGCGGGCCAAAATGTCCACCACAGCACCATCGAGATCGAGACCTCTGACGAGTGCTGTGGCCTGCAGGGGTGTTGAAGCAGCTCACTATCGAGCTGGTGACTTGGAACGAAAACCCAGAAATCTGGACACTGAGGCGCCATCACGAGAGGGAGGTAGCCATGTTTACGGACTTGTGTAAGGAGGGTGCTATGGCACTGAACACGAAAGGTGTGCTGATAGGGTGGGGCACTTTGCTGACCGTAGGGTGCTGGGTCCTGGCCGCCCTTGCTCATGGTCGAACACAAGGCGGCACTCCTGACTACAAAAACCCTAAACTGCCCATCGAGCGGCGCGTGGAAGACCTTCTCTCGCGCATGACTTTGGAGGAGAAGGTGGCGCAGTTGCAATGTCTGATTCGCGAGGTGGAGGGCACGGATTTCATCAAGAAGGAAGGCATCGGCAACCTGGGGTGCATCCTGCGCGCTCACAAAGCAAAGGAGGCGGCAGAGAAGCTCAATCGCATCCAGAAGTTCATGGTGGAGAAGACGCGTCTCGGAATTCCGGTGATTATGCACGATGAAGCGCTGCATGGCCTGGTGGGCAATGGGGCCACCAGCTTTCCTCAGGCCATCGGTTTAGCCGCGACCTGGGACACGGCGCTGATGGAGCGGGTGGCCCGGGCCATCGCCCTCGAGGCCAAGAGTCGCGGCATCCGCCAGGTGCTGTCGCCAGTGGTCAACATCGCCCGTGACGTGCGCTGGGGCCGTGTGGAAGAGACCTACGGGGAAGACCCCTACCTGACTTCGCGGATGGGAGTTGCCTTCTGCAAGCCGTTTGAGCAGCTGGGCGTTATCACCACGCCGAAGCACTACACGGCCAACCTAGGCGACGGCGGACGCGACAGCAATCCGGTGCACTTTAGCGAGCGCCTGCTGCGCGAGATCTACTTCCCCGGGTTCAAAGCCTGTTTCCAGGAAGCGGGTGCCACCTCGGTGATGGCCGCCTACAACTCCTACGATGGCACACCTTGCTCGTCTCACCCTTGGCTCCTCACGCAGGTATTGCGCAACGAGTGGGGATTCAAGGGCTTTGTGGTCTCTGACTATGGGTCGGTGGCGGGCATTTACAGCATGCACCACACGGCTGCCGACGAAAAGGAGGCGGCGGCCCAGGCGCTCAATGCCGGCCTCGATGTTGAGTTGCCCAACGTCTACATCTACGGCCAGCCGCTGCTGCACGCCGTGCGTGAGGGACTGGTCTCTGAGGAGACGCTCAACCAGGCGGTGCGGCGAGTACTGACTGCCAAGTTTCGCATCGGTCTTTTTGACCATCCTTTTGCCGATCCCAAAGAAGCCGCGCGGGTGAACGACTGCGCCGAGCACCGAGCCCTGGCCGCCGAGGCTGCCCGCAAGGCTATCGTGCTGCTCAAGAACGAGGGGGGCGTACTGCCGTTGAAGAGGGAGACCAAGACGGTGGCCGTGCTCGGCCCGCTTGCCAACGAAGTGAAGCTAGGAGGCTATAGCGGTTGGGGGGTGAAGACGGTATCGGTGCTGGAAGCCATGAGGGCCAGGCCAGGAGTGCGGGTGCTCTACGCGGAGGGGTGCGAGCTCACGCAGCCCATGTTGCCCGTGATCCCCAGCGAGTACCTCATCCCTGCTGGCGGGAAGCCGGGAGAGCGGGGACTCCGGGGCGAGTACTTTGCCAACAAAGAGCTTGCCGGCGAGCCGGCCCTGGTGCGCATCGACCCCGTGCTCCATTTCGACTGGGCCGGCGATGGCCCGCATCCGTCGTTGCCCACTGACTGCTTTTCCGCCCGGTGGACAGGCAAGCTCGTCTCGCCCGTCAGCGGCCGGGTGCGTCTGGGCATCACCAGCGATGACGGCGTGCGGTTGTACTTGGACGGCAAGCTGCTGGTGGACATGTGGGTCGAACGGAGCGCCACCACTGATGTGGTCACCGTGAACCTGGAGAAGGGGCGGGAGTACGATCTGTTGATCGAATACTATGAGAACTATGGGTATGCCTTTGCCAGCCTCGGTTGGGACCTGCAGCCGGAGGAGGACAGGCCCATGCAAGAGGCTGTGGCTGCGGCCAAAGAGGCAGATGTGGCAGTAGTGGTGGTGGGCATCGTCGAGGGGGAGGCGCGCGATCGGGCAAACCTCGATCTGCCCGCGCAAGAGGAAGCTCTGATCAAGGCGGTGGCGGCCACAGGGACGCCCACGGTGGTGGTGCTGCAGACAGGGAGCGCGGTGACCATGCGCAACTGGCTGGACCAGGTGCCGGCGGTCATCCAGGCCTGGTACGGCGGCGAGGAGGCAGGCACCGCGGTGGCCGATGTGCTCTGGGGCGACTACAATCCAGCAGGCAGGCTGCCGATTACTTTCCCCCTGTCGGTGGCCCAGCTGCCGCTCTACTACAACCCCAAACCCACGGGCCGCGGTTGGGACTATGTGGACCTGAGTGGCAAGCCGCTCTTTCCCTTCGGGCACGGCCTGAGCTACACCACCTTCGCCTACCGGAACTTGCACCTTGAACCGGAGCGCATCCCCCCAAGTGGCACGGCCATGGTGAAGGTGGAGGTGGAAAATGTGGGGCCATTGGCCGGCGACGAGGTGGTGCAGCTCTACATCCACGACGTCGTGGGCAGTGTGGCCAGGCCGGTCAAGGAACTGAAGGGGTTCCGGCGGGTGCACCTGAAGCCGGGCGAGAAGACTACGGTGACCTTCCGACTGGGGCCGGAGGAGCTCTCCATGCTCGACCGCGACCTGAAAGTGGTGGTGGAACCAGGTACCTTCGAGGTGATGGTGGGCGCCTCCTCGGAGGACATCCGCGTGCGGGCCAATTTGGAGGTGGTGAGCGAGTAGTCGAAGGGTGAGGTGCGGAGCCTCTTCGCACACATTGTCGCCTCGTAGACCACGGTCTATTCAGCCGGAGGAGTGGAGCGATGAACACTTTGATGACGCTGGACTGGATTGTCGTAGGGGCCTACTTCTTGGTTGTCCTGGGAATTGCCTGGTGGGTGATCCGCCAGAAGCAGGACTCTGCTGCCGACTACTTCCTGGCGGGTCGCCATGTGGGGTGGTTTGTGGTTGGTGCCTCAATCTTTGCCTCAAACATAGGCTCCGAGCACATTGTCGGTTTGGCAGGAACCGGCGCGAAGAGCGGAGTCGTGCTGGGGCTGTACGAGCTTCACTCGTGGCTCATTTTGCTCTTGGGCTGGGTCTTTGTCCCCTTTTACCTGCGCAGCAGAGTCTTCACTATGCCGGAGTTCCTCGAGCTCCGCTACTCGCCAAAGGCCCGCTGGTTTCTGTCCATTGTTGCTCTGGTGGGATACGTGCTCACCAAGGTCTCCGTCACGGTGTACGCAGGCGCAGTGGTGTTCCAGGTGCTGATGGGGGTGGACTTTTGGACCGGCGCGCTCATTGTGGTCCTGCTGACCGGTCTCTACACGGTGCTGGGTGGCCTGCGGGCAGTGGTGTACACCGAGAGCATGCAGGCTATTCTGCTGGTGGCTGGCTCGTTGGCGGTCACCCTGATTGGTCTGGTCAAGATTGGAGGGTGGGAAAGACTTGCCGCGATTGCCGGCAGCGAGCGCCTGGACCTGTTTCTCCCCGCCAATCACCCGGAGTTTCCTTGGCCGGGAATGGTGTTTGCCCCCCCTATTGTGGGGCTGTGGTACTGGTGCACGGATCAGTACATTGTGCAACGGGCCCTGGCGGCGCGCAATGAGACGCAGGCCCGCCGCGGCACCATCTTCGCCGCGTACCTGAAGCTGCTGCCCTTTTTCATCTTTGTCATTCCCGGGGTAATTGCTTATGCGCTGGCCAAGACCGGCCAGCTGGATCTCCCCTCGGCTGACCAGGCTTTCCCGGTCATGGTGAAGACCCTCCTGCCCGTGGGCGTGCGCGGCCTGGTTGTCGCCGGCCTGTTGGCGGCGCTCATGAGCTCGTTGGCCGCGGTGTTCAACTCCTGCTCCACCTTGTTCACCATCGACATCTACAAGAAAATCCGCCCGCAAGCGCCGGAGCAAAGGCTAGTCAGGGTAGGGCGCATCGCCACCGGAGTGGTGGTGGCCTTCGGCATACTCTGGATCCCGCTCATGAAGCATGTCTCCGGGGAGCTGTACCACTACCTTCAGAGTGTGCAGGCGTACATTGCCCCGCCGATCGCTGCGGTCTTTTTGCTGGGAATCTTCTGGAAACGCGTGAATGCGCCGGCGGCCCTGACCACGCTGATCGGCGGCTTTGTCCTGGGCATGGCGCGGCTGGTGGCAGAGCTGAACAAGAACGTCCTGAGCGGGTGGCTACACTGGTTCGCTTCCGTCAACTTTCTCTACTTCGCCCTCCTGCTGTTTGGGGTGTGCCTTGTCGCCATCATTGTGGTCAGCCTCTTGACCGCGCCTCCGGCAGCGGAGAAGCTGCGTGGCCTGACCTATGCCACCACCGTAGCGGAAGACCGCGCCGCCTCGCGCGCCTCCTGGAACTACAAGGACCTCACCCTGTCGCTCATCGTCATCGGTGTACTGGCGTGGATTATGGTGACGTTCAGCGGCTAGCATAAGCCTGTCACGGAGAGGAGTACTGCGATGGCTTACACTTTGGCTGATATTCGCTTTCAGAGGAAGGCCGTTGACCCGGAGGTCATGCTGGCGAATCTGCGCAAGGACCTCGAGCTCAAGCCCTCGGTGGGAATCTGGTATTTCACCCCGGGCGGCGGCCGCTTTCACGAGCGCTTTGTCCCGGAAGCCTCGATCCCGGAGCGCATCGAGATGGCCGCGGACATGGCCCCGCTTGGCGTCAGGGGCATCGAGGCGCACTACCCGGCAGAGGTGAATGAGGAGAATGCGCATCTCTATCGGAAGCTCGCCAGCGAAACCGGCATCCGTTTGGGTGCCGTGCCGTTCTCGCACTTTTACGACAAGATGTTTGAGTTCGGCAGCATGTCCAATCCGGACCCCACAGTGCGCGTGCGGGCCAAAGAGATCGCCGTAGGTGCGCTAAAGCTTGTCAAGGAGCTGGGTGCGGACCTGGCCATCTCCTGGCCGGGAATGGACGGCTACCGTTACCTGCACGGCATGCCTTTCATGCGCATGTGGGATCTATTTGAGAGTACTTTGGCCGAGGCGATGGACGAGGTGCCCGGGGTGCGGGTGGCCATCGAACCCAAGGGGTATGAGCCGGCGCCCAACAACATCTATCGCACCACCGCCGAGGGCATTTTGGCGGCCCAGCGCATTGAGAAGAAGCTTCGCCACCCGGAGAACCGTCGGCTGCTGGAAGAAGGCCACGCGCTGGTGGGACTCAACCCGGAGGTGGGGCATGTGAAGATGAGCTTCGAGATCCTGCCGGCGGCATTTTCCCTGGTGGCCATGGAGGGTCGCTTGGCCCACACGCACTGGAACAGCCAGCCTGATGGCAACTACGACCAGGACAACAACATCGGCGTGGTGAATCCGCACGAGGCCGAGGCTCTTCTCTATGCACTGTGGGCTATCGGCTACAACGGCTATTTCGGGATCGATATCAACCCGGAGAACATGCTTGTACACAAGGCGGTGGAGCTCAACATCAAGGCTTTGCAGAAGCTGAAGGAGCGGGTGGCGAGGCTGCCGCACGAGCGCATCATGGAGTGCCACTTGCATCCCGCTCAACACCGGGGCGAATTGGAGGAGATTCTCATCGCCAACTGGTGAGCCTGCTCGGGGCGCCGGGCGCGGATGGCGCTCAGCAGGCGGACCGGCGCCCCTGCGTTGTCAGTGGATGAACCGGCTGTCACCCTTTCAACGCCGCAGCTATGCTCCGTGCCCAGGAGGTGATGGCTTCCCAGTCGCGAAAGTCGCCCACGGGGCTTTTGAGAAGGCGGACTATGGCGCGCTCCGGCCAGCTGAGCTTGCCCATGTCCAGTACCCCATGGAAGACCGCAATGTCGCGTGGGGCCACCTGCTGGAGAGTTGCCTCCAGGGGCTTGGGCAAGCGCCAGCCATGGAGCAGCGCTACTGGATCGCCGGCGCCCAAGGGCCCACTGGAAAAGCACCACACCGGAATGCGGGCGAGCTCCTCGGCGTGTGCGCGGACAAAGGCGGTCACCTCCTTACGCCACTGCCCGGCATAGACAGCACTGCCCACCACGGCCGCTCCGTACGGAAGGAGGTTTGCCACTTCACCGGCTGGCCGGACCTCAGCCGGCAGACCCTCTCCGGTCAGTACCTTGCCGATCTGCTGGGCGATTTCCGCCGTTCCGCCATATTTACTGCCGTACGCCACCAGCACGTTCATCGACAGATCCTCTCGTTGATGGCCGGGGCTGCAATTAGTGAGCCCGCGAGCCAGTTCAGTGTTGCACCGTCTCGCCGCGCAGTTGATATACCCTCCCTTTCCAGTCGATGCCGCCCCTCAGTGAGCGCCATACCGAGTCGGCCATCATCATGATGGCCAGAAGGACGGTGAGGGGGTAGAGGATAGCTACTCTGCGCGGGAGGCGAAAACGCGTGGCCACAAGGTACCACAGGGCACCATTGGCAACGACGTGAAGAAGATTTGGCGCCGCCGCACCAAGGGGCACCTCTCCTTGCCACCACCATTTCAACACAAGGGCCACAGGTCTGAGGAAGAGGAGAGCGAAGCAGCCTGCCATGAGCACGCCCAGGCCAAGGCGATAGGACAGGGCCGAGAAGGCGCTCTTCGCCAGGCCATGCCACGACTCACGAAATCCCTGGTAAAAGTGCACATTGACCAGGCTGGATCCGTTAGCAACGGTGATGCGCCCGCCGGCGTGGCGGATGCGGCGCGCCAACATGACGTCCTCTGCCACCTCCTGCTGCACCGCACGGTGCCCGCCCACGCGTTCGTATGCTTCGCGACGGAAGAGCATAAAAGGGCCCACGGCCACTGCCAGGCTGGCGAGCCTGAGGCGCTCTCCCAGCGCCAAGGGGAAGAGCGCTACGAGGCCAAAGGGAATGATCGGCAGCAGCAATTCCTCGCCCAGGGTGTGCATGACCGCGCGGGGGATGAGCGTCAAGAGATCGGACCCGTTGTGCTGTGCCGCTTGTACGCAAGACTTTAAGCTACCCGGCTGATGTTCAGTGTCGGCATCGGTGAACAGCAGCCACTCGCCGCGTGCCTGGCGAGCCAACAGATGGCAGGCAAAGTTCTTCCCCGTCCACCCTTGCGGCAGGGCCTGCCCCCGGATGAGCCTGACTCTCGGGTCCCGGGCAGCTATTGCCTCCACAATAGCGGCAGTGGCGTCAGTGGAGCCATCGTCCAGCACCAGCACCTCCATGGCGGGGTACTCCTGCGCCAGGATGGATTCCAGGCAGCGCCTGATGTTCCGCGCCTCATTGCGGGCCGGAATGAGCACGGAAAGGTAGGGGAGAGGCCCCTCCGCACATGGCGGCACCGCGCGGTACATGGCCCAGAGATTGGCAATGAGGTTGACAAATACCAAAACCATCGCCACGCTGGCGAGAGTATGATAGTCAAGGTCGAACAAGCCGCATGCGTGCAGCATCACCTCACCTCTTTATGAAAGCCAGTTCCAGGGCGCACGGATGCAGCCGGGTGTGGCGTGAGCGTCTCCTTTCGTGTCCCTGGTTCCAGCCTCACACCTTTCTGCCAGAGTCGGTGCCGTTGCTGAGGCCCGCCTTCGCGACGGGCGCGAAATTGACCTTCACCGCTCAGCGACTTTTCTCCTCCCAGTCAGACCGATGCCAAAGGGTCTGCGGCCGAAGAGCCGACGGTAGGCGGCCGCCGATTGCACGCCGATAATTCGGTAGCCTGCCTCTTCAAACTATTCTACCACCTCGTTGTAACTGTGCCGATGGGCGTAGCGCGGTGAGAGCCAGTCATAGAGGCTGTGTGTGGTGTGTCGGAGCGTCCATGCCTGCCTGTGCCGCACACGCCCGCGGAAGAGAGGGTGCAGAACCCAGCCGAGCAGGCAGAGCAGCCGATTGCGGAGCCACCCGGGCAGCCAAGAGATCACAGGGCGCAGAAACGCCTCAATACGGTATTTCGCCCGCGCCAGGCAGCCGCGGAGCCCCTTGGGCACGAGATGGTCGTCCAGGCCATACACCCAGACAAAGAGGTAACCGCCCGGGCGCGGATACTGCGACAACGACTCAAAAGCCCTCATGGTGGAAAACGTATGGTGCAAAACGCCCTGGCAGTACACCAGGTCGAAAGAGGCCTGACGGAAAGGGAGGTCAAAGAGCGACGCCATGATGAGGTGGAGCTCTGGAACGGCGGCCAATGCTGGTCCGCTCTTGAACAAGGCAAAATTGACATCGACGGCAAACACGGTGGCCTGCCCCATGAGCCGTTGCAGCGCCAGGGCCTCCATGCCCGCTCCACACCCAACGTCGAGCACGGTCGTGAGACTTTCAAGCTGGTCTATGTCTTTGAGCCACACCTCTCTGTTCAGCGCCACCAGATCGTCCAGAGTGTAGGTGAAGGAGAGGACATCGCGCTCGAGGTCCGTCAATTGCCATTCCATGGTGAAGCTCTCTTGAACTCGGCGTTCGCCAGGGCGTGCGGGCTTGCTGGGGAGACTGTAACCGCTTAATGCGCTCACCTGTTCTTGAAACCGCGCGCAAAACCGGTCGTGAAATCGGGTGCGAAAGAGCAGGAGCACGGGGACGAAGGCATAGACCGGGAACCACACCTTGCACGTGTCGCACAGCAGGGCACCATGCACGAGGATGCTGCCGCCTCTGGGAGCCGCAAGGCGATTGGCATGAGTGTTCAGCGGCAAGTGGAGGTACGGCCCTGGCTCTTCAAAAGCTGTGGCCCTGAGCGCACTCTTGCAGGCCGGGCAGCAGATCATGTTCAAGATCTTCAAGTCCATAGGGCGGAACCCTTGGCATTGGGTGAGCGCCTAGTGAACACTTGGCAGCGACCCGTACCTCCCGCACCAAGCAAGGATAGTGGTTCTGGGAGCCTCATGACAAAGGCGTTGCCACAATAGTTCGAGTATTTCCGGGAAAGCGCGATCTCGTGTCGAGCCTCGTCTACTACCGATAGGAGCTGCAGAATGTTCTCCCTTTCCTTCGCCTTCTCGACCAGGAACTTTTCCATGGGCTCGTCATAGTCCGCTATCCAATCATTCTCGCGGAGGACCAGGTTGCCTTGCCGCTGGAACCCAGGGCGATGAATGACTGCAAGTCTGTTCTCAGCAGTGTCCATCGCTGGCTAGTGCGCCCTGAACTCAAGCGCCGGCGCAGGTGGGTCAGGTTCGAGCTACCCGACTTCACTGACGGCGACCAGGCCTCCGGGCCGGACAAAAGTCTCTACTTTCCTCAGGTCATTGTCGCGCCCCTGATCGCAGCTTACCGCTTCCTACCAGATGAGGTCGAAGTTGGCCGGCGGAAAGTCTATCTGCCTGATGTCTTGCTCGATGACTTCTAGCCGATCTAAACCGTGCGCAGGCGGAACATGGGACTTTTCTCGCGATGATCACCGAAAGATCGAACGCCAAGACCTTTGCCTGAGAAATCTTCGGCGGATCAGCCGTTTGCACGCCCCGGCCACATCCGACGTCGAGAATGCTAGGGATCTTTGCAACGCCCGACATCAGTCTGTGGGCCCGTGGTGTGGACTCAGTTGGACCTGGACCAGCGCGAGGAAACGTCCGGAAATTTCCAGCAGGTGTTGCGTGTCTTCCATTCTGGGATCCTGCTTGATGCTGGCAGCTCGTCATGCCGTCCATCACGCGGATTCAGCCGCACTCCGAACGCAGCGAATCTGCCTCGGCTGGAACCCCTTGTTGCCCTCGTTCTTGTCCTTTCACCCCCGCATTAGAAGATCTCGGATTTCGCCGGGATGTCTGGCCACCGCCCACCGCCATCGGCCAAAGCCCCCCTGCTCATTCACGGCTCTTGTCCATTCGTCGAGGTAGCGGCGCTTTACCTGGTCCTGCTCGGTATCCTGTCCTTTCGTTTCCAGGATGAGCATGTCGCCGTTGGCAAGACGTACGAGAAAATCCGGCCGGTACTTGTGCACTACGCCGCGATAGACGTAGAACACCTCAAAGCCCAGGTGATCGTTCTTGACCCAGGCGTTCACGGTTTCACTGTTATCCAGCGCAAAGGCATCCGATGCCTCCCAGG